>Ga0105241_10003602_pt1 | contig 11522 bp, 9 predicted proteins | sample KBSC64metaG_FD_80422 | JGI IMG/M metagenome (GOLD analysis project Ga0105241, IMG submission 80422) | Corn rhizosphere microbial communities from Kellogg Biological Station, Michigan, USA - KBS C6-4 metaG | ecosystem: Host-associated > Plants > Roots > Rhizosphere > Soil | place: Michigan, USA... | reverse complement strand
CTCAGCGAGCTGATCCTCAATCGTACTTGGCGCCCGCAACTTGCCGTGACCGCGATGGAGGGCTATCCGCTGCCAGAAAACGGCGGCAATGTGCTGCTGCCCTTCACCACCGCCAAACTCAGCATCCGACTGCCGCCGACCTGCGATGCCAACGCCGCGACCAAATCGATCAAGCGTGTCTTGGAGCGCCACCCGCCTTACGGGGCGCAGGTCGAGTTCGACGCCGATGACGGCCAAACCGGCTGGAATGCGCCCGCGCTTGCGTCGTGGCTCGAAGCGTCACTGGGCAAGGCGAGCGAGCGCCATTTCGGCCGGCCGGTCGGCTATATGGGCGAGGGCGGCTCGATACCCTTCATGGCGATGCTGGGCGAGAAGTTTCCCGGCACCCAGTTCGTTGTCACCGGTGTGCTCGGCCCGCATTCCAACGCACATGGACCCAACGAGTTTCTTCACATCCCCACGGCGAAAAAGGTCAGCGCCTGCATCGCGGACATTCTGGCCGACCACGCGGCGAACCGGGGCACGAAGCGTTAGCCGCCGGGCAACGACTTCGCCTGCGCCAAGGCTGATTCGAAAGTATCGGCGCGGAGCGCTTGGACCTGCATGGTCCGAAGGACATCGCCAGGACCCGGTTTTAAGCCGGACAGAATGATCGTCGTGCCGCGCGCGCGTGCCGTGCCGAAAAATTTCTTCAAGATTTTCGCGCCCGACGTATCGATGAGCGGAACATCATCCATACGCAGGATGAGAACCCGAGGCCGTCCACCCGTGCGCGCCAGCATCTGCTCGAAATGCGCGGCGGCGCCGAAGAAAAAAGGGCCGCTCAGCTGAAAGACCTCGACCTCGCGAGGCAAGGCGGCGCGTTCGAGCGCGGTGTCGGGCTCGCCCTCCTCCGCGTCGCGTTCTATGAGCGCGACGCCGGTCTCCACTTCCACCGCGAGTGCCATTCGATGCATGAAGATGATCGACGACAGAACCACCCCGACGCTGATGGCAACCGACAGGTCCACCAGGATCGTCAGGCCGAATGTCACCAGCAGCAGCAGCATATCGCCGCGCGGACCGCGCAGGATGCTGCCGAATTCGCCGAACTCCGCCATGTTCCAGCACACTATCACCAATACGGCACCAAGAGCGGCGAGCGGCACGTAGATCAGCAGCGGCGCCAACACCAGCATCATGGCGAGCACACCGGCAGCGTGCACGATCCCGGCAACAGGCGTAACAGCGCCCGAACGGATATTGGTGGCGGTGCGTGCGATTGCACCAGTGGCCGGGATGCCTCCCATGACGGCGCTGGCGATATTGGCGATGCCTTGCGCCACCAGTTCGCCATTTGAACGGTGCCGGCGGCCGGTCATTCCGTCGGCAACGACTGCGGACAGTAGCGATTCGATTCCACCCAGCAGAAAGATCGTAAACGCCGACGGAAACAGCGCGCGCAATTCCTCCAGTGTGAAGGCGGGCCAGCGCGGCGCCGGCAGCATGTTCGGGATTCCGCCGAAGCGGCCGCCAATCGTCTGGATCGGAAAGTGGAAGGCAAATGCGATGGCGGAAGCCAGCGCAATCATGAACAGGAATGCCGGCAGGCGGGGCGTCAGGCGCTGCATCGCCACGATTCCGGCGAGCGTAGCGAAGGCGATCGTCACCGCTTGCCAACGGAATGTTCCGATCGCACCGAGATAGGTCTGCCACTTGCCCAGGACGTCGCCTGGAACGTGCGCAATGGCAAGTCCTAGAAGGTCACCGATCTGACTGGAGAAGATGATGAGAGCGATACCGGAGGTGAATCCGGTCACGACTGGATACGGAATGTACTTGATAAATGTCCCGAGCCGGAAAAAGCCGGCCGCGATCAACATCAGCCCCGCCATCACCGTGGCTACGACCAAACCGTCATAGCCAAAGCGCGACACGACATTGAACACGACGACGACGAAGGCTCCCGTCGGCCCGCCGATCTGATGGCGGCTACCGCCCAGGATGGAGATAAGCGCACCGGCAACTACTGCGGTAAACAAGCCGCGTTCGGGGCCCACTCCGCTTGCGATGGCCAGCGCCATCGACAGCGGCATGGCCACGATTGCCACCGTCAGCCCTGCGAAGACGTCGGCCTTCAGGCTGGAAATGCCGTAGCCTTCCTGAATGACCGTCACCAGTTTTGGAATGAAAGGTGTAAGGTCCCCCAATCTCACGGAATGGGGGACCGGCGGGGTCGAATCGGGCGTGGTCGTCATGCCGTATCTTTTGCCTTTGCCCGGTTGGTGTTGGATGAGCTTGTCTAGGCGGTTTTGGCGCACGTCGCGATGCGGCAAATACAGTAAATCGTAGGGTTTCGCGTCTTGCAGTGGACCCACCCCCTCCCTATATACCCCCTTGAACCGGAGTGGATTTACGCCGCTTTCCGGTTTTGCCAATTGATTCAAAGAGGACGGGCCGGAAGGCGCCTTCGGGGCCAGGAACCCGCCGCTCGAGGAAAGGAATAAGACATGGCTAAAGTCATCGGTATCGACCTCGGCACGACCAACTCATGTGTCTCGGTCATGGAGGGCTCCACTCCCAAAGTCATCGAGAATGCCGAAGGCGCGCGTACCACGCCCTCGATCGTCGCCTTCGCCCAGGACGGGGAGCGGTTGATCGGACAGCCCGCCAAGCGCCAGGGCGTCACCAATCCCGAACACACATTTTTCGCCATCAAGCGCCTGATCGGCCGGCGCTTCGACGATCCGATGACCCAGAAGGACATCGGCATGGTGCCCTACAAGATCATCAAGGCCGACAATGGCGATGCCTGGGTTGCAGGCCGCGACGGCAAGCGTTTTTCGCCGTCGGAAATTTCCGGCTTCATCCTGCAGAAGATGAAAGAAACTGCCGAGGCGCATCTGGGTGAAAAAGTCACCCAAGCCGTCATCACAGTTCCCGCCTACTTCAACGATGCACAGCGCCAGGCCACCAAGGATGCCGGCAAGATTGCCGGCTTGGAAGTCTTGCGCATCATCAACGAACCGACCGCCGCCGCACTGGCCTATGGCCTCGACAAAAAGGGCTCTGGCACGATCGCGGTTTACGACTTGGGCGGTGGTACGTTCGACGTGTCGGTGCTGGAAATCGGCGACGGCGTCTTTGAAGTAAAGTCCACCAACGGCGACACGTTCCTGGGCGGCGAAGATTTCGACCAGCGCCTCGTGAACTATCTGGCAGACGAATTCAAGAAAGAGAACGGCATCGATCTCAGGAGCGACCGCCTCGCGCTGCAGCGTCTGAAGGACGCCGCCGAGAAGGCCAAGATCGAACTCTCAAGCGCAGCGCAGACCGAAGTGAACCTGCCCTTCATCACCGCCGACGCGTCAGGCCCCAAGCATCTCACGATCAAGATCACTCGCGCCAAGCTCGAGGCCTTGGTCGATGACCTGATCCAGAAGACCATCGGTCCGGTGAAGCAGGCGCTGAAGGACGCCGGCGTCACCGCCAACCAGATCGACGAAGTCATCCTGGTCGGCGGCATGACCCGCATGCCCAAGGTGCAGGAAGTCGTCAAGCAGTTGTTCGGCAAAGAGCCGCACAAGGGCGTCAACCCCGATGAAGTCGTCGCCATCGGCGCGGCCATCCAGGGCGGCGTGCTCAAGGGCGAAGTGAAGGACGTACTGCTGCTCGACGTGACGCCGCTATCGCTCGGCATCGAGACGCTGGGCGGCGTGTTCACGCGCCTGATCGATCGCAACACCACGATTCCGACCAAAAAGTCGCAGATTTTCTCCACCGCTGAGGACAATCAGACCGCCGTCACGATCCGCGTCTTCCAGGGCGAGCGCGAAATGGCGTCGGACAACAAGATGCTGGGTCAATTCGACTTGATGGGCATTCCGCCGGCACCGCGCGGCGTGCCGCAAGTCGAAGTCACCTTCGACATCGACGCCAATGGCATCGTGTCGGTCACCGCCAAGGACAAGGCGACCAACAAGGAACAGCAGATCCGCATCCAGGCGTCGGGCGGCCTGTCGGAAGCCGACATCAAGAAGATGGTGCAGGACGCCGAAAACCATGCAGCGGAAGACAAGAAGCGCCGCGCACTGGTCGAAGCCAAGAACCAGGGCGACGCGTTGATCCATTCGACCGAAAAGGCGCTCAGCGAACATGGCGACAAGGTCGATGCCGCCGAACGCACCGCCATCGAAAATGCCATTGCCACCTTGAAAGAGGCAGTCAAGAGCGACGATGTCGAAAGCATTCAAGCCAAAACCCAGGCGCTTGCCCAGGCGTCGATGAAGCTTGGCGAAGCGATGTATAAGGCAAGTCAGGCGCAGAACAGCACCGGCGGCGGTGACACGCCGCCGGACGGCGAGGCGGGCGGCAGCAAGCCCGATGACAACGTCGTGGACGCTGAGTTCTCCGAAGTCGACGACGACAAGAAAAAGGGCGCCGCTTAAACCAGAGAACGGATGACGGAATACGGGGATCGGATTTTCGGTGGCACGCATGCATAGCTTCTCTGATCCCTGTTTTCCGATTTCTGTATTCCGACCATGAAGCGTTGCTACTACGAGGTTCTGGGTTGCCAAAAGGGCGCTCCCATCACCGAGCTAAAATCGAGCTATCGCAAGCTCGCCATGGAGTTGCATCCCGATCGCAATCCGGGCGATCACACTGCGGAAGTAAAATTCAAGGAATTGAACGAGGCTTATGACGTCCTGAAGGACGATCAGAAACGCGCTGCCTATGACCGGTTTGGCCATGCCGCATTCGAGCACGGCATGGGTGGACGCGGACCCAGCGGCTTCGACTTCGCCTCATCCTTCACCGATGTGTTCGACGACCTGTTCGGCGAGTTCATGGGTGGCAGGCGGGCGCGGCGGCAAAATCGCGGCGGTGACCTGCGCTACAATCTGGAAGTCACACTTGAGGAGGCCTTCAAGGGGCGCAATGCCCAGATCAAGGTGCCGAGTGCCGTGGCGTGCGAAGCCTGCGGCGGCGGCGGCGCAGAGCCGGGCCACAAGGCCGAGCAATGTCCGTCCTGTTCGGGCATCGGCAAGGTGCGCGCCCAGCAAGGCTTCTTCACCATCGAACGCACCTGCCCGAGCTGCCGCGGCAACGGCCGCATCATCAAGAATCCCTGCAAGGCCTGCAAAGGCAGCGGCCATGTGCAGAAGGAGCGCACGCTCAGCGTCGACATCCCGCCCGGCGTCGAGGAAGGCACTCGCATCCGCCTCTCTGGCGAAGGCCAGGCCGGACTGAACGGCGGTCCGGCGGGCGATCTCTACATTTTCGTGTCGGTCAAGGCGCATGAGATGTTCCAGCGCGACGGGCACGATCTTTATTGCCATGCGCCGGTTTCGTTCGTCACCGCGGCGCTCGGCGGCGTGATCGAAGTGCCGACGTTGGACGGCGCCCGGGTGAAGGTGACTTTGCCCGAGGGTACCCAGACCGGTCGTCAGTTCCGCCTGCGCGGCAAGGGCATGCCGGTGCTGCGCGGCGGTGGCATGCATGGCGATCTCTATGTCGGCGTCGCCGTGGAAACGCCTGTCAAACTTTCGCGCCGGCAAAAGGAAATGCTGCGCGAGTTCGACAAGCTCAATGAGGCCGGCTGCAATCCCGAATCGGAAAGCTGGCTCGCCAAGGCCCGCGACATTCTCAACGGGACGACAAAAAACTAGACACCGCTCTGCGTTCGTTTCGCACAAGGCCCTGCATGTCCGACAGTCTGCGCTTCATCGGCCACATGATTTCGCGGCCGAAAATGGTTGGCGCCATCGCACCGTCCAGTCGCGCGCTGGCCCGCGCCATCGCCGCACAGATCGACATCGCCGGAACGATCCTGGAGCTCGGCCCGGGTACGGGGGTAACGACGGCAGCACTGATCGCACGCGGCGCCGCGCCGGAGCGCATTGTAGCGGTCGAGTTCAACCCGGATTTTGCGCGTCTGGTAGCACAACGATTCCCACGCGTGACTGTGATCACCGGCGATGCCTTCGATCTGGCGACGACGCTTGGCACGCGCTTTGCCGAACCCTTCGGCGCCGCGGTGTCCGGTGTGCCGCTGCTCAACCATTCCATGGCGCGCCGCCAGCTGTTCCTTCAGGGCGTACTGCAGCGCTTAAAGCCTGGCGCACCTTGCGTGCAGTTTTCCTACGGCCTGCACTGCCCGGTCGCACCGCCGGCCGACGTAACGGTGGTCCAGACCGCCTTCGTGCTGTTCAATCTGCCGCCGGCGCGCGTGTGGGTTTATCGCAAAGTGTAAGCGTCAAAGACCGAGTTCGATCGTGTAGCCGTCCGGGTCGGAGAAATAGGCGAACGGTTCACTGGTGGTGTGCGCACCGCGGCGGAGCAGGACGCCGCCGGCCCGCTCGACCTGTGCCACCATGGCGTCGAAATCATCGCGCGCGACCCTAAAGCCAAAGTGTCCGATGCCACCTGCCGCACCGACGGCTTCGCCCTGTTTCGCCTGACACAGCGTGACGAGATCGTGACCGCCCGCGGCGCCGACGAATACCATCTCGGCGCCTTCGCGAAAGCGCACCTCGAGCCCAAACGCCTCAAGATAGAACTTCTCTGCCCGCACGATGTCCGAGACGGTCAGATTGATGTGATTCAATCCGAGCGAACGCACCACGACGACGGACTACTCAGCCGCTTCGGCCAGTTGCGGCGCTGCCTGCAGCACGTCGGGTCCGACATGGGCTTCGAACTTGCCGAAATTCTCGCGGAACATCGAGACCAGCTTCTTGGCTTGCGCATCATAAGCGGCTTTGTCCGCCCAGGTTTCGCGCGGATTGAGGATCTTTGAGTCGACGCCCGGCACCGCGACCGGTACGCGGAAACGGAAATGCGGATCGACGCGCATCTCGACATGGGCAAGCGAGCCGTCGAGCGCGGCAGCGAGAAGCGCGCGCGTCGCTTTGATCGGCATGCGCGAGCCGGTGCCGAAGGCACCGCCCGTCCAACCGGTATTGACGAGCCAGCAATCCGCCTGGTGCTGGCCGATCAGGTCGCGCAACAGATTGCCGTATTCGGACGGGTGGCGCGGCATGAACGGTGCGCCGAAACAGGTCGAGAACGTGGGCTGCGGCTCGTTGCCGAGGCCCTTTTCGGTGCCGGCCACCTTCGCGGTGAAGCCGGAGAGAAAGTGGTACATCGCCTGCGACGGCGTGAGCTTGGAGATCGGCGGCAGCACGCCGAACGCGTCGGCGGTAAGCATGATGACGTTCTTCGGATGCCCGGCACGGCCGGTTTCGCTGGCATTGGGAATGAAGTCGATCGGATAGGCGGCGCGGGTATTTTCCGCATGGCGGGCATTGTCGAGATCAAGCTCGCGCGTCAGCGGATCCATGACGACATTTTCGAGCACGGTGCCGAAGCGCTGCGTCGTGGAATAGATTTCCGGCTCGGCATCCTTGGAGAGCTTGATCACCTTGGCATAGCAGCCGCCTTCGAAATTGAATACGCCATGCTCACTCCAGCCATGTTCGTCGTCACCGATGAGCGTGCGGCTGGCATCGGCCGACAGCGTGGTCTTACCCGTGCCGGAGAGCCCGAAGAAGATCGCCGCCTTGCCGTCCTTGCCGACATTGGCCGAACAGTGCATCGGCATCACGCGCTTGGGCGGCAGCAGATAGTTCAGAATCGTGAACACCGACTTCTTCATCTCACCCGCGTAGGACGTGCCGCCGATCAGTACGATCTTGCGTGTGAAATTCACCGCGATCACCGTACCGCTGGCGCAGCCATGCACCTTGGGATCGGCCTCGAAGCCGGGTAGCGCGATGATGGTGAACTCGGGCGCAAAGCCCTTGAGTTGATCCGCGGTCGGGCGAATGAGCAGCTGATTTACGAACAGCGAATGCCAGGCATATTCGGTCACGATGCGCACGGCCACGCGGTGACTGAGATCGGCGCCACCATAAAGATCCTTGGCGAACAACTCGCGGCCCTGGGCATAGGCCATCATCGACGTGAAGAGCGCATCGAAATGCGCCGGCGTCATCGGCTTGTTATTGTCCCACCAGACTTGGTTTTCACTCGCGCCATCGCGCACGACAAATTTGTCCGAGGCGGAACGACCGGTATGCTGGCCGGTGAGGACGACCAGCGGGCCATGTTTGGCGACAAGACCTTCGCGGCGCTGCACGGCAATTTCGTAGAGTTCGGGCGCGGTCAGGTTCCAATGCACCGCCTTCAAATTGCGAAAGCCCTGCTCTTCAAGACCAAAGGCGCTCGGCCCGTCATTCGACATCGCATTACCTCTGAACGAAAAAAATATCCCACCGACGCCGCTTAGCCTTGCGGACTTGACCCGAATTTGTCTCCAAAATAGAGGCTGGACCCCGGCACAGCAACGAAAGAACCAGTTGCGGTTACTCAAAAACTGTTACTGAAATCAAAGGGTTAAAAATGACACCGGTAACAATATTGCGTTACCACCAGTCTCCTCCACGGTTTTGGAGTTGGAAGGGATGCGCTAAGAGGCGCCCATGAGCCTCAGCGATGAAGAAGTTGAGCGTTATGCGCGCCACATCGTGCTGCGCGAAGTGGGCGGTACGGGTCAGGCCAAACTGCGTGCGGCGCGCGTGCTGGTGATCGGAGCAGGCGGGCTTGGCAGTCCGGCGCTGCTCTATCTGGCGGCGGCGGGCGTCGGCACGATCGGCATCGCCGACTTCGATACGGTGAGCCTTTCCAACTTGCAACGTCAGATCGTGCATGCGACCGGTGATGTCGGCCGGCTGAAGACCGCATCGGCGCAGGACAGGATCAAGGCGATCAATCCGGGCGTTGTCGTCGTGCCGCACGCATTGCGCATTACCCCGGCCAACGCGCTCGACCTAGTCGCGCGCTATGACATCGTGGCGGACGGTTCGGACAATTTCGCCACTCGGTTCCTGGTCAATGATGCCTGTTTTTTCGCGCGGCGCGTGCTGGTTTCGGCGGCCGTGACCGAATTTGACGGGCAGCTCTCAACCTTCAAGGCGTATGAGCACCTCTCGCCTTGCTATCGTTGCCTGTTTCCCGAACCGCCGCCGCCCGGCACGGTGCAGTCCTGTTCGGAGACCGGCGTATTGGGCGCGGCAGCCGGCGTGATGGGAACCTTGCAGGCGCTCGAGGTGATCAAGGAAATCACCGGCGTTGGCGAAAGCATGGCCGGACGACTGCTGATTTACGAAGCCTTAACGACGCGCTTTCGCACCGTGACATTCAAGCCCGATCCGGCCTGCGCGCTGTGCGGCGGCGCGCCAACCATCCGCGATCTCTCCGGCCACGCCGCGCACGCTTAACTGCGGTTTAACAGCCACCCGCAAATACTCGTTCCTGCCAGCTGGGGGGCGACATGGCGCGCACGGTTCACTACGAGATTTTCGGCCGCCATGGTTCGAAGGGCGGCTGGAAGATGATCGACGTGCGCACCGAGCGTGAGTCGGCTCTCACCTTCGCCCAATCACTGATGAAGGAAGAACGGGCCACCGGCGTCAAGGTGGTCAAGGAAACGTATAACGACGAAACCGGCGACTATTTGACTCTGAAGATCTTCGAAGACGGTCACAACAAGATCAAGACCGTCGCGGTGCAGGAAGACATGCCGCATGCGCTGCCCTGCTTCAAGCCGGACGACCTGTACTCCTATCACGCGCGCGCCACCATCACCCGCTTGCTGACGGAATTCCTGGCGCGCAACAAGATCACGATCACCGAACTCAGCCATCGCGCCGACATGCTGGAAAAGCTCGAGGCGACCGGCACGTTGCTGCAACACGCCATCCAGAAAGTCGCCGTGGCGCAGGCGGCAACGACTACAACGCCCGTGGCGCAGATCATCAAGAGCCTGAACGAACTGACGACGAAGGCCTGCCACAAGGTCTACCGTGACGAAGCCAAAGGCTATTTCCGCAGCCTGTCGGTTGCCGGCTTCGCCGCCGTGGCGCAACAACTGGTCGATGCGGCGGACGGTACGTATCAACTGAATGGCGCGATCGCGAAATATCTGAAGGACGCCAAGGGCTGGGACGAAAAGGTCTTCCGCCTCATCGCGCTGATGAACGAGGCGTCGGGCGAGGGACCTGGCCGCACGCTGTTGCTCGCTTCGGTCGACACGATCATTGCCGAGATCCTGGCCGGCTCGGCCGCGCTGCATGAACTGATCGGCGCCAAGGCGGATCTCGGCGAAGCCTTGATGAGCCTGGTGCAGCTGTTCCTCGGCCAGGAACCCAAGGTCACGGACGATCGCGCCGGACTGATCTCGCTGACCCATCGCTTCGCCGCCGACGAACTGCCCGAAGCACGCACCGCGATCGCCAATCGCATCATGGCCGAGTTCAAGAGCGCCAAGCGGCTGTGCCCCAGTTCGCTGGAGGAGGAGTTCAAGTCGTTGCGCCAGATCGCCAACCGGCTGGTGCTGGGCATCGGAAAATATCTCAGCCACGAAGATCTGGTCGGCGCCTTCACCTTGCGCTCCAAGCGGCTCATCACGCATGAGAACCTGGGCGCGCATATGGATGGTGCCGCGACCCCGGATGAAAAGGTCGAGCGCTTGCTATTCGTCGAAGAGAACATCATCGGAGCGGAGAACAAGCGCCTGCTCGCGAGTTTCGTCATCCCGCTCATCGGCGCCAGCGCGTTCGAGTTCCATTTCACGCAAGGAAAGTCCTCCGCGCTGAGCCGCCTGCAAAAGCTGGCCGCGTTGCAGGCGCGCGTGCGGCGCTCGGGCTTTCAGGACAACCAGCGCCAGGAAATGGTCGAACTGCTCGACAAGCTCGCCTGCATGGTGGAGGCCAAGGCCAAGCTGTTCGATTCGATCGATGCCAACCCATCCAATCATGTCGAGAAGGCACAGACGATTCTGAAGCTGTGCGGCGGCGGCATGCTGACGGAGGGCAGGATGAGCGCGCACGCCCGCGAGTTGATCCTGAACTACCTGGGCAAGCCAGGCTTTCTCTCCGCCTATATCGCCCAGGCGGCGCAAGGCGGCGATCGGTCCAGCGCGGATCGCGCCATCGCCGAGCTGCTGCAGGCGCTCGAAAAGGCGGGCATCAGCGAAGAAGTGGGCTTGAAGTCGATCGCCGCCTGAAGCGGAACGCCCCTTCCGTCACCGCCGCGTCGGCGCCTCATAGACGAATTCGATGAGATAGACATTCTCACCCGGGCCATGCTTGGCGATCTTCAACAGATCGACCACGCCGGCGAAACCGGAGCGCCGCGCCAAGGCCGGCGTAATGTCGGCAAGCGCGATCCGCCGGATGGATTTCACCACCACAAAACCCGACCCGAGCGCATAGCGCCCGCCCGGCTTGACGTGGGCGCTGCGCCATATCCTGACGCTGCAGGTGATCTCGCCGCGCATGATCGGCTCGCGAAGTCGCTTGGTGAACTGCATGTCGCGCTGAGCCCCTTGTCGAGCTGCTAGTGCGCCGCATCCCAATTGGCGGCGGCACGCGCATCGACGGTCAGCGGTACGGACAGCTGCACCGCAGGCGCCGCAGCCTTTTCCATCACCGACTTGACGATCGCCTCGGTCTTCTCGATCTCGGAATCCGGCGTCT
>Ga0105241_10003598_pt1 | contig 11529 bp, 7 predicted proteins | sample KBSC64metaG_FD_80422 | JGI IMG/M metagenome (GOLD analysis project Ga0105241, IMG submission 80422) | Corn rhizosphere microbial communities from Kellogg Biological Station, Michigan, USA - KBS C6-4 metaG | ecosystem: Host-associated > Plants > Roots > Rhizosphere > Soil | place: Michigan, USA... | reverse complement strand
TGTTCCCAACGGTGAGTCGGGTGCCGGCGGCTATTCGACACGCACCACCCTCTTCAGTTCCGAATACACTGACTACCATCCCGCCCGGCCAAACTGATATCCCACTCCTTCCGGTTCGTACTCCGGCAGCCCACCGCGCACCGGAACTGACCCCCAATCCAGATCTCCAGATTCGTCCATGGGCTCATGCTGAATTTGCCATGAACAGCGTCCATCCGGGGACGAACGCCATGATTCGTGCCTAGAGCTGCTGTTTTCGTGAGTTTCTCCACCAAATCGACCTGTGACGAAATCACTAACATCGATAAACGATCGATTCACGAAGCAGTACTTTTTGGAGGCACAAGCCGTGAAACATACAAGATTGGGATGGATGCTTCTCTGCATCCTTTCCACTGTTTCTCTTTCCCTCGGCCAAACCGCAACCACATCACTCCGCGGCACCATCAAGGATCCATCAGGCGCTCTCGTTCCCGGAGCCAAAGTCACCATTCTCGACAAAACAAAAGGTGCCACCTTCAGCGCAGTAGCGGACAACGCCGGCAATTACACCTTTCCCCAGATCCCGCCCGCGCGGTACACCATTTCTGTCACTGCACCCGGCTTTGGCGATCAGTCCAAAACTGCCGAGCTACTCGTCAACCAGCCGGCAACCATCAACTTTGATCTCACGGTGCAGGCCACTGCCGAAACGGTCGATGTCAGCGCATCTGCGCAGACGCTCAACACCACCGATGCCACCATCGGCAACTCCGTTGGCAACGCGACCATTCAGGCCATGCCGATGGACGGTCGCGATCCGATCTCGTTGCTGAGCCTCCAACCAGGCGCGCTCTACCTGGGCGAGACCACCAACCTTATCGACAAGACGACACCCTCGTTCCTCGATAGCCGGCAGGGCTCAGTATCGGGCGCGCGTTCTGACCAAGGGAACGTAACTCTTGACGGTGTCGACGATAACGACCAGATCAATGGCTACGCTTTCAATGGGGTTCTCCGCTCCACTCTTGATTCCACAGAGGAGTTCCGCGTTACAACCTCCAACGGGAATGCCGATGCGGGCCGCACCTCTGGTGCTCAGGTCTCGTTGATCACCAAGAGCGGCACCAACCAGTTGCATGGTTCCCTCTACGAATACCATCGGCCCTCGAATATGGTTGCGAACGACTGGTTCATCAAAAACCAGCAGTCTGCTGAAGGCAAGCCCAACAGGCCGACTAAGTACATCGTCAACACATTTGGCGGGAGTGTAGGCGGCCCAATTCTCAAAGACAAGCTGTTCTTCTTCTACAACTACGAAGCGCAGCGACTCGCGACGAACACCACCGTTGCGGCTATCACACCCTCAGCGACATTCCTCCAGGGAGAGCTCGGCTACACGGACGTCAATGGAAACGTCCAGCTGCTGACTCCATCGCAAATCGCACAACTTGATGCCAACTGTACTCAGTGTGCTCAACCCGGAGTGAATGCGGCAATGCTGGACTACCTCTCGGCGGAACCACCGGCTACATTGCTTTCCGCGGGCGACGGAGTCAATTTCGGCTCATATAACTTCAGCTCGCCGGCGCCGAGTTCCCTCAATACAAGCATCGGCAAGATCGATTTCACGCCAAACAGATCCAATCACATCTTTGTTCGCGGAAACCTTCAGAAGGACACGGCAACTGGTGCAGAGAACTTCCCCGGGCAGCCTGCGTCACTTTCACTCGAAGACAACACTAAAGGCATGGCAGTAGGCCACACCTGGACGCCTACCTCGAACATCGTCAATGATGTCCGCTATGGGTACATTCGCCAGGGGTATTCGAGCGCTGGTATTGGCCAGGGCGATTATGTGTACGTTCGATTCCTCACCCAGCCAACTGCTCAAACCCGTAGCTCCATCGTCAACATCCCGGTGAACACGATCGATGACACCCTGAGCTGGAATCGGGGAAGCCATACCCTCGCTCTCGGGGGCAATTGGCGAATGGTCCAAAACAATACATCCAACGATACGGGTTCCTACAACGGCGCGGATACCAACCCGTCCTATCTGAGCGGCAAGGGCGCACCGGATCCAACCAAGTTAGGTTTACCTGCAGTTGGAAAAAACGAGGCTGCCTTCGAACAGATGTACGCCACAATCATCGGAGCCATTGCAGAACGCGACGCGAGCAACAACTACGTTGTGACCAGTCCGACTGACGCAACACTGCTGCCCGATGGCGCATTCGTTTCCCGTCATTTCAAAGCCAACGAATTTGAATATTTCGTGCAGGACTCCTGGCGCATGCGGCAAAACCTCACTGTGACCTTTGGTTTGCGCCATACCCTCCTCCAAACACCCTATGAAACCAAGGGACAGGAAATCGCACCAACGGTCGACACGCATGAATGGTTTCTCAGAAGAGGTGCAGAAGCGGCCCAGGGCCGCGTATTCGAGGACGATCTCCTCTTTACGCCAATTGGCAAGGCGAACCATGCGGCAGCCTACTGGCCGAAGCAGAAGCTGAACATTGCTCCGCGCCTGGCCATCGTCTATTCGCCTGGTACGAAAACTTCAATCCGCACAGGCTATGGCCTCTACTACGATCATTACGGTGAGGCGTTGACCAGCCGTTTCAGCACCCTGGGATCATTTGGACTCTCTTCGCAATTCAACAGTGCGCCGAGTACTTACAACTTTGACAGTGCGCCTAGATTTACCGGGCCCCATGACCTGCCGAACATCCCACTCCCGGCCACACCCGATACTCAGACTTACCCGTATGCTGTTCCGGATGGAACCTTTGGCATTAACTGGGGAATCGACAACCACATAAAAACTCCGTACGTTCACGCTTTCAATCTCTCCATTCAGCGAGAGTTGCCTGGCGGGTTCCTCCTTGACTCCGCGTATGTGGGCCGAATTGGCAGGCATCTCTTCCAGCAGCTCGATCTCGCGGAGCCGGTCAATTACAACGATCCAAAGGGCGCTGGCGATTACTTCACTGCCGGAACCGAAATGTCCAAGGCGACCGACCAACTCGGAGGTTCATGCCTCTACTGCAGCGATGGAGTGTTGCAGCACATCCCAACCATCCAGTACTTCGAGAACGTTTTCCCCCAGATGGCAAACCTCGATTATGACGGGGAAAGCGCTACCGATGGCATGTACAACAATGAGTGGGCTCCCCAGCGGTATAGCTATGGCGAAACCGGTGCACTTGCCGACGTCGATTTCGTTTGCTATTACGGCCCTCCCTGCGGCACCTTCTGGAGCCCGCAATTCTCATCACTGTTCTCGCTGGCATCGATGGGTAACAGCTACTACAACGCGGGGCAGTTTACGCTCCGTCATCCCGCACAACACGGCCTCACGCTCGACGTAAGCTATACCTTGTCTCACTCCATTGACATGGGATCCGACGCAGAGCGCGCATCGACCTCCTATGGCAGCATTCAGAACGTCTGGAATCCAAGGCTCAGCCTTGGCACATCGGACTTCGACACACGCCATCTGATCTCCGCGGACTGGGTGTACGCACTTCCATTCGGCACAGGAAAGTCTCTGATGTCGAACTCCAGCAGGATGGGCAATGCGATCTGGGGAGGTTGGCAGTGGGCAGGTGTCGGCCGTTGGTCCAGTGGGCTTCCTTTCGGAGTCATCGAGCCTGGGTGGACTACTAACTGGGAGACACAAGCCTTTGCGGTCGTGACTGGACCGGTGAAGATCCACAAGCACATGAAAGATGGATCACTCCAGATCTTTGAGAACGACGACGAGATCCAGAACGGTGTCTATACCGGGTCTCCAATGCGGCTGCCCTATCCCGGAGAAGCTGGAGAGCGCAACAGGTTCCGCTCTGACGGCATTTTTAACATCGACTCGTCTCTGGCGAAAAATTGGGCTCTTGGCGAAAGGGCTCGTTTGAAGTTCGCGTGGGAAGTCTATAACGTGACCAACAGCGTGCGCTTTGATGCCGGTTCTTATGGCCTCGGGACCTTTGGCAACGCCCTGACCTATGGTGGCTTCGGATATTACGCAAGCACCCTAGGCACGCACACCTTCCGCAGAATGCAGTTCGGCTTGCGCCTCGACTTTTAAACAGAGAATGCCGGAGCAGATCCCTGCTCCGGCATTCCTTGTCAATACTTCTGAGCCCGGTCCGCTGTTCCTCCAGGGTCCGGGCATTTTTTCGCCGGGTTCACGCTCTTGCTTCTAGCTGTACCGCAGCCAGCGCATCAGTTCTGGCAGTGTCGCGCGCTTGCCGTACATCAGGATCCCCACGCGGTAGAGTTTCGCCGAAATCCAGAGCACCACCACGATGCTGAGCATCAGCAGCCCGATCGACACGGCAAATTGCCATATCGGCGGAATTTGCGACGCCATCCGCAGGAACATGATGATCGGTGCCGTTGGTGGAAAGAACGAAGCCGCTACCGCCCACAGCGAATTCGAATCGTTTATCACCACCATGATTAGCGAGAAGCTCAGCCAAACGGGCACTGCAGCCAGCGGCATATACATCTGCAGTTCCTGCTCTGTCTCACAGGTCGCCGCCAGCCCCGCGAACAACGAGCTGTAAAGCAGATATCCCAGCAGGAAATAAACGGGGAACAGCACCGTCTCGGCCACCGAGATGTGCACCGCATAATCGCCGCTCAGGCTCGCGGCGGCAAACGGAGTCGCCAGGATGATCGCGCCCGCCACAAGCCATATCCCGATCTGGGTCAGGCCCACCGCTCCCACCCCGATCAGTTTGCCTGCAAGCATGTCCGTGGGCCGCGCGATCGCCAGCATTACTTCGAAGATGCGTGACGTCTTCTCCTGGATCACCGACCGCGCCACGTTCATTCCGTAAACCATGGTCGTCATCGAAAGCAGGATGGCCATCACATAGCCCTTCCAGAACGAGGCCGTCGCATTGCTTTTCACGACCGAGCCGTCCTTCTTTACCTGAAAGGTCTCCAGCGGAATCCCCTTTACAAGGTTGTCGGCCGTGTCGTGCTGCAAACCTCCGCTCTGCAAGCGCGCATCGAGCAGGGCGTGATTCACGGCATCCTTCATCCGGGCACCCGTGATAAAGTCGCCTGACGATTGCGACGTGTACGTCGCTTTTGGCGCCTGGCCCTCGGGCGTGTCAATCCAAAGGAAACCATCAATCTTCTTGGCCTTCACTTCGCCGACCAGTGCGTCGTGATCGGCCGATGTTGCAGGCGAAATCACATCTACCCTCGACTTGGCATCCTTGTCGCCCACAAGTTGCCCCTTAACCTCGGCCGCCAGCAGGGCATCGTTTGAAGCAACGGCCAGATGTTTCCCTGCGCCCAGTCCCAGGCTCGAAAGATAGCCGATTCCGATGATCGCAGCGAAGATCGCCGGTACGCCGAAGGTCGTCATCTTGAACGCACGCCCGCGCACCTGCTCCAGGTACTCACGTTTTGCCACCAGCAGGATGTTACGCATCGACGCTGCCTCTTACGGTCTGAATGAAAATCTCTTCCAGAGAAGGCTCAACCATCTCAAATCGATAGATCCTCGCCATCCCTGAGGCCTCCTGCAGCAGCTTCTGCGCGTCACCGTGGGGTTTCAGCTTGATCTCTGCGTGTCCGGAAAAATTCTGCGCCTCCGCAATCTCCGCGCTTGAAAGAAAGTCTGCCTTGCCTTCGAACTCCACGATGATGTGGTTGCGTTCGTAACGCGATTTGATCTCCCGCACGCGTCCCGACAGCACAGCCTCTCCCTTGTTGATCAGGCAGATTGAATCGCAAAGTTTCTCAACTTGGTCCATCCGATGAGTAGAGAAGACGATCGCCCGTCCCTCCTTTTTAAGATCGAGCAGCGTCTGCTCCAGAAGCTTCGCGTTTACGGGATCGAGGCCGCTAAAGGGTTCATCCATCACGATCAGCCCCGGGTCATGGAGCAGGGAACCGATGAACTGAATCTTCTGCTGCATGCCCTTCGACAGCTCTTCGGTCTTCTTCGGCAGGGCCTCATCGATGTCCAGGCGCTTGGCCCAGCCTACCGCTCGCTTCTCCGCATCGCTTGGGCTCAGTCCGTGCAGCTGCCCAAAAAAGACCAGCTGCTCCTGCACCTTCATTTTCTTGTAAAGGCCCCGTTCCTCGGGCAGGTAGCCCACCCGCTCCAGACTGGTGCGATCGAACGGCTTGTCAAAGAGCTTGACAGTCCCTGAATCGGGCATCGTGATGCCCATCATCATGCGAATCGAGCTCGTCTTCCCGGCTCCATTCGGGCCCAACAGTCCGAACATTTGGCCCGATTCAATCGACAAGCTCAGGTCGCGCACGGCGACCTTGCTCTCGTAGGCCTTAGTGACCCCTGCGAGTTCAACAACTGCCATGGTGTTCCCCTGGGCTCCCGGCTGATTGGATTTCCGAACAGGACCTTGATGTCTTGTATGCAAATAGTACGTTCTGGTGCGTCTTCACCTGGTGTGTGCTCAGTTGTGCTTGTTGTACTCAGGCGGTCCCGCGAGCACCAGCGCGTCTTTGTCTCCGTACACGTACCAGCAGCACCAGTCCGTCTCATGGTTTGGCTGATCCAGGGGCGAGATCAGATCCCGGTAGATCACCCGTCCGTAGACAAAGAGCTTTTCTTCCCACCGTTCGAGCCGCTTCACCTGCTCATCCGACGAGCAGTACGAACGCACATCCGAACGCCGGAAAGGCCGTATCCCCGCCGTTTCGCCCGGCAGCAGGATTATCGGCTCAAACGGCGTGGCAGATTTGCCGCTGTCGTAGTCTGGAGGCGTAGGAAGTTCCGTCTCGTCCTTGGCGATCTTCACGCAATCGGCCTTCGCCAGAATGCGCGCCGGCGTCCGTCCGCGGTTCGTGGCCATCACCTTGAATCCGTGCTCCACGCTCAGGAATGGCTCGATTGTGATCACAATCCAGGGGCGTCCGGAGTCCACAATGGCCTGCGAGCTCTCCAATGCGGCGTTGGCGCACTGCAGGGCGGCTTGGGCGGCTGAAACCCCAAATTCCGTCTGTCTCTGGATGTTCTTGAGCGTCTTCAGGGCCAGCAGCACACCCGCATACCCGAGAAAAACCAGCACAATCTCAACACCCCACAGCACCTTGTCGTGCCACGTCCATGGGCTCGCCTGGGTCGGGGGAGAGGTTACTACGATCTGTGGCGGAGGCGCCGGCGTCGGATCTGCCATGGCTGATCCGGCCTCGTTCCCAGATCTCTCTGTGGCCTTCCCGCCCGCCGGCGCCGGCCTCGGAACAGCCGCCGACGTTCGCGGCTGATTCTCCAGTTGCGCAGTTGCTGCCCCAGGCCACAAAGCCACCGCAAGGACCAGGGGAACTAAGCCATGTCGCCTGAACATTAGAAGAAGAATACAACGCCCGGTCGTCGGTCCACCGATCCTGGCATAACTCCGGGCACTTCAGGGAACCTCTAGAGCTATCAAAGGTCCATAACTCGAGTTACACCCCTGGAGCCCACCCCGTAGCTCGCCCAAACCGCGGTCCTACTCGTCCTGAGAGACTCACAAACTCCTAAACTTTTGTCCCACTTTCGTGTCAGCTCGACCTCTTCAATGAGAGGATAGGGAAACAGGGCCCGTTCGCTTCTTTTTTCATGCCGTCGATGGGCATTACTCCGGTGTATACCTCTGATTGGCCGGGGGTACTCCACAGATGTACTTCCGTGTACACTTGGCTCGTCACCCCCAATAGAACGCATTGTTTGTGCGTAAGTTAACATGCGTCAATTTGGGGTCGAATTGCTCTAACTGCAGCCACCGGACGGGGGCATGGGGAGGATTCACTTTGCAGTATATGCAGCACCCGTATGCCTGGTGGCCGACGCTAGCCGTGCTTATTGTGGCGACGGTAACTGACATTCGCAGCCGGCGTATCCCAAACTGGCTGGTTTTCCCGTTTTTGCTTGGCGGTTTGGTTGTGTCGACTTGGGTCGCCGGTTGGCATGGTCTGGGCCAAAGTCTCCTCGGCATGTTGCTGGGTGGCTTAGTTTACGGATTGCTGGCGATGATGGGCGGAATGGGCATGGGTGATGTCAAGCTATGCGCCGCGATCGGAGCCTGGATTTGGGTGCGACAACTCGGCTTTGCCCTGGTCATGATCGCCATCGCCGGCGGAATCATGGCACTGGCCTGGGCCGCCTTTGGTGGATTCATGGGTGAAATGTTTTCGGGAGCAGGGGATTTGCTGTTTGGCTGGAGGAAACGTGGGCTCCATACACCTCCAGACCTTACCCTTTCAAACCCAAAGGCACGAAAGATGCCTTACGCCCCGGCGATAGCTATTGGTACTCTCATTTCCTTCTTTTCTCGTTGAGAAGGTGTTTCAAGAACGAATAAAGTATGCTGACAAACAGCCCGAACTCGGCGACACCGCAGTCTGGTGCAGAAACCTGGGAGTTTTGAATCCGTGACCGATAACACGCACGACTCTGATGCCCTCGGTGGCAATGTCCTATCTATAGCGCTGATCTGTCCCAGTGAGCAGCGTCGTAGGACAATCGTGAGCGCTTTGAATAGCTCACATGCCGCGATTGTGAGGGAATACTCTTCTTATCCCCCGACTCTGAAGGAAATGCCCAGGATGCTGGGCGAAAAGGGATTCGACGCCGTCATCATTGACCTCGAATCCGACGTCGAATACGCGCTCGAACTTGTTGAGTTTGTGGCTTCCACTACAAACACCACCGTGATGGTCTATACATCGCGGCTAGACCCCAATGTCATGGTGCGCTCGATGCGCGCCGGTGCTCGTGAGTTCCTCTCTGACCCGATCGATCCCAATGCTCTCTCCGACGCCTTGTCCCGCGCCTCCGCCCGTCGTACCGGTGGCAAGTCCACGAAAAAGACCGGCGGCAAGCTCCTGGTTGTTCTCGGTGGTAAAGGTGGATCGGGAGTTACAACCGTTGCCTGTAACTTCGCCGTAGCACTTGTGCAGGAATGCCAGCAAAGTGCAGTTCTCATCGACCTCGATTTACCGCTGGGCGATGCCGCTCTCAGTCTCGGCCTCACCACCCAGTTCTCCACCGGGGATGCTTTGCAGAATGCAGACCGCATGGATTCGAACTTCTTCTCCAAGTTGCTCACAAAGCATAACTCGGGCCTTCCGGTACTCGCTGCTCCGGGAAGGTTTCCGCACGTCCAGGCAAGTAACGACGCTATTGAGAAAATGCTCAATGTCGCGCGCCAGGACTTTGCCTTCGTGGTGATCGACGCAGGATCGCGCTTCGACCTTACCGACGCCGGCTGGTTCGAGCAGGCTGATACCGCTTATCTTGTCATGCAGGCTGGAATCCCCGAGTTGCGTAACTCTCATCGGCTCATCTCCGAGTTCTTCAAAGCCGGAACTCCCAAACTCGAAATCGTGCTCAACCGATACGTGAAAAGCTCCATGGGCGTCGATGAAGAGCACATTGAAAAAGCACTTACTAAGCCGATCGGCTGGAAGATACCCAGCGACTACTTCAACGTCCGCAGGATGCAGAACGAAGCGACACCACTGGCGTTGGACGATTCAAGCATTGCAAGAGTTCTCCAGGATATGGCTCGAGCGGCATGTGGAATGCCGCCCAAGCCCGAAAAGAGAAAAGGCTTTAGCCTTTTCAAATAATCCCCCCGTTAATTTGACGGATTCTGAAGTGAAGGACGGCGCATCGTGGAATCAATGAATCTGGAAAACTTCAAGGCAGAAGTACACCGTACGCTGCTGTCGAAGCTCGATCTGGAAAAGCTCTCCCGCATTAACTCCAGTCAGGCTCGTCAGGCGGTCTCGAGCATCATCACCGAGATCATCAGCGACCGCCGTGTTCCGCTCAGTTTCGATGAACAGGAAAAAATCCAGACAGACCTGTTGGACGAAGTCTTCGGACTCGGGCCACTGGAGCCGCTCCTGAAAGATCCGAAAATCTCCGACATCATGGTCAACGACAAAGACCACGTATTCATTGAAAAGGGCGGCCTCATCCAGCGCGCCGACTGCTCCTTCCGCGACGACCGCCACCTTTTGCAGATCATCGACCGCATAGTCTCGCGCGTCGGACGCCGTGTGGATGAGTCGTCTCCAATGGTCGATGCCCGCCTGCCCGACGGATCCCGTGTTAACGCCATCATCCCCCCGCTCGCGCTCGATGGGCCTTCGATGTCGATTCGTCGTTTTGGCACCGGTCCTCTCGCGGCGAACCAGTTGGTGCAGCTGAAGAGTATCTCGGCTGAGATGATGGAACTCCTCTCCGCTGCTGTCCGCGCCCGCCTCAGCATCCTGATCTCGGGTGGTACGGGCGCCGGTAAGACGACCTTCTTGAACATCCTCTCTCAGTACATTCCGCCGAACGAGCGCGTTATCACCATTGAGGATGCGGCTGAACTTCAGCTCGCACAGGAAAACATCGTCAGGCTCGAGACTCGTCCGCCCAACGTGGAAGGACAGGGAGCCATCCGACAGCGTCAACTCCTCATCAACTGCCTTCGTATGCGTCCGGATCGAATCATCATCGGTGAGTGCCGCGGCGAAGAAGCCTTCGACATGCTTCAGGCCATGAACACTGGTCACGAAGGATCGATGACCACCATCCACGCCAACACGGCTCGTGACGCCTTGACCCGTCTTGAGTCCATGGTGGCCATGACCAACCTCAACCTGCCGGAAAAGACAGTCCGGCAGCAGGTCGCATCCGCGCTTACCATCGTTGTGCAGGCTTCGCGTCTCAGCGATGGTTCCCGTAAATGCGTAAGTATTCACGAGATCACGGGTATGGAAGAGAACGTGATCAGTATGCAGGAAATCTTTGCATTTCAGAAAAAGGGCATCGGGCCAAACGGAAGAGTGCAAGGCGCCTTCGTCCCCAGCCGCATCCGTCCCAAATTCCTCGACCAGCTACGTACTGCCGGCATCTTCCTGCCGCCCAGCTTGTTTGAGAAGGTAACGGAAGTGAACTGAGCCGAAGCCGTTCGGAGGTAGCACATGTTAATCATTATTGGTCTCGTGTTCCTGGGAGTCTTTATGATCGTAGTTCTGGTCGCCGCCGCGAGTGGATCCGGCGCGACAGACCAGACCCGCGCGATCATGACCAGGCTTGAGTCCGCAATCGCCGTCGGAAAACCGGAAATGGCAGATCTCATCGTCGACGTGCGCAAGAACGACGTGATGAGCACCATTCCATGGCTCGATCGCGCGCTCACCAAAATGGAACTTGCCCCCCGTATCCGCAGGTTCCTCTATCAAGCCAACGTTAAATGGACCGTGGGTCAGCTCAGCCTCCTCTGCGCCGCTTGCTTCATCGTCCCTGCATATCTCGTGTACCTCCGCACTGACGCCATGCTGTTCGGTTTTCTCATCGGCCTGGTCGCCGGCGCAGGACCCATCATCTTCGTCTTCCAGAAGCGCAAGAGGCGCCTTGGCAAGTTTGAACAGGGTATTCCGGAAGCCCTCGAACTCATCGTTAGTGCATTGCGGGTAGGGCATAGTCTCAATGCAGCTATGGGCCTCGTTTCCCGCGAATGCGCCGATCCGGTGGGCGGTGAGTTCCGGATGACCTTCGACGAAATGAACTATGGG
>Ga0105241_10003593_pt1 | contig 11536 bp, 8 predicted proteins | sample KBSC64metaG_FD_80422 | JGI IMG/M metagenome (GOLD analysis project Ga0105241, IMG submission 80422) | Corn rhizosphere microbial communities from Kellogg Biological Station, Michigan, USA - KBS C6-4 metaG | ecosystem: Host-associated > Plants > Roots > Rhizosphere > Soil | place: Michigan, USA... | reverse complement strand
TCAAGTTCCAGGGTGCCAACATGAAGAACATCCTGGATTTTGCGGGCGACTATGTTAATACACTGAAAACGGTCGTACTAAAACACAATTATCGCTCCAATCAGCATATTCTGGATATTTCAAAAGCACTGATCGGCAATAACCGCGAAAGGCTAACAGGGCAATTGCAACTGGATAAGAACCTGATGGCAGCGGGAGCACGGTTTAAAGAACTGGCGCATGAGCCCACCATAAGGGAATACGAAAACCCGGCTCAGGAAATGGTGCATACTGCCCGGCAGATCAAACAATTGATAGATGGCGAAACTGCCCCGGGCGAAATAGCTGTGATTTATCGTAACCATAGCCAGGTAGAGGAGTTATTGAAATACCTCGATTCGAAAAAGATCGCCGTAAATACCCGGCGCAAGATCGATATCCTGACTCTGCCTTTTGGTGAAAAGATCATCAATATACTGCGCTACCTCGCTATGGAAATGGATTCGCCCTATAGTGGCGATGAACTGCTATTCGAGATCATGCACTATGATTTTTTTGAGATCCCGCCCATCGAGATCGCAAAAGCAAGTATCGCGGTATCCAGTCAAAACTACAAAACGTCGAATAACGGCGATCCAAAATCGTCCATCAGAAGATACATCAGCGAGTTAAAAATGCCTGCCCAGCAAGCATTATTTGATGCTCCTGCAAACCAGGAGATGAAATACCTGATGACCTATATTGATGATCTATTAAAGGCATCGGTCAGCGTAACTTTACAGCAGCTTTTCCAGGACCTGATATCGAAGATGGGTATTCTGCGATACATCATGAAACAGCCGGATAAAGGCTGGTACATACAAGTGCTTACCAACTTCTTTGATTTTCTGAAAGATGAGAGCCGCAAAAACCCGGATATCCACGCCGTAGACCTGGTTAAAACCATCGACCTGATGCGCGATAATAATATCAGGCTGCCATTAATACAGGTGATCTACTCAGAAAACGGCGTCAACTTCCTGACGGCACACGGTTCCAAAGGACTTGAATTTGAGCATGTGTTCCTGATCGGTTGTGATAAAAAGACCTGGGATAGTAAAGGGCGAAATAATGGTTTTAGCCTGCCCGATACCTTAACTCAGGCTCCTGATGACGAGATAGGCCAGCGGGAAGAATCACGCCGCTTATTTTATGTGGCATTGACCCGAGCTAAACAGCATCTCAGCGTCTCGTATGCAGCAAGGGATAAGAATGGAAAAGACCAGGAGGCGTCACAATTTGTAGGGGAGATACTAGCGACAACCAATTTACGGGTCGATTATCCCAAACCAGCTGAAGAAGATATGCTGGATTTTTATGCCACCCAGTTTAGCGAGGATGATAAGCCGAAAGTGGACCTGATCGACAAGAATTATATTAATCAGTTGCTGCAAAATTACACGCTGTCGGTTACACATTTAAGCAATTATTTGGATTGTCCGCTGCGGTTCTATTTCCAGTGCCTGATACGGGTGCCTTCGGGAAAAAGTCCGTCGGCAACATTTGGTTCGGCAGCGCATGATGCCTTGAAACGCGCTTTCCGTAGTCTCAAAGAAAATGATGATGAGTTCCCTCCGACAGAGTTGTTTATGAAGGATTTCCGCACCTACATGTTCCGCAACCGGGATTCATTTACCAAGGATGAATTTAAACTGCGATTGGATTACGGTGATAAAATATTGCCACCTTATTACGAGTTGAATACGCTCAGTTGGAATAAAGTAGCTTTGGTGGAGCTATCGATAAAAAACATTGAGGTAGACGGCGTACCGGTAAAAGGTAGTTTGGATAAGGTGGAATTTACCGGAAAGCAAGTTACTGTGGTAGACTACAAGACCGGTAAATTCCGCAATGCAAAGGAGAAGTTACAGCGACCAACCAATGATAAACCAAATGGCGGCGATTACTGGCGGCAGGCAGTGTTTTATAAATTGCTGATCGAGAATGACCGCTCTAAAGACTGGCAAGTACTAAGCACCCAATTTGATTTTATAGAGCCGGTAAGCGAAGGTGAATATGTTACCGAAAAGATATTGATCAGTCCAGAAGATGTGGAGACGGTGAAGGAACAGATCAGGACGGTTTATGCTAAAATACAGGCGCATGATTTTAACACCGGTTGCGGAAAAGAAGAATGCGACTGGTGCCATTTTGTGCGCAGTAATTTTAAGTACACCGGGAATATTATGGAAGAAGCGGAGGAAGCGGATGCGAATTAGAAACCTGTAGAGACGCGATGTATCGCTCTCCAAATGACCCAATATTATCATGAAGTACCTGAAATTTATTTTGCCGTTATTTTTTTGCGTTCCTGCTGTGGCCCAAACCACCATCAAACAGGATGTCACGATCAAACAAATGGTGGATGAGGTGTCGTCAAACAATATCGAGACGATCATCCGCAAACTGGTGAGTTTTAAATCACGTCATACCCTCAGCGATACCACCAGCAAAATCACCGGCATAGGTGCCGCACGGAACTGGATAAAATCCGAATATGAACGCTATGCAGCAGACTCTCATGGCCGGTTGACTGTTAAATTTGATACTTCTACCCAGCCTAAAGGCGAGCGGGTTAATGCGCCTGTTAAGCTGAAAAATGTATTGGCCATTCTGAAAGGCACAGATCCGAAGGACAATCGTGTGTACATCATTTCAGGGCATTATGATTCGCGAATGTCTGATATAATGGACCCAAATGGCGATGAGCCGGGCGCGAATGACGATGCGTCAGGCACGGCGGTTTCGATGGAGTTGGCGAGGGTGATGTCCAAACGTTCATTCCCGGTAACCATCATTTTTATGGCTGTAGCAGGTGAGGAACAGGGGCTATTAGGCTCAGCGCATGTGGCCAAACGCGCTAAAGCGGAAAGCTGGAACATCGATGCTATGTTGAATAACGATATCGTAGGAAACAGCCACGGTATGGAAACAGATCTGAAAGATAACCGCAGCGTACGAATATTCAGTGAGGGAGTGCCGACGATTGATAGCCGCAATGAAAAGAATATTGCAAGCCTGATAGCATTGGGAGGCGAAAATGATAGTCCGTCGCGTGAGCTGTCACGATATATTAAAGAAACAGGTGAGCGCTATGTTGACCAACTGGATGTAAAACTGATCTACCGCCGCGACCGTTACTTGCGCGGAGGGGATCATACACCTTTCCAACAAGAAGGATTTACCGCAGTCCGTATCACTGAAATGAATGAGGACTTTACGCGCCAACACCAAACCATCCGCACTGAAAATGGCGTAAGCTACGGTGATCTACCCGACTACGTAGATTTCAATTACGTGCAAAAGGTCGCCCGGATGAATCTTTCTGTATTAGCCAATCTTGCATCAGCCCCAGCTGAACCGCAAAACGTAGGTATAGTGACGAGCGGTTTAACCAATCGTACGCAATTAAAATGGGATGCCCCTGCAAATGGTAAAAAGCCTGTTGGCTATTATGTACTGATGCGCGAAACTACCAGTCCGTATTGGGAGAAGAAATTTTATGTGACCGATACTAAAGCTGACCTGGCTTATTCAAAGGATAATTACTTTTTCGCAGTGCAATCCGTAGATGCAGAAGGGCATGAGAGTTTGCCGGTATATCCGAAACCGGTGAAGTGACCTAGAGAGGCGATACATCGCCTCTCTACAAGCGTAAATCCACTTACTTCACACTCTTTTTCAACACAATAAAATACCCCAAAATAAATACCGCTACCGCAACAGCCAGACTCACAAATATATCTTTAGTAAATATATCCACCGTGATCTGCGGCATGGCAGGGCCGTTATCCATGCGACTGTTCACTAATCCTTTTATAGTCAGCATGGGGTGACTATACGGATACAGGTAAGCATATTGCCAGTTTACATTGGCGAAGATTACTCCCGCAATAGTCGCCACGAAGCCTATGCCCATCGGCTTTAAAAAATCGCGGAAAAGCAGGCTCAATAAAAATTGTATAGATAATATACCTAATGAGGCTAAGAATAACTTGAAGTAAATTTGTGCAAGTAGCTTTTCAATATGATATTCATTGAACTTAAGTGCAGGTTTCAAAACACTCAGAAAATTACCGAAACCGATGGTGAAAAGGACGAACAAGGCAAGGCAAATAAAAACCAAAAAAAGCGCATAGAAATACTTGGCAGAGTAGATTGACCATTTGGCAATAGGCAGGCTGAATAACGATTTCCAGGTATCGGCTTTATGTTCGATGCTGTTAACGGAATAGGCAATAAAAACGATCAGCATCGGCAGCAGCAGGGAACCCATCACGGCCAGAATAGCACCTGCAAATTGCAGCCATGCCATAAAGCCCGGCATATTTGCTAAATGATCACTTTTATTAAAGAAGCCGATGAACAGCAGCAGACATATGGCGAGCGGCAATAAAACTGCGCTCCAGAAGCCCATGGTTTTGCGCGTTTTATAAAACTCAGACCGGAACGATAGTAAAAATCCCTTCATCTGCTCAGGCGTTTTGGGTGATATCTAAAAATAATTTCTCCAGGTCTTTATTCACCTTGCGGATGCTATAGACGGTATAGCCATTCTGGTTCAGCAAGGTGTTTATCTCTCCCATCTGTGTTTTTGAGGTGAACGGAACGGACACATGCTCGTCATTCACTTCATTTACAGCAAGGCCCTGTTTTTTCAGGAAATTCGCGGCATCAACGGTCTCATTCACTTCAACCTGTATTTGCGGCTGACTGATTGCTTCCAGATCTTTTATACTTCCCTGGAAAAGCATTTCGCCCTTATGAATAATACCCACATGGGTAGCCATGCGCTCTACTTCGGCTAATAAATGGCTCGATACAAAAACCGTTTTCTTATGTTGGGTCACTAATCGGATCAATAGTTCCCTTACTTCGATGATGCCATTTGGGTCGAGGCCGTTGGTAGGCTCGTCCAGTATCAAAAGTTTTGGATCGGATAGCAAAGCAAGCGCAATGCCTAACCGTTGCTTCATCCCCAAAGAATATTTGCCTGCTTTTTTATTCGCTGCGTCAGTCAGATGAACCAGATCGAGCATTTCATCTACACGCTTTTCGGGTACCTGTAAAACCAATGCCCGGTTTACCAGGTTTTCCCTGCCTGAAAGATGAAGATAAATAGCGGGTTGCTCTATCAGCGAGCCAATTTGCGAAAGTATAGAGATGCGGTTACTTTGCAGCTCCTGGTTAAAAACATGAATGCTGCCCTGATCTGTTTTTAGCAGATTGAGCAGCAATTTTATCGTGGTGGTTTTTCCGGCACCGTTTGGGCCAAGGAAACCGTAAATACTGCCTTCGGGCACCTGGAGGGATAGCGATCTGACAACCTGCTGGTTGCCAAAATTAAAGCTCAACCCCTCGGTGCTGATTACCATAGTTTTTCTTTGGCAACAGAGCAAACAGTTTTAACTAAGGTTACACCTTTATAAAATAGCGAAGTTGCATGTACTGCAGCAGAAGCGCCTTCAGTATTAACCTTTTTTTGTTGAAATTGATAACTTATCCCCATCACCAAAGCAAATACTACAGGTAACAGCAGTAAGATAAATGGATTCGAATTAGAGAATAGCTTTTTCATTGTGTGATTGATTATGATACAAATAAACAGCGAAAGTTTAACCTGCTAAAAAGTATTAGACCAACAGACGGGAATTGTAGATGAACGGACATTTTTAGGTTTTCAGGCGTTCATCGGAGATTTTGCCGGGTTTATCGGTAAAAACGGGGTCTATATATAAATATATAGCTGACAAAGCACTGAATATATTACATTAGATGCAATGAAGCGTAACTGGCAAATATTCTGGCATGTTGTTTTTTGGGTAAGCATTGTCTCTTATTTCGTGTTCCTGGCCCATAGCAACAGCAAAATGACGGCTGCGCAATTGGCAGTCATATTTGGCCTTTTCAGTGTAGTGAATATTGGTCTTTTTTACCTCAATTACCTTTACCTGATGCCAAAATTTTTGGACAAAAAGCAATACAGGAATTATACCATAGCACTTGTCGTCGTAATCATCGTTTTTGCTTTGGGTAAGTATGGGTTGGCTAACATCTTCAAAAGCTATATCCTGGTTGAGGGCCACAAGCAAACATCCTTCGGTACATACATGATCAGTTCATGTTTAACCAATATATTTTTCCTTTTCCTGAGTACGGCGCTTAAGTTTAGTGTCGATTGGTTCCTGAACGAACGTGTGCAGCGCGACCTGGAAAACCAACGCTTGACCGCCGAGTTGGCTTTCCTGAAATCTCAGATCAACCCCCATTTTTTGTTCAATTCCCTTAATAGTATTTATTCGCTGGCTTATCAGAAGTCAGATACAGCGCCGGAGGCGATTCTGAAGCTTTCGGAGATCATGCGATATATGCTTTATGAGAGTAATGATAACAAGGTGGACCTGGCAAAAGAGCTGCAATACCTGCAAAATTATATCGATCTGCAGAAGATCAGGTTTGGCAATAAAGCCTTTGTCGACTTTAAAATAACGGGTGAGGTTGGTAACCAAAAGATTGTACCTTTGCTGCTGATCGCATTTATAGAGAATGCCTTTAAACACGGGGTAGCCAATGACCCGTCTTCGCCCATATGTTTGCGGATAAACCTGGATGGTACCCATCTTCATTTTTTTATGGAGAACAAAAAGCATATGATGAACCGGGATACTGAAGGCGGCATTGGGTTAAATAATGTTAAAAGAAGGCTCGATCTGCTTTATTCCGGAAATTATAGCTTAACAATACGGGACGAATCCAATATCTATACTTGCGAATTATCATTAGTTTTATAATATGATCAGATGCCTTGTAGTAGATGATGAGCCTTTGGCGCTCCATATATTGGAAGATTACATCTCCAAGATGCCTTTTTTGCAGCTGGTGAAGGTAACTACCAATCCTATCGAGGCGCTGCAACTGGTACAGGAAGGAAATATCGACCTGGTATTTCTGGATGTGCAGATGCCTGAACTGACCGGTATCCAGTTCCTGCGTATTGCTAATGGCAAATCAAAAGTGATATTAACTACTGCCTATCCGCAATATGCTTTAGAAGGATATGAACTGGATGTGATCGACTACCTGTTGAAGCCAATTGCGTTCGACCGTTTCTTTAAATCAGTGCAAAAAGCGCAAGCCATCATCCGGCCATCTGCTAAACCGGAAATAAAGATAGAGTCAACGCCTCAAAATGATTTTTTGAGCGATTTTATCTTCGTAAAAACAGAGCACAAGATTCAGAAGGTATACTTGAATGACATTTTGTTTATTGAAGGCTTGAAGGACTATATCTCCATTTTTACCCCTGCCGAGCGCATCATCACCCTGCAGAACATGAAAAAGATGGAGGATGCTTTACCTGAAAAGCATTTCATTCGCGTACATAAATCCTACATCGTCTCCATCAATAAAATTGACAGTATTGAACGTAGTCGCATTTTTATGGGGGACAAGATTATTCCCGTAGGCGATACCTATCGCGAGGATTTCTTTAAAATAATTGACGGCAAAAACATATAGTTTACAGCGGGCAGTTTGCAGAAATTGGTTTAAAAATTTGCCAACTGTAAACCGGGACTGCCAACTGATTACTGTCCAAGAGATTTTCGGATAGCCACCTCCGCTTCGGTAACTACCTCATCAACCGGTCTTTTTTCAGGTTCTATAGGGGGCAACACCTCCCATGTCATGCGGATAAAAGTATTTCGCGGATAAACGCCGTAACGAACCATTTTCCATGAGTTGTTGATTGCGATTGGAACGATCAATGCTTCGGGACATTTCTTTAACAGGGTAGCAATCCCGCCTACCTGGAAAGTTCTTACGATTCCATCGGCTGAGCGGGTACCTTCCGGAAATATCACTGCCGACCATTTGTTTTCTTTCATCCGCGTACCTAGCCTGGATATTTCGGTAATGGATTGACGGGCATCTTTCCGGTCGATATTAGCGGCGCCACCGTGACGCAGGTTGTAGGATACAGATGGAATACCTTTTGTTAGTTCGATCTTCGAGATAAATTTAGCGTGGTATTTATGCAGATGCCATATTAGCACAGGAATGTCATAAAGACTTTGATGGTTAGCCACGAAGATCATCGGGCGACCAACAGGCAGATTTTGCTTGTTGATAAAAGTGACGGTATCACCCAAAGCATAATAGGAGCTTTCCAGGCAAAAATTTAATACATCAACCGCCCATTTATGTGCTTTGTAACCAAACCAGTTAAAGCATACCCACTGTATGGGATGAAATATCACCAGCGATAAACTAAACAGCAGATAATGAATAGGGGTTAAAATGTAGCCTAAAAATTTCCTCATAGAGAGGCAAAGGTAGTGTTTGGTTGATTAAGTTGGAATAAGTTGATTGAGTTTGATTAAGCAATAAACACTTTACTTAATCAAACTCAATCAACTATAAAACTACTCCGACTTCAAACTCTTAACCGGATTAACCAAAGCTGCCTTTATTGCCTGGAAGCTAACGGTTGCCAATGCAATCAGTATGGACATTATTCCAGATATCGCAAACATCCACCAGCTGATATTTACTTTATAGACGAAGGCCTCCAGCCATTTGTGCATAGCCAGCCACGCAATTGGGGTGGCGATGATAAATGAAATGGTCACCAGTTTAATAAACTCTTTGGAAAGCAGCGCCACAACTCCGGTAACGCTTGCACCAAGTACCTTACGTATGCCGATCTCTTTCTGACGCTGTTCAGCGCTAAAGGCTGCTAATCCAAACAATCCCAGGCAAGAGATCAGGATAGCCATAATGGTGAACGAGTTGATGATCTTTGATAAAGTGATCTCAGCGTCGTATTGTTTCTGTACTTCCTGGTCGAGGAAAGAGTATTCAAATGGTGTTCCGGACAGGCTCTTTTGCCAGATGTTTTGCATTTTACTTAATACCGATTTATAATTATCGCTGCTTACCGAAACTGTCATATAAGAAAATGCACTGGGATCGCCGTTGTAAAACAGCATAAACGGTCGCACTTCACCATGAAGTGAATTATAGTTGAAGTCCTTCATTACGCCAACCACATCAACATAGTTCACCGGACCGTTGAGGTACTGACTGTAAAGTCTTGTTCCCGGTGCTTTCATTGGGTCGAGGCCAAGCCTTTTACACAAAGTTTCATTGATAAGTGTTTTCAGGGAATCTTTAACATGAAAATCGCGACCACTGATGATTTTGATACCATTGGTTTTAATAAATTTATCGTCGGTATCCATGTTTTGTGCGTCGATAGCTGCATTAGCGCTGCCACCACCCAAGAAAACCCCATGGTCGCGACCCACAAAATGGCTCAGGTAATTGTTAGCCATGCTAACATTTTTTATGTCAGATAGCTGCTGGAAATCAGCGGCCAAAGCTGTCATCTTTTTCTGCTGATCATCTGTATAAAACTTGAATACAAGCTTTTGATTCTTATCGAAGCCCAGGTCCTTATTTTTAATAAAGTTCAGCTGGCTGTAAATGATGACAATCCCGGTTATCAGTATAATTGAAAGTACGAATTGGAAAATTACCAGTGAGCGGCGTATACCCGAAGCGGATATTTGATTGGTGAAATTACCCTTCATTACTTTAATAGCTTCAAAAGCTGACAGATAGAAAGCAGGGTAACTGCCTGCAAGAACGCCCGTTATAGTAATGATCGCTACCAACATTAGCCAAACACTACCGTTGCCCAGGAATGAAGCCGGTATATTAGTTTGTGTGATCTGATTAAGGAATGGCAATAACAGGTATAAAAATGGCAGCGCCAGCAACACGCCGATAAGCGTAAGCAAGAACGATTCACCCAGGAATTGTTTTACCAGATCGCGTCGACCCGCACCAACAACTTTGCGCACGCCAACTTCTTTAGCCCGTTTAGATGCCCGTGCGGTGCTCAGATTCATGAAGTTGATACAGGCTATCAATTGTATCATGATAGCGATACCAGCTAATATGTACAATAACATAGGGCTAACGGTCTTGCCCGGCTCATTTTCATAGCCAGTTGTGGTATGAATAGATGCAACCGGCTGTAGGTGTAATTGCTTGGTCATGCCCAATTGTTTTAGCTGCTGCGCGCCATATTTGTTCAGGAAATCAGGGAACTTCTTCTCTAAAGCAGTAACATCCGCACCGGGACGTAATTTGACAAACGAATCGGTAAAATTATAACCAGCCCAGGCGGTGTTGTCCATCACAAATTGCCCGGTACCTCCGCTGCGCATGGTTACGAATATATGGTCTTCAAGAACTGACTTGCCCATGCTGTTATCAACCACTCCAGCAACCCTGAAATCGTGCTTGCCGTCCTGGTTGCTGATGGTGATCACTTTGTTGATCGGGTTGTCATTGCCAAACAACTTATCAGACACAGATTTTAAAAGCACAATGGAATAGGGCTGAGCGATCAGTCCGGGTGTATTATTCCCTGCTACGAAATGATAGTTGAACACATCGAAAAAAGTGGAATCGACATAAGCAAGGTTTTCCTCGTAAAATGATTGCTCCTTGTATTTAAGCAGATTTTTACCACCTATACCCACATGGCGGGTAAACTGCAGTACTTCAGGAAAGTCGCGCTTGATTGCTGGAGCTATTGGAGGCGATGTACTGGCATTGTGATGCTTATCACCAGGAAGACTCAAGTCGGTGTTGACGCGATAGATATCTTTCGGGTTTTTATGATGTTTATCATAACCGAACTGGTCCTGTACGTAAAGTAATATGTAAAGGCAGCACAAAGTGCCTACCGCAAGACCGAAAACATTGATAAAGCTGAACGTTTTGTTCTTGAGCAAAAAGCGAAAAGCAGTTTTAAGATAACTCTTGATCATAACCGATTGGGTTTTGTTGTACAACTATCTGACTGGGTTCTGAGACTACACCAGAACTCAGCAGGTTGCGATAAACAGCACCAAGACGATGCCAAAGAGTTATTTAACTGTATGCCAATTGAATACGATATTTTTTAACAAAAAATTCGTTCGCTTTCGATACATGAAGCGTACGGTTGTGGGCTAGTTGATTAGTTAATTAAATATTAGAGATTAGGAAAGCAGCAGTACACTATTTTCTGATCAACTATTACAACTTCCCTTCCAGTTGCATCAACCTTATTTTCAATATTGCAGCAACGCTAATCGAGTCGGTTATTTTTCCCTCACAAACCATCTCGTAAACCTCAGTAAAAGGTACTTTTTTGATGATTAGCTGTTCGGTATCCTCAGGTTCAGCTTCAAATTGCTGAAGACCCTGCGCCAGGTAAATAATAGATAACTCATCACTTACTGAATTGGATAAATGCATACGTTGTATTTCAGTCCATCGGGATGCTTTCAACCCGGTTTCTTCCAATAATTCGCGTTTAGCCGATTCAAGCGGGTCGGTGCCCAATGGGCCACCGCCTTCAGGTATTTCCCAACTGTATTGACCTAAAGCAAAGCGAAATTGTCCTACAAGGTAAGTATTCATTTCAGCATCGAGAGGTATTACACCAATAGCAAAATTC
>Ga0105241_10003591_pt1 | contig 11538 bp, 8 predicted proteins | sample KBSC64metaG_FD_80422 | JGI IMG/M metagenome (GOLD analysis project Ga0105241, IMG submission 80422) | Corn rhizosphere microbial communities from Kellogg Biological Station, Michigan, USA - KBS C6-4 metaG | ecosystem: Host-associated > Plants > Roots > Rhizosphere > Soil | place: Michigan, USA... | reverse complement strand
TGCCGAATTCGCGGCGGGCGGCCTGCTCGGCCTGCTTGCGCGACATGCCTTCGGCCTGCAGCTCATCTGCACGTTCCTGGATGTGCTCTTCGATGGAGATGTCGATGTCGGTGTAGCGGCGGCTTCGACCAAAGAGGCGAGAAAGCGGGTTCATTGTGACCTCCTCCTGCGGTTTCGGCGGAGCGGCTCGTGATGGTTTTCTGCGGAATCTGGAAGCGTTGATCAGGATCCGGAAAAGGCGAGGACGCGCGTGATGCCGTCGAACATCTTGCCGAAGCTGGAGAGTTCTTTTTCGAGATGACGTATGCCGGAGTTCGTCAGGCGATAGATGCGGGTGGGTCGGCCCTTCGCGGAGACGCCTTCTTCTGAATCGAGGAGACCCTCGCGGAGCATTCGCTGAAGAGCGGGGTAGAGCGAACCTTCTTCGACCTGAAGGAGGTCATCGGAGACCTGCTTGATGTGCTTGACGAGCGCATAGCCGTGCATGGGCCGGTGGCGCAGCGATTGCAGGATCATGATTTCGAGTGCGCCGGGGAAGAGGTCGCGCGTATCGGAGTTCCTGGCCATGGGAGGATAGTAGCGCTGGATAGCTATTTTGTAAATAGGTATATGCGAAGGAGGGAACTGTTTGCGATGGCGGGATAGAAAATCGGAAATCAGGACGGTCGTTCGAGGAAGCCGCGCCCGCTGAGAATCATAGGAACGCACCGTTCAGCGCGAGCTGTTCTGGTCGTGGATTGCTTGGCGCTGGAGATGTGAAGGATGTAGGACTTTCTGCGGCCGGGAGTGAGCGCTTCGAAGGCCGCTCGCAATTTAGAGTCGGCATCCAGCCTGGTCTGTAACTCGTCAGGGACGGGGTACTCTGATGCCTTCTTGAGCTTTACCTTTTTGCCGGATTCTTCGATTTCGATTGCTTCGTAGAGGTATTTCGTCACGGTGGCCTGCAACGCGCTGATCTCTTTGATCGATGTGAACTTGATCCACCGGCCAGCCTGGGAATGCTCTCCGGCTTTTTGAAGGATGTGCTTTGGATCCTTAAGAAGCGCGCCTTTGAAGAAGGCGAGTGCGCAGGATTCTTTTAGAGGGATGATGACAGCCACGTTCTTCTTCTGAAACGTGAAGCAGGATTTGCTCCACTTCAGTTCTTCGGCCAGGTCGCAATTGAGGGCAATCTTGCGCAGCTTCTCGGTTTCTTTCTGCCACTTCTTTGCGTAGGGGACCTGCATAATCGGAGGCTACCTTCGAGAGCTGAATGACTTCAATGACAGATTCGCGCCCGGCTGACGGGAGCCGGAGCCAAGTTATTTCGAGCCCGACTTCTGGGTCGCGATCCAGTTTGTTATGCGCTGATCGAGTACCTCCAGGGGCAGTGCGCCGGAGTCGATGACCTGATCGTGGAATGCGCGGATGTCGAATTTATCGCCGAGTTCCTTCTTCGCCTGGTCGCGAAGCTTGAGGATTTTGAGCTGGCCGATTTTATAGGCGAGGGCCTGGCTGGGCCACGCGATGTAGCGGTCGACCTCGGCTTGAACATCCGTCTCGTCGATTGAAGAGTGGTCGTGAAAGTAGTCGACCATCTGCTGGCGTGTCCAGTGCTTGGAGTGCACGCCAGTGTCGACCACGAGGCGAATGGCGCGCCAGATGTCGCCCTGAAGGCGGCCATAGTCGGAGTAGGGATCTTTGTAGAAGCCGACATCTTTTCCGAGTTGCTCAGCATAGAGTCCCCAGCCCTCTGCGAACGCGGAGTAGCCGCCGAATTTGCGGAATTCAGGCATGCCCTGGAGCTCGCGGGAGATGGAGATCTGCAGGTGGTGGCCTGGGAGACCTTCATGGTAGGCGATAGCCTCCACGTCATAGAGATTGCGATCGGCAAAGTTGTACGTGTCGATAAACAACCGGCCGGGACGGCTGCCGTCCGGTGTTCCTGGCTGGTAGTACGCGGTGGCAGAGTTCTTCTCCAGATAATCGGGAACCGGACGTACTTCAAACGGCGCCTTCGGCAATTGGCCGAAAAGCTGAGGGAGCTTGGCTTGCATGGGGCCGAGATAGCCCCGATAGGTGTCGAGGAGCTGTTCACGCGAAGTGGGCTTGAGTTTGGGATTGGATTTGAGACTCGCCTGAAAACTTTTTAAATCCTGGAAGCCGAGCTTTTGCGCGATGGCAAGCATGTCGGCTTCATCTTTTTTTACTTCATCGAGGCCGATCTGATGGATCTGATCGGCTGTCAGATCGGTAGTAGTGCTTTCCTTCACGAGGAACTTGTAAAACTTTGGGCCATCAGGAAGTGCTGAGATACCGGGTTCGGCTCGGCCTGCGGGGATGTAGGCGACCGCCATGAAGCGGGCAAAGCGCTGGTATGCGGGTAGGTCCTGCTTGGTGATGACGGAAAGCATTTCGGTCTTGATACGCGTCTGCTCGGCTGCGGAGATGGAGTCGGGAAATTTTTTCAGCGGGAGAGCGAGGGGGGAGTCTTCGGGCTTCTGATCTGCGAGTTGTTTTACCTGTTCCAGGGTTTTTTCGAGGAGGTACTTGGGGGGGACGCGCTTGTCGTCGATGCCGAGGGAGATGTTTGCGGTGACCTGATCGAAGGCGCGCGGGATTGCGCGCAGGCGCGCGATCCAGTCTTCATAGTCCTTCGCGGTTGTGAAGCTGAGCTGCGCAACCAACTGCGGATACATACTGTAAATCCCGCCCATCTGGTTGACGGGCATTTCCCAGGTTTTGAATTCTGCTTCTCCCTGATCCTGGGTGAGGTCGTGCAGAAGGAGTTCGCGGCTGGTCTGGTCCTGGTCGGAGAGACCGGTGGGATCGATTTCGGCAAGCTTGAGAAGCAACTCCTGCTCAAAGGCGAGCCAGTCGTTGATGGCCTTCACGGAGTAGTCAGAGATCTGATCGTTGTAGCGCTTGTCGCCGACGGACGAGGCGAATTCCGGTTGCCGCTTGAGGGTTTCTTCCCAGTAGTCGTGGAAGATGGCGTGGAGAGCCTTAGCGCGGTCCTCGGGCGAGGATGGGGCGGGGCTGGAAGCCGTGAGCTGGGCTGGCAGGTGGAGAGGAACAACGAACAGAGCGGCGGCGATAAGGAGCAGGTGTCTTCTCAAGTGATTGCCTCGTGCGGCGTGATTCGGGGGGAAAGCCCACCGGCTTGAGTGTAGTTCACTGAGGGACAGTGGGCACACAGGGCGGAGCGGCAATCAGGAGGCGAAGGTGAGGCGTTTTTCGAGGAGGCGGTACAGGGTGGAACGGCTGATGCCAAGTTGGCAAGCAGCGCGGAGCTTGTTGCCGCGGTTCAGATCGAGGACGTAGAGGATGTGGCGGTAGATGACAGCGTCAAGGTCGAGCAGCTCTGGTGTGCGCGTGGGAAGCAAGATGGCGGGGGAGTGGTCGGGTAGAGCGAGATCTTCGGGCTGAATGATGCTGTTGGAGCACTCGATGATGGCTGATTCGAGGATGCTGGAGAGTTCACGGAGATTGCCGGGCCACCGATGTTCGACGAGGCGGGATGTGGCTGTGGGGCTGAGAGTGAGATAGGGCAGGTTGTATCGAGTGGAAAGGCGCTGAAGGAAGAAGTTTGCGAGCGGAATGATGTCGCTTTGGCGATCTCGAAGGGGAGGGAGGGTAAGCCGGACGGAAGTCAGGCGGAGAGCGAGTTCGCTAAGGAACTGGCCGTTGCGGGCAAGTTCTCGAAGGGACGATTCGGAGGAGGCGATGACGGCGAGCGTGCCGGTTCGGCGGAAATCGAGGGCTTTGAGGATGCGAAGGAGCAAAGACTGGCCGGGGGCGCCGAGAAGGTCGACACGATCGAGGAAGATGAAGCCGGTGAGGGATTGTGGATCGGTTTGTGAGAGGAGCCAGTCGCGCGCGTCGTAGCGGGTGAATCCCCACTGGCGAATCTCAGGGTGGCGATAAGCGTATCGGCGATAGAGGAGGCGTGCAAGCGTGTGTTTGCCGGTGCCGGATTCGCCTTCCAGCGTGGCGATACGCAGATGTGGTGCGATGATGCCAGCTTGATCGAGGAGCCTTCCAATTGCTGGGCTGGTGCTGACGAATTGGGGTTCCGGAGTGTCGAGGGCTTCGCTGTCGGCGGGTTGATTTGGCAGTTTCGGTTCATCTAACGTCTGCATGGACATTGCGGTGCCCTGGCTTGCAACCCAATCTCAAGCGGCGTCGGGGCGCAATGAGTTCATCGGCAGAGGTGGAGGAAGAATGAACAAACGTCTGGGGAATCGCAGTCGGTCGTTGCAGGGCCAACTGACGGCTTGAAGAGCCATCGTATACTTGAAGCATGTCGGTAGTGCGGAACATTGCGGCGATCGCCAAGGGCATGAGCATCACGTTCGGTGAGATGCTGCAGCCTACTCAGGTAGAAAACTACCCTGACGGCCCGGGGCCGTTGCGCGGCGCGAAGTTTGAAGAGCGATTCCGCGGGGCTCACGTTCTGCAGCGGGATGAGAACGGGCTGGAGAAGTGCGTTGCGTGCTTTCTGTGCGCCGCAGCCTGCCCGGCGAACTGCATCTACATCGAGGCTGATGAGAACACTGAAGAGCACCGGATTTCGTCGTCGGAGCGGTACGCGAAGGTCTACAACATCGACTACAACCGCTGTATCTTCTGCGGATATTGCGTTGAGGCCTGTCCGACCGACGCGATTACCCATGGTCACGGGTTTGAAATGGCCACTCTGAACGCGACCAACCTGGTGATGCGCAAGGAAGACATGCTGCTCCCGGTTGCAGCGATTGCTCCAGCGAAGTAGCTCGGGAGTATTCCAAAAAAGCCGTGTGCTGTTGGAGTCGCGTAAGTGACTCTCCGACGCAGAATTATGGCTGTTCACTGCGGTACAGCGCGTCCATGAGACCTAAGCCCCTTACAATCATCGAATAACTATGAAATCCCCCCAACATCCCCTCATGGAGATTCTAAAGAAGCGCATCGCCATCATCGATGGTGCGATGGGCACGACCATCCGTACCTACGGCATGACCGAGGCCGATATTCGCGGAGACCGGTTCAAGAACTCGAAGAAGGACCTGCTCAACAACGGAGACCTGTTTACGCTGACTCAGCCGAAGATGATCGGCGACATTCATCGGCGGTTTCTCGAGGCAGGAGCGGACATTCTGGAGACGAATACGTTTGGCGCGACGACGATCTCACAGAGTGAGTTCTTTGTCGATGATCCGCGGGAGCATGGGGGAAGGAAGGATCCAGATTTCTATCAAAAGGTGATCGATGATCCGTTCCTGAAAAAACTGGCCTGGGAGATCAACGAGACTTCGGCGCAGCAGTGCCGCGAGTGGGCGGACAAGATCGGACAACAGACGGGGCGCCCGAGGTTTGTTGCTGGGGCAATCGGACCGCTGACAGTGTCGCTGTCCAATTCTCCCGATGCGAACGATCCCGGGTTCCGCTCCGTGACGTTCGACCAGGTGAAGACCGCCTATGCAGAGCAGGCTCGGGCGCTGATTTCCGGTGGCGCGGACTTTTTGCTGGTGGAGACGATTTTCGACTCGCTGAATGCGAAGGCGGCGTTGGTCGCGATCCGCGATGTATTCGATGAGGACGGGATTGAGCTGCCGGTGATGATTTCGGCAGCGGTGGGACGCGGCGGAGAGACGCTGATTTCGGCGCAGACCACGGAGGCGTTCTGGAATGCGGTGGAGCACGTGAAGCCGCTGTCGGTGGGTCTGAATTGTTCGCTCGGGCCTGACCTGATGTATCCGTTTCTGGAAGAGCTCTCGGAGAAGGCGAATGTCGCGATTTCCTGCTATCCGAATGCGGGATTGCCGAATCCTCTCTCGCCGACAGGATTCAACTTCGGGCCGGAAGATATGGCGAAGTACCTCAGCGATTTTGCGAAGGCCGGGCTGATCAACATCGCCGGCGGATGCTGCGGAAACACACCGGAGCATATTGCAGCAATTGCGAAGGCGCTTGAAGGATTGCCTCCGCGTGCATTGGGTGCAGCGGAGCGCGAGGAGAGCAGCGCTGAGGTGAGCCGATGAGGCCACTGCGTCTATCAGGCTCTCAGCCGTTCACGCAACAGCAGGGCGTCTTCATCATGATCGGCGAACGGACAAATGTTGCCGGTTCTCCGAAATTTGCGCGCCTGATCAAAGACGGCAAATACGAAGAGGCCGTGAGTGTCGCGCGCCAGCAGGTGGAGAGCGGCGCCAACGTGCTCGACATCTGTATGGATGAGGGCATGATCGAGGGCGTTGCGGCCATGACGCGCTTCCTGCAGTTGCTGGCCAGCGAGCCGGAGGTGGCGAAGGTTCCGTTCATGGTCGATTCATCAAACTGGGCGGTGCTCGAGGCCGGGCTGAAATGCCTGCAAGGGAAGGGGATTGTGAATTCCATCTCGCTGAAGGAGGGCGAGAAGGCGTTCTGCGATCGCGCTGCGACGGTGCTGAAGTATGGCGCGGCAGCCGTGGTGATGGCGTTTGATGAGAAGGGCCAAGCCGCCGACTTCGAAGACAAGATTCGCGTCTGCGAACGGGCCTATCGCATCCTCGTCGACAAGGTTGGGTTCCCGGCAGAGGACATTATTTTCGATCCGAATATCCTGACCGTTGCGACAGGGATGGAGGAGCACAACAACTACGCTGTCGACTTCATCCGGGCGACTAAGTGGATCAAGGAGAACTTGCCGCATGCGAAGGTGAGCGGCGGCGTCTCTAATATTTCGTTCAGCTTCCGTGGCAACAATCGGGTGCGCGAGGCGATGCACGCCGCCTTCCTGTATCACGCAATCAATTCTGGTCTCGACATGGGCATTGTGAATGCCGGGATGCTGGAAGTCTACGAGGAGATCGAGCCGAAGCTGAAGGAGCTTGTCGAAGATGTTTTGTTGAACCGGCGGCCGGATGCAACGGAAAGGCTGGTCGAGTATGGTGAGACCCTGGAGAGCGCGGGCGCGGGCAGTGTTGGCACGGAGAAGAAGGAAGAGGAGTGGCGGCAGGGGACTGTCGAGGACCGGTTGACTCATGCCCTCGTGAAGGGGATCGATAACTACATCGAGAGCGACACGGAAGAAGCACGCGCGAAGCTGGGACGGCCGCTGCTGGTGATTGAAGGTCCTTTGATGGCAGGGATGAGCGTCGTGGGCGATCTCTTTGGCGCAGGAAAGATGTTTCTGCCGCAGGTGGTGAAGTCGGCCCGCGTGATGAAGAAGGCGGTTGCGTATCTGACGCCGTTCATGGAAGCAGAAAAAGCCGCGATGGCGGCGGCGGGGCAGGAGGTCAGGGCCCAGGGCAAGATCCTTCTCGCGACGGTCAAGGGCGATGTGCACGATATCGGCAAGAACATCGTAGGAGTCGTGCTTGCGTGCAACAACTACGAAGTGATCGACATGGGCGTGATGGTGCCGGCTGAGAAGATCCTTGAGCGTGCGAAAGAAGTGAAGGCCGACATCATCGGGCTGAGCGGATTGATAACGCCTTCGCTGGAAGAAATGGTCCACGTCGCGAGAGAGATGGACCGGCAGCAGTTCAAGCTACCGCTGCTGATTGGCGGAGCGACTACAAGCCGCGCGCATACCGCCGTCAAGATTGCGCCGCACTACCGTGAGCCGGTGGTGCATATTGTGGACGCGAGCCGGGCGGTGCCGGTGACAACGAGCCTGCTGAGCGATGAGAACAGAGGCGAATTCATCGCCCAGCATCGAGCGGAATACGAGGCGGTCCGCAAAGCTCATGCGGCGCCGCAGGTCAAGACCATTTCGCTGGCTGAGGCTCGCAGGCGGCGGACTCCGATTGAGTGGCGCGCGGAGGATATCTCACAGCCGGAATTCACGGGCGTCAGGGTGCTCGATGAGTTTTCGCTGGCAACATTGCGCGAGTACATCGACTGGTCTCCGTTTTTCCATGCGTGGGAGTTGAAAGGCGTCTATCCCCGAATCTTCGATGACGAGAGGCAGGGGGCGCAGGCGCGACAGATTTTCAATGAAGCGAATGCGCTGCTGGATCGAATCATCGATGAGAAGCTGCTGAAGGCGCGTGCGGTGTACGGGCTATTCCCGGCATCTGCGAAGGGTGATGATGTTGAGCTGTTCTCAGATGATGCGCGGACGCAGCCGGGTTCGATATTGCATTTTCTGCGGCAGCAGGCGAATCGGGAAGGCAGCGAGCCGTGCCGGTCGCTCGCGGACTTTGTGGCGCCTGGAGAAACGGGATTGCGCGATCACGTGGGCGCCTTCGCGGTAACGACGGGGATTGGGCTGAAGGAACTGGCGGACAGTTTCCGCACAAAGCACGATGACTACAACGCCATCATGGCAGAGGCACTTGCGGATCGGCTGGCGGAGGCCTTTGCGGAGTGCCTGCACAAGCGTGTGCGCGACGAGTGGGGATACGGGCGCAGCGAGAACCTGACCATTGACGAGTTGATCCATGAAAAGTATCGCGGGATCCGCCCGGCGCCGGGATATCCTGCCTGCCCCGATCACACAGAAAAGGGAACGATCTGGCAGCTGCTTGATGTGGAAGCGAACACGGGCATCAGGCTGACGGAGTCATTTGCAATGTGGCCGGGATCGAGCGTGAGCGGGCTTTATTTTGCGCATCCGGAGTCGCGTTATTTCACGCTGAGCAAGATTGATCGCGAGCAGGTGGCCGACTACGCAGAGCGCAAAGGCATGAGCGTGGCTGAAGTGGAGCGATGGCTGGGACCGAATCTAAATTATGATGCGGGGCGGTGATGACGCTCAGACATATCAAGGGGATGCGCTATTCCTGAACTCGTGTGGCGATAGTCACATCCGATTGAGTTCTGAATGATTGACCCTATCTGACGCTGGATGTTGAGATGTTCGGCGGATAAGTCGTGCCTGCCGTTCGTCGTCAGATGGGAGAGTTCGTGCGGATGAGGTCTGATATGGTTGCGGTTTTGGTCCTGGCAAGTGCATTGGTTTGTGGTTGCGGTGGTGGCTCGAACAACTCCGCCGGGGGAAATACGACTCCGCCGCCGGCGCAGAATGCGGCAACGCCGACGGTGAGCACTGCGGCAGCGCAGGGCGGAGCGGTGGTTGTGAGCCTCGCAGATAGTACGAGCGGGGCTACTATCTACTACACGCTGGATGGTTCGACGCCGACGAATACGTCAATGCAGTACTTCGCGCCATTCCTGGTTTCGTCGAACCTGACGGTGAAGGCAATTGCGGCTGCGTCCGGATATCTGAACAGTTCTGTGCTGTCGAAGGATTTTGCGCCGAATATTGCATCGGGGACGCTTGTGTGGAGCGACGAGTTCTCAAATGGGGGAACAACGAATCTCCTGCCGGACGCGAAGACGTGGACCTACGATACCGGATTCCGGTGCTGCGGAAACAACGAGCTGGAGACGTACTGCGCGGCGGGTTCGAGCACAGCGCCGTGCGATCCGACGAACCCGAACGCGTACGCAGACGCTACCGGGATTCTGCATATTGCCGGGCGGCATACTTCGGGCACGACTTACACCTCGGCCCGGTTGAAGACTCAAGGGCTTTTCAGCTTTATGTACGGGCGGGTCGAGGCGCGTATGAAGCTGCCGGAGAGCCAGGGGATGTGGCCAGCGTTCTGGCTGCTGGGGAACAACATCAAGACGGTGAGCTGGCCGGCGTGCGGCGAACTGGATGTGATGGAGCATATCGACGGCAATAATCCGCCGCTTTATGCGGGAGGTCAGCCACTGGGTTACGACTGGATCGCCGGGTCCGTACATGGTGGGAGCAGCAGCAAGGAGGAGAATGGGCACTCCGGCGGGAGCTATACCGCAAGTGGATTCTCGGCGGCCGACTGGCATGTGTACGGGATGATCTGGTCCAAGGGGAAGGTTCAGTACTACGTGGACGATCCCTCCAACGTTTACGTGACCTACAATTCGACTGACTCGGAGTGGTCACCGGTTGCGTGGCCGTTCGATCAGGGGCCGCAGTTCATGATTCTGAACCTGGCGATAGGAGGCGACTGGCCGGGGAATCCGGATGCATCTACGGTGTTTCCGGGTGATATGCAGGTTGATTACGTAAGGATCTATACCAACTGATCGGTGGCGACGGTTGAAAATGAGGCCTGCCGAGGATTGCTTCGGCGGGCCTTTCTGTCGAAAGAGTGAACGAAAATCGGGATTGCAAACCCGGGATGTTATGCTTCGCGTGATATGTCACCTTCAAAACTTCATACCCTCTGTCTGCTTCTAGGTCTTGCCGTCAGTGCTTACAGCCAGACTCCCGATGCCCGAGTTCGCATTGCTTCGCCCGATGGAAACGTGGTGTTCTTCCTGGCAGATGCGGCCATGCCGAACCTATCGGAGCCGAAGAGAAACGGTCTTCGCTACGCGGTCGATCTTCACGGGAAGTGGCTACTTGATGAGAGCAACCTTGGGCTGAAGTTGCAGGGAGCGCCCGCCATTGGACCTGGCATGCACAAGGTCGCGGTGCATACGGGTCAGCACGATGAGACGTACACGATTCCTGTGGGCAAGACCAGTTCGGTGCGGGATCAGTACAACTCGGCTGTCATTGATCTGGCGGATGATACCGGCCGCAAGATGTCGGTGGAGGTTCGCGCTTACGATGACGGAGTTGCATTCCGGTATCTGCTGCCAGGGACTTCCGCTTCGAAGACTGTGCGCATCGAGCGCGAATTGACGGAGTTCAATTATGCGAAAGATGCGACGCTGTACCCGCTCATTGTGGAGGGATTTCAGTCGTCGTATGAGGACGAATATCAGCAACGGCAGGTGAATGGGATTCATCACGACTGGCTGATTGCGTTGCCTCTGCTGGCTGAGGTGCCGGGAGCAGGCTGGGTGGCGGTGACCGAGGCCGATATTGAGAACTACGCGGGTATGTATCTGCGCAAGGGAGAAGCGCGAAACGGACTAAGGGCGGAGCTCTCGCCCAGCGTCGACGATAAGGCTATCGCGGTGGCCACGAATGCGCCCGTGACGACGCCATGGCGCGTGCTGATGATCGGGGATGAGCCGGGCCGGCTGGTCGAGTCGAATATTGTGCTCAATCTGAATCCGCCGTCGAAGATTGCAGATGTGTCGTGGATCAAGGCAGGTAAATCGGCGTGGGACTGGTGGTCGGGTCAGGCGGCGCCAAGCGTCAGTTTCAAGCCCGCAATGAACACGGCGACCATGAAGCACTACATCGATTTCGCGTCGGCGTCCGGATTCCGCTACATGCTGATCGACGCGGGCTGGGCGCTCGCAAATCGCAAAGGGCCGGATGATTACGCGGCAGTTGCGGATATCACAAAGATCGATCCGCAGATCGATATGCCGGAGCTGCTTCGCTATGCGAAAGAAAAGAACGTTGGCATATGGTTATGGTCGCACTGGACGTCAGTGGACAAGTACATGGACCAGGCGTTTCCGCTGTTCGAACAGTGGGGCGTTGCGGGCGTCAAAATCGACTTTATGAATCGCGACGATCAGCAGATGATCGCATGGTATCGCCATGTCGCAGAGCTTGCAGCGCAGCATCATCTGATGATTGATTTCCATGGGGCATTCAAACCGGATGGTCTGCGCCGGACTTGGCCGAACGTTGTG
>Ga0105241_10003583_pt1 | contig 11550 bp, 8 predicted proteins | sample KBSC64metaG_FD_80422 | JGI IMG/M metagenome (GOLD analysis project Ga0105241, IMG submission 80422) | Corn rhizosphere microbial communities from Kellogg Biological Station, Michigan, USA - KBS C6-4 metaG | ecosystem: Host-associated > Plants > Roots > Rhizosphere > Soil | place: Michigan, USA... | reverse complement strand
TCCCGGGTACTTGCTTGGCGAAGCTCAAGAGGCTCGCAACCAGCACACGAGTTCGTCGGACCTGTTGACCGATTTTGTCGGTGAGCTGACGTTGCTCGGGATCCAGATTGCTGGCCGCAAGCAAGTCGGTATACCCGAGCATGGCAGCCAACGGATTGTTGAGCTCATGCGCGGCTCCTCCGACCAGTTGTCCCAAAGAAGCAAGTTTCTCCGACTGCACGAGTTGCGCCTGAAGCCGTTTCAGGTTCTCGAACGATTCTTGAGATGAACGTAAGAGCGACAACAATTCTGCGTCGAGCAGGTGTTGTTTCAGAAAGACCATGATGCCCATCAACATCATGGTCGCGAGCGTAAGCAGCATGCGAAATTCTTTGACTGCAGCAGGCCCCGAATGGTCAAACAACATCCACACCGCGAACAAGGGCAGGGAAAAGGTGGTGACCATTCCCAAACGGGCTACCCACACACCATGCGTGCTCCTCTGCTCCGTCTGTTCCTGTTTATGTGGGGAGCGGCCCAGCAGGGCTATCGCCGTAAACCACCCCATGGAAATCGACAACGGCACGTCATACAAACTTCCCGTGTAATAAAGCTTTCGCGCGATTGCCCAATTTGCTGAATACGAGGTCAGAGCGTAAAGCAGACTCGCGCAAAATAAATGTGCATAGATGGTTCGCCAGCCCGAGGAACTTCGTACCCACAAAATGCACAAGCCACCCAGAAAGACGACCTTCTCGGTTAGATAGATGGCGTTCAGGTTGTGCTCATAATTGGCCAGATCCGGAAGGGCGTACTGCCACGGAATGACCGTAAATAGATAGAGGTAGATCCACCACGCAAACAAGAGAGCGAAGTCGAGTGAACCCAGTCTGACATCACGGTTATCGTGCTGCTGGTGAGGCTGCATCGCCAGTGCTGCGATCATGGGAACTAAGTGCAGGAACAAGACGATGTCGCCAACGAAGAGCTCGGGAACTTCCTGGTGACGATAAAGCTCGAAATAATTCCAGGACAGCTGGTAGAGAAACCACGAGCCGATACCCGCCACCATCAGCCACCAGAAGACTCGCACCCGGCCTTTGGACGCTAAAGCATTAGGAACCATGGCCAGGATGGCCGAGAACAGAAGTAGTGCCAGGCTTATGTCACTGATGAGAGTGAGAGCATAACCCCGGGGCAACAGGGCGGCAGCCACTATTTGACTGCCTACCAGGACAGCAGTGACCAGCAGCCAGATCCTCGAGGCTTTAGACAAAACACTTCTCCCTGCGCGATTCTAGCCCTCAATGGGATCAGCCAAGAGTTACTTCCGTAACACGCCTTCGATGGAAGATGAACATCCCCGAGGAATGCCATGTCTCACGTTTATAAGCCGCCAGAACCTAACTTCCCCTTGCCTCATTGCCTTCCGCCCAACTAATATCCAGAAAACAAAACCATTAGGGTCGGAGACGATTGCCCCTTCTCGCCGACAGGCACCGCTTTCTGTTTCGTCTTAGGGCTCCCACCAGCCCTGACGAGACACGCCGCATTGAACGGTGGCTGGCCACGGCCCGAGTCTTTTTGGCGACATCGGCGCTCGTGGCAACTTGGCTGGATCCCACGGAGTTGGCTACCGGCTCCCCCGTGCCATGGTGGTTGTTGCGACTCTATATCGCGCACAGCGTAGTGGTGATGCTGCTCGTACGCTGGCGAAGGCAGTCTACCTGGTCGTTTCGCGTCCTGGTCCACGCTGCCGACATAGTCTGGCCCGCCTTGATTTCTATCTACGCTCCTGGGCAGCGCAGCCCGTTCTTCCTCTTCTTCGTGTTTGTTCTACTGGCCGCCGCTTATCGCTGGGGACTTTGGGAAACTATTGGGACGGCGCTCGCGGGAGTGGCCGTGCTATGGGTCGAAGGCCTGGTCTTGCATAGCGGTTTGATTGTGAGCGCTGTCATTCTCAAAGGTGCGGTGATCTGGGAGTTTGCTCCCAACCGGCTCTTCATGCGATCTATCTCCCTGCTGGTGACCGGTCTTTTCCTGGGATATTTAGCCGAGCAGCAGAAGCAGCTGCGCGCGGAAAAAGCCGTAATCGCACGCATTTTGGGTCGCGCCAGAGTTGACTTGGGATTATCCGGAACCCTTCAAGGCATTCTGAATGAACTCATTACCACTTTCGGAGCAAAAAGACTGTTGCTCGCCAGCCAGGATGCTCATAGCTTCCGTGTATTCGTAGGCGAAGTGGCTGGATCCAAGGAGGGAAATGAGGTTCTTCGCTGGTTGGACCCCAGCGGGTCGGATCGCGAACTATACATGGCAGAAGCGCCCGGAGACGCGTTCTACGCGACGAAAAAAGGCAGAAACTCCGGGCGCATCGCAATAACCGCACTCGACCGAGACGGAATCCGGCAGCGCGACGTCTCGGACCAATTTGTGCGGACGCTGGCTGCCACCCAGAATTTCCATTCGCTGATGTCGGCTTCATTCTCCTTTGGAAGGGAATGGTGGGGACGAATTCTTCTATTTGATCCCATCCTGGCGGGAGAAATGTCGGAGGAGCTACGTTTCTTGCAGGAGATCATTCGCCAGGTTGGCCCCGCCGTTTACAACGTCTATTTGCTGCGACGCCTTCGCATGCGCGCCGGAGCGGTTGAACGCGCTCGCGTCGCCCGTGAGCTGCATGACGGTGCCGTGCAATCGCTCATCGCCATGGAAATGCAAGTAGATGTCGTGAGAAGGCAATCCGGCGGAGAGTCGGAGCGAGTAGCGGGTGAGCTGGCTAGGATTCAAGGATTGTTGCGAGAAGAAGTCCTCAAATTGCGCGAGCTGATGCAGGAAATGAAGTCCATTGACGTGGATGCTCGCAAGCTCCCGGCGGTGGTTAACGACACGGTCGAGCGCTTTGCCCGAGAAACTGGAATATCCGCCCGCTTTGTGTTCGAACTGGAGCCGAGTGACATGTCCCCGCGCGTATGCCGGGAACTCGTACGAATCGTGCAAGAAGCTCTGGTGAATGTGCGCAAACACAGCCGGGCACGGCAGGTGCTCGTGCGGCTTTTTTCGAAAGGCGGTCAGTGGAAGCTCACTGTTGAAGACGATGGGCGCGGCTTCGATTTCTCCGGGCGTCTGAGTCAGATCGAATTGGACGAAGCGCACAGAGGCCCACTCGTGATAAAAGAACGTGTCCGGTTAATCGATGGAGAACTGACGATAGAATCGACTCCCGGGCAGGGCTCTCGGCTCGAGATCACGGTACCGCAACAGCGAGAAGCTGCTTATGGATAGGAAATCACAACCAATACGCCTGGTCATTGCCGATGACCACCCCATTTTTCGGGATGGCCTCCGTCGTTTGTTGGAAGCAGAATCGGATCTCAAAGTCATCGGAGAAGCCCGTGATGGCGCGGAGGCCGTCAAGTTGGCCCGCCAGCTTAAGCCTGACATCATGCTTTTGGATCTGGCGATGCCCAAGCACCCCGGACTGGAAGCCTTACGTGACCTGAGCAATGGCGAGGCGAATTCGGTACGAGTAATCCTGTTGACCGCTGCAGCTGAGAAAAAGGAAATCGTCGAAGCCCTGCAACTTGGTGCACGTGGTGTGGTGCTCAAAGATTCGGCCACCCAGTTGTTGCTGAAGGCGATCCATACAGTGATGGCCGGGGAATACTGGGTCGGACGCGAAAGCGTGTCAAATCTCGTTCAATATTTGCGTAACTTGGTCCAATCCTCTGGCGATGAGGCTAAGCAGAAGAAATTCGGTCTCACTCCCCGCGAGTTGGAAATCGTTTCGGCCGTGGTGGCTGGCTTCGCGAACAAGGAGATTGCCGAGTACTTTAAGATCAGTGAAGATACTGTAAAGCACCACCTTAGCAACATCTTCGACAAGCTGGGCGTCTCGACTCGTTTGGAACTGGCCCTATTCGCCGTAAATCAATCCCTTCCGTTAATCAGCATCTCATAGATATCATTAGGTTTATCGCGGCTTGCCCGGAAGTTAGAAGGTATGGCACTTTCGTGCCATAACGGGCACGTACGGGCCATTGGTTCGTCCCGCGCGAAAAACTACTATGTGACATACGCCACGCAGGCCGGGTGAGTATTCGCGTCCATTCATGACGCGCGGTCAATTTTTATTTGCCTGCGGAGCGATAGGAGACACAACCGTGGCATATTTGTTAAGCCAACTTTGGCACGATGAACAGGGGCAGGACATCGCCGAATACGCAGTCATGCTGGCTGTCATCTTGGTGATTGTGGTCGGCACGGTCCGTCTGATCGGCTCCAATGCTAACACCGTCTTTTCGCAGGTCGGCAGCGCGATCCAGTAGCAGTTGAGCTGCAGCAGCCTTCCCTACGATCTTTTTGGGGCTGGACTAGCCTAAAGCCTCGCCACGGCGCGCTGCGCCATTCTCACCGCAGAAGCTCACTAGTTAACGACTTGGTGCGGTTAACGCCACCTTTTCGGGCGCTGCCGCATTGCCCTGCAGTCTGGTCAGGAATGGGAAAAAGGGAGTGACCTCAAACGGCATTTTTTCACGTGCCGAGCTGAGGGGTACAGGTTTGGTCTTCAGCAGTTCCACCCGATTCGTCCAGGGATCTAGCTTCACCCGTCCTCCCAGAGGTAGGGCAGCTATCTGATCAGTGCGCCTTGTTTCCAGCTGCGGCGCTCCCGCCGTGAGTTCCGCCATGCGAACATCTTTCTTGCTTGCCAGCCCGTCCCCTAAATGCGGGCGAATCAGGTGTTTCAGCTGAGGGGCGCGGTCTTGCAACGCTCGCAGGAACAGCCCAGCGTTCCCCAATTTGTCCTTGTAGGGCGAATTCTTCAAAATCTCGACCGCTTTTTTGTCGGCGGCATCCTCTTCCGACTGCGTATGTTGGAATCCCAGCCGATCAAAAGTCTCATCGTCCGGGAATAGCATCCGATCGTTGAAGGCCAGTTTGGTGTCGATTTGATGGTCCAACACAACGTGTCCGAGTTCGTGCGCAAGCACCATTGCCAATGACGCTTCGTCAGGCAGCACGTCCAGCATGCCACGGCTGATCACGATAGTGTGTCCGATCGTGAATGCTTCCAGGGGCGCCGTTAGGAATATGCGACAACGCACTTCGGGTTGGATGTCGAGGTTGTTCGTCACCAGCAGATTGTTCACAACCGTCTGGAGGACTCTGTCAACATCTCCGGCTGGCGCAAGCAATCCGATCTTCTGTAGCCGGTCAATCGAATTCTCCTCTGCTTGCCGCTGCCAGATGCGAGCGGCCTGAACTGGAGACGAGTCCTGCCCGGTTTCGCTTGCGTCCTGAACGCTGTCGTGCGAGTCCACGGTGATTTCCGAGAATTCCTGGTTGTGAGCGGCACGCGTCAAGTCGTAGCCCCACAAACGAGTCTGCGCCTTGAAGTGTAAGGTCTGGACGTCCCGATATTTGAGATCCGATTCCTGGCTGTAGATGTAGGCCGGCAGCCATACTCCCGGCTGAAGGTTCAAGCGCCAGCTGTCAAAATGCAGGTAATAGCTGTACTTGGGGTGAGGGGCATAGGTCCCATTGAAACGGACGATATTGTAATTTTGATCTTCTACCCAGATGCGGCCCAGGAACCGTCCTTGCCCCGCGCTCTGCTTTGGTTGAACGTCGAAAACCAGGCAGCGCACTTCGCCAAGGAATTCTTTTCTGACCGGTGTGAAGTCGTAATACTTGCGCTGAAAATCGGTGTCCACCAAAACCATCTGAGCAAAGCCCAGGGGCAGGAACTTCATTGAGTAAAAGCTGGTCAGCTTACCGAGAAAGCGGCTCTTGAATCCCGGTTGCGCCATAAACGAGTCATCCGCGGGCCCATTGGTCAGATTCAGACGGCCGAGGAAATAGTGATCGCTGATCGGAACTTCCCCCAGTTCCTTGTCGGTCTTCATGTCCTGAATATAGGTTTCGACGAGGGGATGGAGGTGCCGCATCTGTGCTACGAATGCATGCTCACGCTCGACAACACGATCGAGTATCTGATCTGTCGAAGATCTCGGGCTGGTGTCATCGGAGTGTTGTTTCGGCTTTTCCTCGTCCACATTTCCAACTGGCTGATTGGTCACACCCGCAGGCTGTACCTGGGGCATTGTTTTCGAGGGCTCGTCGTTCGCCGGCTGCGTAGCGGCTTCTTGAGCGGCCGAGAGTACGCAACCAAGTGCAGTGATGGCAAAAACGAAACTTACTTTTTTTAAACAGCTCATAAACTCCTATTAACCTTCTGATCTTCAGGCCAGCTGAAACAGGATGTGTACAGTGGCTGTGGCATCCGCAGGCTGTCCTTCCTTCATGGCAGGTTTGAATCGTATTTGCTCGGCGGCACGCTGTGCATTTTCGTCCAGCCCATGGCCTAGTCCGCGCACCACTCGTACCACACGCAAGCGTCCCGAAGCCTCAAAGACTACCTCCAACAAGACTTCGCCTTCGATATGGAGTTTCCTCGCTTCTTCCGTGTAGGTTGGCGTGGGTTTGGAAATGATCTCGACTGGCGTTTTTTTGGCTACTTCGCTTAATGAGGGGCGAGACCGCACTTGTTGTGCGAGGGCAGTGTCGGCGTCGCCAAAGCCTCCTTGCCGAATACTGCCGCGAGACGCCGAGACACTCCCGGAATTGTCTCCTGTCGCTACTCCGTCGCCGAATCCGGCACTTGAGATGACTCCCTTCTTGCCCTTTGCTCCTCCGGTTCCGTTGCCGGCACCGCCTCCAGACGGTAAATCAAATGATCCAACCTGCGCGATTGTGACCGGCTTCCCGTGGGTCTCCGCTGCAGGCAGGCCATTGGGATCTCCAAATCCGCCAGTCTGCACCTTCTGCGGAGCGGCAGCAATGGTCGGAGGTGCGGAACTGCCGGTAGAGAATACGTTGGTGCGAACGAGTTGACGTGGAATCACAGGCTTTGCATCTGCAATCGTGGGGACTGCCATCTCGCGCGCTTGGACCCTGGGCGCTGGCTCTTCCGGAGTTTTGGAAAGTCGAGGCTCCAAACGCAGGTTCGTTGGAACTTGCATAGGTCGCTGCGCGACAAGGCGAGGAGCCTGTATGACCCGCACCGGAGCGGGTTCATGGTTTACCGGAACTGGAGTGTTCACCAACGCAATAGGCCGGTAACTTCCCGTCGAACGCGTCAGGATTTGTGGTCGCAAAATACCAAGGGAAAGCAGGATGATGAGAGCGGCGCTCTCTGTGCCATAACCGAAAACAAATTCTCTCCACCTTGATTTGGGTTCCGGGAGCAGGGCGAACATCCCGAGTTCTGGGAGAAGAGGCATTTTTGACCTCTGTTGATCAGCGTTTTTCGAACTGATGCTTGGTTGAAGGCCGCGCCCCACCGACGCGGACGTTGAACATGGGAGACGGTTCGGGTCAGCTTACCCCTGCAGCTTGGATTCAGCAAGCTTCGGGCCAGAAAGGTACCACTACTGAAACTAGTAAAGTGGATAGCTTTCAGCTGCTTACGTCCGAAAGGATCGCCGATATGGGATTTGAGCCCGCAAGTGTGGAAAAAATCTTACACGCGGCAAGCGTAAAAACTGGACGAGCGCAAAATTCCCGCACCTGGTCAGGTGCGATCAACCTTTTTTAACAGTGAACAATCTTGGCGTCCTGAATTCCACGAGTTGCATTCCGCGTGTCGACCACCAGTTGGGATTCGCGCACGATGCGATCATAGTCGTAGTCGCTATGGTCTGTGACGATCAGCACGCAGTCGTACTCATTCAGGTTCTCCAGTTCAACGCGCTTCATCTGCAAATCGTAGTGGCGGCCTTTGCCTATGCTGGGGAAATAGGGATCGTTGTACGACACCGCCGCGCCTTCCTTCTGCAGCAGTTCGATAATAGTGAGAGCGGGCGATTCGCGTAAGTCGTCGATGTCTTTCTTATAGGCGACACCCAGGATGAGGACTCGTGATCCGTTCAGCGCCTTTTTTTGCTTGTTCAGAGCATTCATGACCGCCGCGATCACGTGGTATGGCATGGAAACGTTGATCTCGCCAGCGAGCTCGATGAACCGGGTGCGGAAATCGAATTCCTTTGCTTTCCAGGAAAGATAAAAAGGATCCACTGGTATACAGTGTCCACCCAAACCGGGCCCCGGATAGAAAGGTTGAAAGCCGAAGGGCTTAGTGGACGCCGCGTCGATTACCTCCCAAATGTCGAGCCCCATACGCAGGCAGAGCATCTTCAATTCATTTACCAGGGCGATGTTGACGCATCGATAGATGTTCTCCAGAAGCTTGGTCATCTCCGCGGCGGCGGGAGAAGAAACGCGCACCACACGGTTAAAGATCGATCCGTAGAGACTGGCTGCGAGCTCAGAGGCTTCGGAATCCAACCCGCCGACAACTTTAGGAATGTCTTGCCGCGCGACGCTTGTGTTGCCCGGATCCTCACGTTCGGGCGAGAAGGCCACGAAAATTTCGTGACCGCTGGGTTCTCCACCACGCGATGCCTTTAGCCGGGCCGGGTTCTTTTTCTCCAAGATAGGGATCAGCACTTCCTCGGTGGTTCCCGGATACGTTGTGCTTTCCAGCACGATCAACTGTCCCGCCCGAAGGTTCGGCGCAATGGCTTCGGCCGTGGCTGTGATAAAGCTCAAGTCGGGTTCATGATATTCATTCAGCGGGGTGGGGACACAGATGATTACTGCGTCCATTTCGGTTATGCGTGAGTAATCGGAGGTTGCCGCAAAGCCATGGGACAGCGCGTCTTTGATGTCGGCCGTCTCGATGCGATATATGTAGGAGCCACCCTGATTTAGCGTGTCAACTTTGCGACGGTCAATATCGAAGCCTGTCACGGAAAAACGCTGGCCGATGTATAACAACGCCAGAGGCAGGCCGACGTACCCCATGCCGATGATCGCGACTTTGGCCTCCCGTGAGGCAATCTTGGAAGTCAGCTCAGAAGACAGGGTGGAAACCATAGGTCGAGTAGTCATATTTTCAATAACTTACAAAGTGCAGTATAGAGAAACTCATCGTAGCACAGGCGCAAGGGGGTTTACGGCGCCAAGCCAGGAAGGTGCAGTTCCCGTGCCATAATGTGCGCTCTCAAAGCACTGATTTCGCTAGTAATCACGCTAGCCGGCTGACGAGAGTGAACGAGTTTGCAGCCTCAGTGCTGTTTTCGTCCTCCCGGCGTGCGAAGAGCAAGAAAGATCCTGCTTCCACATGAAAAGACGGCTGATGTTGAGTTTGGGACTGCTCGGATTGTTCGCCGCCCTCGTGGCGGGCACAGGCCGGTTTTTGGTGGTCGATGAACCTGACAAATCTGACGCGATTCTGGTATTGGCAGGCGAAACCTACAATCGCCCTATGCTCGCCCTCGATCTGCTGGAGCGGGGCTATGCCCCGAGGATCGTCATGGATGTGCCCGCAGCCGAGCGCATATATCAGTGGACCGCCCCCGAACTGGCTCAGCGTTGGGTACAAGGCCTGCCACAGGCAAATTCAATCTCGATCTGTCCCATTCATGGGCTTTCCACACGCGACGAATCGCATGAAGCGGAGAATTGCATGGGGCGCGCCGGAGGTGTTCATAAGGTACTAATCGTTACGTCTGACTTCCACACCCGCAGAGCGCGGAGTGTGTTTCAGCATGAGATCCCGGGTCTCGAGTTCAACATGGCTGCCGCGCACAATCCTGCTGAGTTCGGGGTTCTTTGGTGGAGGCAACGCGAGTGGGCGAAAACAAATCTGTATGAGTGGATGCGCCTCATGTGGTGGGAATTAGTAGACCGCTGGCGCTGAGCCTTACACGACCTAGTGTGTTGCCGCGGTTGTGAAGCGAAGGGCTTCAGCTTCATGTCGCTGCTTACGAAGCTCGTCCCACATTGTCACAACGCGCGACCGTAGCTCGCCTGTGAGCTGAACGTAATCAGGCTCTGCGGGATGCGCAGTCCGCGGAGGATATATCGGGTCTCCGAATTGAACTCGCAGCGGACTGAATCCCTGGAAAAACTTCTTGCCTCGCGGCCACACTTCGTAGAAACCCTCGATGGCCACAGGAATAATGGGGACCTGCAGATGTGCAGACAGAATTGCGGCTCCCTTTTTGAAAACCTTCGGATGGCCGTCGATAGTGCGCTCTCCCTCAGGAAAGAGAAAAAGAATGCGGCCATGACGCAAACCGAATGCGCCAGCGCGCATGGCCGGAATCAGATTCGCATCGGGATCGACCACGATGACGCGCAACCAGCGTGCGATGCGCCGCATGAAACTCGAGCCAAAGACGTCGCTCGTTCCCACCGAGAAGATCTCGCGAAATACGGTCCAGGGAAGCAGACTACCGATAACGAATGGATCAATGTAGCTCTGGTGATTCGGCGAGAGGATAAATGGACCTCGGGTCGGAAGCCTGTCAAGTCCGGTTACGCGCAGATCAAAACGGTCGCGCGAAAAGAGTTGGATGAATCGGAATACCAGGAACAAAGAAGCGGCAGCAAAGGGACGCGGTTTTGCTAAATCCAGGACATCCTCGTCCGTGCTCTCTTCGGCCAGAATGGAACCCCAGCCAAGTCGCTCGGGAGGAGACACGGCCGCTGGAGCTTGAGCGTCTTGCCGAAGTGTATCCACCAACTCGCGCACCGTATAGATTTCCGCTAGACGAGACTGATCGACGTCAACTGCTAACTCTTCTTCCAGTGCGACCAGGAGTTCAACCCTCTGCATCGAATCGAGTCCCAGGTCCAACTCCAGATTGTCTTTCGGCGCAACCAACCCTCCATCCCTCTTGGACGCTGCTCGAATGATATTCAAAGCTCGCTGCACTTGCGGATCTTGCATCCATGACTGTTCTTCATCGCTTAACGAAGGTGGAGTGGAATTCCCGGAATCGGGAGACTGCTGTGTTTCGCGATTTGCATAAACGCGTTTCTCAATCTCAAACCGTTTCAGTTTGCGAGTTGTGGTACGAGGTAGCGCCTCCTGCCAGATCTCGTAGCTAAGTATTCGCTTCGTTGAGGCCAGTTGCTGAGAGAGGCCCTCCACATCAAACCGGATCACCTCTTTGGCGTTGACGATCTTACGCTGCTTCAGAGTGTCGAAATCGGGAACGATGACGGCATGTAGTCGTTCGGAGAAGGGCTCGCCGGAACGTGCCGTCAACCCAAGCACACAGATTTCCCTTATGAATGCCGATTTCTGATAGTGGGCTTCGATCTCTTCCGGATATACGTTTTTTCCCGAACTGAGAACGATGACTTCCTTTCTGCGGCCAGTGATAAACAGATTGCCGTCGGCATCGAAGTGTCCGAGGTCGCCCGTGTAGAGCCACCCGTCGCGCAACACAGCTGAAGTCGCGTCGGGGCGATTCCAGTAACCCTTCATGACGATCGATCCCCGGATGACGATCTCACCAACGGCAGGGCCTTCGTCCTGTGGCTCAGGGTCAGCTATGCGCACCTCCACTCCTGCTAAAGGCTTGCCGACCGATCCGATTACGTTGTCGTCGGGTGGCGTGCATAAGGCTCCACCGGTGGTCTCGGTCAGCCCGTAAGCCTGCAAAATATCGACGCCGAGAGCGTAAAAGTCTCGTCCAACCTGCGGGTCCCAGCGCG
>Ga0105241_10003579_pt1 | contig 11555 bp, 8 predicted proteins | sample KBSC64metaG_FD_80422 | JGI IMG/M metagenome (GOLD analysis project Ga0105241, IMG submission 80422) | Corn rhizosphere microbial communities from Kellogg Biological Station, Michigan, USA - KBS C6-4 metaG | ecosystem: Host-associated > Plants > Roots > Rhizosphere > Soil | place: Michigan, USA... | reverse complement strand
TCCCTGTACGGCTTCGGGTAGATCGCTCTCGCTCAGGTGATCGTACTCGGCCACCGTGATCGCGTAGTCGAGCGCGTTCCGAAGTTCCCGCACGTTGCCCGGCCAAGAATAAGCGAGCAGTGCACGCGCTGCGGCTTTCGACAGCGTGCGTGGCGCACCGCCGGAGCGCTGCGCGGCTTCGGCCAGAAAGCGTTCCGCGAGCATGATCACGTCGTGCTCACGTTCGCGAAGCGGCGGAACCGTCACCTCGACGACTGCCAGCCGGTAATACAAATCTTCCCGAAACAACCCCTGCTTCACGAGCTCGGGCAAGGGCACGGAGCTCGCAGCGATGAGCCGAAAGTTGGTGGGCACTTCGAGCGAAGAACCAATCGGCCGCACCGAGCGTTCCTGCAGCACGCGCAGCAACTTGGCCTGCAAGTCGAGCGAGAGCGACTTTACGTCCTCGAGAAACAACGTACCACCCTCGGCGGCTCGCACGAGGCCGCGATGCGCGGCGATGGCGCCGCTGAACGCACCCTTCACGTGCCCGAAGAGTTCGCTCTCGGCAAGCGCGGCGGGAATCGCCGAGCACGCCACGACGACGAAAGGGCCGCTCGCAGCGGCGCCGCTCGAATGCAGCAAGTTCGCGATCAACTCCTTGCCCGTACCGGTCTCCCCCGTGATGAGCACGGCCACGTCCGACAGCGCGAGTTGCGCCACGCAGTTCTGCAGCTCGCGCAGCTTGGGGCTATTGCCGATCAGGTCGCCCGTCGTGGCGCCGCCAGCGCCAGCACGGGAAAGGCTGCGCACGATGGCGAGCTCGGACATGAGCCGATGCGCGATCGCCGCAATCTCCGTGGCGGGTGCGGAGCTCTCCACGTAGTCAGCCGCACCGGCGCGCATGGCCGCGATGGCCGACGCCAGACCGGCATCGCCCACGACCACCACCGGGACGCCGGGGTGCGAGTCGGCAAAGCCTCGACACAGCTCCGTTACGTCGCGCCCCAGCTTGTCCGGGGCGACCAGCACGAGGTCGACTTGATGGGCGAGCTCTTGCTGCGCGAGCGTCACGCAGGACACACCCAGCTCCTCCAGCTCTTTCTGCCGGGACTCACTGGGCTCAGGAACGAAAAGGATCGACGGCCTCACGACAACACCCCCAACTCTTTCGAAAAACGAGATTAGCTCCGTAATCTCGAAACGTACGCGGGTCGCGGAGGTGGTCGCAAGTGATTCCGACGCTATTTATGCGGCGCAATTTGCGCACACTCGGCCATGCCGGGGTGGTGAGGCGAACTGCAACACAACTCGTTTCGGCGTACATTCAGCCGGCGCTCATTGCTCGCTTGGCTCGCTTGGCTCGCTCGGCACGCTCGTGGCCGCACGACCGCGCCTGCCCATTAAGGCGACTCGGTCGCGCGGTACGCCTCGCACGCCCTGTACTAGACACGCCCTGTACTAGACAACGCGCGCTCGAATGTGACACCGATTGCGGAGAGTCGCCCACATGCTGCAACCCCACCGCCCGTTCGCACTGTCCGCGTCCCTCGTGGCGAGCTCGACACTCGCCGACGGCTCGCGCGTGGCGACCAGCGCGTTGTTCGGCGCCGCGTGCTGGGTGCTCGTCGGTGCGCTGATCTTCATCGCACTCCGGGTCACGGATCGCACCGCGCGACGAACGTACCTGATATTCGCCGCATTCTTGGCGGCGAGCGCCCTCTCGCACCTGAGAGAGGCGTTTCCGAGCGGGAACGCGCGGGCGCCGGTCGACGCGCTGCTGTCGGCGGTCGCCCTCTCGGCAGCGGTCGCCGCCGTGCTGCTCGTCACGCGCTTGACCCGCCGCGCTGCGTCGTTGGCCCACGAAAGACGCACTGCGCAAGATCGTGAGCGCGAATTTGCGACGGTCTACGATCAACTGGCAGGCGCGTACTCACGGTTGCGCGAACTCTCGGAGATGAAGACACATGCCTTCACCAATGTCAGTCACGAGTTGCGCACTCCACTGACCCTGATCCTGGGTCCCGTAAAAAAGCTGCTCGACGCGGAAAATTTGCTGGACTCGCAGCGCGCTTCGCTCGCCATCGTCGAGCGCAATGCCCAGCTTTTGCTCGGGCACGTCACTGATTTGCTCGAGCTCTCGCGAGTCGATTCGCAAGCCATCGAAGTCGACCGCCGCCCGACGGACGTCGGCCTGCTGGCTCGCGCACTGGCTTCGAATTTTCGGGAGCTGGCTCGCGATTTGGGAGTCGAATACGAGGTCGACGTACCGCGCCTACCGGTTTCGCTGCTACTCGATGCGCGCAAGGTCGAACGCGTCGGCACCAACCTGCTCGCCAACGCGTTCAAATTCACGCCTCGTGGCGGACGCGTCGTGTTTCGGGTCCGGGTCGACCTCGGCGAAGAGGGGCGACCGACGCAACTTTTGCTCACCGTCGACGATAGTGGTCCGGGCATCCGCCCGGAAGATCGAGAGCTGGTCTTTGGTCGGTTCCAACAGCTCGACGCCAAGCCCAACCGGGCGTTTCCTGGTACGGGGCTCGGGCTCGCGATCGTGCGCGAGTTCGTGGCGGCCTCGGGCGGCAGCGTCAGCATCGAAGACTCGAACGAAGGCGGTGCGCGTTTCATCGTGCGCCTCCCGGTGGATGAAAGCATCGAGGGTCTCGATCCAGATCGCGACCCACTGCCATCCTCGGGCAACAGCGCCGAGATGCTGGCCCTCCAGCCGCGCCCGCAAGATTCGCCGCGAACCTCACCCGGCGCCGATTTGCCGCTGGTCTTGGTGGTCGAAGACAACCCGGACATGAATCGCTTCGTGTGCTCGAGCTTGATGGACGAGTTTCAAGTCGCGGCCGCGTTCGACGGTCGGCAAGCGCTGACTCGCCTCGATACGCTGACCCCCGATCTGGTGATCACCGATTACATGATGCCGCGCATGAGCGGCGAGGAATTCGTGCGTTCGATGCGCGAACGCCCGGGCCTTGCCGACGTTCCGGTGCTGGTCCTCACCGCGCGTGACGACACGGAGCTGCGCGTTCGCCTCCTGTCGGAAGGCGCGCAGGATTGGCTGGCAAAACCCTTTACCTTGCCAGAATTGGTGGCGCGAGCGCGAAACCTGGTGAGCGCGCGGCGCGCTCGCGATGTGCTGCGCAGCGAGCTCACGAGCCGCGAAACGGACGTCGGATCGCTGGCCGTCCAGCTCGCCGAGCGCAAACGCCACCTCGAAACGTTGTTGCAATCTCTCACCGTGGCGCTCGAACATGCCGAGCATGCGAGCCGCTTCAAAACCAGCCTATTGCGACTCGTTTCGCACGAGCTGCGAACTCCGCTCGGGCCACTCCAGTTGCAGGTCGACCGGCTTTCCAGTGGCCGTCAGGGCTCGCTGAACGACGAGCAAAAACACATCGTGGAGCGCATTCAACGTTCGTTGCGGCGCCTTTCCGAGACGATTCAGAGCCTGCTCGAATACGCGCGCATCGAAAGCGGGCACCTCGAGCTGCGTGTGGAATCCTTCGACGCCCGTGAGCTCGCCCAAAACGTCGTGGACGATTTTTCTCCTCAGGCCGAGGGCAAAGGGCTGCGCCTGGCGCTCGATGCGCCGCCCGCGGTCCTGCCGTTCGACAGCGATCCGCGGCTCGTGCGCCTGATCTTGGTCAATCTGATCGGCAACTCGCTGCGCTTCACCGAAACTGGCGAAATCGTCGTGCAAGTGAGCGTGGCCGATGACGAATGCGTGCTCACCGTGCGCGATACCGGGCCCGGCATCGACCCCAACCTCAAAACATCGATCTTCGAACCATTTTTCCAAATCGACACCACCGGACGCGACGCGACGGGCGTGGGCCTCGGCCTATCCCTGGTGAGGGAGATGCTGGCCGCTGTCGGTGGGCGTGTCGAACTCGAGTCGGAAGTAGGCGTGGGGAGCACCTTTCGCATCACCGTCCCCCGCGCCGATGATTCGCGTATCAACGTGCGCCTCGGCGATGACGCGCAGCGCAGCGCATGAAGCGATGAAATGGCTATATACCCCGAGGCTTACCGAACGCTCACGAGCCGTCGCGCGCCGAGCGGAGAGCCAGCCCAGCCGAGAACCAACACGATCGAATGGCTCAGGCGTACGGTCGGATGGTGCGGGCAATCCCTTGCCTCAGTCGTCTCGCTCGTCTCACCGGGTGTGCGCTCAGCCACCCTTCAGCCGCTAGTGAGCCGCCGCGGGGATGATTATCAGGGATCGACGACAATCGACGCCGAAGCACTTTTAACGAGCCGATATTTTTCGTAAACTAAGGATTCAATCACCGCGAGTTCAAGCCTTCGCGAACCGAGTACCGATGCGATGACGCCCAATATCCGATTCACGCGACGCGTACTTCTCGAACGTCAAGGTCAACCCCGAGGAGTTAAACGATGACCGATCGCTCCGTCACGCCCCTGCGCCTTCTCGTCGTAGACGACAACCCCACACTGCTCGCCTCGCTCAGTCATGAGCTCTCCGAGCTCGGCTGGCAGGTATGCACCGCTGTCGACGGCCCCTCCGCAAGCGAGGCTCTCCGTGATGCACAATTCGATGCACTCGTCATCGACGTGCGTTTGCCCGGTCGCGACGGCATGCACGTGCTCGAGGAACTGACCGCCACCGAGGTCAGACCGGTCGTGCTCGTGCTCTCGAGCAACCTCGACGTCTCCAGCACCGTACGCGCGATCCACAGCGGCGCGGGCGACGTGCTCGAGAAGCCGGTCGCCGCGCGCACGATCGACGCGCGCTTGCGCTCACTCATCTCCACACGAGCGGAGGCGTCGCCTTCGAACGACATGATCAAGAGCGGCAGCCTACTGGGCGAGAGCCCCGCCATGCGCGCCGTGCGCGAACAACTGCAGACCGTCGCTCGTTATCCCGAGCTGCCGACGCTGATCTTGGGCGAAGCCGGCACCGGCAAGCAGCGCATCGCCGAACAGATCCACGCGCTCGGGGCCGCCACGGGCAAGTTCGTGCGCGCCAATCTAGGTGCTCTTCCGGAGCACTTGATCGAACGCGAGCTGCTCGGCGTCGCCGATGGTGTCGAGAGTGAAGTGGGCCGTCCTGGTCTGTTCGAGCGCGCCGCCGGCGGTACGGTGTTCTTCGAGGAACTCGCCGAGTTGCCGCTCGGATTGCACCCGAAAATCCTACGAGTGCTCGATACTCGCTCGTTCCGCCGTCTGGGCGGCCAGGAAGACATCCCGCTGCAAGCGCGGATCGTGAGCTCGACGCGCCGTCGGAGCTCGGGCGCGGACCAATACGGTGATCTGCATTATCGGCTGGCAGCCTTCACCGTCTTGCTGCCGGCTCTGCGCGATCGCGACGTGGACATCGAACCGCTGGCTCGCCACTTCCTCACGGAGGTCTCGTTGCACAGCGGTCGTCCACTCCTCACGCTCGACCCATCCGCGTTGATGGCGCTCTACGCTCATCATTGGCCGGGCAACGTGCGCGAGTTCGGGATCGTGGTCAGCGAGGCGGCGAAGCTTTGCACCGGCACGCAGCTGCGCGCCAACGACGTGCAAGCCGCCATTCGGGAACACGGCATGCCTGCCGAGTTCGAAGCTTCTTCGGAAGTGACGAGCGGCACCTTCCCGACTTCCGTGTCGGAGCCGTTGCGCTCGCTCGAACGCAGAATGATCACCGACGCCTGGGAAACCTCGGGCAAGAACCTGAGCGCCGCCGCCCGCACCCTGGGCCTGCCGCGCACCACGCTGCGCGATCGTCTGAAGAAGTACGGCCTCCGCTAACGCGCTCGCAAGCCGACGCGTACCGACCATTCCGCGCGCTGTCCTTCACCGGTCAGCGCGCGCACTCTCATTTTGCGTCCGGCGACGCTCAGCCGCGCGAACGACCGTGACCGAGGCGAGCCAGGTGCAACGCAAGCCGTCGGTACAGCTCGCTTGCGATCCGAGGATCGGAGCAGATCTCGGCGAAATCATCGGCGCGCACACGCAAGAGGCGCGTGGTCTCTTCGGCGACCGGCGGCTCGCTTTGACCGATCACGCCCACCAGTGATTCAGCGAAAATGAGCGCACCCGCGCCGACTCGGCGATCGTCCGGGTAACGCACCACGCCGTCGAGCACGATGTACGCCACCAAATCACTGGCCACGACGCGAGCAATCGGCGCGCCCAAGGCGATCTCGATCTCGACCGCCGCCGAAAGTGCCGTGAGCGCGAAAGACAGCGGTAGATCGATGAGCAGCGGGCTCTGCCGAGCTCGCTCCAGATCCGCGGCATTCAAGCCGCGATCGTGATCGCTGCGCTTCACGAAACGATCGCCGACTTCGATCACGATCGCGGTCGCGTTGTCGCGCCCCACGCGCGCGGCGTGGCCGATCAAGGCGTCCACGGCGCGCTGTGCGGTGCCTTCACGCAGCAGATCCGAGAGCTCGCCCTCGCCTTCGATTTGCCCGTGAACGCCGTCGCTGCAAATCAAGATACGATCACCGCGGCTCACGTCGACGAACAGCGTATCGACCATGATTTGGTCGGCGATGCCGAGCGCGTTGGTGATGCCGGAACGATGGCTCGTGCCCAGCAGGCGACCGAGCGCGTCGGTGCGGACGTCACCGTGCGCGGTATGATCTTGCGTGAGTTGCAGAACGGCGCGCTGCCGAGCGAGGTACACCCGGCCGTCGCCCGCGTGCGCGATGAACGCGTGGTCGCGCGCGAACCAAACCACGTCGAGCGTAGTGCCCATGCCGCGGTGTTCCGGGTTTTGCTCGGCGTCGGCACGAATCGCCGCGTTGGCGCGCTCCACCGCGCGCTTCAATTCTGCGAACACCTGGCGCCGCGCCGCCAGATCCGCTCGCGCGACGTACGCTTCCACCACGCGTTGCGCCATGCGCGACGAGAGCGCGCGCTGCACTTCGTCGACGGCGCACTTGGCCGCCACTTCCCCCGCGAGGTGCCCGCCCATGCCATCGGCGACCGCGAACACGGCGATCTGCGGCGCGACGAGCGCCGCGTCCTCGTACTGCTCGCGAGTCAGCCCGATATCACTGGCCAGCGCGTATTCGGCCCGAAAGTCGAACCGAGGCAAGATCGAGGGCATCGCGCTTCAGCATAGCAGCCCGGCTCGCCACGTTTCATGCTAGAGGCGGCCTCGTGCGGATTCTCGGCATGGAAACATCGAGCCGGCGCGGCTCGGTCGCCCTACTCGACGACGGCAACGTGGTCGCCACCCTCGAACACGAGCAAACCAACGCGCACGCGGAACTGCTTCTGCCGCTGATCGAGCGCGTCCTTGCCGATGCCGGCTGGCCGAAGTCCTCACTCGACCGTTTGGGAGTGGGCGTCGGGCCGGGCTCCTTTACCGGCCTGCGCGTCGGCATCGCACTCGCCGAGGGGCTGAGCCTGGGGCTGGATCGGCCGCTGCTCGGGGTCGGCTCTTTGCGAGCCATGGCTTGGGGCGCCTTGCGAGGCCGCCCTGGCCCGGCCTGCGCCATCGTCGACGCTCGCCGGTCCGAGGTTTTTGCCGCAATTTACGCCGCCAACGGCGACGAATTGTGCGCGCCCCAAGCCCTCGCGCCAGCCGCGCTGGGCGAGCTGCTCGGCCGCTTTGGGGCCCAGCTCATCGTCGGTGAGATGGCGCGGGGCCTGGATCTCGGCGTCGAATACCTCGTTGGGCCAGAACTCGACTTGCCCCACGCGCGCTGGGTTGCGGCGCTCGCAGCCACACTGACGGAAGACGTGGCACCGCCCGATCCGCATTATGTCCGCGGCATCGGCGCGACCCTGCCGAATCTGCCGCCTTCGCCACTGGCCGCGAAGTAAGCCGCGTTCGGCGTCGATGGCTGTCGACGCTCAGGCCGCGTGTCGACTATCGTGCCGCCGATGGCGTCCTCTAACGAAGCCGGCGGCGAGGCCGATCAGCGCCTGATTTCCCGATACGGAAGGCGCTTCACGGCGGGGAGCGTGCTGTTTCGCGATGGTGAAGCCGCCACGGAAGCGTTTCTCCTGCAAGAAGGCCGAGTTCGCCTGATCAAGCACGTGGGCGCGATGGAACGCAGCCTGCGCGTGGTCAGGCCCGGCGATTTGTTCGGTGAGGGCGCGCTGATCAAAGGCGCCCAACGGACATCCACCGCCCTCGCCCTCGACGACACCGTCGTCTTGGCCTTCGATCAAGCGACGTTCGACCAAGTCTTGTCGAGCAGCCCGGAAGTGGCGGCCCGCGTTTTGTCCCAGCTCATCCGCCGCCTGCGCGATGCCGAAGACCAAATCGAAATCTTGATGCTGCGCGATGCGCAGTCGAAAGTGGTCGTGGCGCTCCTGAAACTCGGCCAGCAACAGCTCGCACAAGATGGGCGGCCCGACGGCCAAGTCGCGCTCACCCTCTCGCCGCTCGAACTTTCGGCGCAAGCCGGCCTAGATGTCGACACCGTGAAGCGGATCATCACGCAGCTCCGCGATCGCGGCTACGTGAGCATCCACGATGAGCGAGTGGAACTCCCGGACCTGGAGAACCTACGCGAGCTGTACGGTTTGCTGGGCGTGAAGGACCAGCTGCGCGGCCCCGTTCGAGAACGAGGTAAGAGCTGATGCGGCGCTTGGCGGGCGCCGCGCTGCTCAGCTTCGTTTTAGCGTGTTCTTCCGGCACATCGAACGGCCCGGGGGCCCATGACCCCGAGCGAATGAGTGAGAGCGAGTACGATATCGCCCGGGATCTATGGCTGCGCCGGAACCAGCCACGCGAAGCGCTCGCTCACGCGCTCAAGGCCATCGATTTGGACGACGGCAACGCCGACGCGGCCCACCTCGTTGCCCTGCTCTACCTCGACTTCTGCTCGCGGGGGCCTGCCGAATGTCGCCTTCCCGAGGCTGAGAAACATGCCCGGCTCGCCATTAAGGACAAGCCCGAGTTTCGCGAAGCCAAGAACACGCTCGCGGTCATCCTGATCCACGAAAAACGCTACGCGGACGCGGTTTTGGTGCTGAAACCACTCACGGAAGACATCCTGTATCAAACTCCGGAGAACGCCTGGGGCAACCTCGGTTGGGCGTATCTGGAGCAAGGTTCGTTCGATCTCGCGATCGACGCGCTCAAGCGCAGTGTCGCGGCGCAACCGCTGTTCTGTGTCGGGAGCTATCGCCTCGGCCTCGCGTTCGAGCACAAGCAGGAGTTCACCTCAGCGCTCGAAGCCTTTACGCGGGCACTGGAAACAGATGCTCCCGGGTGTAACTCGATGCAAGAGGCCTTCGCGGCCCGCGCTCGCATCCGCATCAAGCTCGGCGATGCCGATTCAGCTAGGGCGGATCTCGACCGCTGCGCGACGCTCTCCGGAAAGACCGACGCAGGCAAAGAATGCAGCGCAATGCTGCAAAAATTTAAGTAATCTCGGGTCCCCGCATGCCCACGGTCGGAACCTTCCTACGCCAACTTCGCGAGTCGAAGTCCATGAGTGTAGAGGAGATTTCGCGAGCCACTCGCGTGCCCTTCTCGAGCGTCGAACGCATCGAGGCAGATCGTTTCGACGAGCTGCCGGGTGAAGTTTTCGTGCGTGGTTTCTTGAAGTCCTACGCGCGCGCACTCGACATTCCGAGTGAAGAAGTGCTCGCGCGCTACACGGCGAGCCGGCGCGTGGCGTGGGTCACACCGTTGCCCATGTCGAGCGCCGCGAAACCGGCACGCACTCGACGCTTCGGTGTCGCTATCGCCTTCGTGCTGCTGCTGATCTTGTTCACGCTCGCGCTCAGCATCGTGCTGAAGCCGCGCGGTGATGACATGCCGCAAGAGTTGTCGGCGCTGCCGTCACTCGTCCACCGAAGCTAAGGGCGCTTGTCGGTTCGCCGCACGTCGAGTCAAGCTCACGTCGCGCAGGCCCTGCTGCTCCGCCGAGTCGAGTACGGCGAGAGCGATCTGATCGTGACCTTACTCACCGATACCGTCGGTCGCATCTCCGCGTTGGCGCGGGGTGCGCGCAAGAGCGTAAAGCGCTTCGGTGGCGGGCTCGAAGCCATGCACACGCTGCGCATCGAGTACGACGATCGCCCCGGCGCGGAGCTGTCCGCGCTGCGCGACGCCAAGTTGCACCGCGCGCGGCCGTTCATCGTCACCAGTCTCGAGCGCATGCAATGTGCGGGATTGGCCCTGAATTGGGTGCGAAAAGCGGCGCCGCCGCGGGTTCCCGAACCGGAGGTGTGGGCCGCGCTCGAAGCGTTGCTCGATCACTTGGCTGACGCCGAAGATCCAACTCCGCCACGAACGCACCTCGCGGCGACGGGCCTGCGGCTGCTGTCTGCGTTCGGTTGGGGCATCGATTTCGACCGCTGCGTGAGCTGCGGGAAGGAGGCACTGCCGAACCAAGCCGGCGCGGTGGACCCCGGTCGTGGCGGCCTGATCTGTCGCAGCTGCGGCGGTGCGCGCCTCCGCCTCTCCGGGAAGGAACGCGCGGCCCTCGCTCGCGCGGTCGAGGGTGGCCCCCTCGCTGATGAGCACGCAGCCCGTGCACTCGAACTCGTGGAGCAAGCGCTCAAAGTTCACGGCGGGATCGAGTGACCGGAGCCCTGCAGACAACTCGTCAAAAGCGCCCTAACCGTGTAGAGCCAGGGGCGTGACCGAGGACGCCAAAAGCGAGCAAAAGAAGATCACCGGCCGCGCCGGGATCGTCGCGCTCGGCACCCTCTTGAGCCGCCTACTCGGGCTCGGGCGTGATCAGGCCATTGCCGCGTTGTTCCCTCGCCCCGTGACGGACGCCTTCTTCGTCGCGTTCTTGATCCCCAACGTGCTTCGGCAATTGCTGGCCGAGGGCGCCGTACAAAACGCGGTCTTGCCCGTATTGGCAAAAACCCGCGAAAACGACGGCGACGAGGCGGCCAAGCGCTTCTTCCGCGCCGCCCGCGGCATGTCGCTCACGGTACTGTTCGTGGTCAGCGTGCTGGGCGTGGTGTTCGCGCCTCAGCTCGTTTCGTTGTTCGCCGATGGTTACAAAGGCTACCCGGGCGAGTTCGAACGCACCGTGCGGCTGACGCGTTGGGTGTTCCCGTACATTTTTTTCATGGGCACGGCCGCGCTCGGTGTGGCTGCCCTCAACACCTATCAGCGCTTCGTCGCCACCTCGTTTGCTCCGGGCCTGCTGAACGTCTCGTTCATCGCGTTGGCTCTGGGTTTGCCGGGTTATTTGGGCGCACACGGTTACGACCCAGCGCTCGCCCTGGCTGTCGCGGTTTTAGCGGGCGGCGTCCTGCAAATGATCGCGCAGTGGCCCAGCCTGAAAAAGATCGGCTTCTTCGGCTCGCCGACATTCGAGTTCGGTCATCCCGGCGTGCGCGAAGCGTTGCGGCGAATGGGCCCAGTGCTGATCGGCATGGGCGTGTACTACGTGGATGTGGTGCTGGCGCGGCGCTTCCTCTCGCAGCTGCCCCAAGGCTCGCAAAGCTACTTCGGCTGGGCGCTCCGGTTGTGCGATTTCCCGCAGGGGATCTTCGTGATGGCGCTACAAACGGCTGCGTTGCCGAGCCTGGCTCGGCTAGCCGCGCGCGGCGATCGCGCGGCCCTCGGGCAAACCTTCGCGTCCGGCATGCGGCTCACCTTGTTCGTGGCCATCACCGCCACG
>Ga0105241_10003578_pt1 | contig 11556 bp, 9 predicted proteins | sample KBSC64metaG_FD_80422 | JGI IMG/M metagenome (GOLD analysis project Ga0105241, IMG submission 80422) | Corn rhizosphere microbial communities from Kellogg Biological Station, Michigan, USA - KBS C6-4 metaG | ecosystem: Host-associated > Plants > Roots > Rhizosphere > Soil | place: Michigan, USA... | reverse complement strand
GGGCCGCAACGGGAGAGGGCCAGGTGCTCGCGGCGGTCGGCCAGGCGGGCGTCGGCAAGTCGCGCCTCCTGCGGGAGTTCATCCACTCGCCGCATACGCGCGGGTGGCTGGTCCTGGAATCGAAATCGATCTCGTACGGCCGCGCCACGCCCTACCTTCCGCTGATCGATTTCCTCAAGGGCTACTTCAAGCTCCAGGAACGCGACGACGCGCGCGCCATCCGGGAAAAGGTCACCGCGAAAATCATCCTGCTCGATCAACCGCCGCAGGACTCGATCCCTCCGGTGCTCGACCTGCTGGGCGCCCTGCCGGAGGAGCACCCTTTCCGCCGGCTGGAGCCGATGCAGCGCCGCAGCCTCACCGCGCGCGCGCTCACCGACCTCATGGTGAGCGAGAGCCGCATTCAGCCCGTGATCATGGTGTTCGAGGACCTGCATTGGAACGACATGCAGACCCTTGGACTCCTCAACGCCGTGATCCCGAGCATCCGCCAGCACGCCATCCTCCTGCTCGCGAGCTATCGCCCCGACGAGCACGACGACAAGTGGGGTGAGCAGCCGCACTACCGGCAGGTCAGGCTGGAACCGCTCGCGCAAGAAAACCTCACCCGGTTGCTCGACATCCTCCTCGGGCAGAACGGCGGGCTCGGCCCGGTGAAGGCCTTCCTGGTGGCGCGCACCGCGGGCAATCCGTTCTTTGTCGAGGAAAGCGTCCGCACGCTCGTCGAGACCGGAGTCCTGGCCGGCGCGCGGGGCCGATACCGTCTGGTCAAGCCCTTCTCGAGCACCGAGGTGCCCGCCACCGTGCACGCCATCCTGTCGGCGCGCATCGATCGCCTGGGCGAGGCGCAGAAGCGCCTTCTCCAGGAAGCCGCGGTGATCGGCAAGGACGTTCCGTTTGCGCTCCTGCAGGCGGTCTGCGGCCTGCACGAGCAGGACCTGCGCGCCCGCCTGCACGAGCTGCAGGCGGCCGAATACGTGTACGAGAGCCGGCTGTTCCCGGATCTCGAGTATACGTTCAGGCACTCCATGACGCGCGAGGTCGCTTATTCGAGCCTGCTGCGCGAGCAGACGCGAGCCTTGCACGAGAAGGTGGCTACCGAACTGGTGCGGCTCGCCTCCGGGCGCCTGGAGGAGCACGTCGAGCAGATCGCGGAGCACGCGGAAAAGGGCCAGGCGTGGCCCGAGGCGACCGAATACCTGCAGCGCTCGGGCGAGAAGGCGTTCGCCCTTTATGCCAACGCCGAGGCGGCCGACTACTTCCAGCGCGCGCTCGCGGCGCTCGAGCATTTGCCGCGCAGCCACGGCACGCTCGAGCAGAGCGTGGACCTGCGCTTCGAGCTGCGCAACTCGCTGATCGCGCTGTGCGAGCTCGATCGCATCCGCAAGTGCCTCGAAGCGGTCGAGCCGATCGTAGCGCACCTGGGCGACAAGGACCGCGCCGCGCGGCTCGCTTCGTTCAGGTGCAACCAGCATTTCCTCGCCGCGGAGCAGCGCCGGGCGATCGCCGCGGGCGAAGCCGGCCTGCGCCTGGTGCAGGCGATCGGCGAGCGCCGCCTGCAGGCCGAGCTGCTGTACCGCATCGGGCAGAGCTATCACCTCATCGGCGACAACCGCAAGGCGCTCGAGCTGCTCAACCAGAGCGTCGTCGAGACCCTGGAGCAGCGCGCGCGCGACCGCTTCGAGCTGGCGGTGATTCCCGCGGTCGGCAGCCGCATGTGGCTCGTCAGCATCCTGACGGAATGCGGCGATTTCAAGCCGGCGTCGGCGCATGCGGAGCGCGCGGTCGAGCTCGCGCGCGAGGCGCTGCATCCGCTGAGCGAGGTGCTCGGATGGCTCGCGGTCGGTCACGTGCACCTGCGCAAGGGCGAGGTCGATGAAGCGATCAGGGCGCTCGAGCGGGGAATGGCGCTGACCGAGCGCTATTCGGTCCCGATGTGGCGCCTGCGCCTGGAATCGTCGCTGGGCATGGCCCGCGCGGGCCGCGGCGAATTCGTCGAGGGACTCGAATTGGCCCAGAACGCGCTCGCCGCCGCCGAACGCATGGGGCTCATGGTGGACCGGCCGATGTTGCACGTGCACCTGGGCGAGGCGCTGCTGCTCGCCGGGCGCATCGAGGAAGCGATCGCGCAGGCGAAGCAGGCGCTCGGCATCGCGCTCGCTCACGAGAACAGGCGCGACGAGCCGTGGGCGCGGCTGCTGATGGCGCGCGCGTCCTGGGCATGCGAGCCCAAGTCGGCCGACGAGCCGCTGACGCAGCTCGAGTCCGCCTTGCGCCTCGCCGCGGTGACGCAAGCGCGGCCGCTCGAGGCGCACTGCCGGGCCATGCTCGGCGCCGTCCATGGCGCGAGCGGCGACAACACGAAGGGACAGGAATTCAGCGCCGCCGCGCACGCCGCCTATGCAGGCCTCGGCATGCGGCCTTTGCCGCTCCAGCCCGTTGCGAGCGCGTCTTCCGCGATTACTTGATTTTCTGCAGGGAGCGTTCCACCGCTCTGCGTACGTCGTCGCGCTGCGGCTTGGCCAAGGCTGCCTCGAGTGCGCCCGCCGCCTGCGGCCCTCCGAGCGCGGCGAGCGCCTGGGCCGCTCGGATTCGGTATTGGGCGTCGAGATTGCCCGCGTAGCGCTCGATATAGTCGGACCGGCTCTCGGGCAAAACGCGCTCGGGATAGCGTTGCGCCTGTTCGGCCATCTGGTCGTACGCCGCGCCCAGCGAGCGGCGCAGGCCCTCGCGGCGGGCAGGCGAAGCGCCGCCGTTCAGGGCGGCGATCAGGCTCGGCACGACTCGCTCGCCGTAGCGGGTGACCGCGTTCAACTCGCCCGCATCGCAGTCCTGGCACTCGTACCACGCGCTTAGGGCGCGCGCCGCTCGCTCGCTCGCCGCCGGCGGCGGTGGGCTGGACTGAGCCATGCCGACCGACGGCAACGCGACGGCGAGCGCCAGCGAGCGGAAGATCCTCACGGCCAGGGCGCGTCCAGCAAGGGGCAGAGGGCGCTCGCGTCCTGGGGCCGGCAGGGGCGTCCCGGTGCCGGACGCTGGCCGTTCTGGATGAGCATCGTGCCGCCCCATTGATCGGCGTGAGTGTTCATCCGGAACACCTGCCCGAGGCTGAAAGTGCTGCGAGGATCGGCGCTCCCGGTCCACATCAGGTTGTCGTGACCGAAGGAGCCTCCGAACGAATCGGCATGGCCGCCGCAGATCGCGGGCCGCAGGCCGAATGCGTGGCCGATCTCGTGCGCGAGCGTCGTGTCGTTGGCCGTGGTGCCGACGAAGGTGATGTTGGCGTCCCCGGCAGCGAAAGTGCTTCCTGGACAACTGTGCGGTGTTTGCAGGATGGCGCAATTTCTGCCGGTGAACCCTTCGTTGACGTAGTAGACGTTGAGCGCGCCGGACGTATAGAAGGCAGAGGCGCGGATCGGCGCGAGCGCCTGGCACACGAGATCGCCGCTGGCGTCCATGCCTACGCCGGCGTTGATCGTCGCCTCGGCGCTGCCCGGGACCGGGTGGACCGTCGGAACGAAGCGCACCCCGACCATGTTGTCCTGGTATAGGTTCGTCGCCCGGTTCATGTGCGCGCTAGCCAGCGCCGCAACCCCCGCGCTCTGGTTCGCCACCCAGATGTGGACCGGCACATCGATGAGCGGGTCGAGGGTCACGGCATGAACTTCGCCCAGGTTGTTGGTCCAGGGCACGCCCGTTTCCCATTTCATGGCGTGCTTCTTGGAAAAGATCGCGATTTCCGAATTGCAGCTTCCGGGCGAGAGGAGATTCGGCAGCAGCGTCTCGCCGGTGGAGCGGAAGGTCCAGTCGGGGTCTGGCGGCGTGCCTTGCCGGCATTGAGCCTGGGTTCGCGCATCCATCATCACCACCGCATCGTCGCCGGAGGCGATGCCCTGGATCTGGAGCTTGTCGAAAAACGGCGGGTCGACGATCGGTCCGCACCGCCGGATGGCAAATTTCCATTTGAACCCGTTGACCGGCGACGCTCCGAGAAATTGCCGCACCGAGATCTGCTCGGTCACGCTCCTGCGGGCCGGCACGGCGCCCGCGGGGGCTTTCTTGCGCGCCAGCGGACGCAGCAGCCCGACGACCACCGGTGCGCCCGCCTTGTAAGGCAGGCCGCGGATGCGGCTCTCGCCCGGCCGCAGCACGATGCGATCTCCCTGGCGCTTCGCCTTGCCGGTGACTTTCAGATGCTTGAGGTCGGCCGCGGACAGGCCTTCGAAGCGAAGCTCGGCGCCGGCCAGGATCTTCGCGTCGATCGCGATGCGCCATTCGACGGGGCCGGCTCCCGGGCACCCCGGACAGCAATCGACCAGCTCGCAGCCGACCGGGACAGGCGCGCGTTTTTGCAATGCCGTCGCCGGCAGCACGACGTCGGCCAGGCAGAATCGTTCGCTCAAGCCGTGGTTGAACGCCCGCGCCGGCGAAGCGGACCCGAGGAGAACCAGCAGCAAGCCGCACACCGCCGTACGCATGGCGAGCCTCCCGACGCCTCCTTAAACGCTCACGTCCCCTATGCCTTCGAACAATTGGTCTTCCTGCACCACGGCGGGCAGCGTATCTACCGAGCGCACCAGGTAGAAGCCGTCGGCGAAATCGACCGCGCCGGGGATCTCGACCTTCTCGCCCATGGCGAGACGCACGTACGTGGCGGCCATGTTGTGCTTGCCGACCAGGTCGTGGATGTTGGTCATGGTCGCAAACCTTCCGGCGTTGATCTCGGTGATGCACGGCTCGCCGCGCTCGCTTTCCTTGAGGTCGACGAAGAGCACGCCGGAGGCGCGCGGGTCCAGCGACTGGATGGCGCGGGTACACACGTCGATCACGTGCGGGTAGAGCACCGTCTTGGCAAGCGCGGGCATCGAAGACACGCCGCTCGGGCTGCCGGTGTTGAGATAGGTGATGCGCTCGGCCATCTTGGCGAGAACCAGGCGGCCCTGGTCCCAAAGGCACTGGACGCAGTAGTCGCGTCCGGGCAGGTACTCCGACAGCGTGAACGACCCGGGCGGCACCGCGCGCATGGCTTCCCAATAATCGATCCAGCCGCGCACCTGCTCGGGCGTCCTCACCGGCACCGCGCCGAGCGAGCCCGCGCCGGCGCGGATGCGGCACCAGAGCTTCGCGTGGCCTTTGAAGCGGCGGAATGCCGCGTCGACGCCCTTCGCATCCGCTATGCGGTAGGTCAGGGGAGCGGGGATGCCGCGCCGGCGAAGGAAGCTCGTCAACGCGTACTTGTCCTGGCAGCGCTCGATGAGAGCGGTGCTCGGAAGAAGCGTGCGGCACCAGAGCTTGTCGCGCAGCCTGGCGAGCCTCAGCACGTCGGCGTCGCTCGTCGGAATCACGAGGTCGATGCGCTCGGCGCGGACGATCCGCCGCAGCGCCGCGCCGTAATCCGCGGTGGAAAGCGGAAGCAGGTAGTTTCGCTGCGCCGGGGATTTCTTGAGGAAGAAACGGCTCTCGTGGCATCCGACGATCACGAGCGATGGATCGCCCGCCGTCAGGCTGCGGATGAGATTGTTGCCGGCTGCCGAGCCGGCTTCGAGAACCAGGACTCTTGCGCCCAGGCCGGAGCTCCCCGACTCCTGAGCGCGGGGCGCTATCCGCGCCGGGGCCGCCGCTTCGCCGGGGCCTTGTACTTTCTCTTCAGGATCCTGAGCTTGCCTGGATAGCGCTTCAGGCATTCCCTCAGGCACTCGACGAACTCGGCCCATTCCTTCGGCTTGAGGCTGCCGATGATCTCGACCTTGAGCGTCTCCTTCTTTCCTGCGAGGCCAACCTGGCCGATTACCGGTCCGTCCGTCATATGTCCCCCTCCTTGGAAGATGAACCCGCACAGCATCTCCGCTCAGTGCGGCAAAAGTGTACTGCGAGCCCGCGCCGCCTCCCAGTCTTTGCGGCGCAAGAGCCACACCGCGATCGTCAGGTTGAGCAGGTTCCAGGCAATGCCGTTCACGAACGCTGCGCGGTAGGAGCCGGTGAGGTCGAAAATCGCGCCCGACATCCAGCCGCCGAGCGCCATGCCGAAGAGCGTCGCCATGATGACGATGCCCACGCGCAGGCCGGCCTCGGTGGGCGCGAAGTACTCGCGGATGATGATCGCGTAGGCCGGCACCAGCCCGCCCTGGAACAGGCCGAAGAGCGCCGACACCACGAAGAGCGAGGTGAGGTCCGAGAAAGGCAGGAACAGCACGAGCGCGATGCCCTGCAAGACCGATCCCGTCAGGAGCGTGCGGATGCCGCCGATGCGATCCGAGACGAAGCCGAAGATGAGACGGCTCACCACTCCGGCGCCCAGCATGACGGCGAGCATCTGCGAGCCGCGCGCGGCGCCGTAGCCGAGGTCGCTGCAGTACGCGACGATATGGACCTGCGGCATGGCCATTGCCACGCAGCAGGCCACGCCGGCGATCGAGAGCACCACGGTCATGGTGTTCGGCGAGAAGCCGAGCGGTCTTGCCTGCGACGCTCTCGTTTCGTGAATACCACCTGTGAGGAGCGGTGGAGGCGCGCGGCGCCGCATGAGCATGCTCAGGGGCAACGCCACCGCGAGGGCGAAAATGCCCACGCCGATATAGGTGCTGCGCCAGCCGGCGGCGTCGAAGAAATGATTCAGCACCGGCGGCCAGACCGCGCCGGCCAGGTAGTTGCCGCTCGCGCACACCGCCACCGCGATGCCGCGGTGGCGGGTGAACCACATCGAGATGTCGGCCACCAGAGGCGCGAAAGTGCCCGAGCAGCCCAGTCCGATGAGAAGGCCGTGCGCCAGCGCGAAAGTGAAGAGATTCGGCGCAATGCCGGCGGCAACGAATCCCAGGCCGAGCGAGCCGCCGCCGAGCAGCACCGGAACGACGACGCCGAAGCGGTCGGAGAGCCGCCCCATCACGATCCCGCCCAGGCCGAAGCCCACCATCGTGAGCGTGTACGGAAGCGTCGCCGCGGCGCGATCGACGCCGAACTCTGCCTGGATCGATGAAAGCGCGACGGCCATCGCGTACATGCCCACGCCGCCGACGGTCATGAGCGCGAGCGCTGCCGCGAGACGCAGGCAGGCGTACGGGGAATCCTGCAGATTGGGTTGCAACGGATGCAAGGTTACCGTGAAAAACGGGGCCGGATGCAGCGGCATCCGGCCCCTCCCCCAAGGACCCCCCTCGACTCATCTTGGCGCTCGAGCAATGAATTGCAGTTCCTTCGTCCCGCTTGAGTGCGAGGACACTCTAGGAAAGCCGAGCGCGCTCGGCAGTGCGTTTACGCACTTGCGCGCAGAAGACGCTGGCGTAGCGTGGCCGGCACGTTCGGGACTTTTCCGCAGGGGGGCGATATGGGTGGGGTCCTTTCGTCGCCGGATGAATTCTTCGCGCGACACGCCGAAATCCGTTTCATCGAGCTCAAGCGCGGCAGCACGCTCAAGCTGGAGCACGCGGCCGGCGCGACGGTGCGCCTCGTCGAAGGCGAGGCGTGGGTGTCGGCCTGCCGCCGGGCGAAGCGCATGCGCGCCGGCGAGCCTGCCATGCTGAACGGCCGCGGCACGATCCTGATCTACGCGCTCGCCGACTCGTCGCTGTGCCTCGAGGGCGTGGAGCGCTGCGACATCGAGCTGCGCCGGCGTGGCGAAGTGCCTTCCATGCCGTAGCGGTTTGCCGGTACCGTAGCGCCGGCCATGAAGATCCTCGGAATCGTTGCCCTGAGCTGCGCCGCGCTGGCGAATCCGGCGTGGGCGCAGGACCCGGGCCCCGAGCAGCTCATCCAGCGGATTACCGACGAGGTGATGGCGGCGATCCAGTCGGACGAGAAGCTCGCCGCGGGCGACAAGGGCAGGGCGCTGCAGCTCGCCGAGCAGAAGGTGCTGCCGCACGTCGATTTCGAGGAGGCGACGCGCCTCGCCGTGTCGCGCGCCTGGTCGCGGGCGAGCGCGGAGCAGCAGAAGGCGCTGGTAACCGAGTTCCGCGCGATGCTGCTGCGGACCTACACCAACGCGATCGGCACGTATACGGGAACGCAGGCGAAGCCGCTGCCGACGCGCGGCAGGCCCGAGGGCGAGGCGCGCGGCAGCGAGGCGACCGTGCGCTACCAGTTCTCGCGCTCGGGCGGCAAGCCGGTGCTGGTCGCCTACGAGATGCGCAAGACCGGCGCGGGCTGGAAAATTTATGACATCAGCCTCGAGGGAATGAGCCTGGTGCTCACCTACCGCACCGAGTTCGACGGCATCCTCAAGCAGGAAGGCATCGACGGCCTGATCAGGCGGCTCGCGCAGAAGAACGCGCCGCCGAAGCTCACCCTGTAGGGCTCGCGCTGTAGAATCCTCCCGGAAATTCCCCGGGAGAAAAGCCATGGCTGCGCCATCCACCATCGGGCAGGTCCGCGACGTCTTTCCGAAGCTCGGCGAGCTCACCGACAAGGTCGTGTTCGGCGACGTCTGGGAGCGGCCCGGGCTTTCCAAGCGCGACCGCAGCCTCGTCACCGTCGCCGCGCTGACCGCGCTCTACCGGCCCGACCAGATCCGCGGCCACGTCTGGCGCGCGCTCGACAACGGCGTGACGCGCGAGGAGATCGTCGAGCTGATCACGCACCTCGCGATCTACGCGGGCTGGCCGAATGCCGGCACCGCGGCGCTGATCGCCAAGCAGGTGTTCGAGGAGCGAGGCGCATGAGGATCGGCTTCATCGGTCTGGGCGCCATGGGCCGCCACATGGCCGCGAACCTGCAGCGCGCGGGCCACGAAGTGCAGGCGCACGACCTGCGGCGCGTCGAAGGCTTTCCCATCTGGAAGACGAGCGCGGCGGAAGCGGCGCGCGGCTGCGAAGTTGTCTTCACCTCGCTTCCCGGCCCCAAGGAAGTCCAGGCACTCGCTCCCGAGATCGGCTCTGCTCTTGTAAAAGATACAAGCTGGTTCGACCTCAGCACCAACTCGCCGGAAGTGGTGCGGCGGCTGCATCGCGAGTTGCCGAAGATCCATTTTCTCGACGCGCCGGTGAGCGGTGGGCCGAGCGGCGCGGAGAGCGGCAAGCTCGCGCTCTGGGTTGGAGGAGACAAAGAAGTCTTTGAGAAACACCTTTCGCTGCTCAAGGCGATAGGGGATCAACCCCTTTACATCGGCCCCATCGGCGCGGGCACGGTGGCGAAGCTGGCGCACAACTGCGCCAGCTTCGCGATCCAGGCGGTGCTCGCGGAGATTTTCACTCTCGGGGTGAAAGGCGGCGTCGAGCCGCTCGCGCTCTTTCAGGCGCTGCGCCAGGGCGCCTCGGGCCGCAAGCGCACCTTCGACCGGCTGGCAGACTTCTACCTGCCGGGGCGCTTCGACCCGGCGGCGTTCTCGCTCAAGCTTGCGCACAAGGACGCGACGCTCGCGCTCGAGCTCGCGGAAAAAATCGGCGTGCCGATGCGCATCGGCCGCATCGCCCTCGATGAGCTCGCGGAGGGCATGCGGCGCGGCTGGGGCGAGCGCGACTGCCGCGCGGCGATGCTGTTGCAGGAGGAGCGCGCCGGCGTGGCCGCGCGGGTCTCGCCCGAGCGTATGCCGCTAGCGCTGAAGGACTAGATACAACTCGGCGGAAGGCCGTGCTAGCATCCTCCCAACACCCGGGGGGGAGGTTGCAGCACTAGCGTCCATTCTGGAGCTGGGCTCAAGGGCAGCGCGACATGTCTCAGCACAACCGCGTCGTGTGGGCGGAAGGACTGTTCCTTCGGCCGCAGCATTTCCAGCAGGCGGAGCGCTATTTCGAGCGGCTGATGAGCCAGCGGCTCGACTCGCTCGCTCCCTACGCCGCGGGGTTCACCCGGCTGCAGATCGACCAGGAGCTGCTCAAGATCGGCAAGGTCGGGCTGGTCGCTGCCGAGGGCGTGTTTCCCGACGGCACCCCGTTCAACATCCCGTTCGAGGCCGACATCCCCGAGCCCTTCGACGTCCCCGGCGACGTCAGGGACCGCCTGGTCGTGGTCACGCTGCCGCTGCGGCGCGCGGGCATGGCCGAGCTCGCCTTCGAGCGCTCGGGCGACTCCTCGCTCGTGCGCTACCTCGCGGCGGACCACGAGATCCGCGACTCGGTGCTCGAGATGGAGAGCTCGGCGCAGCTCAAGATCGGCCGCCTCAACGTGCGGCTGCAGCTCGACGGCGAGGCCACGTCCGCGCACACCGCGCTCGGCGTGGTGCGCGTGGTGGAGAAGCGCGCCGACGGCCGCGTGGTGCTCGACGACGGCTACGTTCCGCCGTGCCTCGACTGCAGGGTGAGCGGCAGGCTGCAGGACTACGTCAAGGAGCTGCACGGCCTCGTCCGGCACCGCATCAACGCGCTCGCCGACCGCGTATCGAGCCCCGGCGCCAAGGGCGTCGCGGACGTCTCCGACTTCCTGCTGTTGCAGCTTTGCAACCGCTACGAGCCGCTGCTCGCCCATTTCCTCACCCGCTCGTCGCTGCACCCCGAGCTCTTCTACCGCTCGTGCCTCGAGCTCGCCGGCGAAATCGCCACCTACGCGCGCCGCGAGCGCATGCCGGCGAGCTTCTCCACCTACCGCCAGGACGACCTGCAGAACACGTTCATGCCGGTGATCGAGGAGATCCGGCGCGGGCTCACCGCGGTGATCGAGCAGAACGCGGTCGCGATCCCGGTGATGGACCGCGGCCGCGGCGTATTCGCCGGCACGGTGCCGGACGTCGAGCTGCTGCGCAACGCCGTGTTCGTGCTCGCGGTCGGCGCGAACGTCGCGCCCGAGTCCCTGCGCCTGCATTTCCCGACCCAGGTGAAGATCGGCCCGCCGGAAAGGATCCGCGACCTGGTCGTCTCGCACCTGCCCGGAATCCAGACCACGCCGCTGCCGGTCGCGCCTCGGCAGATCCCCTATCACGCCGGATACAGCTACTTCGAGCTCGACCGCAAGAACGACTTCTGGAAGGCGCTCGAAGCTTCGCGCGTCATCGCGATGCACGTCGCGGGCGACTTTCCGGGGCTTTCGCTCGAGCTCTGGGCGATCCGGGATTGAGATGCATTAGGAGAACGCCATGTCCAGTGTGCCGCCGCAGCCAGTCGATCCGGACGCAACCATAATGGTGCCGACGCCGGGCCGGCGCCGCGCCGCGGCGGCGCCGGGACCGGCCCCCGCCGCGGGCGACGCGCCGAGGCGCGCCGACGCCGCGCTGAGCGCGGATCTCAGCGCGCTCTCGGGCCTGAACCCGCTGGTGGCGCTGGCGAACCCGCTGCTCGCGCTGGTGCCGCAGATCCGCTCCTCGGTGTCGCATCCCGACCCGGCGGGCTTCCGCCAGACGCTGCTCGAGCAGTTGAGCGCCTTCGAGCAGGCCGCGCAGAAGCGCGGCATCAAGGCGGAGACCGTGCTCGTCGCCCGCTACGCGCTGTGCACGCTCATCGACGAGGCGGTGTCGTCCACGCCCTGGGGCGGAGCCTCGCAGTGGATGAAGCAGAGCCTGCTCGTCACGTTCTACCGCGAGACCGGCGGCGGCGAGAAGTTCTTCCTGCTCCTGAACAAGATGGGCGAGCAGCCGGGCGCCAACATCGACCTGCTCGAGTTCTTCTACGCCTGCCTCGCGCTCGGCTTCGAGGG
>Ga0105241_10003576_pt1 | contig 11559 bp, 7 predicted proteins | sample KBSC64metaG_FD_80422 | JGI IMG/M metagenome (GOLD analysis project Ga0105241, IMG submission 80422) | Corn rhizosphere microbial communities from Kellogg Biological Station, Michigan, USA - KBS C6-4 metaG | ecosystem: Host-associated > Plants > Roots > Rhizosphere > Soil | place: Michigan, USA... | reverse complement strand
TTCGCCGGCGAGCTGGCCGCCGTCGGCGGCAGCGGGGTCATCACCCCGGACCTGATCCCCGAGGAAGCAGGTCCCTGGATCGCCGCGACCGACGCCCACGACCTCGGCCGCGTCTTCCTCGTCGCGCCGAGCTCCACCCCCGAACGCATCGCCCTGACCCAGCAGATCTGCAGCGGCTTCGTCTACGCCGGGGCGGTGATGGGCGTCACCGGCGCCCGCGACCAGGTCGGCCACGCGGCGCGCGAGCTGGTCGAGCGCACGAAGCAGGCCACCGACCAGGCGGTCTGCGTCGGCCTCGGCGTCTCCACCGGCGAGCAGGCCGCGGAGATCGCCGGGTACGCCGACGGCGTGATCGTCGGCTCGGCCTTCGTCCGGCGGCTGCTGGACAACCGCGACCCGCGCAAGGGCGTCGACGCGGTGCGGGAGCTGGCCGCGGAACTGGCGGACGGCGTGCGGCGGGGGAGCAAGGCGCGCTGAGCCGTCGCACGCTGTAGCTAAGAAACCGCTAGGAAGTTACCTCGCGGGAGTGAGTGACACTCCCGCGAGGCACTCCACTGCCTGTAACTTGTGAAGCCCGCCCAGAGCTGCGGCGCGGCTGCGCCGTCACCGTCCGAGGACAGAAGGTTATGACTTCGATGGCTAACGCCCCGGCCAAGGGCAAGGACAAGGACGCGGCCACGCCCGGCGGCATCCGCGGTTTCGTGGGCGCCAACCAGCAGTGGATCAGCCTCGTCATGCGCCTGCTGCTGGCGGCGATGTGGCTCAACTACAGCATCGGCAAGCTCGGTTCGCCGGAGTCCAACGCGCAGAGCGTGCGCGACTTCAAGATCCTGCCGGAGTCACTGGTCACGCCGTTCGGCTACGCGCAGCCGTATTTCGAGATGGCGCTGGGCATCCTGCTCATCCTGGGCCTGGGGACGCGCCTGGTCGCGATCTTCTCCGCGTTGCTGCTGCTCGTCTACATCGGCGGCATCATCTCCCTCGGCGCGCGCGGCATCGCCATCAGCTGCGGCTGCGGCGGCAGCGGCGGGCTGGTGCCGAAGGGGCACACCCGCTACACGCTGGACGTGCTGCGCGACCTGCTCTACATGCTTCCCGCGGCGTGGCTGATCTGGAAGCCGGCGTCGAAGCTCTCGCTGGAGCGGGCGCTGCTGGGCGACCCGATCTAGACCTGATCTAGACAGCCCTGATCTAGACAGACCTGATCTAGACAGCCCTGACTAGACCCGGACCCGATCAAGACCTAGAGCTGATCTCGACCTGATCCGGCGAAAGCCTGCACCTCCGGTCCCGTCCAGGGCTGCATCACCAATGCGGCCGTCGCGCGTGACCCGATCCGACCTGTCCGATTGAGCCCCAAATGGGACCCCTGCACCATGGGGTCATGACCTCCTCTGGCGGCAGCGGCCCGCGACGCACCGGACGGGAGCGTGCCGCCGAGGCGCGCCGCCAGCGGGCCCGGGCCGAGCGGCGGCGCAAGCAGCTGGCCATCGGCGGGGTGGTCGTCGCGGTGATCGCGCTGGCCGTGCTGATCGGCGTGCTGGTGCAGCACAACACCTCGACGAGCAACAAGAACGCGCGCAACGCCTTCGGCGCCGGCCAGCCCTTCGCCGCCCCCTCCGGCGTCACCCCGAGCCCCGGCACCACAGCCGATCCCGGCGCGATCGTCTACGGCAAGCCCGACGCCAAGGTCACCGTCGAGGTCGACGAGGACGTCCGCTGCCCCTTCTGCAAGCAGGCCGAGTCCTTCTTCGGCGCCACCAACAAGGAGTACGCCGACGCCGGCAAGATCCAGGTCCACTACCGCCTGGTCGACCTGATCGACCGCAACGGCGGCGGGCAGGGCTCCCTGGTCGGCGGCGCGACCCTGGCCTGCGCCGCGGACGTCGGCCAGGCCCAGTTCATCGCCTTCCACGACCTGATCTACAAGAACCAGCCCCCGGAGACCACCGACACTTTCGGCAGCGTCGACTACATGCTCAACCTCGCCAGCCAGGTCCCGAATCTGCGCAGCGCGACCTTCGACGAGTGCGCCCGCAGCGGCAAGTACGCACAGTGGATCAAGGACAACTACACGTGGCTGAGCAAGAAGCTCGGCGGCAGCGTCGGGACTCCCGACATCTACATCGATGGAACTTCCTTCCCGCTCAAGGACCCCACCGTCGTCCCCGGCGCCCAGCAGACCGCCGATTACCGGGCCGCGCTGGACGCCGCGATCGCCAAGCAGGGCTGATCGCCTGCGCGTTTACCCGGCCGCTCCGCCGCCGTCCCCCGTGCCGCTCCGATGCGGCGGGGAACGGCGGCCTTAAAGTTCCTGAAGGATTTGCCGCAACCCGCACCACCTCCAGTGCGTTTCCAGGTCGTCACCGCATAGGATGCGGTGCGCGTGCCCGGGCCCCAGCCGAGGTGCGCCCTCCACCAGACGGCATCGGACAGGACTGTTAACGACGATGAGCCAGGCGAACCGGGTAGGGAAGCAGAACGCTCGTGAGCGGGTGTTGGCGGAGAAGATCGCCCGCCAACGGGCTGAGCGGCGCCGCAAGCAGTTGACCATCGGCGGTGTCGTCGTTCTGGTCATCGCGGTGGCCGGCGGTGTCGGCGTCGCCGTGTCGGCGGCCAAGCACAACAGCTCGCCCTACGTCGCTCCGGTCGCCGCCGTGGTCGACCCGCAGGCCAAGTCCGACAAGGCCACCGGCGTGCACATCGGCTCGGACGACGCGCCGGTGAAGATGACCGTGTTCGAGGACTTCCGCTGCCCGATCTGCCAAGAGGTCGAGCAGGCCGTCGAGCCCACGTACCGGCAGTACGTGCAGGACGGCAAGCTGCAGATCACCTACCACCCGGCGCGCGTGATCGACAGCCACGACAACGGCACCGGCTCGCTCAACGGCGCCAACGCCGCGGCCTGCGCGCAGGACCAGGGCCAGTTCCTGCCCCTGCACGACCTGCTCTACGCCAACCAGCCGAACGAGCAGACCGACCCGTGGGCGGACAAGTCCAAGGTCCTGGCGATCGCCAACCAGATCCCGGCGCTGAAGGCCAGCCCGACGTTCCAGACCTGCGTGACCGGCGCGACGCACAACGGCTGGGTCCAGTCCAACGCGGACAACTTCAACAAGCTGGGCCTGCCGGGCACGCCGACCATCTTCGTCGACGGCCAGCAGCTGTCCTTCACCCAGCAGAGCCCGGACGCGGTGCTGCAGTACTTCCAGGGCATCCTGGACGCGGCCTTCAAGAAGGACGGCGGCAAGGCCGGCACCACGACCACGCTGCCGGCCGCGCCGACCTCCGCGCCGTCCTCCGGCGCCAGCTCCTCGGCGCCGTCGTCCTCGGGCGCTCCGTCCTCCTCCGGGGCCTCGTCCTCGGCGCCGTCCTCGTCGGGCTCCTCGTCCGGCGCCTCGGCTCCGAGTTCGTCGAAGTCCTGACCCGCGCAGTGCCGACCCGACACCCGCCCGCCTGATCAGCGAGGACGCCCGCCCCCGATGAGCCTTCCTGCCGCACACCAGGTCGCCACGTACCTGGCGGACATCCCGAGTCCGACCAAGGCCCAGTACCACCTGGGCCCGATTCCGATCCGGATGTACGCCATGTGCATCCTGGCGGGGATCCTCGTCGCCGTCTGGCTCGGCGACAAGCGCTGGCGCGCCCGGGGCGGAAAGCCGCAGGAGGTCGTCGACATCGCCATCTGGGCGGTGCCGTTCGGCCTGGTGGGCGGGCGTCTGTACCACGTCATCACGACCTCGGCCCCGTACTTCGGCAAGGACGGGGACCCGGTCAAGGCGTTCTACGTCTGGCAGGGCGGGCTGGGCATCTGGGGCGCCATCGCCCTGGGCGCCGTCGGCGCCTACATCGGCTGCCGGCGGCGCGGCGCGAGCCTGCGCACGTTCGCCGACGCCGTGGCGCCGGGCATCGTGCTGGCGCAGGCGCTGGGCCGCTGGGGCAACTGGTTCAACAACGAGCTGTACGGCAGCCACACCTCGCTGCCGTGGGGTCTGAACGTCCACGTCATGGACACCACGACCCAGACCGCGGTGATCGGCACGGACGGCAAGGCCGAGCTGGTCGCCGGCGGTCCGTTCCACCCGACGTTCCTGTACGAGTCGATCTGGTGCGTCGGCGTGGCGGTGCTGTGCCTGTGGGCCGACCGGCGGTTCAAGCTCGGCTACGGCCGGGTGTTCGCGATCTACGTCGCGGCGTACACCGTGGGCCGGTTCTGGATCGAGTCGCTGCGCATCGACGACGCGCACCACTTCCTGGGCATGCGGCTGAACGACTGGACGGCGATCATCGTCTTCGCCGGAGCGGTGGCGTATTTCCTGTGGGCGAGCAAGAGGTTCCCCGGCCGGGAGGCTTCTCCGTACCTGGCGGCCGATGACGCAGGTGAGGCGGCCCTTACTGAGGCTGCCCTTGTTGGCGAACAGCCTGGCGAAGCTGAAAAACTGGCGACGGACTCCGAGCCCGCCGCCGACGATGTGACGATCCCGTCGCAGGATGACGGATCAGACGTGGTGCCGACCCCGACCGGCAAGGCGAGCGAGTCCTCGAACCCGTAACGCCTGCCAGGATCGAGTCGATGAATCACCCTGACGCGCCCGTCCTCGCCACCGACTCTGTTGACACCCCCCGGGAATCCCCGAACTCCGACACCGCCCCCGACACAGCCGCCGGCGTCGCGCCGGACGGCGCCCCCGAGGGCATACCCGACGGCGCCGATCCCGGCGCCTATCAGGGTCCATCGATCCCGAAGGACCACCACCGCGACGTCAACGGCGGCTGGCTCCGGCCGGCCGTCTTCGGCGTCACCGACGGCCTGGTGTCCAACTTCTCGCTGATCGCCGGCATGGCAGGCGGCCATGCCGCGCACCAGACCATCGTGCTCACGGGCCTGGCCGGCCTGGTCGCCGGCGCCTGCTCGATGGCCGCCGGGGAGTTCATCTCGGTGGCCAGCCAGACCGAGGTCACCCAGGCCGAGATCGAGATGGAGCGGCTGGAGCTGGCCCGGCGCCCGGCCGCGGAGATGAAGGAGCTCGCCGAGTTCCTCACCGAGCGCGGCCTGGACCCCGACCTCGCCCTGGAGGCGGCGCGGCAGATCCACCGAGACCCGGACCAGGCGCTGATCGTGCACGTGCAGGAGGAACTCGGGGTGGACCCGACCGACCTGCCGAGCCCGGTGGTGGCCGCGGTGTCCAGCTTCGGCTCGTTCGCGATCGGCGCGGTGCTGCCGCTGCTGCCCTACCTGCTGGGCCTGAACCAGCTGTGGGTGGCGATGCTCTTGGCCTTCGGCGGACTGTTCGCCTGCGGGGCCGTGGTGTCGCGCGTGTCGTCCCGGTCCTGGTGGTTCTCCGGCCTGCGGCAGCTGCTGTTCGGCGCGGCCGCCGCCGTGGTGACCTTCGGACTCGGCGCGTTGATCGGCGGCCACCTAGGCTGAGGTCCGATGGTGTATAAATCACACCATCCGGGCTAATCGGTGTTCGACGGCGGCCCGCCGGTGGGAGATGACTCGCGAGATCAGCTGACGAAAGCAACCACTCATGCCCCGCCCGCGTCGAAGACGTAGAGCGTAAGGGCAGACACGGGACCGCCACGGGGATCAGCGCGGTTCCGGACCATGGCGAGGAGAGGTGCGGCTGTTGTCCGCGAAGAGCGAGGAGCTGGAAGCCCTGCGCGAGGGTGAGCCGGCCGACGGCGAAGCCGGCGCGGTCCATAGGGACGCCCTGGGAGATACCACGGTCGTGAACGTTGGGAGTGCTGAGGGCGACGAGGCGAGGAGCGGCGAGGCGAGGAGCGACGCGGCCGACGCGGCCGACGACTTGTCCAAAACCGTCTCGCTGTCTGCCGCCGACCGGGTTCCGGCCGACGACTTGTCCAAAACCGTTGCGCTGCCCGCCGCCGACCGGCTCCCGGGCGACGCATTGTCCGAGACCGTCTCGCTGTCCTCGGCCGGCGGCGACCACGACCACATGCGCATGCGCCCTCAAGCCGATTCCCTCTCCACCGCCGTGCCCCAGGACGTCGCCGAGGAGACGGCGCGCGTCGTCGCCGAAGCCGGCACTGTCGAGCAGGAAACCTCCGCGACCGAAGGCGCCGCCGAGGACGAGGCGTCCGAGGCTCCGCTCCCGGAGCGGCGCGGGCGCCACACCCCCTTGTACGGACGCGGCATCCGCGTTCTGCCCTGGAAACACAAGGCGCGCCTGAACCCCAAGCAGCGCCGCCGCCGCAAGATCGTGGTGCGCTCGCTGTGGGGCTGCGTGCTCCTCTTCTTCGGGACCGTCGCCTGGTCCATCGCCGGCGCCCTGACCTCCCCGGGCACCGACACCGTGCAGGCCCGCCTGGCCGAATGGGGCCGCGACCACGGCATGGCCGGCGTGGTGTCGACGCTGGAGCAGTGGCAGTACGACCTGAACCCGCCGTCCAAGGGCGGCTCGGTGGACGCCAAGCAGTTCACCGACCTGGGCCCGACGACCGCGCCGAGCTCGGCCAAGCCGTCCAAGGGCGGCGCCGCGCCGTCCAAGGGCGCCCCGAGCACCTCGGCCGCGGACGTCATCGCGATGCAGCCGCGCATGCCGGCCCCGCCCGGTCTGACCCTGGAGCCCGGCGAGGGCGAGTTCCAGGTCGCGGTCCAGACCGCGAACGGCCAGCCGGTGGTCCAGGTCGCGCGCATCCGCCCGGACTCGGTGTACACCGGCGTCACGGCCGACATCGCGGTGATCAACCAGAAGCACAGCAACTTCGTCCTGCACCCCGGGCACGAGGGCGGCCTGAACTCGATCATCACCGGCGTCCCGAACCAGATCGACACCAACGCCCGCCCCAACCTGATAGCCCTGTTCAACGGCGGCTTCAAGATCAGCGAGTCCCACGGCGGCTACTACGACCACGGCGTCACCGCGGCCCCGCTGGTCGACGGCGCGGCCAGCGAGGTCATCTTCAAGGACGGCCACATGGCCGTCGGCATGTGGGGCCGCGACTACAGCTTCCAGAAGAACACGGACATCGTCAGCGTCCGCCAGAACCTGAAGCTGATGGTCGACGGCGGGCAGGTCGTCCCCTACATCGACGACAGCTCCAATTGGGGCCGCGCCGACCACGGCTCAGCCGCCGTGTGGCGCTCCGGCGTCGGGGTGAAGGCCGACGGCGACATCGTCTGGGTCGGCGGCAATGAGCTGACCGCCCCGTCCCTGGCCCGCCTGCTGAAGGACGCCGGCGCGGTCCGCGGGATGCAGCTGGACATCAACCTGCGCTGGGCGGACTTCCAGTACTTCCCGAACCGCGACGGCAACCCGGACACCTCGAAGCTGTACGAGGACTTCCTGCAGGGGCCGAACAAGTTCTTCGTGAACTCGACGAAGGACTTCATGGCGGTGTACGTGCGCTGAGGCGCTGGCAACGGCAACGGCACCGGACCGTCGGCGCGGCGCGACTTCGCGCCGCGCCGACGGTTTTTTCCCCGCTAGCGCTTCGTGGAATCGAAACCGCGCCCGAGGGCCTTGTCGACGAGGTCGGAGAGCGCAGGCCCCGGAACGAGTCGCAAGACGGCGAACGACACGAGGCTGACGCGGATGCTGCCCGCGGCCAGCGAGCCGTGCCGGAAGGGCGGTACCCAAGGAAGCACCAGAGCAGCCGCCCCCAGCACCGCCGCGGGCAGCACGTGGGTCAGCGCGTACGACGACAACCAAGGCTTGCGGGGCGCGGGGGAGTTGGCGAACAGGGCTCCCCAGTTCTGCGAGGACATGGCAACCAACCCCGCGGTCAGCGACGCGGTGACCTTGTCGTACTCCGACCGGTCGCGGGCCAGGGCCAACGGACGGCCCCACGGGCCCGCATAGACGATTCGGGCACCGACCGTAACCGTCGTCACCCACAGCGTGCCGGGAGACCGCGCCGCGCCGATGCCTTCTCGTCGCCCCGTGTCAAGGCACACACCGCTGAATCCGAGTTGAATGCGCCGTCCGGGGCATAGGAAAGAGGAACCCCTGCCCGCGAGCCGCTGACGTCTCGCGTCCGGGCCGCCACATACGCCTCACCTGTGGCGTCTGACATGGTGCAAAGCCCGTCCGGCCGCCGCCGCCGAGCCAAGTCGGACCCGTGCGGCGCCGCGTGCGCGGCCCAAGATCGACAGCGAGTTCGCCGGTCTCACCATCCGGAACACATCTCGGGACCACGCGTCCCGGACTGTGAGATAGTCCACTCCCCACCCGCCCCACCATGTTGTAACCTCTGCTTACACCTGATCGGATTGCGCAAGGGCCAAAGACGTCCCGCCGTGCCAGACTGACACGACGGAAGGACAGCCCTGATGGCATTCCCAGCCATACCGACCGGTCGCCCCGGATCCTCCCGCCCCGACGGCGAATCGGGCCACGCTATGGCCGCCGCCACGACCGCACCCGCCGCCACCACTGCCAGCGCCGCCCCGCTGTTCTCGGCGCTGCCGCCGGCGCAGGGCCTGTACGACCCGCGCGCGGAGAAGGACTCCTGCGGCGTCGCCTTCGTGGCCACGCTGACCGGCGTCCCGAGCCACGCGATCGTCGACCACGCGCTGCAGGCGCTGGTCAACATGGAGCACCGCGGCGCCTCCGGCGCCGAGCCCTCGACCGGTGACGGCGCCGGCATCCTGGTGCAGGTCCCGGACGCGTTCCTGCGGGCCGTGCTGGCCGAGCACCCGAACCCGAACGCGCGTTTCGACCTGCCGCCGGCCGGGCACTACGCCGTCGGAGTGGCCTTCCTCCCCACCGACGACGACGCCGCGCGGGAGGCCGAGGCCCGCGTCGAGGCCATCGCGGCCGAGGAGCACCTGGCCGTGCTCGGCTGGCGCGACCTGCCCACCAACCCCGAGGGCCTGGGCAACGGCGCCCTGTCCGTCATGCCCCGCTTCCGCCAGCTGTTCATCACCGGCACCGCCGGGCAGGCCGGCATCGAGCTGGACCGGCTGGCCTTCGCGCTGCGCAAGCGCGCCGAGCGCGACGCCGAGGTCTACTTCCCCTCGCTGAGCTCGCGCACTCTGGTCTACAAGGGCATGCTCACCACCGCGCAGCTGGAGACCTTCTTCCCGGACCTGCTCGACGAGCGCTTCGCCAGCGCCATCGGCCTGGTCCACTCCCGCTTCAGCACCAACACCTTCCCGGCCTGGCCGCTGGCCCACCCCTACCGGTTCGTGGCGCACAACGGCGAGATCAACACCGTCATCGGCAACCGGAACTGGATGCAGGCCCGCGAGTCCGACCTGGCCACCGATCTCATCCCCGGCGACCTGAACCGGCTGTTCCCGATCTGCACGCCCGGCGCCTCGGACTCCGCCTCCTTCGACGAGACCCTGGAGCTGCTGCACCTGGGCGGCCGCAGCCTGCCGCACGCCGTGCTGATGATGATCCCGGAGGCCTGGGAGAACCACGGCGAGATGGACGCCGCCCGGCGCGCGTTCTACCAGTACCACTCCTCCTTCATGGAGCCCTGGGACGGCCCGGCCGACATGGTCTTCTCCGACGGCACCCTGATCGGCGCCGTCCTGGACCGCAACGGCCTGCGCCCCTCGCGCTACTGGGTCACCGACGACGGCCTGGTGGTCCTGGCCAGCGAGTTCGGCGTGCTGGACATCGACCCGGCCACCGTGGTCCGCAAGGGCCGCCTGCAGCCCGGCCGCATGTTCCTGGTGGACACCGCCGCCGGCCGGATCGTCGAGGACGAGGAGATCAAGGCCGCCCTGTCCGCCGCCGAGCCCTACGCCGAATGGCTGCACGCCGGCCGGATCAAGCTCGACAAGCTCCCCGAGCGGGAGCACATCGTGCACACCCGGGCCTCGGTCACCCGCCGCCAGCAGACCTTCGGCTACACCGAGGAGGAGCTGCGGGTCCTGCTGGCCCCGATGGCCCGCACCGGCGGCGAGCCGCTGGGCTCCATGGGCTCGGACTCCCCGGTCGCGGTGCTGTCCGAGAAGCCCCGCCTGGTCTTCGACTACTTCACCCAGCTGTTCGCGCAGGTGACCAACCCGCCGCTGGACGCCATCCGGGAGGAGCTGGTCACCAGCCTTGCCACCACCATCGGCCCGGAGACCAACCTGCTCCAGCCCACGGCCGCGGCCTGCCGCCAGGTCGAGGTGGCCTTCCCGGTCATCGACAACGACGAGCTGGCCAAGCTCATCCACATCAACGCCGACGGCGACCTGCCGGGCCTGCGCGCGGTCACCGTCTCCGGGCTCTACCGGGTCGCCGGCGGGGGCCCGGCGCTGCGGGCCCGCCTGGAGGAGGTCCGCGAGGAGGTCTCCAAGGCGATCGCCGGGGGAGCGCGCATCATCGTGCTCTCCGACCGCCACTCCGACGCCGAGCACGCGCCGATCCCCTCGCTGCTGCTCACCTCCGCGGTGCACCACCACCTGATCCGCGAGAAGACCCGCACCCACGTCGGCCTGGTCATCGAGGCCGGGGACGTGCGCGAGGTGCACCACGTCGCGCTGCTGATCGGCTACGGCGCCGCCGTCGTCAACCCCTACCTGGCCATGGAGTCGGTGGAGGAGATGGCGGGCTCGGGCCACCTGGGCCTGATCGAGCCCGAGCAGGCCATCAGGAACCTCATCAAGGCGCTGGGCAAGGGCGTGCTGAAGGTGATGTCCAAGATGGGCATCTCCACCGTCGCCTCCTACCGCGGCGCGCAGATCTTCGAGGCCATCGGCCTGGCGCAGGACGTCGTCGACGAGTACTTCACCGGCACCTTCAGCAAGATCGCCGGCGTCGGCCTGGACACCCTGGCCGAGGAGACCGCGCGCCGGCACGCCCGCGCCTACCCCAAGCAGTCCGGCACCTCCCGCCTGGCGCACCGCCGGCTGGAGATCGGCGGGGAGTACCAGTGGCGCCGCGAGGGCGAGCCGCACCTGTTCGACCCGGACACGGTCTTCCGCCTGCAGCACTCCACCCGCGAGAAGCGCTACGACATCTTCAAGCAGTACACCTCGCGCGTCGACGAGCAGTCCGAGCGCCTGATGACGCTGCGCGGCCTGTTCAAGATCAAGGAGGGCGGGCGCAAGCCCATCCCGATCGAAGAGGTCGAACCGGTCTCGGAGATCGTCAAGCGCTTCTCCACCGGCGCCATGTCCTACGGCTCCATCTCCTACGAGGCGCACCAGACGCTGGCCATCGCCATGAACCAGCTCGGCGCCAAGTCCAACACCGGCGAGGGCGGCGAGGACGTCGAGCGCCTGCGCGACCCGGAGCGCCGCAGCAAGATCAAGCAGGTCGCCTCCGGCCGCTTCGGCGTCACCGCCGAGTACCTGGCCGAGGCCGAGGACATCCAGATCAAGATGGCGCAGGGCGCCAAGCCCGGCGAGGGCGGGCAGCTGCCCGGCCACAAGGTGTACCCGTGGGTGGCCAAGACCCGGCACTCCACGCCCGGCGTCGGCCTGATCTCCCCGCCGCCGCACCACGACATCTACTCCATCGAGGACCTGGCGCAGCTCATCCACGACCTGAAGAACGCCAACCGGGACGCGCGCGTGCACGTCAAGCTGGTCGCCGAGGTCGGCGTCGGCACGGTCGCGGCCGGGGTGTCCAAGGCGCACGCCGACGTGGT
>Ga0105241_10003575_pt1 | contig 11561 bp, 11 predicted proteins | sample KBSC64metaG_FD_80422 | JGI IMG/M metagenome (GOLD analysis project Ga0105241, IMG submission 80422) | Corn rhizosphere microbial communities from Kellogg Biological Station, Michigan, USA - KBS C6-4 metaG | ecosystem: Host-associated > Plants > Roots > Rhizosphere > Soil | place: Michigan, USA... | reverse complement strand
GTGGCCGCCTGCGGCGAACATCAGGAACGCGAAGGGCCAGCCGGCATGTTCGGCGAATCCGGCTGCGAGAATGAGGGTGAACGAGACGGCATAGAATCCCAGAATCCAGTCAGCGACGCGCGTGCCAAACAAAATTGCCGTAGATTTCACGCCGATTAGGGCGTCGTCCTCCACGTCCTGCAGCGCGTAGATTGTGTCGTAGCCCAGTGTCCAGAAGAACAGTCCGGCGTACAGCATCGCATCGGCAGCATCGATGGTGCCGGTTTGTGCGGCGAAGCCAAGCAGAGCCCCCCAGTTGAATGTCAGGCCGAGCCAAGCCTGCGGCCACCATGTGATCCGCTTCATGAAGGGATAGGCGGCAATCAGCAAAAGCGATGCCGCGCCGAGCATGAAAGCAAATCGATTGAGCTGCACGAGAATCAGCAGCCCGACAAAGCATTGCGCCGCCAGGAAGAGCCAAGCCTGGCGTAACGTCACCGCACCGGAAGGAATCGGACGATCGCGGGTGCGCGCGACGCTTGCATCGATGTCGTGATCGACGATGTCGTTATATGTGCAACCGGCGCCGCGCATCACCAGGGCACCGACGCCAAACAGCACGAGCAGGTAGAGGTCGTGCCAGCCGCCGAACTGCCGCTCGCTTGCGATGGCACCGAGCACCAGGCCGATGAGACAGGGCCAAAACAGTAGCCAAGTCCCGATCGGCCGATCGAGCCGCATCAGGCGCAGATAGGGTCGTGACGCCAAAGGCGCGCGCTCGACCCAACTGAACGCAAGGGCGTCGGCGGGTTTATGCTCGGCGGTTGTCTGGTTCATCGCAAGCACACTACAAGTAATCACGCATGAGCGAAAATGATCTCACCACGCCGGGTGGCAAGCTGCGCCTCTATGTCGACGCCGCACTCGGCGCAGATCGGCGCATCGTGCCTGACCCGCTGCAGACGCACTATTTGCTTCACGTCATGCGGGCCAAGGCCGGCGACCGCGTCAGCCTGTTCAACGGGCGCGATGGGGAGTGGTCAGCGCGCGTGGCAGCGGTCGCAAAGCGCTCCTGTTCGCTGGATTGCGATTTCCAGACCAGCAAGCAGACTTCAGTGCCCGATGTCTGGTTGTGCTTTGCGCCGATCAAGAAGACTCCTGCCGACTATGTCGTGCAGAAGGCGACGGAACTCGGTGTGCGTGTGCTCCAGCCCGTCTTGACGCGTCGCACCATTGTCACGCGCGTCAATCTCGAGCGCATGTGGGCCAACGACAGAGACGCGGCGGAGCAGTCGGGCAGGCTGGACGTTCCCGAAACGCGCCAGCCGATGACCCTGGACAAGCTGCTCGAATCCTGGCCGAGCGAGCGACGCCTGATATTCTGCGACGAGGCCGGCGATGCACCGCCTATTGCGACGGCCATGGGCGAAGCAGGACCTGAACCGTCCGCGATCCTCGTCGGCCCAGAGGGAGGCTTCGAACCTGCCGAACGAGCCGCACTGCGCAGTCGATCGTTCGTAATTCCGGTGTCGCTGGGATCGCGGATTTTGCGGGCCGACACGGCTGCACTCGCGACCCTTGCCGTTTGGCAATCGCTCCGCGGCGATTGGCGCTAGCGCACGAGATTGTCGAGATCGACACCGTAGAGCGCTGCATTTTTTCTCGCGTAGAAACCGCGATCCTCGACTTTTTCCCCGCGCAGCGCCGCGCCAATCATATCGAGGAAGGTATGCCATCCCATGGCGTTCTGCTTTTCGAAGCGGTCCAGGATCGGCACATGCGAGAGCGTCAAAAGCACCTCTGTGCCTCGCGGCTCCAACGTGAAGCTGAGATAGGACTCCGGATAGGGTGAGACCGCGTCGGGGCTGCTGCCTCGGTCGAACACGTTCCAAGTGTAGGCCAGTCGATGCGGCGGTCGCCACTGCGTGACAATGCCGCGAATGTGTCCGTCCAGAAAATTCACGACTCCACCTGCGCGCGGTTCGATAGTTCCGTGGCCGAACCAACCCGGCAGCAGCTTGGTATCGGTCAAGTGCTGCCAAACCCGTTCGATCGGACCCGGCAAGAGGCGCTCAAATTTCACCGAAGGAACTTTTGACATCTGAGCTGAGTCACGCATGACTTAGTCTCCGTTGAGCCGAAGATTTTCGTATGTCGTGGGAGCGAAAGACCCGGCCGCGCAAGCTCATTTTCGCAACGCCGTTTCCAGGGCGTCGAGCTTGGTGGACCAGAATCTTTTGAGGTCATTGACCCACTGCGCCAATTGCTCCACGCCTTCTTGATCCAGTTCATAGAAACGTTTTTGGGCCGCCGGCCGCACCTTCACCAAATGCACTTCGCGCAGCGCGCGTAGGTGTTGGGAAATGGCCGGCGCGCTGATGTGAAAGCGGCTCGCGATGTCGCCCGACGACAGCGGACCGTCGGCCAATAATTCAACGATGCGCCGGCGGGTGGGTTCGGCCAGAGCCGTCAATGGTTGGAGAATTTTCCCGGTCCGTTTTAACTTCAGCTCTAGCTTAATTAAGTCAAAGACACAGTACAACATCCGGATTTGGCAGCATCGGATCGGGACCCGCTTGCCCAGCCTAGGCGTGACGCTTATTTAACAAACGGCTGAACAAGTGATTTAGAATTCACACAACTTCGTGGGGGCATCGCACTCCGCGCACGGGAAGAAGTCTCAATGTCCATACCGCAGTCCGCCGGCGGTCCGATCGAAACGCGCGACGATCTGGTTCGTCACCTTTCAGACGGCTGCAAACCTCGGAGCGAGTGGCGCATCGGCACCGAGCACGAAAAATTTGTCTACGACCTGAAGACGCACCGGCCTCTTGCCTACGACACGAAGCCCGGGATTCGCCAACTGCTCGAAGGCATGCAGCAGTTCGGCTGGGAGCCGGTGCTGGAGGATTCGAATATTATTGGGCTCCTGCAAAACGGGGCCTCGCTCAGCCTGGAGCCGGGGGGCCAGTTCGAGCTCTCGGGCGCGCCGCTCAAATCGGTTCACGAAACCTGCGCTGAAGTGAACTTGCATCTCGAGCAGACCCGCACGGTGGCCGACAAGATCGGTGCAGGCGTCATCGGGATCGGCTTTGCGCCCACCTGGTCGATGGACGAGACCCATCAGATGCCCAAGGGTCGCTACCAGATCATGCGGCGCTACATGCCCAAGGTTGGCGGCTACGGTCTGGAGATGATGTTCCGCACCTGCACGGTGCAGGTAAATCTCGATTTCTCTTCCGAAGCCGACATGATCAAGAAGTTTCGCGTCGGGCTTGCGTTGCAGCCGATCGCCACCGCTCTGCTCGCCAATTCGCCGTTCCGGGAAGGCAAGCCCAACGGCTTTCTGTCATACCGTTCGCAGATTTGGACCGACGTCGATAATGCCCGGGCCGGCATGCTGCCTTGGGTCTTCGATGAAGGCATGTCATTCGAGCGTTATGTCGACTACGCCCTCGATGTGCCGATGTACTTCGTTTATCGCGACGGAAGGTACATCGACGTCGCAGGCCACAGTTTTCGTGACTTCCTCGAGCATCGGATAGCGCAGATCAAGCACGTCACGCCCATGATGAGCGATTGGGCCGATCACCTCACCACGATCTTTCCCGAGGTCCGCCTCAAGAAATTCTTGGAGATGCGCGGCGCGGACGGCGGTCAATGGCGGCGCGTTTGTGGCATGCCGGCGCTATGGGTTGGCGTCTATTACGATCAGATCGCGCTGGATGCGGCGTGGGATCTGGTCAAGGACTGGAGCGCCGAGGAACGTCAGGCGATGCGCGATGCCGTGCCGAAGCAAGCGTTCCGCACACCCTTCCGCAACACGACCGTGCACGCCATTGCCCACCAAATGCTGGAAATATCTTCGGCCGGGCTCAAGCGCCGGGCCGCGCTCGACAGTGGCGGCATGTCTGAAGACGGCTTCCTAAATCCGTTGCGCGAAATCGTGGCGCGCGGCTACACCCGCGCCGAAGAGCTCCTGAAGAACTATCACGGCGATTGGAACCGCGACCTGTCGCGGCTGTTCAAGGAATATAACTTCCTCTAACCGCTCGCCGTCAGGCGCGCCGGCGCGAAAACACGATCAGGACCAGCCCCACTAGGGCAACGGCGCCGCCGATATAGATCCAATTGGAGTGGCCGACCATGGTGAAGTGGCCGGGCTCGGGCGGTGGCCACTGGATCAACCCGTAGCCTTGTCCGGCCCAAAATACGCCAAAGACGAGGGCCAGAAGGCCCAGGATCAGAGTAACGGTTTTCATCTTTCCCCCTTGCGAACGTTTTATTTCGGATTCGGGCGTCGTTCGGCTCCCTGACGGGCCAGCATCCAGCCTGGATATTCTGGCGGCAGCGCGCTGACTTCGTCCAACTTCTTCATCTCATCGGCGGAGAGCGATAGCTTTGGCGCCGCGAGATTGTCGTCGAGTTGTTCCATCGTCTTGGCACCGATAATGACGGTGGTGACGAATGGTTTGGCGAGAACATAGCCGAGTGCGACGCGAGCCACCGACGCGCAGTCATGCGCTTGACCTATCTCGCGCATCGCATCGATGCAGGCCCAAGCCCGCTCCTTGTTGACCGGTGGAAAATCAAAGGCTGCGCGCCGCGCGCCCTCCGGCCCGTTGCTGCCCGGCCCGAATTTTCCCGACAGCAAGCCGCCTGCCAGCGGGCTCCATACCATCAGACCGACCCTTTGATCGTTCAGCATCGGAACGATCTCACGCTCCAAGTCGCGACCTGCGATTGAGTAGTAAGCCTGCAGCGTCTCGAACCGCGCCCAGCCATGCTGGGCAGCGATCCCTTGGGCCTTCATGACTTTCCAGGCTTGCCAGTTGGAACAACCGACATAGCGCACCAAGCCCTGGCGCGTCAGATCGTCGAGCGCGCGCAGCGTTTCTTCTACCGGCGTGACGATGTCCGTGCCGTGAATCTGATACAGATCGATGTGGTCGGTTTGCAACCGTTCCAGGCTGCGCGCGACCGAATCCATGATGTGGCCGCGCGAAGCGCCTATATCGTTCGGTCCAGCTCCGACGCGGCCATAACATTTCGTGGCGATCACGACGTCAGAGCGCTTGATACCGACATCCTTCAGCGCCTGGCCGGTCAGCTTTTCGGAATTGCCCATCGAGTAGACGTCGGCCGTGTCGAAGAAATTGACCCCGGTTTCGAGCGAACGCGAGACCAGGGCAGTGGCGCCCTTCTGGTCGACTTCGCCGACCACTTTGAACATGCCCTGGCCGCCGAATGTCATGGTGCCTAGGCAAAGTTCCGAAACGAACATGCCCGTATTGCCAAGCTGATTGTACTTCATGCACTGACCTCAGTCTGGCAGGGGGATGAATTCAACTTCGTCGCCAGGTATTTTACCAAAACGGCCGGCGTTCCAATCAGCCTTGGCGCGCTCGATGCGTTCCTTCGAACTCGACACGAAATTCCACCACAGATGTCGCGAACCGTCCAGCGGCGCACCGCCGAGCAACATCACGCGCGTTGTCCCGCGCGCCGTGATATTGGCACGTTCGTTCGGCTCCAGCACGAGCATGGAGCCGTCACCATGTACAACATCGTTTACACTGGCCATTCCACCCACCACGAAAATGGCGCGCTCCTCATGCTCGTCCGTCATTGCGAGCCGAGCGCCATCTGCCATCTGGGCATCGACATAAAACGTGTCAGAGAACACGCGCACCGGCGACGTCAGGCCGAAGGCGCGCCCGGTGATGATCCGCAATGTCACGCCCGAGGTGGTCGTAGCTGGCAGATCGCGCATCGCGACATGCTGGAAGGATGGCTCGACTTCCTCGTCCTTAGTCGGCAAGCCAATCCAGCTCTGGATGCCATGGAGCCGATGTCCGCGCGCACGTAGTTGCGGGCCGGTTCGCTCGGAATGCGCGATGCCGCGACCCGCGGTCATCCAGTTCACGTCGCCGGGATGAATTTCCTGTGCCGAGCCGAGCGTGTCACGGTGCATCTGTGCGCCTTCGAAGAGATAAGTGACTGTCGCAAGCCCGATATGGGGGTGCGGCCGTACGTCGATCCCTTTTCCAGGCGCGAACTCGACCGGGCCAAAATAGTCAAAGAACACGAACGGCCCCACGGCGCGGCGCGCGGCACCGGGCAGAATACGGCTGACGTGGAAACCGTCGCCAAGATCGCGTGCATTTCCTTTGATCGTGAGCATGAGGAACCGGTTTCAAGCCGCGACGATAGTAATCTCCGGCCAGCGTCCGCGCCAGCGCTCGGCCTTTTCCCTATACCGGTCCGGGCGAAAATTCGGGGCGCGGTTGGGACGAACCACGAGATTTTCGACATCGTCGAAACCCTTGGGCGCGTAGATCTCGTAGTCTCGGCCGGCGCAACGGACGCCTACCATCGAACAAACGGTTAAGTAGCGGTCGATGCCTTCGTTCGCGCGCGTCAAGGGCGGGTAGGGCGCGTTGAACTTTTGCTCGTACCAAATGTGGACTCGCGCCTGATTGCGCACTTCGACGGGTACACCCAAATCGCCGAACAGCTTGGCCGCGCGCTTGATGATGCGGTCTTCGGCCTCCCAACTCGTATCGTTATCGAAATAGGAAATGTCGTAGTCCTTGATGCCATAGTCTACCGCACGGTGCGTCAACACATTCCACACCGGCTGGAAAATCGCGCCGGCTACCAGCCACGCATCGCTGCATTCGAGCGCCGGCAAGCGTTCGAGCACCGCGCGCGTGGCCGGATTCTCCAACGCCGTGGCGATGAACATGTCCTGATTCATGCGTGGACTGTCACAAGAGGGCGCCGATCGTGTGCAGATATCTTTCGGCCCAACCGCGAAACGTCTTTCCACGCACCCAGTCCGCCTGATTCTCCGGACGGCCGAAATAGCCCCACAGTTTCATGCGATCATTCACGACATACAGCGCGATGCGCTTGTGCGCGATATCTCTGCCCCCGCCGGCGTTGCGATAGGCGGCAACGAAGACTCCAGCCAGTTCCCGATCGCTTTCGAGATAGCTGCAGGTCGAGCGCACCAGGTCCAAGGTGCCGTCGCCGAAGCGGGCTTCGTGAAAGTCGAAGAGGCCACTGACGCGCCACTTCTCTGCTTTGCTCACGGTCAGATTGTTCAGCTTGTAGTCGCAATGGACGTACGTATTCTTGTGCGCATCCAAGCCCGCAGCCGCAGCGCAGACGTCTTCGATCCAGGCTGTATCGGACTTCGACAGTATCCCGTGCGGAGCGGCGGCGCGGACCATCGCGCGGAGTTCGCGAATCGTCCAGTCGACACTGCCGTTGGGAAATGGCTCCAGGCGAACGGTGGCGGGACTGAAGCCGCCGGCAAACGGTGCTTCGAGTGTCTGCATTTCCGCAAGCATTTCACCCAGTGCAATGGCAACGCCATGACGGTCCACAGGAGGCAGCGCTTCGATGATGGTGCGCTCGTTGAAGCACGCTCCCGGCATGCGTGGCATGAGAAGATACGGCCAACCGAAGATGTCGCTCGCTTCGTCGTGAAAAATCAGCCAGGGCGCTGGCGCGCGCGTGTTCAAGACGAGCTGTTCGGCGAAATATTTTTCGGCAGTGAACTGCACCCGGTCATCGCGGTGATATTCGGTGTCGTCAAGGTCTTTGACCCAGTGCGGCGCGCCACGCAGCACGAATTCGCCTTGCGTCGTGATCACGAAGACATTCTGACCGAATAATCCGCTGGTGATGGGTTCGGCGCGCAGAAACCGCCCCAACTTCCAGCGCTCCGCGACAGTTTCAAACTGGTTGTCGCTGATCGCGCCGAGCCGCTTCGAATATTCTCTGGTCCCGACCATGGGCCGATTCTGCACCTAAGAACGCGCGGCCGCCAACTCGGCCGGCAGCACGAATTTGCCCTCCTGATCAAGTTCCAGCGGCTTTGCCCAACGTGCGGCAGAAAGCGGAAGCGTCCCATAGAGATGCGGAAACAACGCACCATCGCGTGACGGCTCGAAGCGCAAGTTGGATCCAAGCATTGCGGGGTCAACACCTACTAGGAGCAATCCGCGTTCGCCCGCGTAGTGCTTCGCAAGGGTCCCGGCTACCTGCGCGGCAGTCGAAAGATGCATAAAGCCATCGGCCCTATCTTTCGGCGATCCCGCATAGAACCCTACGCTGTCGGCGTCACGCCACTCGGGCGCTTGGACGATCTTAAAAATCAACATTCAAGGGGCTTGCGCGGTACCACCGACCGTCAGCCCGTCGAGGCGCAGTGTGGGTTGGCCGACGCCGACCGGCACGCTCTGGCCGTTCTTGCCACAAGTCCCGACGCCGGTGTCGAGCTTCATGTCGTTGCCAACCATTTTCACGCGGGTGAGCGCATCGGGACCGTTGCCGATCAAAGTCGCGCCTTTTATCGGGGCACCGACCTTGCCGTTCTCGATGAGATAGGCCTCGGTGCAGGAGAACACGAACTTGCCGTTGGTGATATCGACCTGGCCGCCGCCGAAATTGGTCGCATACACGCCACGTTGCACGCTGGCGATGATTTCCGCCGGGTCCATGATACCACCCAGCATGTAGGTGTTTGTCATGCGCGGCATTACCGGACAGGCATAAGATTGGCGCCGGCCATTGCCGGTCGGAGCAACGCCCATCAGCCGGGCGTTCTGGCGGTCCTGCATGTAGCCCTTGAGTATTCCGTCCTCGATGAGCACGGTGCGTGAAGTCGGCGTGCCTTCGTCGTCGATGGTCAGTGAACCGCGCCTTCCGTCGATCGTGCCGTCGTCGACCACGCTCACGCCAGGCGATGCGACGCGCTCACCCAGCAAGCCGGCAAAGGCGCTGGTCTTCTTCCGATTGAAGTCGCCTTCCAGGCCGTGGCCGATCGCCTCATGCAAGAGGATGCCGGGCCAGCCGCTGCCAAGCACGACAGTCATCTCGCCGGCGGGGGCAGGGACGGACTGCAGGTTGACCAGTGCCTGGCGCAACGCTTCATCCACGGCATGATGCCAATAGTCAGGCGACATGTACGCGTCATAACCTGACCGGCCGCCGCCGCCGAAGCTGCCCGATTCCTGACGGCCATCCTGTTCGGCGACGACCGAGACATTGATGCGCACGAGGGGGCGAATGTCGCGATAGATTTCTCCGCCCGCGCGTATGATCTCCACCTGCTGCCACTCGCCCGCCAATGAGCATGAAACCTGGCGCACGCGGCTATCCTTAGCGCGGGCGTACGCATTCATGTCCTCGAGCAGTTTGACCTTTTTTTCGAACATGGCCGACTGCAGCGGATCGACTTCGGTGTAGAGCTTTTTGTTGGTACGGGCGGGTGCGCCGGCGCTCACGCCGGAATAGCCACGCGCCACAGCCCGCACCGTCTCGGCCGCGCGTTTGATGGCGTCCTCCGACAACTCCGTCGCATGGGCATAGCCCGTCGCTTCGCCGGCCACGGCACGCAATCCAAATCCCTGCGTGGTATCGAATGTCGCCGCTTTCAGTCGACCGTCGTCAAAAGCAAACGATTCGCTCTGGCTGTATTCCAGAAACAGCTCGCCATCATCGGAGCCTTTCAGCGCGGCATTGACAGTGGCCTGCACCCGGTCGCGATCCATGCCGGTGCGGGTGAAAAACAGATCGTTGCTCATGGACGGCTCCAAAACAGGTGATTTGTCGCTCCCATAGATATAGGTGCTTTTGCCGATACTTGCCCAGCATGGCTACCTGCGGCGTCCGCGGCGCTTGATGCGACGTTGAAAACCCGCCCCGTGCCAGAAGGTCGCAATGACTTTAGGGGCTTAGCTACTCTAAATCGCCGACCAGAATGGGAGTATGGGCCGTCATTCTGTGCGTCCCATACTAGCGAGGCTGCCGGCATGTTCCTGAAAAAAACCATCGTTGGCGCGAACGTGGTCGCGGCGATGGTCAGTTTCGCGAATTCGGCTGCCGCACTGCCGTACGATTATGAGATCGGTCTGCAGCCCGCCGCGTCTCCAGTCATGGAGCAAATCGAAAATTTCCACACGCTGCTGCTCTATATTATCGTCAGCATCTGTGCGTTCGTTCTGGCCCTGCTGGTTTGGATCATCCTGCGCTACAATGGCAGAACCAACCCGGCGCCGAGCCGAACCCAGCACAACACGCTGCTGGAGGTGGCGTGGACGATCATTCCGGTCGTCATTTTGGTGATCATCGCGATCCCGTCATTCAAATTGCTCTATTACGAGGCCGACATTCCCAAGGTGGATGTCAGGATCACCGCCATCGGAAAACAGTGGTTCTGGACCTATCAATATCCGGCCGACGGCAATTTCCAGTTTGATTCGGTCGGCCTTTCCGATACGGCCGCGCGCGCCGTCGGCGAACCGCGCCTGCTCGGCGTCGACAACAAGATCGTTGTGCCGGTCAACAAGGTTGTCGAAGTCGTGACGACGGGTGCCGACGTTATTCATTCCTGGGCGCTGCCCGAGATGGGCGTGAAGATGGATGCCATCCCCGGTCGTCTCAACCACACTTGGTTCAAGGCGACACGGACCGGCACGTTCTATGGCCAATGCTCGGAGCTTTGCGGTTCCCGGCACGCTTACATGCCGATCGAGGTGAAGGTCGTGACGGAAGCCGAATACGCCCAGTGGCTCGTTGTGGCGAAGAAAAAGTATGCCGCCATCGACAATGGCACTACAACGCGCCTGGCTGCGCAGTAACAAGGACAATTTCATGGCCGGACTGGCCCACGCGCATGACGATGACCACGGCCATCCCACTGGCTGGCGGCGCTACGTCTATTCGACGAACCACAAGGACATCGGAACGATGTATCTCGTCTTCGCGGTGCTTTCCGGTCTCGTCGGCGGCTTCCTGTCGATGATGATGCGCGCTGAACTGATGTATCCCGGGATGCAGATTTTCGCAGACCCGCACACTTTCAATGTCTTTGTCACGGGCCATGGCCTGATCATGGTGTTCTTCATGATCATGCCGGCCATGATCGGCGGCTTCGGCAACTGGCTGGTGCCGCTCATGATCGGCGCGCCGGACATGGCGTTTCCCCGCATGAACAATATCTCCTTCTGGCTTTTGCCGTTCTCACTGGCACTGCTAGTCATGAGCATGTTCGTGGAAGGCGACTCCGGAAGCATGGGCGTCGGGGCAGGGTGGACCGTCTACGCGCCCCTCTCGACCTATGGTTCGCCCGGCCCGGCGATGGATCTTGCGATCTTCTCGCTGCACATTGCGGGCGCATCGTCCATCCTGGGCGCGATCAATTTCATCACCACGATCTTCAATATGCGCGCGCCGGGCATGACGCTGCACAAGATGCCGCTGTTCGTCTGGTCGATTCTGGTGACCGTGTTCCTGCTGCTGCTGACGTTGCCGGTGCTTGCTGGCGCCATCACCATGCTGCTCACTGATCGCCACTTTGGCACGTCGTTCTTCAACCCAGCCGGCGGCGGCGATCCGGTCCTGTACCAGCATCTGTTCTGGTTCTTCGGCCACCCCGAAGTGTACATCCTGATCCTGCCGGGCTTCGGCATGGTCAGCCACATCATCACGACCTTCGCCAAGAAGCCGATCTTCGGCTATCTCGGCATGGCCTATGCGATGGTCTCGATCGGCTTCATCGGCTTTCT
>Ga0105241_10003572_pt1 | contig 11563 bp, 8 predicted proteins | sample KBSC64metaG_FD_80422 | JGI IMG/M metagenome (GOLD analysis project Ga0105241, IMG submission 80422) | Corn rhizosphere microbial communities from Kellogg Biological Station, Michigan, USA - KBS C6-4 metaG | ecosystem: Host-associated > Plants > Roots > Rhizosphere > Soil | place: Michigan, USA... | reverse complement strand
CCCTATATATATTAGAGAGTCAACGTCACGGAAGAACAGCCATGAGCTCACCCCGCATCCTGGTGGTCGACGACGAAGCCGACCTGCGCGAGCTGCTCGAGATCACCCTGCTCAAGATGGGCCTCGACGTGGACAGCGCCGCCACGGTCCGCGAAGCACGCACGCTGCTCGGCCAGAAACCGTACGCGCTGGTGCTGACCGACATGCGCCTGCCCGACGGCCTCGGCATGGAACTGGTGCGCGAGGTGGCGGCCAGCCACAAGAGCACGCCCATCGCCGTCATTACCGCATACGGCAGCGCCGAGAATGCCGTCGTGGCGCTGAAGGCCGGCGCGTTCGACTACGTCTCGAAGCCCGTCGTGCTGGACGATCTGCGCGCGATGGTGCGCTCGGCCCTGAAGCTGTCCGACCCGGCGCCGGCGTCCGCGGGCGCCGGCGCGGGCGGCACGTCGCGCCTGATCGGCGACTCGCCCGCGATGCAGTCGTTGCGCGCACAGATCGCCCGGCTCGCGCGCTCGCAGGCGCCGATCGCCATCAACGGCGAATCGGGCAGCGGCAAGGAACTGGCCGCGCGCGAGATCCACGCGCAGAGCGCGCGTGCGGGCAAGGCTTTCGTCGCCGTCAACTGCGGCGCGATTCCCGAGGCGCTGATGGAAGCGGAGTTTTTCGGCTACCGCAAGGGCGCCTTCACGGGCGCGAACGACGAGCGCGACGGCTTCTTCCAGGCCGCCAACGGCGGCACGCTGATGCTGGACGAGGTGGCCGACCTGCCGCTCGCGATGCAGGTCAAGCTGCTGCGCGCGATCCAGGAGCGGCGCGTGCGCAAGATCGGCGCCACGGTCGAGGAACCGGTCGACGTGCGCATCATCAGTGCCACCCACAAGGATCTGGCGAAATGCGTCGAGACAGGCATATTCCGCCAGGACCTGTTCTACCGCCTGAACGTGATCGAACTGACGTTGCCGCCGCTGCGCGAGCGCCTGGACGACCTGCCGCTGCTCGTCGACGCCATCCTTGCGCGCCTGGCCGGCCCGGGTGGCGCGCGCCTCGGACCCGGCGTGCTCGATGCATTGCGCGGCTATGCCTTCCCGGGCAATGTGCGCGAACTGGAAAACGTGCTCGAGCGGGCGCTGGCCTTCGCCGACGATGGCGTGATCGAGGTGGCCGACCTGCTGCTGAAGGGCGCGAAGCTGGGCGACGCGGCCGTCGTGCCGCTGGGCAGTGGCGCGCCCGTCCCGCCACCCCCGGCCGCTGTGCCTGAAGAGGCGGGCGTCGCTACGTCGGGCGTCGCTGCGCAGGACACCGCCGCCGCGCCGCTGCCGCCGGAGGCCGACGCGCTCCCGAGCAACCTGCCCGACTACCTGAGCCAGGTCGAGCGCGACATCATCCTGCGTGCCCTGAACCAGACCCAGTTCAACCGTACGCAGGCCGCGAACCTGCTCGGCATCAGCGTGCGCCAGTTGCGTTACCAGATGCAGAAACTGGATATCCACGCCCCCGAACCGTGAGCACCGGGAACGTCGAAAAACCTGCTGCGGGTTGTACCGGGCCGCGTAGGCCGGGCCGCGTAGGCCGGGCCGCGTAGGCCGGGCCGCGTAGGCCGGGCCGCGTAGGCTGTCGTTCTGCGATGCTCCGCGGCGGCGGACCGGCTGTACTCTCGTACAGCAGTGCTTCTCGAACAACATTGCTGCCGCTCGCGACGGTTTTTCGAGGTTCCCTCCCGTGGTCTTTTCGCCAACGCAGCAAGGCAAAAACGTCACGATACGCTGGAATTCTGCACGATTAATGAGCACCGCATAATGCGCCACGAAATCAATGTTAGTGCTTACTTCGCGCTGAAGGCTTCAGGTATCGGCCCTGTTCGATGTCAAGAAAAAAATCTTACAAGCGGCTCTCATAAATTTCACGAACATCGACTACAATTAGGTCTGTAAGGCCGTTGTCTACTACATCTAGTGGTCAACGGCCTTAATGCCGAACAGGCAGAGTAGGAGCGCAACAGCGTTTTCTCAACATTGCAGCTCCTATTTTTTATCGGCGAAAAGTTATCGAGTTGCCAATTTTGATGAGTTGGCAGCTTTCCCTGGATTAACTATCGAGGGGCTCAACATCTATCCAATCGTGAAGGCCGTGGCGTAAATCGACGCCATGCTGGGAGGCTCAATGCAAACATCTTCGGACATTTCCATCAATCCGCACGTCGCAGCAGGAACGACGGCTGGCAAGAGTGCGGCCGAGCTGGTCGCGAATAACGACTACCGCATCATTCGCCGCAATGGCGCCGTGGTGCCGTTCCAGCCGAACAAGATCGCAGTCGCCATGATGAAGGCTTTCCTCGCCGTGAACGGTGAGCAGGGCCGCGAATCGGCGCGTATCCGCGACCTGGTCGAGCAGCTGACGAACAACGTGGTCGCGGCGCTGGTGCGCCGCCAGCCGAACGGCGGCACCTTCCACATCGAGGATGTGCAGGACCAGGTGGAATTGTCTCTGATGCGTTCGGGCGAGCATGATGTCGCTCGCGAATACGTGCTGTACCGCGCCAAGCGCATGGAAGAGCGCCGCCTCGCCAAGGAAGCCGCCGGCGCCACGCAAATCGCCGCGCCGCAGATCCACGTGGTCGACGGCGGCGTGCGCCGCCTGCTCGACATGAACGAAGTGTCGGCCCTGATCAACGCCGCCTGCGCCGGCCTGGAAAAGCACGTCGACGCCGACGCGATCCTGGCCGAGACCATGAAGAACCTGTACGACGGCGTGCCGGTCGAGGAACTGCACAAGTCGGCCGTGCTGGCCGCACGCGCGCTGATGGAAAAAGATCCGGCCTACAGCCAGGTCACCGCGCGCATCCTGCTGCACTCGATCCGCAAGGAGATCTTCGGCAAGGACGTGCCGCAAGCCGGCGCCGCCGCCGAATACATCACCTATTTCCCGCAATACATCGCCAAGGGCATCGCAGCCGAGCTGCTGGACGAGGAACTGGGCAAGTTCGACCTGCAGAAGCTGGCCAAGGCGATCGTCGCCGACCGCGACCTGCAGTTCGGCTACATCGGCCTGCAGACCCTGTACGACCGCTACTTCCTGCACATCCGCGACACCCGCATCGAGATGCCGCAGGCGTTCTACATGCGCGTCGCCATGGGCCTCGCGCTGCGTGAAGAAAACCGCGAAGCGCGCGCCGTCGAGTTCTACAACCTGCTGTCGACGTTCGACTTCATGAGCTCGACCCCGACGCTGTTCAACTCGGGCACGCGCCGCTCGCAGCTGTCGTCGTGCTACCTGACCACCGTCGCCGACGACCTGGAAGGCATCTACGACGCCATCAAGGAAAACGCGCTGCTGTCGAAATTCGCCGGCGGCCTGGGCAACGACTGGACCCCGGTGCGCGCGCTGGGCTCGCGCATCAAGGGCACGAACGGCAAGTCGCAGGGCGTCGTGCCGTTCCTGAAGGTCGCGAACGACACCGCCGTTGCCGTCAACCAGGGCGGCAAGCGCAAGGGCGCCGTCTGCGCCTACCTGGAAACGTGGCACCTGGACATCGAGGAATTCCTCGACCTGCGCAAGAACACGGGCGACGACCGCCGCCGCACGCACGACATGAACACCGCGAACTGGATTCCCGACCTGTTCATGAAGCGCGTAATGGAAAAGGGCGAGTGGACCCTGTTCTCGCCGTCGGAAGCGCCGGACCTGCACGACAAGGTCGGCAAGGCGTTCGAGCAGGCCTACCTGCAATACGAAGCGAAGGCCGCCCGCGGCGAGATGACCGTGCACAAGAAAGTGCAGGCGCTCGACCTGTGGCGCAAGATGCTGTCGATGCTGTTCGAGACCGGCCACCCGTGGATCACGTTCAAGGATCCGTGCAACATCCGCTCGCCGCAGCAGCACGTCGGCGTCGTGCACTCGTCGAACCTGTGCACCGAGATCACGCTGAACACGAACGAAGACGAAATCGCCGTCTGCAACCTGGGTTCCGTGAACCTGCCGGCCCACATGAAGGGCGACGGCCTGGACGCGGTCAAGCTGCAGAAGACCATCCGCACGGCAATGCGCATGCTCGACAACGTCATCGACATCAACTACTACGCCGTCGACAAGGCCCGTAACTCGAACCTGCGCCACCGTCCGGTCGGCCTGGGCATCATGGGCTTCCAGGACTGCCTGCACATGATGCGCGTGCCGTTCGCGTCGGACAAGGCCGTGGAATTCGCCGACCGCTCGATGGAAGCCGTCTGCTACTACGCCTACCTGGCGTCGACCGAGCTGGCCGAGGAACGCGGCCGCTACCAGTCGTACGAAGGTTCGCTGTGGGACCGCGGCATCCTCCCGCAGGACTCGATCAAGCTGCTGGCGGAAGAACGCGGCGGCTACCTCGAGCAGGACGCGTCCGAATCGATGGACTGGGCCCTGGTTCGCAACCGCATCAAACAGTTCGGCATGCGCAACTCGAACTGCGTGGCGATCGCGCCGACCGCGACCATCTCGAACATCATCGGCGTGTCGGCATGCATCGAGCCGACGTTCCAGAACCTGTACGTGAAGTCGAACCTGTCGGGCGAATTCACCGAGATCAACTCGTACCTGGTGCGCGACCTGAAGGCACGCGGCCTGTGGGACGAGGTCATGATCAACGACCTGAAATACTTCGACGGCTCGCTGTCGCGCATCGACCGCGTCCCGCAGGACCTGCGCGACATCTACGCCACCGCGTTCGAAGTCGATCCGAAGTGGCTGGTGGAAGCGGCATCGCGTCGCCAGAAGTGGATCGACCAGGCGCAGTCGCTGAACATCTACATGGGCGGCGCCTCGGGCAAGAAGCTGGACGAGACCTATAAACTGGCCTGGCTGCGCGGCCTGAAGACGACGTATTACCTGCGCACGATCGCCGCGACGCACATGGAGAAGTCGACCACCCGCACCGGCGCATTGAACGCCGTGCCGGTCGATGGCGGACTGTCCGCCGCGCCGGCTGCCGCACCGGTGGCAGCCGTTCCGGCCGCCGCAGCCGCACCGGACGTCGCGGAAGGCGCCGCCTGCTACCTGCGGCCGGGCGACGCGGGCTTCGACGAGTGCGAAGCTTGCCAGTAAGTACGCAGTAAGGCCTGAAACTACAACATGAAACACGCATCGCCCGGCCCGCCGGGCGATGTCCGCTCAAGAACTCAAGAAGGAAAACATCATGGCTCTGTCATGGGACGATGAACCGACCACCGCCGCACCGGCCGCGGCAGCAGGCAACCCCGAAGCCAGCGCAGCCGACGTCGCCAAGCGCGTGAACGCGGACGACAAGCGCATCATCAACGCCAAGACCGACGTTAACCAGCTCGTACCGTTCAAGTACAAGTGGGCGTGGGACAAATACCTGGCCGGCTGCGCCAACCACTGGATGCCGCAGGAAGTGAACATGCAGCGCGACATCGAGCTGTGGAAGAACCCGAACGGCCTGACCGAAGACGAGCGCCGCATCGTCAAGCGCAACCTGGGCTTCTTCGTTACCGCCGACTCGTTGGCCGCCAACAACATCGTGCTGGGCACCTACCGCCACATCACGGCGCCGGAATGCCGCCAGTACCTGCTGCGCCAGGCGTTCGAGGAAGCGATCCACACGCACGCCTACCAGTACATCGTGGAATCGCTGGGCCTGGACGAGAAGGAAATCTTCAACGCGTACAACGAGATCCCGTCGATCCGCGACAAGGACCAGTTCCTGATCCCGTTCATCGAGGTCATCAACGATCCGGAATTCCATACCGGCACGCTGGAAAACGACCAGAAGCTGCTGCGCTCGATCATCGTGTTCGCCTGCCTGATGGAAGGCCTGTTCTTCTACGTCGGCTTCACGCAGATCCTGGCGCTGGGTCGCCAGAACAAGATGACGGGTGCCGCCGAGCAGTACCAGTACATCCTGCGCGACGAATCGATGCACTGCAATTTCGGTATCGACCTGATCAACACGATCAAGATGGAAAACCCGCAGCTGTGGACGCCGGAGTTCCGCGACGAGATCAGGGGCCTGTTCCTGCAGGCCGTCGACCTGGAATACCGCTACGCCGAAGACACGATGCCGCGTGGCGTGCTGGGCCTGAACGCCGCCATGTTCAAGGGCTACCTGCGCTTCATCGCGAACCGCCGCGCCGTCCAGATCGGCCTCGACCCGCTGTTCCCGAACGAGGAAAACCCGTTCCCGTGGATGAGCGAGATGATCGACCTGAAGAAGGAGCGCAACTTCTTCGAGACGCGCGTGACCGAGTACCAGACCGGCGGCGCGCTGAACTGGGACTGATCCTACCGTCGCGCGACAAATAGTTGGAGATTTGCGACGCATAGTTTGGCGTCGCGCGACGCATAGTCTGCAGTTGCAGTGCTCTGGGGGAGCACTGCGGTAAGTAATTTTGTGGTATCGCCGCTGTGCGATTACATGTGGTTTTGTACTTTGCCCTGATGATGACTTCCAGAGGCCGTACGACATTCAAGTACTTCCACTATTTGAGTCAGGCGTCATACTTCCGCATGAATCTCTGACCATTCCGTTCTTCCTGATCTAAAATTTGCACCGTGACAACAAAATTCGCAGATTAGAATAAAGATTCACAAAAATGTGAATGCAGTTCGCAAAACTGTGTATAATGAAGATGTGGCAAGTGGTCTTTGTTCACGTTTATTTGACGGAGGGAGTCGTTGATGGGTCCCGAGGGCTTATCAACAAAAGGGGGCGGAAATGAAATTGTCAGCATTTGGATTGTGTGTCCGGAAGTTGCGTCTGGAATTAGGGCTGACGTTGCGGGATATGGCGGGCGCGCTTAAGTTGAGTTCACCTTACTTGAGTTCCATCGAACTTGGGGAGCGGAGTCTTACTGCAAAGATTGCAGATGAAACGCTTTCTTACTTTAAGGACAAGCAGGTGTCTCCAGAGCGGATGGCAGAATTGCGTGTGGCATGTGATCAGTCAATGAAGGCGGTTCCAATCTCTACGCTCAATGCAGATGAGCGCAATTTGGTTGCGGCCTTTGCTAGGCGATTGAGCGAAGGAAGTGGCATTCCTAAAGACGTCGTGGATTGGTTGAACGGAGGCAATAAGGATGGTGGTACTGGAAAAGAATAGCTACGAAAATTCTGTGCGGCGTCCGATTGGCTACAAGGTCGCGCCACGTCGCAAGGCTGAACTGCGGTCAATTGCGAACCGAATTCGTGCTCTGCCAGAGATCGCGAAGTGCTACAAGAACGATGGCGCCTACCTTGATGCGATATATCTCCTTGAGCACGTGCTGCCTCGCGCGGGTTACAACTTGCATGTACTTGAAGATGATCAGTTGACCGAGACCGCCGCATTTGCGATGCCTCAACATGGCCTGGTTGTAATGAAGAACAGCGTTTATGAAGGGCTCTTCGAAGATGTTCCATTCTCACGCTACACCGTAGCACATGAGTTTAGCCATCTGGTCCTGGACCATGCAGTGACGCTACACAGAAATGCAGTCCTTGGTGAGCACGAGTGGTACGAGGACAGTGAGTGGCAGGCCAATTACCTTGCTGCTGAACTCATGATGCCGGTAGACGTGATTCAGCGGATCGGTGACCGGGCCGTACTTATACAAAGCGAATGCGGAGTCAGTTCCAAGTCCGCAACCATCAGACTGAATAATCTTCGGAAGGAGAACTTGATTTGATAACGAACATTAAGCAGAAGTGAAAGGCGTCCGAAGAGTGGGGACTCGACGGACGCCTGAGGAAAGCAAAAGAAGATCGAACAGCCTCCGATCTTCTCTTAAGTGTTTGCTGTTGCGCAGCAGCGGAAAGTGTAGACATGAATCCGTCGCTTTGCAAGCACTAAGTTTGTCGTCGAGGCTTGATGACGAAAGGAGCAGGGATGAAGACTTGTCAATATCCCAAATCCGTGCACGTCAACGCCTACCAGCGCTTCCGCAACGGGAAGCTGGAACACGTTAGCGAGCACTGCCGCGCCACGCCGAAGTAATTTGGCTAGCAAAGCAACGAGGCGGCAAGCCTTGTCGCCTCTTCTTAACTACACTTTACGAGTCCAAAATGACCAAATCTAAATCGACGCCTACCGTCACCAATCACCGTAGTGCTATCACCGGTCGTTTCGTTACCGAAACGTTTGCTAATCGACACAAGTCCACGACGACCTCCGAGCACAATCCCAAGCGAAGCCCGCCTCCAAGCGGAAATCGTTCGAAGTAACCCAGAATTTTATCTAATAGTACGGCTTTTCTCATCCAACTGGCGCGCAGTTGCCGAGTTGGATGACGAGTGCACACGTTATTTCCGAGGATCAATGATCCTCGGAAACGTTAGCGCGGCCAGCCATCGTCCTGTTTTCGGAGATCGATATGCGCAACATTCAGGTGGGAAATATTAACGGGGACAATAATCAGATCAATCAAAATAATGTCACCATTAAGAGCGTCAATAATTATCGTGGAAATGGGGGAAATAAAGGAGGCAATAACCCGGAGGGCGACGAGGGAATCGGTATTCTCTTCTTCATGTTTGTAGCTGTGGTTGTATCGGCGTTTCTTTACTTGAAATACCATGAGCCGATCTTCTTTTGGATGAAGGTCGGAATCGGAGTTGGTTGCTTCTTTCATGGTCTTTCAATCGTCCCTCAATGGAAGGACGGATATAACGATACGAATGCGATGCTACACTGCTGTGCAGGGATTATCTTGGCAGGAGCTCAAGCTTTCGCTCTCATCGTTACTCTTGATGCATTGCCGGTGGCGGCGTTCGAGATAGCTGGGAAGCCCACAGTTGCGCATGGGTTATTTGGCCAGGCAAAGGAGGTTTGGGATAGATTTAATCCAACTGGCCAACGTCTCATTGTCGAGAACATGTTGTCTGCCTTGACGCTTGCACCTGCGATTCTCCTCAACGCGCTCTACGGATGCCAGCACTTTTCCCAGCTTACCGCGCTAAATTCCGATGGTTGGATAAGTTCATTGGCAGCACGAGCCCTCCATGTATTCAAGTCGCGGGGCTCTATTGTGAGTGCTGTTCTTACTTTCGCGTCCTACGCGTGCGTGTCAGGTTTTTTTGGCCGGCTCGGAGGCACGTAATGAGTATGGAAGATATCGTTTCAAACTCAAAGTACTACAGTTGGTCTAGATTTTATTTCATGGTCTAAAATTCGACCGCGAAGCTGACCAATATTCAGAATATCAATTTATTCTCTGGCATCTCAACGTTCCTCGGTGGAGATGGCAAGGTAACGCAATAAAGAATTTGAAATTGATAATTGAGGGAAAGTCGATGTAAGTCAACGGCGATAGGTAACCGGTTTCGCCTCTTTCGTAGGGAAACCCCTGCGCAAGAGGCGAAGGAACCCGAGATATTAACTATTGAGAAACAAAAAAGCGTATTTCGACATCAAGGTTTGCTGCTGCCGCCACCCAGCCCTGAATCAATTGATATGCTTGACGGGATTCACTGCGACCCCGCGAGCCAAGGCGCATTTGATTCTCAAAATCTGAAACTGAGAAGCTGTTCGCAGCGAATGTGAACTCGTCGAGCGTCTTCACCGCCGGGAACCCGGCGAGGCGTGTCATCGTGCTTTGCTTGCGCGCCGTGCTGCCCGCAGCCTCCTCTTTCAATAGCGCTTCCAGGAAGCCGCTGTAGGCCATCTGGTCGTGCGGGACCTGCTGCTCCAGTGTGCCGATCGTCTGAGCCACGAATGGCAGGTTCATCTGCTGCTGCTGATAGCGACCACGTTGTCGAATCCACGCCTGGTTTCCCCAAGTCGCTTGCTCCGGTGTAGTTCTTGAGCTCACAAGACCGCTGATGTAAGACTTCTGAGGCAGTGACCGGTTGGCACGTCGGGCGACGGTGTCGAGCAGGCCGTGAGAAATTTCAGACTATGGGTCGCGAATCCGAAAAAATCTCAAACTATGCGTCGCGGTCAGATGAGATTTTTGACGCGGCGGATCGTAAGTGATTGACTCGACTACATCCGGAAACTCAGACTATGTGTCGCGTGACGCCGCCATACCGCCGCATCCGGCGGGCTTGTCGACACAGGCCCGCCGCACCCCTCTCAGGCCGCCGCCATGCGCAGCCTGAAAAAAGCATTCACCGTCAGGCGTCCCGTGCGCGGATCGTTCACCATCAGTTCGGGCGTATGGATATGCCCCGAATGGAAAATTTCCCCGTTGTAGAAAATCGCCCGGTTGTAGCGCGGTGCGATCGTCAGCACCTTTTCGAAATGGCGGCTTGACGCGATCGCGAAGGTCGGCCGTTCATCCGGCGTCGTCGCCTCGCCGGCCCGCTCCCGGCGCTTCAGAGCATCGATCAGGGCCACGATCTCGTGCTCAGGCACTTTCGGCTTGAAGAAGCTGGTGCCGCCCAGCCGTACGTCCTTGAACAGGTACAGCACCATCGCGCCCACCCCTTCGCCTGCGGGCAGCCCGGTGAAGTCGCGGTGCGGCAGGCGCTGGCCCGGCAGCAGTTCGTCCGGCCGGCGCGTTACCAGCGACAGCCGGCTCACCATGTTGAGCACCCGCCGTGCCTTGAGCGGCGTGCGCGCGTGCTGCAGGAAGCTGTCCTGTACGCGCGCCGCAAAGGTCCCGGACAGGTGCAACTCGGGCCCCGGATAAGAATTCCCCGCCACATCCTGGAAATGCGCGTGATTGCGCGCTGCGTAATCGACCAGCACTTCCGGTTCCAGCATGAAGTCGTCGACGACGACGCACTGATGCCCGTCGAAGATCGACACCGTGCTGACCTGCGGGTGTGGATTGAGCAGGGGCAACGCGGCAATGGATGCACTGTGCGGTTGGGATGGATGTGGTTCCAATCGATGAGCTCCGACCGAATCAGAAGAAATGGAACACGCATGGTAGCGATCGCGCCAGGCCATGTAAATCGATAGTCGAGATTAAATTTTCGAAATAAAACCGATTGGAATCGGGTGCGCGAATATTCACGCATTTCCGCCGTTTGCAAGTTTCGAATAATCGCGAATTATTTCGGATTACTGGAAAATATTTTATTTTTGTTGTCGACCTGGAAAATTCTAGTGCATTTATGCAATTATAAATTCCTGATATTTATGCTTGAAAATCAATGAGTTGGGAAATTCGGTCCGAAACCAGGGAATGTGAATCGTACATGTGGACAAGTTTTGACAATTAGAAATAACATATCGGGTTGTATCAGGCCCTCACTGAATTAACCCATCCACCGTGCCTCGCAAGGAAGTTTGAATGAACCTCAAGGATCTGACAGAAGCATTCGCCGGATTATCCGAGGCGAATCGGCCCATTCGCTTGCGGCTGTCACAAGAGCAGCATGTGCTCGAGGATGTCCTGCTGGTCAAACGTGTCACCGGAAACGAAACGCTGTGCGGCGGACTGGAATACCGCCTGCTGTGCGTATCGACGCATGCGAACCTGCCCCTGACGGCATTCATCACGCTGCCCGCCGAACTTCAGTTCGTGACGGATCGTGGCGACGTGCGTGCCGTTTGCGGCATCGTGGCGCAGGCGGCCGCCGGGCAAGCCGATGGCGGCCTCGCGACGTATGAACTGGTGGTGCGCGACGCACTGGCATTGAT
>Ga0105241_10003570_pt1 | contig 11564 bp, 10 predicted proteins | sample KBSC64metaG_FD_80422 | JGI IMG/M metagenome (GOLD analysis project Ga0105241, IMG submission 80422) | Corn rhizosphere microbial communities from Kellogg Biological Station, Michigan, USA - KBS C6-4 metaG | ecosystem: Host-associated > Plants > Roots > Rhizosphere > Soil | place: Michigan, USA... | reverse complement strand
TGGGGCGGGGTGCTCGCTCAATTGCTGCTGTTCGTGGCCACCCAGCTGTGGCTCTGGCTACTCCCCGAGCCCACGACGGCATTCGGCTGGGAAGTCGCGAACGCGTTCACTCACACCAATTTGTATTTGATCGCCGTCAACCTACTGCCCATTCCGCCCCTCGACGGCGCGCGTGCCTGGAGCCTTTTCGCAGCGTGGAAGGATCGAGGCCCGAAGAACTTACCGTACGGGACCTGGCGCGATCACTCCGCCAATGCCCAGCGCGCTTGGTTCGACCAGCTGCGCGGCAAGGGCAAGCCGCGCAAAAGCACACGGGAAGACGTTCGAGTCGGCGTGAAGGACGAAGCTTGGGTCGAAGAAGGGCCGCTCGACGCGAAGAGCCAAGCGGCCATCGATCAGTTGCTGCGAAAGGTCACAAGCATTGGCCGCGGCCCGAAGGACCGCGACCCCGAGCGTTGACTCAATAGCCGAGATTCGGGAAATCCTTCTGAGCTTGGACGAATTGCGCGTCGCGATCGGCGGGCCAACCAAAGGCAGTCGTGGCCTGTGCTTTCAGGTTGGTCCCCGCGGCGCCGCTCATGAAGTGAACGAACTCGCCGAAGTTCATGTCGCGGCTGTAGTCGTGCCCATTCTTGGGAAAGTGGTCGGCCAGCAGTTGGTAGTATTTGACCATCACGTTGACGCCGCCGTGGTCCTTCCATAGCGGATAGAACCAATCGCGGAACCAGTGCGTGCCGGCTTGCGGGAAGTCATCGCTGGTGTTCGAGAACTTGTCGAACACGCGCTTGGCATCGTTCGACAAACCGAGACCGACGTACAGATCGTACTGGTAGAATTCGGCCCATTTGCTGTCGTGCCACAGACCGAACGCGGGTGAGTTGTGCACCCCGCGCGATGCGCCCTCGACGATGTGCGACACCTCGTGACTCGAGATGTCGTAGTCGCCATCGGGGAACGGGCCGGGGCCGACGTCCGAAACATTGCGATAATCGTGCGAGGCATCGAAGTAAGTCGAGGGGTGCCCGCCCGAGTATTTGCCTTGGTGATAGATCGCGAACAGTCGACCATCGCGCTGACCGTCCGTGTATTGCCCATAGTGGGTGACCGTGTACTTCCAGACCTTGGTCATGAAGGGCAGGATCCAGTCGGTCTTCGAGCGATCCACGTCGTCATCGAAATAGAGCACCACCCAGTCGTTCGAATCGACGAGCTTCAAGACTTGGTTGTGCTCGAACCAATGTTCGGTCCATGTCGCCGGCGGGGCACCCGCGACGCCGCCGGGCGAGCCAGCATCACCGCCGCCTCCGACGCCACCCGTACCGCCCGTGGCGGCACCGGCCGTTCCACCCGCTCCACCGGGCGCCGTGCCACCACTCGCGATACCGCCAACGCCGCCACCACTCACCCCGAGAATGCCACCGCTGCCGGCGCCGCCGGCAAGGTTCGCCGTGCCCGCACTGCCACCGGCCGTGGAACCCCCGGCGCCGTTCGTCGTCCCTCCCGAGCCTGCGCCGGGGTGGCCTGCGCTCCCCGAGTTGGGGACCGAATCACTGCTCGAACACGCCACCGCCGAAAATATCAGCGCGGCCGAAATCGGCGCGCCCAAGCACCAAGTCAGGCCGGCAGAGTAGCGAGAGCGCGTCCGAGGATAGGCGAGAGTCATGACAGCGCAGAAGGCGCCAGCAGGACAAACCAGCTCACTCGGAACGGGGCCGCACGCTAGAAACGCATGATTTCGGCTCGGGCATGCGGCTTGCCTTGAGTGACACTGAAAATGACCAGCAAGGCTGCCGCAGTCCCCAATCACGTCAGCGAAAACATCGAGACGATCGCGGAACTCCGTCAAAGCGTGGAGCAACGCATGAACCGCCACCAGCGCGCGGTCGAATCCGCGACCGGTGCAATCGGCCGGCCGCAGACCCTGTATGTCTTGGCGCTGATCGTGCTCGGCTGGTGCGGATACAACCTGGAGGCCTCACATCACGCGCTGCCCGTGCTCGATGCGCCGCCCTTCTTCTGGCTACAAGGCGCGATCTCGCTGTACGCCGGGTTCGTCGCGACGATGGTGTTGACCGCGCAAAACCGCCAACGACGCGAGTCCGAACAGCGTGCGCATTTGGAGTTACAGGTGAATCTGCTCTCCGAGCAAAAGGCGACCAAGATCATCGCCTTGCTCGAAGAGCTACGTCACGATTTGCCGATGGTTTCGGATCGCGAAGACTTGGTCGCCGAGGCACTGCAAAAACAAGTCGATCCCAAAGCCGTCCTTTCAGAGCTGGAAAACGCCATGGATTTACAACCGGCGCCGCCTACTGCCTCCGTACCCGAATGAGCGGCCGCCGAGGGCGCTGATCACATCGCGGGGCACCCCGCGGTCTGGATGTATTCGACGAGCTGCGTGACCTCCAATTCTTTCTCGGCGAGCTTCTGTTTGACCAGATCGCCGATCGAAATCATGCCTACCAAGGCGCCGCGCTCCATCACCGGCAAGTGTCGCACGCGGTGCTCGGTCATGATCTCCAGCGATTGATCGATGCCGTCTGCCGGATGGGCCACGATGACGTTGGGCGTCATGATTTCGCGCACCAACGTGGTCTTCGAAGTGCGTCCCTCGATGACCACTTTCCGCAAGTAGTCGCGCTCTGTCAGCATGCCTCGCAGGCGCGCCCCTTCGACTACCGCAAGCGAGCCGATGCCATGTAAGACCATGAGTTGAACGGCGGTGAAGACCGTCGCCTCCGGGTCGATGGTGTGAACGCCGAAGCCTTTAGCTCGCAAAATTTCTCGAATGGTCATGGTGCGCGCTCCCTCTTGTGATGGAAGAGCAGGTTGCGTGCCTCGCCGCGGCGCCGTGCGCGGCCGATGAATCAGCGAGATTTCCGCCAAAAACGCTCACTTCAGCGTTCGAGAGGTCCCGGCCAAATCGCCGCAACGTTGCGTTTCGGTTGCCACGCGCTCGGGCTGGAGGGGTTCGCCAGGAACTCCAATCCGCCACACTCACGCATTCTCGCCACAGCGAAGTGGCGAGAATTTGCGCTCATTTGCGCACATCGCGCTTGGCCCAACCTTTGCGATACGAGCCGGGTATGAGCATTCTGCTGTTTTTGATTTTCGGTCTGGTCGTTGGTTTTCTCGCACGCGCGATCATGCCGGGCCGACAGAGCATGGGCTTCATTGCGACTTCGCTGCTCGGCGTCGCGGGCTCATTCATCGGCGGTTTTTTGGTCGCGCTCGTCACTAGCCATCGCGTCACGGAGTTGAACACCGCTGGCCTGATTGGCAGCGTGGTCGGTGCCTTGATCCTCCTGGCGATCGCAGGCCGCGTCGGGCGCGGCAACGCTATCGTCTGAGTTGCTGAACTAGCGGCGATTTGCATCGGCAAGCGTGGGCGCTGGGCGCCCATTGGCCGCGGTGGAACTGGGCGGCGGCAGCGGCACGGTCGGCGCCGCGACGACGCCCCCCGCAGCGATTGCAATCGACGCGCTGGGCGCGGCTACCGGCGGTGCACCTGCATCGGTGTACATGATGCACGTTCCGCTGAAGCCGCGCGCCTGGTGCGACTTGCCGGTCAGCGAGGAGAGCAGCACGTCCTGGTTCGAGTACTCGTGGCCGATCACGAGGGCATCGCAACCGAGCTCGGCCGCTCGCTCGCGCATCTTCGCCAAGAGCGCCGCCGTGCTGGCGAACGAGTTCTCACTCTCCTCGTCGCTTTCGATCAACGCCACGTCCACGTGCGGACGCGTCGGCGGCGCCGACGAGAACATGCCGACGGTCTCAGGCGGGCGAGGCCTGAATGGGTGCGGCGGATTGTTCAATAGCGTGGCCGTCGCTTCGACGCCGCAACCCGCCCCGCCAATGACCCCCAGAACGACTAGCCAACCGAGCCCCGAATTCGTTTGCACGAGCCCGCTTCAGCAGCTTTCGAGCCACGCTCGGCGCAGACGAAACCACGGCACATTTGCCGCAAAAACTGGCGCTTTCCGCGACGATGGCGGGCACCGAGCGTGAAGCGCCGTTCACTCCTGTATCCCGCCTGCGCCAGCCGAAATCTCACTCGCCGGCGCATCGGAAGCGCTTCATCCCGGAGACTGCGAGCGGGTGAGGTCACCCACGCTTTCGATGAGGCGCCCGACCAAGCCGTAGGCCACTGCTTCCTCCGCGTTGAGCCAGTGGTTACGTTCCGTGTCGTGCGCGATTTTGGCCAGTGGCTGCCCGGTCGCTTCGGCGAAAATGCGGTGGTGCCGCTCTCGCACGGACAAGATCTGTTTGGCTTCGATCTCGATATCGGACGCCGGGCCTCCCACGCCGCCGCTCGGCTCGTGGAGCATGAAGCGCGTATTGGGCAGCGCAAGCCGGCGCTCACGCGGCGCCGCAGCGAAGATCAAGGCTCCTGCGCTCGCCACCCAACCCGTGCCAATGATCGTCACTTCTGGTTCGATGAAGCGCAGCAAATCGAACACGGTGTCCCCTGATTCCACGTGTCCCCCGGGTGAATTGATCAGCACGCGAATGGGATCTGGGCTCTCGCTGGCGAGCGCGAGCAGCTGCGCACTGACCCGCTCGGCGAGCTGCATGTCGATCTCGCCGAAGATGAGCACGGTCCGCGAATCGTACAGACGCTCACGCACACGGGAAGGCGGACGAAATTCGGGGCTGTCGGTCACCGGCGCGCTCTTTTCGGGCATGCCCTCATCAGTGGCGCGTGAAAACGGCTTCTGCCATGACCGAAACGCTCGAAGGCCTAGCCGCGGGTCTCGGCGCTGGACGAAGCCCACGAAGCGTCGCAATCTTTTGGCCATGAACCGAGGTCGACCCCGCTCGCCGCGCCCAGGCCCGTCATTCGAGCTTCATCACTTGCCGCGGAACGCGCAGCTCTTGCTCTCCGAAGCCGACACCGTGCTGATGGTCGTTCGCGGTGGCTTATCACTGCGCTCATCGAAGCGGGAGCGACGCGAGATTTCTGCCGGTGCAGTGCTGCTCCGGAGCAATGGCCAGCGGCCGCTCGATCGCCCGATCGCTCGCGCGCTAACGCTGTTGCAAGCCGAGCCGGCCAAGAGTTGGACGGTGGAAAGCCTGGCCAAGGCGGTCGGGCTCTCGCGCGCAGCGTTCGCGCGGCGCTTCGTGAGCGTTTGCGGGCGTTCACCACTCCGCTACCTCACGGAACTCCGCCTCGCCCTGGCAGCCTCTTTACTCGAGAGCAGCGATGAATCGTTGGCCGAAGTGGCGACGCGCGTGGGCTACGCGTCGGAGTTTGCATTCAGCCGCGCATTCAAACGCCTGCACGGCGTGGCGCCGGGGATTTACCGGCGCCTGCGCGCAGCATCGCACGCCACGCATTCGCCGATCCGCATGGCAGCCTGAGACGACACTGCCCACGCTTTTTGGGCGGGGCGCCGCGACTCAGCCTTCGAGCAACGCGAACAGGCCCGGCACCACCAAATCGGCGCGCGGCAGGTTTTCTGGCTTGCCGATGCCGACCGCGTGCATGCCGGCAGCCTTTGCGGCATCCACCCCGGCAACGGCGTCTTCGTACACGACGCAATCTTTGGGCGCGACGCCGAGCGCCTGCGCGCCGAGCGCGAACACCTGCGGGTCGGGCTTGGACTTGGTGACCTGATTGCCGTCGATGATGGCGTCGAACAAGTCGAGGATGCCGAGGCTCTTCAAGATCATTTCGGCATTTTTGCTGGCCGAACCGAGCGCGATCTTCACGCCGCGCGTGCGCAGCGCGAGCAAGTAATCACGCGCACCGGGCAGAATCTCCGAGGCGTCGATGGTTTTGATCATCTCGACGTAGCGGCCGTTCTTCACCGTGGCCAAGCGCTCTTTCTCGGCCGGCTCGAGGGTGACTTTGCCCCAGCCCAAAATCACGTCGAGCGACTCCATGCGGCTGATGCCTTTGAGGTGCTCGTTCTGTGCTTCGCTGATGTCGAAGCCCAGGCCGTTGGCCAGCTCACGCCATGCGAGGTAGTGAAACTTGGCGGTATCGACGATCACACCGTCGAGATCGAAGAGCGCGGCCTTCATGGTGCTGAGCACCGGAATGTTCTTTTCTTTGGGCATGTCGGAGGCTTCTCAATTCACGGGCGCAACGGCTTTGCCGTTGAAGAGGAACGTCGGATGGGCGTTTTTCTGAGCCAAGGTTTTGACCAGCGCGCGATCTTTCTCGATCGTGATTTCGTAGGAATTTTCGCCGACCTGATAAGGCACGACGACCTTCTGCCAGTGGGCAGGCAGGCGCGGCGTGATGCTCACGCCATTCTTCGTCAGCAGCATGCCGCAAAACCCTTTGATGACCGCGAGCCAGGCGCCGCCATTGGCCGCCGGGTGCGTGCCCCCGATGAACAAATCACCGACGTATTGCTTGGACTGGCCGGTGATATCGATGGTCGCGGTCTTCATGAAGTAGCGATAGGCGAAATCCATCTCGCCAATTTCGGCCGCCACGATCGCGTACGAACACGCGCTGAGGCTCGAGCCGTGCTCGGTGCGCGGCTCGTAGTATTTCCAGTTGTTGCGTTTCACTTCGGTCGGATAACGATCGGCGAAGGTGCTGAGCGTGAGCACCACGTCCGCTTGCTTCAGGATCTGAGTCCAAACGGCGAGGCCTTCGCCGCCGCCCAAGTACTCGTTCTTGTGCTTCTTCCTGGCGTTCAAGTCGGCCAGAGTGACGTCTTCCAGTGTGAAGTAGCGATCGAACTGGGGGATGATGCCGGTGTCGGCGTCGGGCTCGGCGACGTAGAGCTTTTCGGCCATGTCGCGGATCATCGGTAAGATGTCGTTGAACTGGCTGCTGGCCAGGATCCGCGCGTGCGCGGCTGGGTCCGCCTGTTCCAGCGTTTCGTAAACCCAGAGCGCGGTCTCCAGCGTGTAGGCCGAGAGCACGTTGGTGTAATAGTTGTTGTTGACGCGCTCGTGATACTCATCCGGACCGGTCACGTCGAGCAGCTCGTAGCGCTGCTTTTGTGGCTGGAAATAGGACCACGAGAGCAAGAAGCGCGCGCACTCGTAGATGACTTCCGCGCCGCCTTCGACGAGCACGGAGAGATCGCCCGTGGCGCGACAGTACTCGCGAAACGCGAGCGGGATATCGCCGCTGATGTGGATCTGCTTGTCGCGGAAGAACGTGCGCGTGGGGCGCCCCGTGAAGACGTTGGTGACGTTGAAATGCGTGCAGGCGTCGAAGCCGTCTTCCTGGCTTTCCCAGGCGTAAAATGCGCCCTCGTACCCGTATTGGCGCGCTTTGTCCTTCGCGCCGGGCAGACCCGACACTCGGTATTGCAGCAGAGTCTTCGCGACGGATGGATTCGTGTGTTGGAAGAACGGCAGCATGAAAAGCTCCGTGTCCCAAAAGATGGCGCCCTTGTAGACCTGCCCCGAGAGGCCGCGCGCCGGGATCGACGTGCCCTGGGTATGATACGGGGCGATGATCAGCAGGTGATACAGGCTGTAGCGCAGCGCATGCTGAGCTTCCGCATCCCCTTCGATCTGCACGTCACTCTTTTGCCAAAGGCCGTCCCAGATCTTTTCGTGCTCGGCGAGCAAGCCTTCGTAACCCATGCTGAGCTGGGCTCCGATTTTGCTCTTCAGTTCGGCGAGAGTGCTCGGCTGATCGGCGCCGTACGCGACGTAGCCGAGCACGGAGAAGCTCACGCTTTGGCCGGCCTCGAGCGTCAACGTGCGGCGCTTGAAGGCGTGTTGTTCCGAGCCTGCGTCGCTGAAGGTGCCCTCGGCGCCCACCAAAAAAGAAGCCGATAACACTGGGATTTTCTGCTCCAAGGTCTTGGAGAAGAGGGCGCACGCCGCGTCCGTGAATTCGGCGCGATATTGAGCCAAGTGCGGGCCGTTGATGTCCCACACGTCACCGTCGACACCAACCTCGAGCTCGAGTTCGGTCTTCTTCGAGGCGCGGAGCGTGTACTTGGAACACACTAAGTGGGCGTGGCGCATCGAGACGAAGCGCTCACTCTCGACGGTGACCGTCGCCGAGGCATCGGCGGCGTTGGGCACGAACACGGTCTTGCGAGAAGCCACACCGCGTCGAAAATCCAGACGCTGGCTGTGGCTCTCGGTCGCACTATCGATGGCGTGAAGCGCTTTGCCGAAGGCAGTCGCGCGAACGAACAGCGGGTTCGGCAAGTTGATCGGCTCGCGCCACTTGCCCGGATATTGATCCCAGATCCCGGTGGGGATGCAGGCCACTTTTTCGGCTTGGCCATACTCATCGAGCGTACCGCGCACGCCCGCGAAGCCGTTGCCGAGCAAGAACTTGTTGCCGAATTGATCGGCGAGCTCTCGCGTGGGCTTCTGGCTATCCGTGATGGACCAAGCAGACCCGCTGTTCGTCACGCCCATCAGTTCGTCACCTTGGCGGGCAGCCGTGCGCCTTCCGAGCCGATTTCGTAGTCTTTACCCCAGATATTGAGCTTCAACGGGGGGCCGGACACGGTCTTGATGCTGGTCGCTTCGGGCGTCAGGCGAACGCGAACCGCCGAGCCATGCACCCGCACACCGAACTCGAGCGACTGCCACTCTTTCGGAAGCACGGGATTCAAGAGCAGCTTCTCACCATCCGAACGCAGCCCGCCGTAACCGTAAACGATGTTCATCCATGCGGCGGCGAGTGCCGTCGTGTGCAGGCCCTCGTTGGTGTTGCGGTTGTAGTTATCCAGATCGATGCGCGTCGCGAATTTGAAGAACGAGTACGCCTCGGCGTAACGCTCGAGCTCGATCGCCAAGATCGAGTGCACGGACGGCGACAGCGACGACTCGTGGATCGTGCGCGGCTCGTAGAACGTGTAGTTGGCGCGCTTCTGTTCGGTGGTGAACGATCCGTTGTAGAGCAACATGAACATCAGCACGTCCGGCTGCTTGATCATGTCGTTGCGGTAGATGCGATCGTACGACCACGAGTGGTAGAGCGGGAAGTCCTTCTCCGGGATCTCGTTGATGTTCACGTGCGGCAAATCGAAGTAGCCCACGTGCTGCTCGAAGAGCTTCGAACTCTCCGAGTAGGGGATGAACATCTTCTCGGCGATTTCCTGCCATTTGCCGAGTTCCGCCTCGGTCACGCCCAAACGAGCGATGATTTCGGCCGTTTTCGCCGGGTTCGAGGCGCGCAATTCACGCACGGATTCGAGCGCGAACTCGAGCGAACGCTTGCCCATGTAGTTGGTGTACGCGTTGTGATTCACCATCATCTGGAACTCATCGGGCCCCATCACGCCGTAGTAGCCGTAGGCCTTCAGGTTCTCCGAATACTGCACGCGCGAAGCGAGGAAGCGCGAGATCTGCAGCAAGAGTTCCAGGCCCTTTTCCTCCATCAACGTCTTGTCACCCGTGACGCGGGTGTAGTGCTGGAGCGCGAAGGCGACGCCGGTCGACGGCTGGAACTGCAGGCTCGCGTGCTGCCACAGGGTGCAGCTCTCGGTGCCGTCGATGGTGGCGATGGGGAAGCACGCGCCAACGCAATCGAGCGCTTTGGCCCGTTCGAGCGCCTGCGGCAGCGTCGCGTAGCGATATTCGATGAGGCCGCGCGCGGCTTGCGCGTTGGTCATCAAGTAGAAGGGCAAGCAGTACGTCTCGGTGTCCCAAAACGCGTTGCCGTTGTACGCCTCGCCAGTGAGGCCCTTGGCACCGATGTTGGTGCCGGGGACTGCGCCGCTGTAGCACTGCAGCAACTGAAACATGCTGAAGCGAATGCCCTGCTGATTGACGGGATCGCCCTCGATCGCGATATCGACGTCTTTCCAGATGGCTTCCCAGTAGTGCTGGGTGCGCAGCGCCGCCGCCTGAAAGCCGCCCTCGACTTGATTCAAGAGCCGGAGGCCGCGGGCTTGCGCGTCGGCCGTCGATTCCTTCGGGTCACGGCTGGAGGAGCCGACCCACGTGCGATGAAACGACGCGCTCTTCCCTTCTTGCGCGTTGACGGTGTAGCCGAGATCCCAAGCAGCGCTCGTGGGCGCCGATTGAGCGACGGTACCGGGTTCGATGAACACGACGTGGCCGGTGAAGAGCGGCATGTGCGTTTGCGTGGTGCGGCTCACGAACCAGCGCGAGTTGCCCTCACCACCGGAAGCCTCCGTCTTCCAGAACGTCTTCTTCTGGCTCTTGTGGATCGGTTGGTCGACCGCCAAGAACTGGAGCGCGATGCTGCCGCTCCAGTTGAGAGGCGTGAGCTCCACCTGTTGGTGCACTCGCTCACGCGAGACCATATCGACCGTGCGGCGGAAAGTGACGCGAGTCGCGCGCCCGTCGGCCAGCTTCCACACGAAGCTACGGGTGAGCAAACCGGTTTGAAAATCGAGTTCGCGCTGAAAGTCTTCGACATTGGCGGTCGCTAAGTCGAGTTCTTGACCGTCGATCTGCAGCTGCAGCTTGAGCGCGTGCGGGCAGTTGACCATGAAGCACAAGCGATTGGAGATGCCGCGATAACCGGACATATCCTGCACGTTCTCTTCGTAGAGGCCGTTGAAGTAGGCGCCCTGCAGGGTGTCACCGCTATACGTCTCCTCGAAACTGCCGCGAAATCCGATGTTCTCATTGCTCAAGGAAAAGAGCGACTCACTGACTCTTCCTTGCTCGGGGTGGAAACCCTTCTCGACGATGCGCCAGGGGTCGACCTCGAGATACCGTTCACCTTTTTTTTGCACGTAACACTCCTTGAGCGCGCAGCGTATTTCTCAACAGTACATCCTGCGCTCAATTCGAGCGAGCGCATTGAGACGCTTTTCGTTAAAAAAACACGGTAAAAAGCCAGTTTTTACCGTCGTGATGCGACACGCGACACCGCACCTCTCTAACGCTTAATTCGCGAGTGATTAGTGATCTGCGCACTTCGATCAGCGCGCTCAGTAAGAATCCTTCTTTTCAAAAGCAGCGCGCAACGTTCTCCGTGCGACGAACTTTTCAGGAAGGCCGTCCGCGCGAAGCGTGCAACGAACCAGCCCCTCGCGCGACCGAGTCCGCAAGCCGCCCCGCATTCGCGCCTGCGCGAAAACATCGCACGCAACGCAGCCACGCAGCGATCGACTCCCACGCACGAGACAACGACTGCATGTAGAGGCTCACTCGAGCTTCTACACGTCACGTTCGCCAATCGATGAGCGCCACAGCCGCGCAAGGCGCAAGGCGCAAGGCGCAAGGCGCAAGGCGCAAGGCGCAAGGCGCAAGGCGCAAGCGAGCGGTGCGCAGCGAGCACAACACGAGGCCACCGCGTTTCTCGACCCGCGAGAATTACGGCACGCGAGCCATCAGACAGTCAGAGAGCTGCCGCTTTCCCCCCGCGACGCGTCAGCCGTTGTCGGATTTCGCTCAAGATTCTACACATCGCCTTGGTCGAACCCGTGCACGTCGCGGCGCGCTTTTCTTCATCACCGGTGCGCGCGAGGCGCGATGGCAGTGCGTTGGCAAAGCGGTTTCTCGATCCCCGAGAATTGGGGCAGTGAGAGATGGTGCGGTACTGAGGGCGTTCGATATGCCCCATCGCGCCGCGCGGGTACATGTCCACTTTCGGACATGCCCCATCGCGAGGCGCAGGCCCATGTCCACTTTCGGACATGCCC
>Ga0105241_10003565_pt1 | contig 11574 bp, 8 predicted proteins | sample KBSC64metaG_FD_80422 | JGI IMG/M metagenome (GOLD analysis project Ga0105241, IMG submission 80422) | Corn rhizosphere microbial communities from Kellogg Biological Station, Michigan, USA - KBS C6-4 metaG | ecosystem: Host-associated > Plants > Roots > Rhizosphere > Soil | place: Michigan, USA... | reverse complement strand
GGCGACGGAACGCCAGCATCAGCTCGTTCAGCAATACCTGGACGCCATCGGCTCGTCATCGCAACGTCAAGTGCTGATCGAGGCAACCATCGCCGAAGTAACGCTATCCAAGACCTATCAGGCCGGAGTGGACTGGAGCAAAGTTACCTTGAACGGCGTCGGCGTCAGTTTCACTCAGCAAGTGGTGGGGGGGGGGGGCCCGCCGGGCGGGGGCCCTCCGACCGGTCTTGCCGTCGGCTACGCGAACAATTCGCAAAACAACGTCACCGCCACGGTCAAACTGCTCGAGCAATTCGGCAACACGCGCGTTTTGTCGAGCCCGAAACTGATGGCGATGAACAACCAGACCGCTTTGCTGAAGGTCGTGGACAACGTCGTCTATTTTCAGATCCAATCCTCGATCAGCCAGGGTACCGGCGTAGCCGCGACCAATCTTCAGTCGGTGACCACAACGCCGCAAACTGTGGCGGTCGGCTTCATCATGTCGATGACGCCACAGATCAATGACAGTGGGGTTGTTACGCTGACCGTGCGTCCGACCATTACGCGTGTTCAGAAATTTGTTCAAGATCCCAATCCAGCATTGACACTGGACGCGCAAGGGCGGCCTCTGCCGACTCCGCTGCAGAATCCGGTTCCCCAGATTCAGGTCCGAGAAATGGAATCGGTGCTGCAACTCGTGAGCGGCCAGACAGCAATCCTGGGCGGCTTGATGCAGGACAACGTTCAGCGTAATACGGATCAGATTCCGGGACTCGGGAATATCCCGCGAGTGGGCGAGGCCTTCCAGTACCGTAACGATAATGTGCAGAAGACTGAGCTCGTGATCTTCATTCGTCCCGTGGTGGTCAACAATCCGTCGATGGACAGCGAAGAGCTCAAGCACCTGCGCAAATTCCTGCCGGAAGTGGACAAGACCGGCCTGAATCCATGAGCCTGCTGCTCCAAGCTTTGCAGAAGGCCGCGAAGAATCGCGAGTCATCTGCACCGGCGCCGGCTGTCGAGGCCGCTCCGAGCCCCCCGCCGCTGCAGCCAGAGCCCATCGAGCTGACGCCGTCGCCGTCGTTCAGTCTGGAATCCGCGCCGACACAAGAAATACCGAGCGAACCGGAGCTCGCGATCGAAGAAGAAGACATCTTCGAGCCAGAAGAGCTGGCCGCGTCGCCGCTGCTGGAACCGCAAGCCGAGCGGTTCGAGCCCTTCGCATCATCCGCCCCGGAGTCCGCTCGGGCTGCCTCGATTCTACGAGCGACGGAAACACCGACCACCGGTCGCCTCGACTGGATCCGCGATCACCCCGTGCATACATTCGCTGCGCTGGCCGGTGTGTTCATGGTGTTTTACGGCGTCTACGTCTATCTGCAGCTTTTCCACCCGGCATTGCTGCGCGGAGATTTTCTGTCGAAGCCCTTCGCGGCCCAGACACCGCCGCCACTAGCTCAGCCGATTAAGCCGCCGCCCGCACCAATGGTGGCGGCCACGCCCCCTGAGCCGGCGCCAGCGTTGCAGACACCGCCTGGCCCGACATCAGCGGCTGCAAGTCCGGTTGCTGGTGCGACTACCGCTGCCCCGTCCGCCGGCCCAATGACCGGAACGCCCGCTGCATCGAAGTCGGCGCCGACCGGACCGGTGACCGCGACGCCGACTCCTCCTCTCAAGCCAGCCGCCGCGCCCACGGTTGCTCAGGCCACCCCGCGCGCACCTGGCACGTCTGGCCGGCAACGTGCACAACTCCGAGCGTCTGCCGCTTCGAGCTCTGCCGGCCTTGAAGACAATCTTGCGAGGAAGGAGCCGGAGCCCAACGGTGCACCCGTATCTCTCACTATGACGCATGCCTATCAGGCCTTGCAAGACGGTAAACTCGATCAGGCCGAGGCGCTGTATCGGGAGGTGATTCAATCCGACGCACAAAATATCGACGCGATGCTCGGCCTCGCGGCGATAGCCGCGCAGCGCGGCAACTCACAGCAGGCGATCGGCTTCTACGAGCGGGCGCTCGAGCTGGAGCCGCGCAACCCGGTAGCGCAAGCGGGCCTGATCGGGATCATTGGCCAGGCCGATCCGCAGACCAGCGAAACACGGCTGAAGCAGCTCATCGCGCGCGAGCCGTCGGCGTTCCTGTACTTCAACCTGGGCAATCTCTACGCGCGCCAGGATCAGTGGGCAAGCGCACAGGGTGCTTACTTTCAGGCTTATCAGATGCAGCCGGACAACCCGGATTACGCCTACAACCTGGCGATCGGGCTGGAGCATCTCAATCAGCCCAAGCTCGCGCTGTCGTACTATCGCAAGGCTGTCGAGCTGAGCTTCCAGAAAGGTCGCGCCAACTTCGATCAGAAGCGCGTGATCGAGCGTATCGGCCAGCTGTCGGCCCGGGTCGACTGATAGCGCAGCGCATTCCAAACTCTGAAATGGCCGAACAGCGCAAGAAGCTTCGCCTGGGCGAGCTATTGATCCAGCAGGGGCTGATCACCGCCGACCAACTGCGGATCGCCCTTACCGAACAGAAGAACCAGCAGCAACCGATCGGCCGTCTGCTCGTTCGCCTCGGCTTCGTCACCGAGGCGGTTATCCGCGACATCATGGCCCGCACCATCGGCCAAGAGAGCATCGACCTGAACCAGGTCGTGGTCGATGCCGATTCCCTGAAGCTGATCCCGCAGGACTTTGCCCGTCGGCACCGCGTGCTCCCGATCGCATTCGATCCGCTGGAGCCGGCGCTCACGGTAGCCATCACCGAAGTCTTCAATGTCGTTGCCCTGGATCAGCTGCGTGCAACGCTCGGTCAGAACGTCAAGATCAAGACGGTGCTCGCGAGCGAGGCGCAGCTCGAGGACTCGATCGACCAGTTCTACGGGCACGAGCTTTCGGTCGACGGGATTCTGCGCGAGATCGAGACCGGCGAGATCGACTACCAGAGCCTGCAGGGCGGCGGCGACGAGTACACGCAGCCGATCGTCCGTCTGGTCGGCGCGCTGCTCGTCGATGCCGTGAAGCGCGGCTCGTCGGACATTCACTTCGAGCCCGAGTTTGCGTTTCTGCGCATCCGCTACCGCATCGATGGTGTCCTCGAGCAAGTGCGCAGCCTGCACAAGAATTACTGGCCTGGCATCGCGGTGCGTGTCAAGGTAATCAGCGGCATGAACATCGCCGAGACGCGCGCACCGCAGGATGGACGCATCTCGCTCAATCTCAACGGCCGTCCTGTCGACTTCCGCGTGGCGACGCAACCGATCATCCACGGCGAGAACATCGTGCTGCGCGTGCTGGATCGGGAAAAGTCGATCATCAGTCTCGATCAGATGAAGTTGCCCAAGCACGTGCTCAATATCCTGAGCCTGATGCTGGCGCGGCCCGAAGGCATTCTCGTACTGACCGGCCCGACCGGCAGCGGCAAAACCACGACCTTGTATTCGCTGCTCTCGCAGCTGAACGTCGAGTCCGTGAACATTATGACTCTGGAGGATCCGGTCGAATACCCGGTCGCGCTGATGCGGCAGACCTCCGTCAACGAAGCGGCGAAGATGGACTTCGTCAACGGCATCCGCTCGATGATGCGGCAAGACCCGGACATCATTCTGGTCGGCGAGGTGCGCGACAAGGACACCGCCGAAATGGCGTTCCGTGCCGCGATGACAGGCCATCAGGTCTTCACCACGCTGCACACCAATTCGGCGCTCGGCGCCTTTCCACGTCTGTTCGACATCGGCATCCTGCCGGACATCATCGCGGGCAATGTCATAGGCATCATCGCGCAGCGGCTCGTGCGCATGCTCTGCACCCACTGCAAAGAAGCCTACAGCCCCAGCAAGGAGGAACGACAGGTTCTCGGCCTGCAGCCCGACGCCAACATCAAGATCTACCGGCCGACCGGCTGCAAGCATTGCAACTTCCGCGGCTATCGGGGCCGCACGGCGATCATGGAGATCCTGCGCATGGACGGCGATCTCGACGAGCTCGTGGCGCGGCGCGCCACGGCCCGAGAGATCCGTATGATGGCTCTGGAAAAGGGCTTCCGGCCGCTGATGGAAGAGGGCGTCGCACGCATTCTCGACGGCAGCACCAGCATCGCCGAAGTTGCCCGATCGGTCGATCTTACCCAGCGTTTTCACTAGCCCTGCCGAGCACCGACGCCTCCGGCGGCTACCGCATCTCGATGCCTTAGAATCCGCAGCCTATGCCCGCCTTCCAGTACAAAGCCATAGACAAGCTCGGCCGGCCCGCGCGCGGTAAGCTGGACGCCGTCAACGAGGTCAACCTGGAGTTGCGCCTGCGGCGCATGGGCCTCGATCTGATTACGTTTCGCACCATGCGCGCGAGCGGAACGACGCTCGCCAAAGGTAACATCACTCGGCGCGACCTGATCGCGTTCTGCTTCGACCTCGAGCAGATCTCGCGCTCGGGCATTCCGATCATCGAGGGCTTACGCGACTTGCGCGATGGCACCGAGAATCCGCGCTTCCGTGAGATGCTGTCCTCGATTTTGGAAGACATCGAGGGCGGCAAGATGCTGTCTCAAGGTCTCGCCGCTTTTCCCAATGTATTCGGCTCGGTGTTCGTGAGCCTGGTGCGTGCCGGAGAGCAATCCGGTCGCGTAACCGAAGTGTTCGAGAGTCTGGGCTCGGCCTTGAAGTGGCAGGACGAGCTCGTGTCGCAGACGCGCAAGCTGCTGATCTACCCGCTGATGGTTTTGATCGTCGTCACCGGCGTCGTGATGTTCTTGTTGATCTACCTGGTGCCCCAGGTGGTGACTCTGCTCAAGAGCATGGGCATGCAGCTTCCGCTGCAGACGCGGATCTTGATCGCAGTGTCAAATTTCGTCGTGAACTACTGGTACCTCGTCATCCTGATCCCTATAGTGACGGCAGCGCCGATCACCTATTTCATCCGCACTAACCCGAGGGGCACCTACTACTTCGACTACATCAAGCTGCGCGTGCCGATCACGGGCGCCATACTGCAGAAGATCATCCTGGCGCGCTTCGCGAACTTCTTTGCTCTCATGTACCAGTCCGGCATTACCATCCTCGACGCGATCAAGACCAGCGAAGAGATCGTGGGGAATCGTGTGATTGCCGATGGACTCCAGCGCGCCGGACAGCAGATCAACTCCGGCGAGAGCATGAGCGAGGCGTTTCGCAACCTGGGGCTGTTCCCGCCTTTGGTCATCCGCATGATGCGCGTCGGCGAGAGCACGGGCGCGCTAGACACGGCGCTGCTTAACATCAGCTACTTCTACACGCGCGACGTGCGTGAGGCGATCGATAAGGCATTGAAGTTGCTTGAACCGGCCATGACATTGATCCTGGGCGGGATCCTGGCGCTGATCCTGTTCTCGGTGCTGACGCCGATCTACGACATCCTCGGCAAGATCAAGATCTGACATGGCACGCAAGCTCGTCCTCTGCGCCTCCTCGTCCATGCTCGCGGCCGGGATCTGGACCGGCCGTGCGCTCACGTCGGTGCGCAGCTTCGCAGACAATGAAGACGGCCAGCGCGCCTTCGCGAACCTCTTGCGTGCCACCCATCGCACGCCGGTCTATCTGATGGCGGACACCGTCGACGAAGACTACCGGTTCGAGACGCTGCCCCATACCACCGGAAAAGATCGCCGCGACATGGTGGAGCGCAAGCTGAAGCAGCTCTACCGCAGCACTCCGTTCTACGGCGCCAATCTTCAGGAGCGCGACGAGGGCAAGCGCCGCGACGATCGCTATTTGTTTGCTGCGCTGACCAATCCGGAAGTTTTCAACCCCTGGTTACGGATATTGACGGCCAGCGGTCTGCCGATCGCCGGCGTGTTCCCGGTTCCGATGGTTAGCCTGGGACTCACCAGGACGCTGGAACTGAAGGAGCCCAATCTCCTGCTCGTGTCCAAGCATGCAGCAGGCATACGGCAGACGTTCATCAAGCAAGGGCGGTTCCGGATCAGCCGTTTGACGCCGATCCGCGCGGGCGACGCCGTTATCGAATCGTGCGCCGAAGAGATACGCAATACGCGCATGTATCTCGACGCGCTCAACGTGACGCACGTCGACGACGTCCTCAATGTCGTCGTCGTAGACCAGGACGATAGCCTAACAGCGCTCGGCGCCGCTGTGGTAAAGGGGCGGCGTAACCTGCGAGCTTCGCACCTTGGCGCCAACGACTTGGTAACGAAGGTTGGAATCGACCGCAAAGCGCTCGAGGCCAGTCAGGACGCTCTGCATCTGTACCTGCTCGGGCAGCGAAAGCTGCCCGAGTTCAACCTCGCACCGTCCACGCTCACCAGCGGATTCGCTCGTCATCAGGTCAGCCGCGGAATCTTGGCAGCTAGCGCCGGCGTCGGCGCGTTGGCGGCGGCCTGGTGCGCCGTGAACGTGTATCAGACCATGCATCTGAAGAGCGAAGCGCAGCGTATCTCCAACATGACGCGCCAGGAGCAAGCGCGCTATCAGGAGATCACGCGGAGCTTTCCGCCGACGCCCGTACCTACCGACAAACTGCAGCTCACCGTGGATGTCGCCGGACGCATCGCGAGCATGGCGCGTTTGCCGGATGCGGCGTTCAGGGTGGTCGGTCAAACGCTGGACAAATATCCGCTCGTGCGGCTGACGGGCGTGCAATGGAAGCATGGGAGATACGCCGCACCGGATGCCAACAGCACGTCGGCTTCAACCGCGCAGTTGTCACAGTCGGCCACCTTGCACTTAGAGCTGACGTCGCAACCGGGTGACATCAAGGGAGCGCTCGCGAGCATCAATACGTTCGTGCGCGAGCTGGGAAAAAACGAACACGTGGCCGAAGCCAAAGTCGCCAAGATGCCGCTCAATCTCGCCTCTACGGGAAGTCTGACTGGCAGCACGGCCAGCGCCCGTCAGGAACAACCGCAGACCTCGCAGTTCGACGTCGAGGTGGTGCTCAAGCCCGGAGTATGACGTCGTGAATCTCTCGTCACAGGATCTGCGAGCGCTGACGAAGCCGCTGATCGTGTTGCTGGTTGTCGCAGCCGCCGGTGCCGGCTTGGTGGTGTTTTCGTCCCAGGCTGTGAAGAGATCGAAGGGCGAGGTGGCGGCGCAAGAGAGCGCGCTGACCGAAGCACGCAATCGCGTGCAGCAGTCCGGCCAGGAAAAAGACCTGATCGACCGCTATGTCGAGCCCTATCGTCAGCTCGAGCGCCTAGGTGTGGTGGGAGACGAGCAGCGCATCGGCTGGATCGATGCATTGCGCGCAGCCAACCGGGAGGCCGATCTTTACGGTGTCGAGTATGACGTTGGCCCCCAGCAGCCGTATACGTTCGTCAGCGAGGTCAACGCGGGCCCTCTGGCGGTTCATCAATCGATCATGAAGCTCCGGCTGGGGTTGCTGCACGAAGGCGACCTGTTCCGTTTCTTCCAGGCGCTCGCGGCGCAAAAGGCGGGCACCTTTTCGGTCAATGCCTGTACTCTGGAGCCGCTCAGGGTCGACCTCGCGGTCCCGGTCAACCAGCCGACTCTGCACGCCGAATGTGAACTTGCGTGGATCACCATTGCCGGGCCCTCTGCCCAGGAGGGCAAATCGTGACGCGGCTCGTCCTCGCATTCCTGCTGGCTGGGCTTACGTTTGCGGCGCGAGCTGAAGAGCCGCCGCTCGGGCGCCTGTTTCTGACTCCGCAGCAACGCGCAGTGCTGGACAATGCGCGGCGTAACCGGGTCCGCGCAGCGGCGGTCGAGGCTGCCGCTGACAAGAAACCCAAGCCGCCCCCGGTTAAGAACGTAACGATCAATGGCGTCGTGAGGCGTAGCGACGGCGAGCCAATCATTTGGGTGAATGGCCGCCCCACGGACGGCGAAACGGACGACGGCATGAGCGTTGTCGCGTCGCCCGGCACGGATCCTTCGATTGTCGTGCGGGAACCGGAGAAGGGACGAAAAGTTCGGCTGAAGGTCGGTCAGCGGGTCGATTTGACAACCGGCCGGGTGCAGGAGAGTTACGAGGCACGGCGTTTGCAGGAACCGTCGGCTGTCGGGGGCGAACAGCCAACGCCTGCGGAATCCGCAGGTCCGCGCGCGCGCCTGCCGAAGCGCAGCTCGGACAACGAAAAGTCACCGGATAGTGAAAGTGCCCCAGATGAGACGCAGGAACCCGCAAGCGAAGCGACTTCGAAATAGCGCAAAACCGCTCACGCGTGCACCCGGTCAAGCGCTCATTATTTTCTTGGCGCTTGTTGCTCTGCTCGCCGTGTCAGCTAGCATCAGCGTGGCGCGAAGCACGCAGCAAGTGAATGCGTACCAGATCGCGCAAACTCAGGTGGCCCTTAACACAGCTAAGCAAGCTCTGATCGCGTACGCTGCAAAAGTAAACCTGAACAGTCTGTGCGCTAACACGGCGACCACCACATGTGACAGACCAGGTGATCTGCCTTGCCCCGACATGAACAATGACGGTATATCTGACCCGCCCTGCAGGGGAACCAATGCACACGTCGGTCGCTTGCCCTGGAAGACGCTCGGACTGCCAGACTTGCGCGACGGGTCAGGCGAGCGCCTTTGGTACGCGGTATCGTCCAGGTTTGTAGGTAACAATGACCTCACTTCCAGAACCATGTCATGTACTTCTCCCACTGACGCTTCTGGTGGGTGCTTGAACAGTGACACCTCAGGAACACTCACCGTCAAGAACCCGTCGGGAATCGTAGTGAACGACGGTACTCAGACAACCGCGGCGATCGCCGTCGTCATCGCTCCTGGAACAACACTCACACGACTAGACGCGGTTATGCAGGACCGCAGCTGTACGGGTGACAGCAATGCAGCAAACTGCCGTCAAACCGGATTCTGCAGCAGTGGACCCACCACTCCTCTTTGCAATCCGACTAACTATCTCGACATTGCGCCAACCGGCGAGGACAATGCGCTCTTCACTGAAAGTTCATCCAGCGGCGCCTTCATCACGGGGCCGATTCCGGATTCGAGTCGCGTTGTCCGACTCAACGACGTCCTGGTGGCAGTGACTTATGCTGATCTCATGCCTATTGTTCAGCGACGCGTTGCGCAGGAAGTCATGAAATGCCTCCGCGACTATGCGGTTGATTCCAGCGGCAACCCCAATCCCAATGGGGGATATGGACACTACCCTTGGGCTGTGGATGCAACCAACATATTTCCGGTAAACGCTAGCTCTACATTCTACGATACCGAGAATGTGCGCTTCGGACATGTGCCAGACAATCAGTGGCTGACCAAGACGCAGTGGAGTCTGCGACAACCCCCGCTCAACTATACTGCGTCGAATTCCCTCTACTGGCCGTCAACTTGCACAATGGGTGGCGGATTTGGCGTAAATCCGGCGGGATGGTGGATGAACTGGAAGGCGTTCGTCTTCTATGCGGTAGCTCAAGGCTATTCTCCAGACTCAGCTACGCTTGGCTGCACGGGGCTCAATTGTCTAACTGTGAACCCTCCCTCCTCGTCCAATAACACACAAGTAGTTGTCCTCGTTGCAGGACGAGTGCTTTCTGGTCAAACACGCAGCAGTACAACGGATCTCAATACACCTTCGATGTACCTTGAGGGTACCAATCCCACCAGCGATCCCTCGGGTACGACCAACACGACATATCAGGCCGCACAGGTGGGTTCGACGTTCAACGACATCGTAGTCTATCAATGACCGCTCGGAGGGTTCTCCACCGGTATCCCATCCTTTACCGTAATCGCGGGTTCACTCTCGTCGAACTGGCGGTTGTAGTGCTCGTGGTCGGGTTGCTGATCGGCTCGTTGCTGGTTCCGTTGTCGACTCAAGTGGATCAACGGAACGCGACCGAGGCTCAGCGCCGACTTGAAGATGCCCGCGAGGCGCTGGTCGGCTATGCCATTGCAAACCAGCGGTTTCCCTGCCCGGCCTCCGGCACCAGCAATGGACAAGAAAGTTTCTGCACTAACGCTGGAGCCAGTGTCCCCGCGAGTTGCGGCGCGCCGACGCTCACTCCACCCGCCGATCAGCGTTGCTCGAACTTCTCGAACGGCTACCTACCGGGCGCCGTGCTCGGACTTAACAACTTGGATTCGTCGGGGTATGCGCTCGATGGCTATCCTCTCAGCCAAGGTGGGCAGGGTCGCATGCGCTACGCAGTCGCCGACCCCACGTTCGGCGCTACGAGGCATGGCTTGACAACGACCGGTGCAATGCGGACGGCCGGAATCACCACGCTCGGGAACAACAGTCTTTACTTGTTCATATGTAACCTTTCCGCGGGAATCACAGCCACGACGTGTCCGATTCCAACCACGAGCACAACCGTTGCCTCTGGCAACGTGGCATTCATCGTGTTTTCGCTTGGAAAGAACGGCACCACCTCAACGAGCTCGGATGAGCTCTACAACATGAACTCTGGGGGCGGTGCAAACGCGAGTATCAACAAGTTCTTTATCAGCAGACCGTTCTCGTCCGCCGCTGGGGCCGAATTCGACGATCAGCTGGTGTGGGTATCGAACTACACACTGATCAGTCGCTTGATTGCGGCAGGAATGCTGCCGTGAGCGTCCGGACCTGCTGCAGCGATCGGCTGCACTTCAGGGCCGAGTAGCAGAGATTCGTCAACCGTGCGAGACGACGGCTCGCTTTCACGCCGCGCCATATACGGCGGGGCTTCGCTGCTTGTCCTAATCGTCTTCGCCATCTTGGGTCTCATCCTCGCGCGGCTGCTTGCCGGCTACATCACTGCGGACGACTCGGGCGAGCGCGACAAGGTGAGCTTGCAGGCAATCGCACAGGCAAAGGCAGGCCTCATCGCCTATGCCGTCGCCGTGCAACCGGACACGTACGCGAAGCGACCCGGCGAGATGCCCTGCCCGGATCTGGACAACGATGGTGACGCGGAGATCACTTGTTTTCAGGCCAATCAGCGCATCGGCCGCCTTCCCTGGAAAACCCTGAAACTTCCGGATTTGCGTGACGGTCACGGCGAGCGACTCTGGTATGCACTGTCCGGCACATTTCAACGAAAGACATTTAATCAGTGCCCTACGTCCGGCGGTCCCGCGTGCCTAAACAGCGACACGCACGGCACGATCACGCTCCGCAACAGTATTGGCTCTGTCGTGCTCGATGGCAGCGGTATCGACGGCGGTGCGATAGCCGTGCTTATGGCTGCCGGTCCAGTGACAACTCGGCTCGGCGCGAATCGACCCCAAGATCGCAGCTGCAATGGTGACGCCGACATTAGGAAGTGCGAGCGCACTGGTGTCTGCTCGGGGTCGACAACGGCTCTTTGTCAGCCCAGCAACTACCTGGAGCTGGTTGATTCCTCTGTATTGCCACTGCGCGAAACACGCAACTCGATGGAAGACAATGCCGAGTTCTCCGACGGTGCTCGAGACAACGGGTTCATCACGGGCCCTGTCCGCGATGCGCAAGGCAACATCGTTGTGAACGACCTGATCGTCCCCATCAGTTATCAAGATCTAATGCCCCTTTTGGAGCAGCGTATCGCTGGAGAGGCGCTGAAATGTTTGCACGATTATGCCGCGACTGGAACTGGTCGATTTCCTTGGGCAGCGCCATCGAATTCGGATTACGGTGTGCCGTTATCAGATCGCGCGGGTGAAAGATGGG
>Ga0105241_10003563_pt1 | contig 11577 bp, 13 predicted proteins | sample KBSC64metaG_FD_80422 | JGI IMG/M metagenome (GOLD analysis project Ga0105241, IMG submission 80422) | Corn rhizosphere microbial communities from Kellogg Biological Station, Michigan, USA - KBS C6-4 metaG | ecosystem: Host-associated > Plants > Roots > Rhizosphere > Soil | place: Michigan, USA... | reverse complement strand
GCATGGATCTGATCTCGCGTTACTCGAAGGGCAATTTCCACGTGCGCGGCTTTTCGGGCAACGACAAGATGGACCATTGCGCGCAAATCGGTGAATACCGCGACGTGCTCCGACTTCATGTGAGGCCGCGCTGGAATTCCCCGCGCGGGCGCGGCGAGTGACGGCAGACGGTCCGCGCGCTCAATTCAAAGACGTGGCCTTCGTAGCGGCCGAGGGGCGCGGCGCGCAGCCACTCGATCGGCTGCTCCGCGAACAGCACCCAGGTTCGAGCTGGGCAGAAGTTCGCCGCTTGATCGAAACCGGCAAGGTGTCTGTCAATGGCGCGGTCGAGCGTGAAACGGTGAAGCGCATCGCCGGCGGAGCTGCCATCGAACTGCGCATGGCGGCAGCACGGCATCGCGAAGGGCCGCGTTTGCCCGCCGGCGCCATCGTGCACGCGGATTCACAAGTGGTGGTCGTGCAAAAACCGGCCGGCATCAGCACCGTGCCCTACGACGAGAACGAAACCGGCACGCTCGACGAACTCGTGCGCGCCGAACTCGGGCGACGCGAAGCGCCGCTCGGCATCGTGCACCGCATCGACAAAGAGACCTCGGGGCTCGTGCTCTTTGCGCGCACGCTGAGCGCCAAGCACGATTTGAAAAATCAATTTCGCGTGCACAGCGTGCGCCGTCGCTATCGCGCGATCGTGCACGGTCCGATCGCGGATCGCACGTTTTCCTCGCGTTTGGTGCAAGATCGCGGCGATGGCCGGCGCGGTTCCACGAACAACCCGACGCTCGGACGCCTGTCCACTACGCACGTCTATTTTCGTGAGGCGCTGGCTGGCGCGAGCTACATCGAGTGCCGGCTCGAGACGGGCCGCACGCACCAAATTCGCATCCACCTTTCGGAAGCGGGCCATCCGTTGGTCGGCGAGCGCGTATACGCGAAGAACAATCCCTTCCCGACGATCGCGGCGCCGCGCTTGATGCTGCACGCGTTCCAACTCGGCTTTCGCCACCCGAGCACCCAACTCGAGTTGGATTTCGAGCAACCGTTGCCCGCAGACTTTTCGGAAGTGCTGCAGCGGCTGCGCGTCAGTCTTTCCGGAACGCCCAATAGCGCGACAGGACGAAATTCAACACGGTGACGACGAACATCACCGCCAGCCAAGTGGGGCCAGCGGGCAAGTGATGGCGATCGACGAAGAAGCCCATGCAGCCCGAGCTGAACAGCAAGAATCCGGCCTGTAAGCTCACGAAGCGCGTCGCTTCACCGGCGACCGCGCCCGAGCTTTCGAACGTCCAACGTCGGTTCCAATAGTAACTCCACGCGGTGCCGACCGCGTAGGCCATGGCCTGTGCGAAGGCGGCACGCATGACGTGCAGCGCACTCCAAAACGTGCCGAAACCCACGGCCGCGTTGCTCGCGCCGACGACGCCAAAACGCACGAGAGGAAGGCTCAGCAGCTTGCGCAGGAGATCGGCGAGGCTCACCGGTTGCGACTCGGTCATCGGCCGCGTAATACTCCCGCCCCATGGCAATGACCACGACCTCGAGCGGCCTCCAATACGAAGACACTCGCCCGGGCACCGGTGCGACTCCGGCAAAGGGCCAGACCTGCGTCATGCACTACACGGGCTGGCTTTGGATCGACGGCAAGAAGGGCGAGAAATTCGATAGTTCGGTCGACCGCGGTCGGCCGTTCACGTTTCCTCTCGGCCAAGGCCGTGTGATCAAGGGCTGGGATGAGGGCGTCGCTTCGCTGAAAATCGGCGGCGCTCGCACGCTGCTGATCCCGCCGGAGCTTGGCTATGGCGCAGCAGGCGCAGGCGGCGTGATCCCGCCCAACGCCACGTTGCTGTTCGAGGTCGAGCTGCTCGAAGTGAAGTGAGGCCTCGTCGGATTTGCCGACGCCTATTGGCCGAGCGCGGAGGCTTGTCGGATTTCCGACAAGCCTCCCAACGCCTTTCAGCGTCCGACGAGGATGAGCGAGATCTTGTCGTTCAGATCGGCGCCCACGAAGTTCTGCGTGCCGGTCCCATACAGGCGACACAAGCCGAGTGAGCCGACGTTGGTGTGATTGAAGCCGTCGTCCGCGCACACGATGGCCTGCAAGGCGCCGTCGATCGAGAGCGACGAGATCGTATCGTTGCCGACGATGTTCAGATTGCCGGATTCGGCCTCGTACAGCGCGCGGCCGAAGTATTGAAATGAACCGGCGAGGTTTGCGTCGGCGGCGGCAAATAGCGGGTTGCCTGCGCTGGGCGTCGGCGTCGTCGCCACGGCGACGAGCGAGATTTGGTCGTTCAAATCCGCACCGACGAAGGCGTGATCGCCCTCGCTGAACAGCCGGCACGTGCCGAGGTTTGCGGCATTGAAGCTGTCTCCGCTGCACACGATGACGCGATAGCCGGGCGCCACTTGCAAGCTGCTGATTGCGTCATTGCCGACGCGCGCGAGCTCACCCGAGTTCGCGTCGAAGATGCCTTCGCCGAAACGTTGCGAGTTGCCGGCGAAGTTCGCGTCCGAGAACACTTGCAGCGCGCCGCTGTTGTCGCCGACCGGCTTGACCTCGATCGAGGAAACGTCGTCATTCCAAGTGCGAGCGTCGCTGCGGCCTGCCGTGAGCCCGACCAGACACGATTGATCCGTCGCAAGCGAAACCTGGAAACCGCCGAAACCCGCGTCCTGATACAGGGTGACACCGTAGCCCTCGGCCACGCGCACGGCGGAAATGTCGTCGTTGAACACGCCGAGGGAAAGCAGTTGAGAGAGGTCGTAACGGCCGAAGCCGAGTTGCGTGCTCGTGCCGGCGAATCCGCAATCGCGCGTTACTGTTGCTGGGGCGAGCGAGGCGCAGCGTGGATTCGCGTCGCCGAACACGCCCGCTTCGTCGATGGAAACGCTGCCCGTGCTCGAATAGATGCGCACGTAGCGCACGCGCATTTCGAAGCCCGTGACGTCGATGTCCGCGCCGCTCGGAACTGCGGGCACTTGCTTCCACGTGGTGTAATTGACGCCGTCGGTGCTGCCTTGGACCTCGAGGGGTTGCACGGGGCCCGGAGAAAGCGTGAGTCGATTGACGGTGCGCGGCACGCCGAGATCGATCTGCAACCACTGCGGGCCCGTGATGTCGCTGTACCAGAGCGAGTCCTTGTGGCTGTCGATGGCGTTCGTGGGCGGGCCACCCGAGCTGTGCCCCGAGGGAATGATGATCGTCGAGGAAGCGGTCGCGTTCACGCGCGGCAGCGCGCCGGACAAGCAGTTGCTGACGGTGAGGCTTTCACTCGCCGACGTACTCGTTGCCTCGACCGCGGACTCCGAACCGTCCGAAGACTCCGACGATCCGGCAGCGCCACAGGCTGCGACGAATACCGCCAGGCCTGCGAAAGAAAGCGATGCGACCCCAAAACGCACGTTGAACGACTTCATGCGCAAAGGTGTCCGGATGCCCTACAAACAGCTCGACTATTTGAATCCCAGAGTGGGAATTATCGTCGCGAATTAGGGTGTCAGTGGAAACACTAATTCACGTTCACCCGCTCAACGTGCTTTGAAGTCGCGGTCGAGGACGGTCTTTCGGCCGTCTTGCGCTGCGACTTCAATCGCTGCGTCACATAGTTTGCGGATCTGATCGGAGAGCACGTCAGTCACGCTATCGGACGTATTCATGCCGGAGCGTGCTTTGACGTACGCCTTCAGCTTCGAGACCACGACCAGCACTTCGCGCGGCAGATCGTCGGCGGGCGCACCCACGATGCGACGGCGCTTCTCGGCTTCTTCACTCATCTGCTTCTCTTTCGCGACAGAGTTGGCTTCGCGCGCTTGCTCTTCATCCTGCTCGCGCTGCCACGCTTCACGGGTGGGCGCTTTGACCTTCTCGGCCCACGCCTCGCGGTGGCGCATCATCGGTAGATGCGCATCCCAACACGCGAGTGAACAGAAATACATCGCCAGGCGACTGCGATTGCAGGTCGACACGCTGCATTGAAAATACTCTGCGCCGAACGCAATCGGCTTCTTACAGGTACTGCACACGCGAAATGAATCGGTCTCGTTCACGCGCCCTGAGCCTACACCGCCGCGGCGCAAAAGGCACCCAAGCCGCGCGCCGCATGCCGTGTCCCAAGCCGCATGAGAAGAGCGCTCGTTGCGACGACACTCGGCTACGTGGCGTGGCTTTTATTTGGGTTGGGGAGCTGTGCCGAGCACAGCCCGGCGACGGTTTCACCTCATGACGTGCCCCGCACCGAATCCGGCGAAGCCGCCGCCGAACCGAAGGCAGAAGATCTGTTCGACGACCCTTCCGCGAGCTGCGCGACAGGCACTGCCAACTGCGACCGAGACCAGAAAAACGGCTGCGAAGTCAGCCTCACCGATGACCCCGAAAACTGCGGCGCGTGCGGGACCGACTGCGCCGCTTTCCACGCCACCACCGGCTGCGTGGGCGGGATTTGCCGCATCCTGCACTGCGAATCCGCCTTCAGCGACGCCGACGCCGACCCCAAAAACGGCTGCGAAGCCCCCACCGCTCACAACGCCGCCACCGCCCCCGCAAAAAACCTGCCTCTCCCCCACAGCCCGCCATAGACGAACGCCAAACCTCGCGCTATCCCTCCGCCCACCCAGCACGAGTGGCGGAATTGGCAGACGCACCGGATTTAGGTTCCGGCACCGCAAGGTGTGGGGGTTCAAGTCCCTCCTCGTGCACTGAAGTGAAATCGTTGGAGTTGCTGAGCGGCGCGACAACGATTGTTGAGGGAATTGGTCGGCGTTGCCGACGATTCGCCGACGATTGAGCGGGCAGCCATGGCAGATGCTTTGACGGTGGAGCCGCCGCCAGCAATGCCTGCCGTTCACTCTTGTCCTTCTCATCGATGTCGACGGGCCGTCCTAGCGCATCAATGAGCATGCATCGTTCACCGCGTTGCGAAACGGCGGTTGCGGTGGCGAGTCGCACCGCGAGCGATTCTACAGATTGCAGCTCCGCACTTTGCGACTCAGCCCAGGAGATTCGTGGCCACGGCGTAGCGCGGCTGGGCGAGCCATTCGATGGCTGCGCGTACGCGGCGGGGTAACAGGCGCCGCGAGGGGTAGACAATGACTAGCTCGATTGGCGCCGGCTCGCCGAAGTCTGGCAGCAGGCGGCGCAAGCCAAGCTCGGGAATGACCGCGTCCACGGGTGCGAGCACGATTCCGAGACCGCGCGCCGCGACGGCAACGGCCGCGCGCGGGTCATTGACCGCAAATCGTGGACGGGGTGTGAGCTCGAGCTCGTGCCCTTTGGTATCTCGGAAATGCCAGACAATGGCGGAGCGGAGTACGATACAGGGCGCGTTGGCGAACGCTTGGCGTGTGAGTGCGGGGCTGCCATCCAGTCGGCTATCGATGAACGACGGTGCCGCAAACAAACCAAAATCTCCCTCCCACAGCCGGCGAACCACTAGATCCGAATTCTCCAAGGGTCCGGTGCGGATGGCGAAGTCGAAGCCGTCTCGAACCAAATCGTGGCGCGTATTCGTTGCGTCGACTTCGATTGCCACTCCCGGATGTGCCAAAGCAAAGTCGGTAAGCGCGAGCGAGACGCGCGTCGAGCCGGTGTAAGCGGGTGCCGTGACCCTCACGACGCCACTGAGCTCGGGTCGGCGATCTGCGGCGGCAGCCAGCGCCTCCTCGAGCCCGTCAAGATGGCCAGCGACTCCGAGGAGGAGTTGTCGCCCTTCATCGGTGACCTGAACGCGTCGCGACGTGCGTTGCAAAAGCTTCACGCCGAGCTCGTCTTCCAAACGGGCTACGGAACGACTCACGTTCGTCAACGGGCGCTTCAGCTGGCGCGCCGCCGCGCTGAAGCCCGCGTGTTGAGCCACGCACACGAACACCGCGACGTCGTCGAACAGCCCCGCCCGCGCTCCCTGCATGCTTCCAAATAAGGAATGATGCGTTCCAGGATCAACGAGTGCATCAGTTTTTGGCATGATCTATAGCTAACCCAGCTCGAACGAACGAGCCCCACCCGCTCGCCGGAGCAGGAGTTAACTATGAGTAATCAAAAGGAAATGCTTGAAGCAAACAAGGCAGTAGCGCGGCGCTTCAACCGCGAGGTCATCGAACAAAGCAGTGTCGCCGCCTTTGGCGAGCTGATGGCGCCGCACTTCGTGAATCGTTCAGCTGGCCCCGGCCAACCCGCGGGGCCCGAGGGCATGGCCTACTTCTTCAATCAGATCCTGCGCCCAGCGCTCCCCGATCTGACGGTCGAGATCCACGAGCAGGTCGCCGAGGGGGATTTGGTCACCACCCGCAAGACGATCCGCGGGACGCATCGTGGGACGTTGCTGGGCATCCCTGCAACCAACAGGGCGATCGAGATCGATGTCATCGACATCGTGCGCATCGAAACCGGGCGGTTCGTCGAGCATTGGGGCGTCAACACGCTACCGAGCGTCTTGCTAGCCCTGGGGGGCAAGTGAGCAAGCGCACCCTCGATGTGGGGGTGAGACTTGTCTGCGGAGTCGCGCTTCTGCTGTTCCCGTGTTGTTCGTCAAACGACGCGCAGCCGGACGCAGCGGCCGGAGGTGCGGGCGGTGCGACGGTCGCCAGCCTGCAGCTACCGGGAGATAAGTTCTACCCCGAAAGCCTGAACGCCACGAGCGACGGGACGGTGTACGTGGGCAGCATCGCCACGGGCGCGGTGGTAAAGTTCGAGCCCGGCCAAACAGTGCCCACGACCTTTCTCCCGCCTGGTGACGCGCTCGCGGGAGTAGCCGGTGTGCTCGTCGACGAGACGAGCCATTCGCTCTTCCTCTGTGCCGTAGACGCCTCATTTCAAACTACGCCCAGCGTACGCAGGTTCGATCTCTCGAGCGGCGCGCTCTTGGCCACGTATTCGTTTCCGGGTGCGCCCCGGGACACCGATCCGCCGACGCCGACCCTCGGGTTTCCGAACGACCTAGCTTTTGACGCAGCCCACCATCTGTTCGTCACCGAATCGTTCGGGGGGGCAGTGTACCGAGTTTCGGACCTCGAGAAGAGCTCGACGATGAGCTTGTGGGCAACCGATCCCGGATTGGCGCCCGTGCACATGGGCGCGTTCGGCGCGAACGGCATCTCTTGGGATGGCTCTGGCTTCTACGTCAATAACAACGACAGCGGCGCGGTCGTTCGGATAGCGATGAACGCTGACGGCAGCGCAGGCGCGATCACACCGTTGACTATCCAGCCGGCGCTGCAGCATCCCGACGGACAGCGCCAACTCGACCCCCACACGTTGCTCGTCGTGGACAACGCGGGAACGCTTTCCAAGCTGGTCATCGCACAGAACGACGACGCTCGGACAACGGTCATTCGCATGGGGCTGGACGCGCCTACTTCCGTTGTGGTCGTCGGAGGCGCGTACTGGGTAACTGAGGGGCAACTCACGTCCTCGCTGCTCACCGGGATGCCGCCGAACCTTCCATTCATGTTGCGGAGTGTGGAGGCGAATTGAGCGCGCAGCCGAGTACCATCCGGTCGTGGAGCGCCAGTGACCTTTTCAGTCGTCTTCTAGCGCGACGGCGCAGCGTTTCAGGAGCGCCTGCAAGGTGGCCCGCTCGCGGGCATCCATGCTGCTGAGCATGCGCGACTCGACCGCATCGACCGCCGAATGGCATGACGCCACGACTCGAGCTCCTTGGGGCGTGAGGGAAGCCGTGAGGACCTTCCCGTGCGTCGCGTGAGACTGCCCAAGACGACTAGACGACTGCACCAAACAGAGCTCCATAAACGCCGCGCGTTTCGACCGGAACCATGTTCGAGCAGCCGCGCGATTCGCGGCCCGGAGCACCTTGACCTGTTGCGTTATGTCGGTATATTTATTCATATGCCGACTATTGGGGCAGGCAAAAGGTACGTCATTCCCCGCGGGCTCGGGGTCCTTCGTCCAAGGGATGTCGCGGCGAGTGGGGTATCGCGAACTCAGATCCAACGACTCTCCGATTCTGGAAAACTGGAGCGGGTTGGGCGCGGCCTTTACGTTCCCGCCGGCACCAGGATCACCGAACACCACACACTGGTCGAGGCTGCATCGCGAGTGCCCAGCGGCGTGGTCTGCCTGCTGTCCGCACTGAGCTTTCACAGCCTGACAACGCAAAGTCCGCACGAGGTATGGCTGGCGATCGACGTGAAGGCTCGGAAGCCGAGGGCCGATTGGCCGCCGATGCGCATCGTTAGATTCTCAGGAGTAGCGCGGACGTTCGGGGTCGAGAGCCACGCGATCGAGGGCGTCGAGGTGCGTATCACGTCGCGCGCGAAGACGGTGGCGGATTGCTTCAAGTATCGGAATAAGATCGGCGTAGACGTCGCCATCGAGGCCCTTCGCGGGTACCTGGGTAAGCGAGGTCGGTCGATGGATGAGCTCCAACGTGCTGCCGCAGTCTGTCGCGTTGGCCGTGTCATCAGACCTTACGTTGAGGCCCTTGCGTGACTCCGACAGCGCCAAAGAATCTAGCGCATTCGGTGCGAGATCGACTGCTCAAGCTCGCGAAGGAGCGCGGTGAACAGTTCAACTTCGTGCTCGTCCGGTACGCTCTCGAGCGCTTGCTCTATCGGCTGAGCAAGTCAGAGCACAGCGGCGAGTTCACTCTGAAGGGTGCCATGCTCTTCACGATCTGGTCGAAGCATCCTCACCGGGCCACCAAGGACATGGATCTGCTCGGGTCAGGGCCGCCGGATCTCGGCCGACTTGCCCAGGCGTTCCGCGACGTCTGTTCCGCCCCTGTTGAAGATGACGGGGTCGTGTTTGCGCCACGCAGCGTCGAGGCACGCCGGATCAAGGAGGATGCCGAGTACGAGGGCGTGAGGATCACCCTTGGAGGCAAACTCGGTTCTGCGCAGCTTGCGGTGCAAGTTGACGTCGGCTTCGGCGACTCGGTCGTTCCCCCGCCAATGACGATCGAATTCCCGACGCTGCTTCCGTTTCCAGGGCCCGTCATCCGAGCCTATGCCAGGGAGACTGTGGTTGCCGAGAAGCTGCACGCCATGGTGGACCTCGGGATGGCGAACTCCAGGATGAAGGACTTCTTCGATGTGTGGTTTCTTTCGCGGGATTTCGAGTTCGAGGGGAACCAACTCGTTGCTGCTATCCGCGGGACGTTCGAACGAAGGCAGACGCCGATTCCTGCGGGGCTGCCAGTGGCGCTGACCGACACGTTTGCGCTCGATCCCACGAAGCAGGCGCAGTGGTCAGCGTTCGTTGCTCGCTCGCAGCTTGTGGGCACTGCGATTCTTCTGCCGGCGGTGGTGGGCCTCGTGGCTTCGTTCTTGGCGCCCGTGATTGAGGCGGCCAAGAACGGGGCATCGAATGTCGGGTCGTGGAAACCGGGCGGGCCTTGGGGCTAGCTAGGCCGATGCGAATCGTCCGCGAATCGTCTCCAGCCGCATCGAGACGCCGCCAACGGTAGCGAACCCCTCGCGGAAGCACGTCGCCGACGTCTGTTCGCCACCCCTCACTACGCGCCCACCGGATTCAGGTTCCGGCACCGCAAGGTGTGGGGGTTCAAGTCCCTCCTCGTGCACAATTGAATCCAGAGGGCGGCGTAGATTTTCGATCAGCGGCGTGGCGTTGATCGGGACTTTAGACCTGGTGGGCGGCGTGGGTTCTCGGGGTGTGGCGTGGAGAGTGTTGGGCACGCCGATTGAGGCCGGTGCAAGTCCCCTCGTGATGTAACGGCGTGCGGTTTCGTGGGAGTCGGATTCGTTCGCGGCCGAGGAGGGACTTGGGCTTCGGTCGCCGGTCTTCGACCGTCGTTCTCTGGCACAAGTCCCCTCGGGGTGTAACGGCGCCCGGTTTCGTGCGAGTCGGATTCGTTCGCGCCCGAGGAGGGCCTTGTGCTTCGACTCGGCTCCCTCCGGGAGCCTCGTTCTCTGGCGCAAGTCCCCTCGTGATGTAGGGGCGGGGTGTTTCGTGTGGCATCGGCCGAAGACGGGCGCGGTAGTCGCGCACTCCCTGCGTCGGGAGTTGTTGTCGGGAGCCGGCGGTTGTGTTTCGTGACTCACGCGAGCGCCGTCAGGTAGGACAGATGCGACGGGCTCTTCGCTGTCCTACTGACCAAGTGGCGAGGGGCGGGCGCGCTGGTGATACACGCGCCGCGCACCCGCCGCGGATCTCCGTCGCGTTCAATCGCACTCGGCGTGAGCGACGCAGCCGTGCGCGGTGCACGCATCTTCGTCGTCGTGAATGCTTTCGCACGCCACCGGTCGCTGACAGCGGCCGGTCCAGGCGCAGCCGTATTTGGCCACTTGGGCGCAGTCACTCTCCGTTCGCCCACCGCAGGAAATACCCTCGGAACAGGAGGTGCCGCAAAAATTACAGCCAGCGGATGGCAGACAAAGAACGACGATCGCGCTCGCCAGGAACACGCTCGAGAAGAGGCGCGCCCAGCGCCACTTTCGCAGGTTGAGCGCTAGCTTTGGCGGCTGCGCGGCCTCCGAGGGATAGGACCCGCGCTGGGACGTGTGCTTGAGACGATCGACGATGTTCATTCTTGGATACCTGCTAGGTGGGCGGGAGCTCACGCGCTTGCTCTGTCGGGCCTGAATTGCACGGCCCGTGCCACCACGGTCTCGCCGGTTGAGCATTTTTCGGCGGGTTGACGAAACCATTCCGCCTTAGCCTCTAGCGGAAAATATCGAGTTTCGGCGCCCTTAAACAACGGCGCTCGCCATTCGACTCTCGCGGGGAAACTCATTCATCATCATCAAGCGGAATGTGGTGGCGTCATTTTGCGCCATGGTGTTGCTCACGGCCGTCGCTTGCAGCGCGGAGGCCGGCACTGCGGCGGGGTGCGCATGTGCTCGGGCTCGCGTCGTCGTTTGACCTTGGTCCACCTAGATGGTCGTGAAGAACCGGGAGAATCTGAGTCGGACGACCGGCAGTGGTCGACGAGCACGAGTCTCGTTGCGCAGTGGGGATTGATGGGCCTCCGCGTCACCCACCGATTTCGATCAGCGGCGTGGCGTTGATCGGGACTTTAGACCTGGTGGGCGGCGTGGGTTCTCGGGGTGCGGCGTGGGGAGTGTCGGGCTCGCCGGTTGAGGCCGGTGCAAGTCCCCTCGGGGTGTAACGGCGCGCGGTTTCGTGCGAGTCGGATTCGTTCGCGCCCGAGGAGGGACTTCGGCTACGGCCGCCGGTGGCGTCAGGTCAATAGTTCGTTGCGCACGGCGAACAGCGCAGCCGCAGCGCGTGTGGACACGCCCAGCTTGGCGTAAATGTGCTCGAGGTGATGCTGCACCGTACGAGTGGAGAGCTCGAGCTGAGCCGCGACCTCTTTGCTGGTGTAGCCCCGCGCCACTTGCACGAGCACCTCCGCCTCGCGCGGAGTGAGCCCCGCCGGCAGCGGGCGCGCTGGCGCGGAGGGGGCGATGCCCTGGTTGGCCGCGGCCAACACTGCGTCTACTGCTCGAGGGCAAAGACGGCCGCCGTGCGCCTGATCTTTCAGCACTTTTGCCGCCGCCACGGACCGCGCCGCACGTTTGCTGGCCTGCGCCGACAGCTACCAAGCGCTCACGGAAGCCCGCGCCCACCGACCCGCGTTCGAGCCCGCTGCGGCGGCAAAAGTG
>Ga0105241_10003559_pt1 | contig 11585 bp, 8 predicted proteins | sample KBSC64metaG_FD_80422 | JGI IMG/M metagenome (GOLD analysis project Ga0105241, IMG submission 80422) | Corn rhizosphere microbial communities from Kellogg Biological Station, Michigan, USA - KBS C6-4 metaG | ecosystem: Host-associated > Plants > Roots > Rhizosphere > Soil | place: Michigan, USA... | reverse complement strand
TGGCCGGCACAGTTCCCGCATGGGTAGGCCCAACTCCAAACGTAGGGCTGACCGGTATTCTCAAGAATGTCATCTCGCGAGCCCGCGATCTCGTCCCAGGTAAGCGCCCGAAAGCAGTAGAAAGATGTCTCTGGAATGCGGCAAGGATGCCGCCGGGAGTGAGACCCAACCTCGTGACCATTGGCAATCGCCTGCCGCAGACGAGGCCATAGCTTGGGCATGATGGAACGGTATCCGGTAGTAACAAAAGCCGTAGCTTTGATACCGTGCCGGTCGATTGCATCCAGGCACGCTGGCAGCAGTTCGTGAGAGTCATCCACCGTATGGCTGACCACGGCCCTGGCGCCATTCAGATACTGAGTCTTTCCCAGGAATTCGACTGGGCCGGGAGGGCCCCCGAATTCCTTTTTACTCACTCCCAGCCGGGAAACTGGATCGCCTGGGATGACACCGATTGGCGAGGGTTCTGCCTGCAGCCCTGCGAAGTCCTTCCAGGAAAGATGGCTGTTTCGAGCGTAGTGTACAAGCGCGAGCAGTTTCAATGCTTTGCCAGACAGCCAGGAGGCGGGATCCACGAGCTGCGAGGATTTTAGCAGACCTGCCAAAGACCGCTTTGGATAAGGGATTTAGACTGTACGTTTCGCCCCTTCCCGCTTATATTTAGGCCTGTTATGCGTATTACCGATCCCACCGGCGGCTGCTGGCCGACCCCTTTTCAGGAGCTGCTCCTCAAAGCCGCCCTGTTAAAGACGGATGCAGCCCTGCACGCCTGGCAGGAATGGTACGGCCAGGACGGCCTGGAGCGCATGGATAACGGCTCCTACCGCCTGCTGCCCCTCGCCTATCGCAACCTCGACCGCCTGGGCTATCAGGATCCGGTTCTGATGAAGCTCAAGGGCGTGAACCGGCGAGCCTGGTGCGAGAACCATATGGTGTTCCGGCGCGTGGCTCCGGTGTTGGCCGAGTTTCACAAAGCTGGCATCTCGACCATGCTGCTGAAGGGCGCAGCCCTGACTTTGCTTCACTATCGCGATTTCGGCCTGCGGCCTATGCAGGACCTGGACGTTCTGGTCCCGGAAGAACAGGCCATGAGCGTCATTTCCCTCCTTGAATCCCAGGGTTGGTCGCGAAACACCCTGCCGGCCGTTCCCCTTGGAGACTTTTTTCTTTCCTACCGCCACTCCGCCGACTTCACCCGCGAACCTCTGGAGCGAATGGATCTTCACTGGCATGTCCTTCTTCAGGCCTGCTACAGAGGAGCCGACCGCACTTTCTGGGAAGCATCTGTTCCCGTGGAATTCGAGGGTCAGCCAACTCGAGCCCTCTGCCCAACGGACCAACTAGTTCACGCTTGCGTGCATGGCGTCGTCTGGAACCCGGTCCCGCCCCTGCGCTGGGTGGCGGACGCGTTTTGCATCCTTGAATCATCAGCCATTGACTGGAACCGCCTGCTCGATGTCGCGACCCAATTCCGGGTCGTTCCCGCGCTGCGCGACGCCCTCGGCTATCTGGTCAAGACGGTTGAGGCTCCGGTCCCGCAGGAAGTACTCGAGAAACTGAAATCCCTTCCGGTCACACCGGCGGAACAGCACGAGTACCAGTACTACCTGAAAGAACTGGATTCACCGGGCGTCAGTCAGACGGTACGCGCTCTTTACCCCCAGTACAGGCGCACCGTGAAAGGCAAGGGCCTGGTCCAGCGAGTGGCGGCAGTCCCTCTATTTCTCCAGCACTATTGGAACCTCGATCGCCAGGGCAGAACAATCTCCAGAATGTGGGACTACGGTGTCCGGCGCATGCGCGGGCTCTGGTCAGCACGCAGTTTGCAAGCGCGAATGCTTTAGGTCTCTGCCTTACACAAAAGCCCTAGCTTCGGCACAAACAGCCTCACTCTTGTCATTCCTGCCCCAGTACAAACAACCTCACCATTGTCATTCCGACGCCAGGTTTATCGGCGAGGAATCTGCTTTTTGCCGGCAGCGGAACGACAGATTCCTCGCGCGAAAATACCGCGCGTCGGAATGACAACCTTTTGGGGATTTCCAAAACCTGCGTTCAGCCCTTGGCTTTTCGGCGTCGTTCCAGAGCCAGCCTCATGATTCGGGCGTATTCACTCCGTGCGTCGCGTTGGCGTATCCCCATGTTCGTCTCGTGGATTCGCCGTCTGGCCACCACATCCGGAAGCATGGCCATCTTCAACGGGATTTCGGTTGCCCGGATATACCAATCGATAAAATCTCCGGTCTTCCATTGCGGATCGAAGAGTCCAACCCGATCCAGCGCGCTTCGCCGGACAAGGACCGTAATTTTCAGATAGCCCTGGAAGATTCCCAGCGACACAGGAGGAGTATCCGGACCCGTCTCCCGAAACTGCTCGACGTTTCCCATCACCATGTCCAGATTTGGATCACGCGCGAAGGCGTCAAGTTCCAGCTTGAGTCTGCCTTCCATCCACAAGTCGTCGGAATCGAGGAAAGCGATAAATTCGCCTTTTGCCTTTGAGAGCCCATGATTCAGGGCGGCGGCAACTCCGGCGTTTTCCTGGGAGTAATATTCCACTTGCGAAAAGCTGCGAGCCACAGCCGCGCTGCCGTCGGTGGAACCATCGTCCACTACGATGATCTGCATCGGATGATAGTTCTGCATCAGGATGCTGTCGATGGCAGCGCCCACGTACTTTTCGCAATTGAACAACGGAATGATCGTGCTGATCAGTGGAGCGTCGGTCTTGGATGCGCCCTGTGTTGGGTTGTCCTGAAGTGACACCATACTGCCGTCCACCCCCCTTTTCCCTTCGTTCGCTGTGCTCATTTCCAACCGCCGCGCAGAGTATAAGGCGACAGCATGAATCCCCGTAACATTTGTTCCGGACTGTGCAAGGTTGCAACCGCCTGCACGCATTACGACCGTGCGAAAACCCTTGTGCAGAGCGCCTTGCGTGGCCCTATCCCCGATGATAAACTCCGTCGCGATGGCCTTTTATCAGGTAAATCGGCCCGATGTCGTCATGGAATCTTTCGGGGGCGAAACTGTCCTCGTACAGATGAAAAGCGGCAATTACTACAGCCTGCAGGGGTCCGCTCCACTGATTTGGGACCTGATCGATCAGGGCTCTTCGGTCGAGGACGCCGGCAATTTTTTGCTGGCCAGCCACGCCGCCGACGAGGAAGAAGTCAGGCGCTCGGTGCGCAACCTCGTGGAAGAATTGGTGGCCGAAAGTCTGATTGTGCCGGTGTCCAGTGTCCCTATCCCTGCGTCCGGCAAGACCCCAGCTCCGGTAGAACCCGGCACGCCCTTCGTGCCTCCGGTGCTCGAGCGCTATACCGACATGCAGGAACTCCTGTTTCTGGATCCCATCCACGATGTGGACGAATCGGGCTGGCCGCACCGTAAGGTTGAGGGTGAAGGCTAAGAATGGACGTTACAGTGTCGGTGGAACGGCAGCCTGATTCTGCCGGCGGTCCTCCCCCCGACCCGGCTCGATTTTTCGACGCCGTCCTCGATGTTTTTCAGCAAGCCTCCGCCGGACGGCTCATCGAACATCGTTACCGCATCGGCGGCAAAGCCGTGCTCATGCGCTTTGCCGGCGCAGCCATGGCTGAACGTTTCTCTCCCGCCATCGGACATCTTTCCGATAAATCTCCAGCGGATCAAAAGCACGAGCCGGATCTGACCGTTCACTTCTTCGATGATCGCTCCACCGGCGCGCGCATGCCTCCCGCTCCGTGGCCCCCCGAGGCCCACGGCCAGCGCGGCGTGATTCAGGGCTACAACGACGACCGCTTTTTTACGACCTACGAAATCGGCATCGACATCCTGCAGATGTTCGATGCCAAACGGAACGCGGGCATTTACTGGGTGCGAGATTACGAATGGATCCCCTACTGGGAAAACAGTTTTCCCATGCGGTCCATCCTGCACTGGCGCTTCCGCAATGAGCCATTGCAGGCTATTCACGCCGGAGCGGTTGGGAATGCTTCCGGTGGCGTGCTGATCGCCGGCAAAAGCGGTTCAGGAAAATCCACTACGACCCTGGCGTGCCTGACTTCAGGCTTGCTGTATGCGGGTGACGACTACGTACTCGCGGATATTTCGGCTGAACCCTACGTTCACAGTCTTTATTCAACCGCCAAACTCGTCCCTGACAATTGCGTGCGTTTCCCTCAACTCACTCCGCTGGTTTCGAATCCCGATAAACTCGACGAACAGAAAGCGCTCATTTATCTGCGCGAGCATTTTCCCGACAGTATTGTCCGTGGCCTTCCTCTGCGCGCTATTCTGTTGCCCCGGGTCACCGGCCTGCCGAATACCAGGCTGGTCAAGGCCGGCGGCATGGACGCCTTTCGCGCCATTGCTCCCACCACTCTTCTGCACTTGACTCGCGCCACCGACGAAGCCGCCCGCAAGATCAGCACTCTCTGCCGTTCGCTTCCGGTCTACTGGCTCGAAGCAGGTACAGACCTGCCGCAGATTCCGCAAGTTATCAGTGAGTTTCTGAAAAGCGGTGCGCGATGACGGGCGCTGAAAATCTCGTCAGTGTAATTGTCCCGGCTTACAACGCTGCTTCGTTTCTTCCAAAGGCAATAGCGAGCATCGATCGCCAGGGCTACCATCCCCTCGAGATCATCGTGGTGGACGATGGTTCGACCGACAATACCGCCGAGGTGGTGCGCAGTCTTCCGAGTGTCAGCCACTATTTTCATCAGGAGAACAAGGGACCGTCCGCGGCGCGCAACGTCGCACTCAAGCATGCCAAAGGAGAATTCATCGCATTCCTCGATTCTGATGACGAGTGGCCGGTGGGAAAACTTGAGCTTCAGCTTGGCCGCCTTCGGGCGGACCCCCGGCTTGAAGTAGTCCTGGGACGAATCCAGTACATTTCGCTGCCCGGAGCCATGAAATTAGACCTTCCATTCGAGACCGAGGACCGCACTCTCACCCACGTTCATCTCGGGAGCGGTGTCTATCGCAAATCGGTTTTTGACCGGATCGGCCTCTTTGAAGAAAGCCTGCGCTACAGTGAAGACGTAGACTGGTTCATGCGCGCGCGGGAAGAAGACGTCTCGATGGTCATCCTGGGAAACGTGACACTGCTCTACCAGCTTCACGCCGGCAACATGACCCGCGAGATGACCGCGGAACGCTCGAACCTGGGAATCGTGATGAGGCGTTCGCTGGAGCGGCGCCGCAGCCGCGGACCGGGACGTCCGGTTCAGTTGAAGCCCTGGTCTTTTTACGATGAAACCGGACGTACACGGGTTCCCTCGCCGGACAATTCCTCGCGGAAGCCCGCGCTATGAGCAAACCGGACAACTCGAAATCACAGAAGCGCGCCGCCTGGCGCTACTACGCCGGTTGTTATCAGGGGCAGAAGGACTCTCTGTTCGTCACGGTCCTGTTGTGCGCCATGCAGTTCGTATTCGTGCTGCCCACCATCTATCTGGTGCGGCATGTTTTCGATGTCGTCATTCCGCGCGGCGATTTACGTGGCGTGTTTTGGGATGGCATCACCATTGCGGTCTGCCAGACGCTCTACACCCTCTTCGTTCTGTGGGTGCGCAGCGTGACTCTGCGGACCACCAAGGTTGCCGTCGCCCGAATCCGTTTCGATCTGCTCTCCCGCCTGTATGTGCTTTCGCGCACTTTTTACAGTGATGGCGATCGCGGCGGCCTGCATACCGTAATCGTGCAGGACACTGAACGTGTCGACGTCATGAGCAACGCAATCGTCTCGCGCGTTCTGCCGTCACTGCTGGCCGCCATTGCACTCTCCTGTGTGCTCCTCTGGCTGAATTGGAAAATGTTTCTGGTGACCATGCTGGTCGCTCCCTTGCTTGCCGGGGTAAATCGCATTCTGGGGAGAAAGCTCAAGGCTGCATCAAGGACCTTCCGGCGTACTTTCGAGACCTTCAGCAAAGGCGTGCTCTTCGTCACCGAGTCGATCGATCTCACCCGGAGCCAGACTGCCGAAAAATTCGAACTTGAACGCCAGTGGAAGCAGATTGAAGACCTTCGCCTGAACAGCGGACGCTTTGCCTGGCTCGATACCGCCTACAGCCAGGTACAGGGCAACCTCGCTATGGCCGCCGGCGTTCTGGTGCTGATGGCGGGCGGAGTGGCCGTAGCTCATGGCTCGATGACCACAGGCGCCCTGCTCTCGTTCTTCGTGACCCTGCGAATCCTGAGCCAGTACGGCGCATCGGTCATCGAAATTGCACCGACTATCGTCCTGGGAAACCAATCCCTGCTGGCGCTTCACCAGTTGTTGACCACAGCCGCAGTCGAGCCTTATCAGGGTACGGCCAAGATTGACTTTCAGGGTGAGATCAAGCTCGAGGATGTTTCCTTCCGCTACGGCAAGCCGGCGGTGTTGAACGGCGTCAATCTGGTTATTCAGCCTCGCCGCACGGTAGCTCTCATCGGTCCCAACGGTTGCGGCAAGAGCACCATCCTGCACCTGATTCTCGGATTCTACCGGCCGAACACCGGCGCCCTCTATTGCGATGGACGTCCCTACGACGAAGTCGATCTCTCGTCCGTGCGTAAAGCCATCGGATTCGTCGCCCAGAATCCAACTCTCTTCAGCGGATCGATTCGCGAGAATATTTCCTACGGAATGCCGGAGGCCACGCTGGAACAGATTCGACAAGCCGCCAGCCTCGCTCTCGCCGATGAGTTCATCATCAAGTTGCCCGACGGCTATGACACCACCATTGGCGATGACGGTGTCCGCCTGTCCGGCGGTCAGCGCCAGCGCATCGCCATAGCGCGCGCTCTCCTGCGGCAGCCGAAACTTCTGGTGCTCGACGAACCGACTAACCATCTGGACATCAAAGCCGTGACTCGCCTCATGGAAAACCTTCGTCCATTGGAGAGTAAGTTAGCTTTGCTGCTGGTCAGCCACGACCGCGAGGTAGTTCGCCATGCCGACGACGTCTTCGAAATCGACAACGGCATCGCCCTTCGCATTGCAACCGCCACCGTATAAGAACTGAGAACCGAGAACTAAAAACCAAGATCAAAACGAAGAATTAAACAGCCAGCAATCGCATGACACCTGCGACCGAGAAACAACTGAGAACCGAGAACTAAGAACTAAAAAACTAAGATTAAAAACGAAGAATTAAAAGCCAGCACCCGTAAAATCCACGACCCAGGCGGTAAACCAGGTGAATCGGGCTCCCGGCCAAACCATCCTCACGCCGTTCCGCATCGCGCTGATTCTGGGAGCGACAACCATCGTGGGCGCTGCACTCCGCCTGCACCAACTCTCCGTCAAAAGCTTCTGGATCGACGAAGGCGCGAGCGTTAGCTTCGCCACCATGCCCTGGCGTCCTTTTCTAAAAACGCTCTGGAACTACCAGGGCAACATGACGCTCTACTATTTCCTCCTTCGCGCCTGGATCCATCTCGGCGACAGTGAATTCGTAGTGCGCAGCCTCTCTGTGATCTTCGCGGTCCTCACTATTCCGGCGATTTATTTGCTGGGCAAGCGTCTCTTCGATCGTTCCACCGGACTGATTGCCGCGGCGCTGCTCGCCGTGCACAGCTTTCACATCCACTGGTCGCAGGAAGCCCGCGGCTACAGCCTGCTGATCCTGCTCCTGGTGCTGGCTGCGTATTTTCTGATTTGCGCGCTGGAGTCGAAGGCCAGCCGGATTTTATGGATCGCATTCGCTGTGACCGCTGCCCTCAGCTTCTACGCCCACATTTTTGCGGTCTTCGTGCTGGCTGCTTTCGCTTTCTCTATCGCCTTCCCCAAGCCCTTCCGCATCGAAAAGCAAACCATCGTCTGGGTCGTGATTCTCTTCGAACACCTCATCGCCCCCATGGCTCTGTTCGTCGTAGTGCACCACTCCGCCAGCCAGATTGGCTGGCTTCCGCCACCGTCGCTGGCTGCGGTCAACGAATTCTTCCTGCTTCTGACCAGCCAGGGCGGGATTGCGCTGGCTGTGATTTATCTATCGCTATGCGGATTGGCATTCATGCTGGCATCCGAAGCCAGCCAGCCGGACAAGATCCAAACAGAAAAAGAAAGGTGGGCCCTCCGCCTTCTTTTCCTGTGGCTCGTTCTGCCACCCGTGTTGACTCTGGCCGCAAGCGCAGTCAAGCCGCTTTTCTACGGCCGCTACATGGTCATGTGCGTGCCCGCGCTTGTCCTGCTCGCGGCCCGCGGACTCACTCTTCTCTACCAGGCTCCAATGGCGAGACGAGGGGCAGCGCTGGCGGCTTTCCTGCTGGTCATGACGCTGTCGGTTTGGGGCACGCACAAATATTTCACCAGATTTCCCCAGGAAAGCACCGACTGGCGCGCGTCCGTGAACTACATCCGGGACCATCAGCAACCCGGAGATGGCGTCTTCATCTACACCGCACACGCTCTAAGCTACGACTATTACGTGCATCACCCTGCGAAAGGGGATACGAATGGAGCGCCGGATGTTTTGTATCCACCCGACCCTAGGCGGCCTATAAGCCGCGACGAAATTACCAGCGACATCGCCGGACGCCAGCGGATATGGCTTCTCCTCCACGACGAAAAGGGAAAACCCTCCGAACTGGCCGAAGTCCAATCCACAATAGGCGAACAATTCCAGGCCGGAGAAAAGCAGGTCTTCCCGGGAGAGATCCCAATCACCGTCGTGCTCTACACCCGTGCCCAAGGCGGGAAGTAACCACCCCAGTCCACGCGGGGACAGCCGCCCTCGGCTCTCCAGCCGAGCGAAGCTCGGCAAAGAAGCGGTAGAGAAGCCAGGCTGAGAAAAACCGCGCCCTGTAGTAAAACAGTAAAGTGCGGAGAGTTGGCCGAGTGGTTGATGGCACCGGTCTTGAAAACCGGCATACCCGGAAGGGTATCGGGGGTTCGAATCCCTCACTCTCCGCCAGCGCCTTATTTATCTTGTACTTGTGATTTCGGTCTTGCCCGGTCCAACTTTCCTTCCCATCTGGCTTTCCGGCTCTTTGTTCCAGATTCCGAACAGAATTCGTTTGCCGTTGTGGTAAGTGCACGCAAGATGTACCTTTTCTTCGCTCCGACTTCGGAAGTCAGTTCGCTTTCGGCTCCATAGGGCGGAGGCCCCTTCGCGAACGCCGACTATCCAACGCCCGACACGCGAGATCGTACTTTCGCCCGTACCATCTCTGCCCATTGGAAGAATGCGATAGATCAGGTTTTCGATGGCAGTTGCTTTAGAACTCCAGCCTCTCCTTGACGCGTTATATGACGCTGCAGTCGATCCCACGTGCTGGGCAGCTTTCCTGAATCATTTAACGCGAGCCGTCAGTGGCGAAGCTGCCGCCCTGGTGCTGCACGATTTTAAAAACGTCTCCTCGTCGGTCGCTGAACAGGTAGGGTTATCGTCCGAAGGCACTCTTCTGTACGCTCAACATTATTACAAACTTGATGTCTGGACCATGCGGGGGCGCGAGTCTCCACAATCCGTCCTGACTGCGACTTCGGAGCAGTTATGCCCATGGAGTGAGTTTCGTCGAACCGAATACTACAACGATTTCTTGCGCCATCACGGCATCGCTCATGGCATTTTCTCCGTCATAAAGAGGTCTGATTCCGACATCGCCTCGTTGAGCGTCTACAGAGGCCGCAAGGGTGAATTCTCGGACACTGATCTTGAAATCCTGGAATGCTTAACTCCTCACGTGCGGCGAGCGTTCCGGGTGCATTCTCAACTCGGGCGCCTTCGCAGCGTAGCCAATGGTTGGCATGCCGCACTGAATGCAATTTCCACTCCGATGTTTCTCCTTGGACTGTCGAGCAGGGTGATCGGAATGAATGATGCAGCAGCTTCGTTAGTCTCCAAAAGAGATGGGCTGTTGATTACGAAATCCGGGATCTCTGCTGAACGCGCCTCCGAGGCGCATCAATTGCGGCATTTGGTTAAGACAGCCACAGCTGCGTCGAGCAACACCGCGAAGTCGGCGGCACTCAAAGTGACTCGTAGATCAGGTTCTCCGCTCAACTTACTCATTTCCCCGGCACCGGACTACGTGGAACCTGAGAGCGAAAGAAAAGTCATTGCTCTGCTCTTTGTCAGTGATCCGGACCAGTGTCCGCTCCCGGCGCCAGCAGTTCTGCAAATGTTGTACGGATTGACTTCTGCGGAGTCTCGCCTGACACTGCACCTCGCCAACGGACAGGATCTGCGTGGTATTTGTGACGAGTTCTCAATCACCTACGCGACCGCACGGGCGCATCTGCGCAACATTTTTCAAAAGCTGGGTATCCGCCGCCAGGCCGAACTCGCATCCCTGATTCTTCCTCTCGCCAGCCCGCCGTCCCGGCAGCGCTGACCACTCGCATATTAATTTTTGACGCTTAGTCCATTTGGACGATGCGCCAGATCACGCATACGCGCAGATTTGTCCCCTCAAGGGATTCTCGACATCAGGCTCTTCGGGACATTTGCCACTTCGCTACTGATCGTTCAAGTCAAAAGACAGAAGAGGTTAACTCAATTATGTTGAATCAAGTAAGTCCCGCCCGATTCTCCGCGGCATTTCGACGAAACGGGATGCTCGTCGTTTGCCTGGCTATGTGTACTCTTGGGTTTTCCCCTTATGTAAGCGCCGGGGACAACCACATTATCAAGTTTGACGCCCCGAACTCGGGTTCAGGCCCCGATCAGGGCACGACCTCGACAGGCATCAATATTCTGGGGTCAATCACTGGATACGTGACCGATAGCAACTACGGCACTCACGGCTTCATTCGATCTCCTTCGGGCCACTTCACCGAGTTTGACGCTCCCGGGGCCGACCCGGTGGTGGGCTGCACCTGCCCCATCAGTATCAACGATTTCGGCGCAGTCACGGGTCAATCATTCGATGCAAATGTCGTGAGCCACGGGTTCGTTCGCAGCCCCGCCGGCAAGATCACTGTGTTCGACGTTTCAGACGCAGGTATCGCTGGCGGACAGGGTACTTCTCCATCCAACAGCAACGATTTTGGTGTGATCGTAGGAAACTACGTTGACGCGAACGGCGTGCCTCACGGTTTTCTGCGCACCCCGAACGGCAACATCATTACGTTTGATCCCAGCGGGAGCCAGGGCACATTACCGAATAACGTCAACAATTGGGGAGTGACCGCCGGCACTTACTATGACTCAAACTTCGTCCTGCACGGCTTCTTGCGCAACCCTAACGGCAAGATAACAACGTTTGACGTGCCTGGTGCGTTTACCGACGCCAGTTCGATCGGCACTTACACCGCGTTTGTAAACGACTTGGGTGTGGTCGCGGGCAGCTACTTTGATGCCAACACATTTGTGGAATATGGATACGTGCGTAGTCAGAACGGCCATTTCACCAAGTTCGCGGCTCCGGGTGCGGGCACCACTCAGTTCTCTGGCACAAATGTTTTCGCCGTCAGCTTCCAGGGGGCGATAACCGGGTACGGAGCTAATGACAATCTTGATGCGCTTGCTTTCCTGCGCACTCCTAACGGCAAAATAACCACCTTCGGGATTCCGGGACAGATAGAAGGTGCAGGCAATGACTACGGTTCAGCCGGATGGGCCATCAATGCGGGTGGCACCGTGGTCGGACGCTGGCGCGACACCAACTAC
>Ga0105241_10003557_pt1 | contig 11587 bp, 10 predicted proteins | sample KBSC64metaG_FD_80422 | JGI IMG/M metagenome (GOLD analysis project Ga0105241, IMG submission 80422) | Corn rhizosphere microbial communities from Kellogg Biological Station, Michigan, USA - KBS C6-4 metaG | ecosystem: Host-associated > Plants > Roots > Rhizosphere > Soil | place: Michigan, USA... | reverse complement strand
TGTTGGCAACAGAGGATTTCAGCACGGCGCCATTATCGAGCCGCACGCTATAGATGCTTTGACCGCCGAGATAGCTGATATCGACGATATGGCCTGAGAGCTGATTGAAAGATTCGCCCGGACCGGTTTGCGCAGGCCGATGGGAAGGCGACAATCGGACTTTTTCCGGCCTGACCGCTATCGAGACCGCGACGGCTGGGAGCACCCCGCCGTGAACGGCCTTGATCGCCACGCCACCCGTTGCAACCGTCAGGCAATCTGCATTCCGCGATGTCTCCGGCCCTTCAAACAGATTGATGTCACCAACGAATTCGGCGATCCACCGCGAGACCGGCGCTTCATAGAGCTCGCGGGGCGTAGCCACCTGTTCGAGACGGCCCGCCTTCATGACGCCGATCCGGCTCGCCATGGTCATCGCCTCCTCCTGATCGTGGGTGACGATGATAAAGGTCGTGCCGAGACGGCGCTGCAATTCCATCAGCTCGATCTGGGTATTTTCACGCAGCTTCTTGTCGAGTGCGGCCAATGGCTCATCGAGCAACAATATTCGCGGACGCCTGGCGAGCGCGCGTGCCAGCGCGACCCGTTGTTTCTGCCCACCGGATAACTGATCAGGCTTGCGCCCTTTGAATCCTTCAAGGCGGACCAGCGCCAGCATTTCCGCGACACGCGTTTCGATCTCGTCGCGCGGCAGAGCTGCCCGCTTTAATCCGAAGGCGATGTTGTCCCGGACGCTGAGATGCGGAAACAGCGCGTAATTCTGGAACATCATATTGACGGGACGGCGGTGCGGCAGCACAGAGCCGATATCGCTGCCGTCCAGCAGAATGCGGCCCTCATCCGGCGTTTCGAAGCCTGCCAGCATGCGCAGGAGCGTGGTCTTGCCACATCCGCTCGGTCCGAGCAGCGCAAAGAATTCGCCGGCTTTGATTTCAAGCGAGAGCCGATCGACGGCGCGATGGTGGCCAAATGATTTGACGACGGACTCGATCCGAAGCAGCGCCTGGCTCGGCGCCGTCCCAGGCATTTGCTCCCCACCTAACCCATTCTCAGCCATATTCGCCGCCATGGGCGAAGTAGTACCGGCCGCGGAGAAGGGGCGCAACGCGGAACGTAGCGCAAGCAGCAGCTCAATCTGTCTAGGCGGTGCGCCTCGCCATGAAGCTCGCCAGCGCCTCGCGATCGGCGACCGGCAGCGAAAGGCCGAGTTTCGTGCGGCGCCATAATATATCGTCAGGAAAGCGCGCCCATTCCTTGTCCATGAGATAGCAAACTTCCGCGCCAGTCAGTTCACCAAAGGAAGGCCCGAGGTCTGATCGCACTTGGGCGTGCCCGAGGACGTCAACGATCCGCGTGCCATAGCAGGCGACCAGCCGCTCGGCCTCGCGCTCCGAAAGAAACGGCCAGCGTTGAGTAGCGCCGTCCACCTGCGCTGCAAAGCCGCCGACCGCGAAGTCTCCGCCCGGCAGCGGGACGTCAGCAGTCCAGCGAGACCCCATCGGATAATAGGGCGTGAGCTTTGCAACCGCCCGTTCGGCGCGCAGTCGCGCGCCCGTCAAATCGCCGCCAAGAATGGTGAGCAGAGGCGCCCGGTTTCGCTCATCGTCGAGCGTGATGGCGCCGCGATAGGAAAAAGGTTCTGGCGGATGCGGGACACTATTGGCGCCGGCGATCGCCTGGATCACGTCGGAAGGCCCGATTTGTTGGCGAAAGTACCGGTTCGCGGCCCGACAGAGATAGGCCACTTCGTCGCCCGAGGCCGAGACGATCGCCGGATCGCCGGTGAATTTTCCCGGAACGGTTCCGATCAGTGTGAAGTCACGCTCATAAGGTGAGACGAAAATCAGCCGCTGATCATCGTTCTGGAGACTATAGACGTGATTATCATCAAACAGCCGGCGAACGATGATCTGGCTCAGTTTGACGATCTGGGCTGGCGGAGGCGGTATCCGTAATACGGTTTCGGCAACCGATGCCGCCCAGGCACCACTCGAGTTGACCAAGGCGCGCGCCGTGATCACGCGCCGCTGGCCACGATCGATCACGGCAAGCCGCCAGACAGCCCCGCGATCGGCGCGAACGCAGCGCGCGCCCGTGCGTATATCGGCGCCACGCTCAGCGGCATCGACAGCATTCAAGACCACGAGCCGCGCATCATCGACGACACAATCGGAATAATCGAACGCGGTTCCAAAGGGCCGCTTGAGCGGAACGCCGATCGCATGATGGGTGAGATCAACGGCGGAAGACCCTACAAGCTTGGGGCGCGCGGCCAAACGATCGTACAGCAGCAGCCCGGCACGCAACAGCCAGGGAGGCCGGGCCTCCGCCAACACCGGAATGACAAATCGTTGGGGCCGAACCAGGTGCGGCGCGATCCGCATCCATGTCGCGCGTTCCTTCAGTGTCGCCCGCACCCGCCAAACATGGCGGCGTTCCAGTTCAGCCAGATCGCCATGGATCAGCCGTGGCGTGGCCGAAGACGCCGCCTGACCCAGATCGCCCTGTTCGATGAGGATCACCCGCAAACCGCGGCCAGCAGCATCGCGAGCGATGCAGGTGCCGTTCAGCCCGCCCCCAATGATCGCCAGGTCGTAATCGGACATGGCCTAAGCTATAGCGGGTTCAGCCCAAATGGGCACGCGCCCGCGAATGCCTGTCGACAGCTGAGCTAGCCGGTCAGGCGGACCGGATTGGCGGAGTCGGAGAGCGCCGCGCGCCCCACCAGCCCGGAATATTGCTCGATTGGCGCAGGCCTGCCGATGAAATAGCCCTGCACCACATCGCAGCCTTCCTCCGCCAGGAAAGAGAGCTGCTCCTGGGTTTCGACACCTTCGGCAACAATCGCAATATCGAAATTATGTCCGAGGCCGATGACCGCGCGGACGATGGCCGCGGACTGCGGATTGCGTCCGAGATTGACGATGAAGGTACGATCGATTTTGATCTTGTCGAACGGAAATGCCTGCAGATAGCTCAGCGAGGAATAGCCGCTGCCGAAGTCATCCATCGATATCTTCACTCCGAGCGTTTTCAGTCGGCGAAGCGAGGCGAGGACGCGGTCAAAATCCTCGATCAGCACGCCTTCCGTAATCTCAAGCTCAAGACGATCGGGCGCGAGCCCCGTTTCCAGCAAAACGCTATGAACCAGGTTTACCAGGTCGCCGTGCACGAATTGGGCCGGCGACAGATTGACCGCGACCTGGAGCGGCAACGGCCATGATGCGGCCTGACGGCAGGCTTCCCGAAGAATCCATTCGCCAATTTCGACAATCAGCCCGCTTTCCTCGGCCAGCGGAATAAAATCGCCGGGCGAGACGAAGCCGCGCAGCGGGTGCTGCCATCGCGCCAGAACCTCGAAACCGATGATATCGCAGTCGGCGGCGGTTTGGCGCGGAATGGCCAATGGCTGAAAATGCAGCAGCAATTCGCTCTTTGCGATTGCCATCGAAAGGTCCTGATGCAGGACACGTCGATCCCGGACCTGGCGATCCATTTCAAGCTCGTAGATCCCGATCGCACCGCGTGATTTCGCCTTGGCACGGAACAGGGCCGCGCTGGAATTGGCAAGGAGCGCCGCAGCGGTATCGCCATTACGAGGGAATATCGAAATGCCGGTGGTGATGCCGGTGCGGACCGACTTGCCATCGATCGTGAATACCTGACTGATCGCCTCGGCCATTCGCTCAGCCAGGTTCATGGCCGCCTCGGGCTGCCGGCCGTCGATGATCAGGCCAAATTCATCGCCGCTCAATCTGGCAACCACGCCGCTACAGGCCGCCGCCTGCAGGCGGTGCGCCACATCGATCAGCAACTGGTCCCCCACGGCGGGCCCGAAGACATCGTTGATCTCCTTCAATCCGTCGAGATCGACCGACAACACGGCGAATTCCTCGGCCGTTTCCTCGCAGGCCTCGATCATCTGGGTCAGCGCCTGCAGGAACGCCGGACGGTTTGGCAGATCCGTCAGACCATCGTGATAGGCCATGTGCGCCATCCGCGACTCGGTCTGGCGGCGGGAGGTGACGTCCTCGTAGGTTTTGATCAGATAGAGCGGATTGTCGGCCTCATCGGTGACGGTCTTGCGCCGCGTGAGATAGAGGCGGAGCCCGTCCTTGGTGCTGATCGGATATTCCTCGGTGCGCACCTGGCCTGTTTTCACCGCGGCCTCGTCGCGCGACACGATCAATCGTGCTTCTTTGGCAGAAAAGACCTGCTCCGCGGTTTTTCCCAGAACCGCCTCGCGAGGCTGATTCAGAATGGTCTCAGCCCTGCGATTGGCGAGCAGGAACTCGCCGCCCTGCGCCCGACTGACGGTCAGCGCAATCGGGATGTTCTCGACCACGAGTTCGAGAAATTTCTTGGTGTTGTGCAACTCCTCGGAGAGCGACTTTCGCTCAGTCACGTCCTCGTACGAACTCACCAAATATTCCGGCGTTCCCTTTCCGTCGTGGGTGACAACTTGGTAGACCGAGAGCACCCGCGGTTGCGAAGGGCCCTGAATGGAAAGTTCGCTGCGGAATTCGCCCCGCGTAATCGCCTGCCGGTCATTCTCCGCAATCGCTTCTGCCATTGTCCGCCCGAAGACGTCTTCGATACGCTGGCCAACGATCTCTTGTCGGGATCGGCCAATAAACTTCTCGAAGGCCCGGTTTGCGAGGATATAGCGATCGTCGGAAATGCGTTTGACGACCACGCAAACCGGCAGGTGATCAAACATGGCCTCGAGAAAGCGATGATCGGCGGCTTTGACGACAGCGTCCGACGCGTTCGTCGCCTCGTCCCCAACTTGCTCGCTCTTGCTGGCCGCCCGCCGACCCTCATCGCGAAGCGCGGAGAACCACAAAATCACGGCAGCAGCGAAGCAACAGGCGACGATGCCGCCGGTGACGATCTCTCCCATGCGGACGGAAGCTTCGGCAGCGGCGCGACCTTGAGGCAATTGATCGGCCCATGCCAGGCTCGCACGCGCAAGAATCGCAAGCACGCACAGGCCGGCCGTCACAGAAAATAGAATTCTGCCGCTTGCCTGCCAATTCTTGTCGGCCATCGTTCACCCGCAGATTGCGGCGGGAGTTTCTGGCAGCCGCCGTTTGAATCGGGTAAACGCCGCTCACAGGCATTCGGAAATATGACTAAAATTACGGCGATCCATCGCTATGATTAACGTAGGCCTAATGGTGACGCTCACCTCTCCAAACCCTTCAATTCCCTGCGAGAGCTTGGCCGATGAATGAGGTGGACTGCGTTGTGGTTGGCGCAGGGGTTGTAGGCCTCGCCATCGCCCGCCGCCTGGCCGAGACGGGGCGTGACGTCATCGTGCTCGAACAAGCCGCAACCATCGGCAGCGAAACCTCGTCGCGCAACAGCGAGGTGATCCATGCCGGCATCCATTATCGCCCGGGCAGCCTGATGGCCCGCATGTGCGTGGCGGGAAAGCAGGCGCTTTACGCCTATTGCGAAAACCACGGCATTCCACACCGCCGCTGCGGCAAGTTGATCGTGGCGACGGGCCGTGACGACCTCGATCGGCTCCGATTCATCCAGGCCCATGCGGTCAACAACGGTGTATCCGACCTGGAATTGCTCGACGCTAAAGCCGCGCGTGAATTGGAACCTGCGCTCCATTGCGAAGCCGCCCTCCTGTCGCCTTCCACCGGAATTCTCGACAGCCACGCCTATATGCTGGCGCTGCGCGGGGAGGCGGAAGCCGCCGGGGCCGCCTTCGCGTTTCGGGCTCCGTTCCAACAAGGCCGGCCGGTCGGAACCCAGATCGAGATAGAGGTCGGCGGCGGCGAGCCGACAATTTTGAGGTGTCGCCTGCTCGTCAACGCGGCGGGTTTGAACGCACCGACAGTTGCCCACCGCATCGCAGGCATTCCGATGGATCTCATTCCCAAACTCTATCTGGCCAAGGGGAATTATTTCAGCTGCACGACGCCAGTGCCGTTCACACGGCTGATCTATCCCATGCCAGAACCTGCGGGGCTCGGTGTCCATTTGACGCTGGACATGGCAGGACAGGCGCGATTTGGCCCGGACGTCGAATGGATCGATGCGATCGACTACAACGTTGATGCGGGTCGCGCGGAAACGTTCTATCCGGCCATTCGGCGGTACTGGCCCGCGCTTCCCGACGGCGCGCTTGTCCCCGCCTATGCCGGAATCCGACCAAAGACCGTAACTCCCGCCGTCGCCGCGCAGGATTTTGTGATCCAGGGACCACAGCAGCATGGCCTTGAAGGTCTGATCAATCTGTTCGGCATCGAATCCCCAGGGCTCACGTCTTCGCTCGCCCTGGGCGATTATGTCGCGGAACTGACCACCGGTGGCTCGGAGCGGGGATAAATTCGGCCCCGTCCCCTTGCAGCTCTTTGATCCTGAAGGGATCTAGTGAAGGGTCGCTGTCGTGTGTCTCAAACGCTCGATCTCATCCTTGACCAACAGTTTCCGGCGCTTCAATTCGGCAATTCGCAGATCATCGGTGGAAAGATGCACAAGAGCCTCGCGCAGTTCATTTTCCAAATTCCGGTGCTTCCTCTCAAGCTCAACGAGATGTGCTTGAATTGCCATTCGAAACCTCCTCGGTGTGGTTAAACCTCAGATCGATCCGGACCTCGAAGTGTACATCAGCGGCAACGGCTGTCGACTGGAAACGGCAGCTGTCGTTCATATTTTTGGGAAACATCTGTAATGAATCGTGAGCAGGGGTGAATCGCCTGGTGGAACGTGCTTTACTGCCTTGCAACACGCCCGCTCGATGGCTCACACCGCCAAAATCGGCTAGCCTTGAACTGCTCTCGGCTATTCGCCCAGCGGGGCGTCCGGCCGAACAACGATCGCGCTTAAGTCGAAGTGACCATGACCAACGAAGATGAGCGCGAACTTGAAGATGAACTCGCCCGCTTGCAGCAGGAGCATCGCGACCTGGATGCGGCGATCGACGCCTTGCATCATTCGCCGGCTCCCGACCTGCTGCGTCTGCAACGGCTGAAAAAGCGCAAGCTGCAGCTGCGTGACCGCATCGCCTTTATCGAAGATCAGATCACGCCCGACATCATCGCCTGAAACTGGCCGGGGCGTCTTATCGGTCGGTCTCGTTTCGCCGCTGCAGCTTGCGCCGATACATCGCCCGATCGGCTTCCTGCAACTGCCGGGCGGCGTCGGACTGCGGATCGAGCAAAGCCACGCCGCATGACACGCCGGCATTGACCTTCTGTCCGCCGAATATAAAGGACAATTGATCGATCGCCTGTTCCAGTACCGCCGCTTTGGCAGCCGCATCCTCGGCGGTCAAATTCCAAAGCAGCAGAACGAACTCGTCGCCCCCAAGCCGCGCGACGACGTCCGACGCCCGGGTCTGGCGCAACAGTTCGGCTGCGACCGCTTTCAGGACCTCATCGCCGGCTGCGTGGCCGAACGTATCGTTGATCGGCTTCAGCCGATCGACGTCCAGGACGATCAGTGCCCCGTTCGCCCGATATCGCCTGATGTAGGCCACCGATCGCTTGAGCTCGCGTTCAAAACCCCGCCGGTTCAGAATACCGAGCAGAAAATCGGTCTCGGCATGAGCCTGGAGCTCCTCGATCTTCACCAGGGCCTGTGCAAGGCGCGACCGCAGCTGCCTTATGATAGCCTCGGGCTCGTTGGGGTTAATCCTGTCGAGATCCTCGTCCTGATCCTTAGGGCGCCTAACCGGGCGCGGTTTTCCGGGTCCGGAGAGGCGGGAGGTGCCGGCCCTGGACTTTTTATGCATGGGTCCTGCAAGGGAGCTTGAAGCGATTCACCAAGACAGGATAGTCCATTCCCCTCGGCTTGCCATGCCTTGCCGAAGCCCAAGCCCACCCTATAATTCTCCGATACATCCAAAATTGCCGAGAAGAATTTGACCGCATGACCGCCTCCGTTGCCATCATCATGGGAAGCCAGTCCGACTGGGAGACGATGCGTCACGCCGCCGATACGCTGGCGGCGCTCGGTGTAACTTGCGACAGCCGGATTGTTTCGGCGCATCGCACCCCGGAGCGGCTGTTTGGTTTCGCGAAAGGAGCCCGCGCGGCGGGCTATAAGGTTATCATTGCTGGCGCCGGTGGCGCTGCCCATCTCCCCGGCATGACCGCCGCCCTGACCGAATTGCCGGTGTTTGGCGTACCGGTGGAATCAAAGGCACTTTCGGGGCTCGATTCTCTTTATTCCATTGTTCAGATGCCGGCAGGCATTCCGGTCGGAACCCTGGCGATTGGGAAGGCAGGCGCGGTTAATGCTGCCCTGCTCGCCGCAAGCGTGCTGGCCTTGAACGATCCGGCGCTTTCGGACCGATTGGTCGCTTGGCGACAGCAGCAAACCGACGGGGTGGCCGAGCGCCCGGAGGGCACCTCGTGACCAGCTCACATCGGGTGAAGCTGAAACCGGGCGACACCATCGGAATTCTGGGCGGCGGGCAATTGGGCCGGATGCTGGCTTTGGCGGCGGCGCGGCTCGGCTTGCGGTGTCAGGTATTTTCGCCCGACCCCGACTCTCCGGCCTTCGATGTCGTCTTGAACGGCACCTGCGCCGAATATGCCGATGTCGAGGCACTGGAATTATTCGCCAATGACGTCAATGTCGTCACCTATGAATTCGAGAATGTGCCCGCAGCCTCGGCGATGATTCTGGCCGCAAGGCGGCCGGTGCTGCCCGATCGCAAGGTTCTCGAGACCACGCAGGATCGATTGATCGAAAAGGACTTCGTGAAACGGCTTGGAATCGGCACCGCCGATTATGCCGACATCTCCTCGGCGGGCGCGTTGCGCGGCGCCATTGCCCGCCTCGGATTGCCCGCCGTTCTGAAGACCCGGCGCTTCGGGTATGACGGCAAGGGCCAGGTCATCATTCGCGACGGAGACGATCCGGACCGCGTCTGGGAAGAACTCGGCACCAAGTCCGCTATTCTGGAAGCCTTTGTCCCCTTCGAGCGGGAAATCTCCGTCATCGCTGCCCGCAGCGCCGATGGCACCGTGGAGTGTTTCGACGTCACCGAGAATGAGCATCGTGACCACATCCTGAGAATTTCGCGGGCGCCGGCGGCGATCTCCGAAAAACTGGCTTCGCAGGCGCGGCGTATCGCCGAAGCCATCGCCACCGCACTCGATTATGTCGGTGTGCTGGCGGTCGAAATGTTCGTGGTGAGCGACGGTAACGAGGATCGGCTTCTGGTCAACGAAATCGCTCCGCGTGTCCATAATTCCGGACATTGGACGCTTGACGGTGCATCCATTTCCCAGTTCGAGCAGCACATTCGCGCGATCGCCGGCTGGCCGCTTGGCAAGCCGGTACGCCACGGCGCCGTGACCATGACCAACCTGATCGGGGACGATGTCACCGGCTACGAGGAGTGGCTAACGGTTCCCGGTGCCACCGTTCATCTCTATGGCAAGGGGGCCCCGCGACCGGGCCGGAAAATGGGTCATGTGACCCAGGTGAACGGGCTTCCCACCTCAGGAACCTGAACCAGGGGCGCCGGCTGGTGCAAAAAACCACGGTGGCCCCCCGTGGACATTGCCGTGCTGATCTGGTACATCCGCGCCCTTGAGGTTAAGGGCTTGGCCTTTGCCAGCCCTTCGCTCGCCCAGAATTTCAATCCGAGCACTGAAAGAGGATGCCGCGTGCAGGTTCTCGTCCGCGATAATAATGTCGACCAAGCCTTGAAGGCGCTGAAGAAGAAAATGCAGCGCGAGGGTATTTTCCGCGAGATGAAGCTCCGCGGCCATTACGAAAAGCCGTCCGAGAAAAAGGCCCGCGAAAAGGCCGAGGCGGTGCGGCGCGCCCGCAAGCTCGCTCGCAAGAAGCTGCAGCGCGAAGGTCTGCTGCCGATGAAGCCGAAGCCGGTATTTGGCATGGGCGCCGAGCGCAATGGCGCTGGTGGACGTGGTGGAGCCGGCGCAGGTCCGCGCGGCCCGCGCTGAGTGCAGCTCATCTGAAGTTCGACGTTCAACGCGGGCCTTGTGCCCGCGTTTTGTTTTCACCGTTGCTTCCGGCACGGCAAGACACCGCCCGACGATGAACTTTCTACTGGGGAGCTTCTGCCTTGCCCGGACTCATTGCGCGAGGGTTCGGCTGATATGGCCAAGCGGTTTCACCATGCCTATCGCGGAAGCGCGCATTTCCCCGCGCGCACCGGCGCCGTCATCCTGATCACCGCACTTACGCTCGGCGGCTGTTCCATCAATTTGGGTTCGCTGTTACCGAGCTCCGAGCCCAAGGAAACTTCGGCTTCGCCTTTCGAGCCGCCGCCAAGTCCGGCGAGCGGTGATCGCGCCGCCGCTGGTGACGAAAACGCCGCGGCCGCCATCGCACGCGGCCAGTCATTAGCCCGTTCAGGAAAGATCGAAGAGGCGGTGGCGGCATTCGACCGAGCGCTGGATCTCGACCCCTATAACGCGCAGGCGTTTTACCAGCGCGGCGTGCTTTATCAGACCGAACGACAGCATCAGTTGGCCGTGGCCGATTTCACCTCCGCCAACGGCCTGATGCCACAATGGGTGGATCCCCTTGTGACACGGGCGGTCAGCTATCTTGCGATGGACAAGGTGAGGGAAGCGGCTTCCGACCTCGATGAGGCCGTCCAGGCAGATCCGCAGCACGGTCAAGCCTGGGTCACGCGGGGACTTGCCTATGAGCGCCTCGGCGAGAAAACCAAGGCGGCGGGCTCATTTGCTCGCGCGTTGGCGATCCGTCCAAAAGACGAAGCGGCGCGGGACGGTTTCGCCAGAGTCGGCGGCCGGCCCGACCAGACTTACGATCCATTTTGAAGAGATCGCAACCAGAGCGGTCAGGCTATTTCGGCAGCACCGCGTGAAACACCGATTTCGCCGCCGCAAGCATGTCATCGGCGACATTGCCGTGGTCCTGAGCCGCCGCAGTGGCAGCCTCCGCATGAAGCTCCAGCGGACGCGAAGGTATATCAGCCGGCGGCGTCGGGCGGGTGGGGTCTTCAGCCCCAGCAGCGACGCTGGGTGCCCCGCCGATCGAGGCGGTGCTCGTTTCGTTGCCAGGCGTGGAAACCACAATCGGCGGCGGCAGTGGCTGGACCATCGCGGTCGTGCTCCGGGCGACCTCTGCCCGCACGGGATCGGGCGCGTCGTTGCGCGGCGCTTCGGGAAGACGCGCGACTTCGGGATGCGCGGACGCAGGACCTGATCGCAAGCGATCGATGGCCGCGCGCGCCAGATTATTGGCATCGTGGCGGTCATCTCCTCCTCCCGCGGCTTCGGCCGACGGTGTCGCGCTGATCGTGGCAGTCGGCATCATCGCCGTTTTCGGTCCCTTGTCGGCGAATTCCTTGTCGGCGCCGATAACAGGGCGTCCCCGCCCTGCCCACGGACGGTGCTTGGGCTCGGCGGGCGCGGATTCGACCGGGGTGTCTGCCGTCTTCTCGACTGGCTTGTTGTCCTCGGGCTTGGCTGGCGCTTCCGCCTGGATCGCCTTCTCCGAAATGCCCTTCGCCCGGACACCTGGCTGGGGAATATTGCTGGTGTCGGCCGCCGGCTCGGGCGTGCCAGTCGCAGCGGAAGGAGCGGAGGCGACAGCGGCCGGCGCCTCAGGTGCG
>Ga0105241_10003553_pt1 | contig 11594 bp, 8 predicted proteins | sample KBSC64metaG_FD_80422 | JGI IMG/M metagenome (GOLD analysis project Ga0105241, IMG submission 80422) | Corn rhizosphere microbial communities from Kellogg Biological Station, Michigan, USA - KBS C6-4 metaG | ecosystem: Host-associated > Plants > Roots > Rhizosphere > Soil | place: Michigan, USA... | reverse complement strand
ATGCAGCCGGACATCCGGAGCGCGGGCGGGGATCTGGCTTAGGCCTGCGCGAGGGGCTGAGCTGCGCAGAGCCCAGATTCGCGCCGGGCCCGAGACCTGTGTGGCGATCCGGCGCCGGATCCGAGAGCTGTGTCGCAATCCAGCGCGGGACTCGAGACCAGTTGGCGATGCCGGTCCCAAGACCTGTGTGGCGATCCGGCGCCGGTCCCGAGAGCTGTGTCGCAATCCAGCGCTGGACTCGAGACCAGTTGGCGATGCCGGTCCCGAGACCTGTATAGCAATCTGGCGCGGGTTCCCGAGACCTGTTGGCGGCCTCTGCCTCTACCTCTATCTCGGCGCGGTGCTAGACCGGGAAGTCGATGTGCGGCAGCACCGACAGCCCGGGACCGTAGCGCGGCGGGATCGGCGGCTCGGCACCGGCGGCGACCACCGGCGGCTCGACGAAGTCGACCTCGAGCTCGGACCGGTGAAGCGCCACGACATCGGCGGCGGCGGGCAGCCCCGGCTGCTCGACCACCAGCAGCGGCCGCTCCAGCACCGGCGAGAGCAGGTCGAGCACGTCGTCGACCGGCTCGGGCGCCCCGGGCCGGTGCAGATCGAGCCCGGTCCACGGATCAGCCTTCACCACCGAGGCCCTGCGCGCCCGCCGATCCGCCTCGGCCACGGCCGTCGCGGCGGCGTGAATGGTGGCGATGACGTCATCAGCGGTCTCGGGCACCGCGACGAGGGTCGAGGCGGACGTCGACAGGTTGGTCGAGGCGAGGTAGGCGCCGCTGGACTGCTCGGGCTCGGTGCTGGGAGCGGGGACCAGGTCGGTGGAGGGATCGGCGGCAGGGACTAGGTCGGTGGAGGTGTCGGCAGCAGCGCCAGCGGAAGTGTCGGCAGCGGGGCCGGCGGAGGTGGCGGCGCCAGCGGAAGTGGCGGCGGCGGAGGTGGCGGCGGCGCTGGCGGAAGTGTCGGCAGCGGGCCCGGCGGAGGTGCCCGCGCCGGTGGAAGTGTCGGCGCCGGGGTCGGTGCCATTCGAGCTCTCGGAGGTGCTGTCCTCGAAGTCTGCCGAGGGACCGGCACCATCCGGAGAGCTGGACTGCGCGGGGGCACTAGCGGAACCGCTGTCGCTCGAGCCCTCGGAGCTGGCACTCGCGTAGTCGGTCGGACTGCCGGCGCCATTCGAGCTCTCGGCGCTGGAGGGATCGCTGCCCTGCGCGTCTTCGGCGACAGGCTCGGTGTCGGTGTCGGCGACAGGCTCGGTGGCGGTGCGGGTGTCGGCGTCGGTGCGGGTGTCGGCGTCAGTCTCGGCGGGCGTGGCGTCGGCCGATATCTCAGCGTCGGCTATGGAAGTGGCGAGCTGCGTGGTCTCGGCCAGAGCATCGCCGCCGGCCTCCTCCGCGAGAGCCTGCTTCACCCCCTCCACATCGAGCGAGACCGTGTCCGTCGCATCCGCTCCGGCGCGCCCCTCGGCAAGCGCGCGCTTCACCGCGTCCACGTCCAGCGCGACCGTCGAGAGGACGTCGGGGCTCTCGCCCACCGTCACGATGCCGACCGTCGGGGCCTGCGCACTCGATATGCTCGGCGACTCGCCGTCCTCCGCAGCGGCGCTCACCTCGCTGTCCGTCGCGCCGCTGCTCCCGTTCGCGCTATTCGCACTACTCCCATTCGCGCTACTCCCGTTGGCACTACTCGCACCATTCCCGTTCGCGCTCCCCGCATCCACCGCCGTGAAAGCGACCGTGTCCGCCTGCGCGCTACTCGCGCGCGCTGGCGTCGGCGCGCCGTCGACCTCGACGGGGGGCAGTTCGCGCGTGCTTCCGGCCGCGGCGGCGGTGGCCGCGGCGGGGCGCGTCTGGTGGGGTGTCGGTTCGTTCAACAGCATCAGGTGCTCGCGGGGTCTTCGGGGGCGGTGCTTCGGGCGTGGAGTTCCCGGAGCTCGTCGTCGTCGGGGAAGTGGTCCACCGTACGCTTCAGCAGGGCGCGGGCCCGCGGGTAGCGGTGCCAGTGGAAGGGTTGCTGTGATCCTCCGGCTCGAGGGTCGCCGTTCTGCGAAATGCGCGGTATGAGCATCGTGGCCTCGGGGTCTCCGAGGCTGCCGCCCTCGCCGAGCTGGAGGGCCTCCTCCAGCAGCGCCGCGCACAAGCCGTAGTGGCGAGTCTCGTATTGAAAACTGGCCTCGTTCTTCCACAACGCGATCATCAGGTCGCGGAGTTCCTTCGTGTCGCGATACGCCAGCGCGGTGCGCAGGCGGTGTGCGCGATGGTGGAAGGGACGCTGGTTGCGCTCGTCCATCGCGTCGGCGATGAGCAGGGTCGCTATCTCGCGCGGCGCCTCGGCGTCGGCGTCGCCGGTCCAGGTGTGGTCGGCCAGCAGCGCCCACGCCATGCGGTCCAGCGCCAGCGCGCGCCGGTCGGCCAGCGCCGCCGAGCACGCCAGCAGCTTCAACGCCTGCGACAGCCCGGTCTGGTACGCGGTCTTCGACGGATCCATCTCGCCGAGTTCCTGCCACCACTGCACCGCCTCCAGCAGGTCCCCGTCGGGCCCCGGCCGCGTCAGCGAACCGGCCCGCTCGGCGAGCACCACCTCCAGCAGCGCCGCGGCCTCCTCGTCGTCGGGCCGCATGTCGACCGCACGCCGCGCGTGCGAAAGCGCCAGCACGTAATCCTGAACCTGGGAACGCAGCTCACGAGTACGCCGCATATGCGCGATACCCAACTCGCTCCGCAACTCCGCGACGTCCGGAGCGACGGACAACGCCCGCTCCAGCACGTCCACCACGCTTTGCAGCATGCTGACCGGCCCGGGCACATCACCGTCGCCGCCGGCCCCAGCCCCTGCACCGGCACCGGCACCGGCACCGGCAGCACCGCCCCCGACCCCACCCGCGGCATCCGGAGCCCGACCGGACAAACCGGCAGCCGCGATGTTCACCGTCTTGGTGGCATCGGCGATGAACGCGGCCCCGGTGACCGCCATGTTCACCGTCGCCGTGGCATCCACCGAAACCGGGCTCTCGCCCTCCTCGGCACGCCGCATCAGCTCACGCGCCGCGTTCAGCCCCGACTCGGCGGCGATCTCCACCCACACCGCGTCAGGCTTCTCATCCGGCACCAGCAGCGCGGCCCGGGCTATGCACTCCAGCGCCGGACCCCACTGCTCGTCCAGATGCAGCTCCATACCGCGCATGACCAGCGTCTTGCGCAGCAACGCCGTCCAGGCCTCGTCGCGGTCTTCCTCCGCGACCGTGTCCAGAGCCGCTATGGCCGCCTCGAACTTGCCGGACTCATACAGGAAGTACTGCGGTCCGAAAGGCCCGTACAGCGCACTGATCCGCGCCGTCTCGTCGTCCTCGGCGGCGTCGGGATCGACCGCGTGCATCGCGTCCGCCAGCTCGCGCCACTCGGCCAGCGCCGGCGTCTCGGGCTGCTGACGCAGCAGCGCGTCCAGCGTCGGGCTGACCTCCGGATCCGCTTCGCAGGCGAAGACGTCCATCCCGAGCCGCACGCTCCAGGCGTCCACCTCGTCGCCGCCCCGGTAGGCCGCCAGGTCGGCGAACCGCAGGTCGTTCTTGAGCTCGTCGAGCACCGGGCCCCGGCTCCGCGCGATCTGCTCGCGCTCCGCCTCGACGTCGCCGACCCCGACCACCTGCGCCCAGAAGTCCGGCGCGTACAACGCCGTCACCAGGCAGCCGATGGTCCACATCCAGTGCTCGTCCCGGTTCCCGGTCCGGGCGAGCTGGTACGCGGACAGCCCGAGCGCGTGCAGCAGCCGGGCGTTCGTCGGGTCCTCGCGCACCAAGGCGAGATACCCCGAGAACGCCTCTTCGTGACGTCCCTCGTCGGCATGCTGACGCGCGGAATATTCCGACAGCGCCTCCAGGGCCGCCAGCGCCTCCGGCTGGTCCGGCTGGATCTTCAGCGCGTGCCGCAGATCGCCGAGCGCCCGGTACGGCTCGCCCCGCTCGATCGCCGACGCGGCGCGCCGGATGAGCAGCTCGACGGCCTCGGTGTCGGCGTCTGCGGGCAGCCGGGCCAGGGCACCGTCCAGGTCGCCGGCCTCGGCCCGCATCAGCGCCAGCTGGCGGCGCAGCGGACGGGCCAGGGCGCTGCTGCCCAGGGCGTCGGCCCAGGCGGTCAGCGTCAGCTCGGCCTCGTCCGGCGCCCCGGCCTTGCGGGCCGCGTACAGCAGCGACTGCAATGCCGGCCCGGCGCACTTCTCACAACGGTAGGAGGCGGTGCCCCCGGGACGGAACAGGTGCGTGTGGCAGCCTTCGCGGCCGCATCCGCCGCAGGAGCCGATCGCGTCCTTGCCGCATTCGACGTCGGACACCGCCACGCACGGCAGCGGCGGGTCCTCCTCGTCGGGCTCGGCTTCGGCGGCCAGCCGCTGGGCGGCGACCAGAGGTCCGGCGTTGGCGATCTCCTGGATGTCCAGGCTCTGGGTGTCGTCGTCTCGGAGCTTGGGCTCGGCTTCGGCCCGGCCGTCCGCGTCGGCGACAGCTTCCCGAGGTCCGACGGCCCCGTCGGCGACGTCGTTGCCCAGGAACCGCTGATACCACCGCACGGCGTCGTACCAGTGCCCGGTGCGCTCGGCGTACAGCGCCCGCGCGCGGGCGACCGAGGGGTCGCAGTCCGGGTCCTCGGGCAGTTCGGCGAGCAGGACCTCGGCGTCCTCGATCCGGTCGTCGAGCAGAGCGGCCACCGCGAGGTGGCAGCGGTCGCGCATCCGGCCTTCGACATCGAGGAACGTTTCCAGGTTCGTCGTGGCGCCGCCGGCCAGATCGACCAGGGCGCGCAGCCGGTTCTGCCGGCCGCGCAGGCCGTCGACGCGGTCGGAGACCGGGAGCGACGCGGCCAGATCGAGCGCCACAGCCGCTTTCTCGCGATTGTCGGGAATGTCCCGTCCGGCCATCAGCATCCACGCCGCTTCGCGCAGCGCGGCTTCCCGCAGCGCTATTCGGTGCTCGATGACGTCGGGTGAGTCCAAGTACGCGATCTGCCACTGCAACCGCGCGGCGGTCGGGTCGCTGCCGAGACGCTTGCGCGCTTCGCGGTCCCGGGCCACGGCCGTCCAGTCCCGCAGCTCGGTGGTGCCGAGCCGGTCCCAGGTGTCGATGGCGCCGGCCGGGTTGTTGGCGCGCAGCTGCGCGAGCCCGTAGTGGAACGTGGCCATGCCGCCCCAGTAGGACGACTGCCCGGACTCCGGCTCCAGCAGGCCCTGGGCCTCCTTGCGGCGGCCGGCAGCCAGAAGTACGGCACCGAGCCGAATACGCGCGGCACGCGAATTCGCGTCGTGCCGCAGCGCCGCCTGATAGTGCGCGATCGCCTCGGCGGGGCGTCCGGACTGCTCCCGGAGCAGCGCCAGGCCCAGGCGCGCCGGGGCGAAGGCCGCCTCGACGGCCAGCGAGTTGCTGAAGTGGTTCCAGGCCAGGTCGTCCGCGCCGAGCTGAACGGCCAGACGGCCCAGCGAGTAGTGGATCCGCGGGTCCTGCGGCGCGTACTGCGACGCGGTGCGCAGGTCGGCCTCGGCCTGGTCGGTCCGGCCCATCTGCTGGTGCGCCAGGCCGCGGAACAGCAGCGCCTCCGGGCGCAGCCACGCGCCGCGCGACCAGGGCGAGGCCGGGCCGGTGCCGCGGCGGAACGCCTCGTCGTAGGCGGAGATGGCGTCGTCGTAGCGAAGCAGGGTGCTGAGCTGGATGCCCCACCGGAACCACAGCTCGCCGCTGCCGCCGGGCACGGCGGCGGCCAGGATGTCCTCGGCCTCCTTCACCCGGCCGTCGCGGCGCATCATCGTGGTCAGCGCCATCACCGGCCAGTCCACGCCGGGCAGCGCGGCCATCGCCGCCCGCGCCGTGGCCTCGCGCTGCGCGGCGGGTCCGGTCGAGCAGGCCCGCTGGAGCCACATGACGGTGCGGATCGCGGTGTCCTCGTCGCCCGGCTCCAGGCCGTACGTGATCGCCTTCAGGAAGTCGATGATCGGCTTCAGGTCGCCGTCCTCGGCGCGCAGGCGCTCCTCGGCGAACTGCCGCACCAGCCAGCGCGGCAGTTGCCGAAAGGGTTCCGGGAGCAGCGGATACGCCTCCCGGAAGCGCACCATCGCGTCGGTGAAGATCCCCATCGAGAGGATGGTCTCGGCCTCACCAAGCAGGGCAAGACCCCGATAGTGCTGCAAATCCTCAGGGGCGGAGGCCAGACGGCGGGCCAGGCGCGCGTACCTGTCGCGAGCCCGCTCCTGCTGACCCACAGCGGCCAGGTCTTCCGCCTTCGCGAACTCCTGGGTGATCCACTGCGGGTCCGTCCCTCGTCCACGCCCCAGCAAGGCCACACCGTCCCATCAACCCGTATCGCTGCCTACAGCTTGACACAAGCGCCACCACCCGCGCCGAACCCCATATGTCCCGGCGGACGACGACCACTCGTTTTCCCGGGCGGATGCAACACAGTTCACCCGGAATCCACTCCGGGATCACTCGGCGTTGCGGAGCGCTCACCTTTCCTGTCGTCGTCGGCAATGATCCTCTTGCAGTCGGCAATGATCCTCGCCGAGTGGCCGGCGATCGCGGGACGGCTTTGCTTGCTGCATACCGATATCGACGCGGTGATCGATGGGAAGGTTCCTTCCTGATGGCAAAAAGCGTCTAATGCTTGATGTCGGGAATCAGTCCCAGCTGACGCATCTGCGCGGCGGTGTCGACCACGCCCCACGTCTGGGCGATGCGTCCTTCGCCGTCCAGCCGCACGATGAAGATCTCGTTGTACGTGATCTTCTTCCCGGTCGGCTCCACGCCGAGGTACGTCCCCTGATGGGTGCCGGTGACGACGTTGCGGTAGACGACCTTGTCGCCGTCGACGAGCCGGTCCTCGGTGTGGATGTGCAGGTCGGGGAAGGCCGCGAGCAGCTTGCGGAAGACGATCTTCTGCGCCTCGGCGCCGCTGACCTGAAGCTTCAGCGGGGTGCTCACGATCATGTCGGGGGCGCAGACTTCGTCGATCAGCCGCAGGACCAGATCCAGGTCGCCGCTGTTGGCGGCGGACTGGACGCGGTCGAGGGCGGTGAGGTCGTCGGTGTTCATGGTTCGCTCCTTGGAAGCCGTACGGCCGGTGTCGTTTCTCACTCTCGAGACGAGACGACGACACCGGCCGTGACATGCCGAGCAGAACCCGCCGGCGCTAGCCGCGCGTCTCCTTGATGAACACCGGGTTGGTCAGCGCGGCCATCGGGCCGAACAGCAGGGCGTCGCCCATCGTGTTGCCCTGGCCCGGGGTGCCGTCGGCCATCGGGTGGCGGACCTCGGCGCGGACGTAGGCGGCCAGCGAGGGCGTGGTGCGCCACACGACGACGCCGTCGCCGGCCGCGTCCAGCGACTGCTGGAACATCTGGCCCTCGTCGGTGATCAGGCGCACGGTGCCGTTCGGGACGCCGTGCACCTCCAGCCGGACGTCGACCGGGGCGTCGGCCGGGGCCTTGAGCGTCTCGCCGATGCCGGCCTGCCTGCCGGCGCCGGTGACGGTGAAGTCCAGGCTGACCGAGCTGGATTCGGCGATCCAGGCGCGGCCGGCGCGGAACCCGTCCATCACCGCGTCGGTGCGCAGGTCGTCGGCGTACACGACGTTGTGCGGCAGGCCGATCACCTGCGGGACGCTGTGCGCGTCGCTGTTGCCCACGGCCGGGAGCCAGCGGGTGCCGGAGCGGACCGCCTCGCCGAGCTTCTGGTCCCAGGTGCTCACGGCGTGCTCGTCGTCGTAGGTCCAGGGGCCGGTCCACACCTCGGTGACGTCGGCGTCGTCGAACCCGAACTTCCACTGGCAGGCGACGTAGGCGCAGTACATGTGCGCCGGGGCGACGATGCCGCCGTGCTTGCGCACCTCGCGGGCGAAGCGCGGGAAGGCGTCGTCGCGGCTGCGGTAGCGCCAGTCGATCCACTCGCCGGCCGGCAGGCCCATCGCGACCCAGTGGCCGTTGCGGGTGGTGACCTCCTCGCCGGTGATGATCAGCAGGTCCGGGCCGGCGTACTGGCCCCAGACGGCGTGCGAGGAGTTGGTGTTGTGGTCGGTGGAGACCATGAAGTCCAGGTTGGCCGCGCGGGCACCGGCCGCGACCTCGCCGGGCAGGCGCTTGCCGTCGGAGTACACGGTGTGCAGGTGGCAGTCGCCGCGGTACCAGGCCCGGCCGCGGCCCTTGGCGCGGGTCGGCGGGTAGTTCGGCACGAACGCCGTACCGGGCTTGCCGTAGGTCAGGGTGACCTGGACCTGGTAGTTCATGCCGACCTGCGCCACCTGGTAGGGGCCCAGAACGATGTGCCAGGTGCCCTGGTTGACCGGGCCGGGCAGGTAGCCGGGGGTGGCGTCGCTCGCGCTGATCGAGAAGGCGGTGCGGAAGCCGCCGGACCAGCCGCGGAAGCCTGGACCGCCGAGGGCGGTGCCGCGCTCGTCGAAGATGCCGATGTCGCAGGAGTTCGTCTTGTCGCCCGGGACCACCGCGGGGTGGTCGTAGGAATAGGAGACGTCGATCTGCTTCACCCCGGCCGGGATCCGCACCGGCAGGTAGACGAAGTCGGCGGCGCCGGTGTCGAGGTGGCCGGCGATGGTCTGGGTGACCTGGGTGCCGTCGGCCGGGGTGCCGGCGTCGGCGTGGGCGAAGGTCATCGGGCCCAGGGTGAGCGCCGCGGTGGCGGCGCCGACCGTCAGGACGCCCCGGCGGGACAGGCCGGAGGCAGCAGGTTCGGCCGGCTCGGGCAGCGGTGCGACGTTGTGCTCGCAATAGCCATCAGTGCACATGTATTCCGACGATCGGCGACGCCGGTGAACCTGGCATGAGCGTCAAGCGAAAGCTTGTGGGCGCTAGCCGAGCCGCAGGCCCGGGTGGTCCGGGGAGTCGGGGTACAGCGTCTCCGGGACCGCCTCGGCCAGGGCGCGCAGGCCGCGCACCAGGCCCGAGCGGTCGGTCGGCGTCAGGCGGCTGACCAGGGCCGTGACCTCCTCGGAGCGCCGCTCCATGACCCGGTGGACCAGGTCGCCGCCCGCCGTGGTCAGGCTCAGGAGCTGCTCGCGGCGGCTGTCCGGGTTGGGCTGGCGCGCCATCAGGCCGGCGGCGGCCAGGCGGTCGGCCATCCGGAGCACGGTCGAGGGGTTCACGCCGAGCTCGGCGGCCAGGTCGGCCTGCTTCATCGGCGGGCGGTCGGCCAGGACCACCAGCGTGCGCAGCTGGGGGAGGGTCAGCGAGTCGTCGACGTCGGCCAGGGCGCGCGCCGACATGCCGACGATCAAGCGCGATGCCGCGAGGACCGCCGCGACCACTTCTTCCGTGTCCGACTCCACGCTCCCGAAGCTATCGCATTGCCGCCGAAGACTGAACCATTGCATAATGCAATGGTTGAGGGAAACAGCGGCGTGGGGAGGTCGTAGAGCGTGCGGGACGCACCTATCCGGGAGTCGTACTCCTTCTTGTGCCGGGGCTGCGGCCACGCGTGGCAGGAAGGCTACGAGATCCGGCGCGTGCACGACAGCGCCGGAGTGATCCAGTCCGCCTTCTTCCTCGACGGGCACCGCGCCCCCTCGCCCCTGACCCAGGGCCGGTGCGCCGGCTGCGGGAGCGCGCGGGTCCTGGTCACGCACCTGACTCGGGGGCGCCGTCCGCGTGGCGGCGCGATGATGGAGGTATCTCCGTAAGCGCGAGGAATGGGAGATCGAGATGACCGGTATCGAAGTCCTCACCGCGGGCCGCTACGGCTACGCCGACCGGCGCATCCACCGCGACGACTTCGCCCACCAGCTGGCGGTCATGCTGCCGGCCGATGACGACGAACGCTTGCGGCCGGCCACGGCCGTCAGCGCCGAGGACCTGGTCAGAGCAGCCAAACTGTGCCGCCATCTGGCCGAGCGGTATCCCGCTGAACCCTTGGGGCGGCTCGCGGAGCAGATCGCCTACCGCCTTGAGCACCCGATCACCCACCCCGGCGCGATGGTGTACTACGCCGCCGCGCTGTTGTGCCGCGAACAGGAGGCGCTGAGCAGGGTGGAGAGCGCGACGATGGTGGCCGCCGTCCTGGAGGCGCGGGCCGCCGCGGCCGCCGCCGACACGCTGGAGGCCACCGCGCCGCAGACGTTGCGGTACACCGTCAAGACCGCCATCGACGGGGACTTCGTCCGAGGGGCGCGACATGTGATGGCAGAGCAGAACTGACCGCTTGACCGCCGTCGGCAGGGGCGTCGACGCCCCCGAAAGACGGCGTCCATCCAGATGAAATCGCGCTGCGGTGAGTGCGGCGTCCCTCCTCGTCCGCGACCCGGGACGCCGCCCCCCGCTTCTCACCGCTCCCCCATGTCCGGGGCGGCGCAGCCGTCATCCCGGAAGTCCAGATCATCGCGCACGGACCCGGTACTGTCACTGGATTGCGCCGCATACGCAAACCATTGACAGGTGCGCACTGGTGTGCACGACTGAAGGCGACCGGAGGCGGAGGTTCGACGCGGTGGAGACCATCGACTACGGCACCGGGGACCTGAACCGGGTCCGCTTCGTCGTGTCGCCGCTCGGACATCTGATCCACGGTGTGCACGACGGTCCGTGCAGCCGGCAGTCACCGTGGCGGCAGCGGTGGTGGCCCAAAGCGCGGCGGCAGGTGAGCCTGGGCTCGGGCAAGCTGGTCCCGCTGATCAACCGCGCGCACCCGGACGCCCCGGCGTTCCTCCCGCTGGCGATCGCCGGCGACGGCGCGGCCTCATCGACCTTCGAGCAGGAACTGGACCAGCTGCGCGCCACTCCCCCGCATCTACTGGGCTACCGCCTGGCCACGACGCCGGTGCGGACCGACGAGGCCGACCGGCTGATCCGCGGACTGCGCAACCAGGAGGACGCGTCGCTGCGCGCGGTGGTCGACGGCCTGCTGGCGCTCTATCGCGCCACGCTGATGCCGGACTGGCCGGCGATCGCCGAACGGCTGCAGCGCGACGTCTCGATGCGCCGGAGCCAGATCCAGCAGCACGGCACGCTCCCGATGCTGACGAATCTGCACTCTGATATCACCTGGCGGCCCCGCACAGCGCCCGGGGGGCCGGGCCGCGGCCTCATCCTGGCGCCGTGCCTGTTCGGCCAGCAGCGGGCCCACGGCGGGCCCGGAGCGGACGGCACGCAGGTGGTGATCTACCCGACCGCGGACCTCGACGAGCCGTACACCGCGCCCGAGGACCACCTCGCGGCTCTGCTCGGCGCGGGCCGCGCGGCCGTGCTGCGCAGCCTGCGGGTGCCGGCCTCGACCTCGGGCCTGGCCCGGCGGCTGGGGATCTCGGCGCCGATGGCCTCCCACCACGCCACCCTGCTGCGCAACGCGGGACTGGTGTCGACGACGCGGGAGGGGAAGAGCGTGCGGCACGAGCTGACGGTGGTGGGGCGGCAGCTGGTGGAGGTGAACGGCTAGTCGGGTCGGCGGCGGTTTCGCTGATGGGTGGCGGCTTCGGCGGTGCGCTGCTGCCGCTGGTTCGCCGATGGCTGCGGGTTCCGGCGGCGCGCGGTAGCTGCTGGTTCGCCGATGGCTGCGGGCTTCGACGGCGAGCGGTAACTGCTAGTTCGCTGATGGATGCGGGCTTCGGCGGTGCGCTGCTGCCGCT
>Ga0105241_10003549_pt1 | contig 11604 bp, 10 predicted proteins | sample KBSC64metaG_FD_80422 | JGI IMG/M metagenome (GOLD analysis project Ga0105241, IMG submission 80422) | Corn rhizosphere microbial communities from Kellogg Biological Station, Michigan, USA - KBS C6-4 metaG | ecosystem: Host-associated > Plants > Roots > Rhizosphere > Soil | place: Michigan, USA... | reverse complement strand
GCCGGCCGGCAGTGGCGTTGCAACAACAGCGCGGGACGCCCACCTCGCGCTCTTCTGTAGGTAGTGTGACGACGCTGTCGGCCATGCGGCTATCGCTTTCTCGCGGATGCTGAGTGAATCGTCTGGGACCATCGACTGCTCGGTCACGTCGTAAATCCGCCCCAGTCCGTGGCACTTGGGACATGCGCCTTCCGGCGTATTGGGCGAGAAGGCGTTGGAATCCAAGTGTGGCTGCCTGCCAGGATAGACACCTGCGCGTGAAAACAGCATCCGAAGCGAGTTGGACAGCGTCGTCACACTACCTACAGAAGAGCGCGAGGTGGGCGTCCCGCGCTGTTGTTGCAACGCCACTGCCGGCGGCAGCCCTTCCACCACATCCACGTCCGGTACAGCCAGCTGATCGAAAAGACGCCGGGCGTAAGGGGATACCGATTCGAGATACCGTCTCTGCGCCTCGGCGTACAGGGTGCTGAACGCAAGCGACGACTTGCCCGAGCCGGAGATGCCAGTGAAGACGACCAGGGCATCGCGCGGGATGTCCACATCGATGTTCTTGAGGTTGTGCTCGCGCGCCCCACGAACACGCACGAAGCCGTTCGATCCGGCTTGTTGTGCAGCGGGAAGTCTCTCATCCGTAATGAACGCAGTCGCGTTGGGATGATCTGGAACGGAATTGGTCTCCGTCATTCGCAGTGTTCCGTAAAGGGAGGGGCTAAAGACGAGGGCTTGCCGTCTCCACCGTCCCGACAGTGCGCTCCGCGGCAGCAGAAGCGCAATGGACCGCGCCGCCTGCGCGACATCGGGAGGCGATCGCACATTTGCCGATCGAAAGGCCGATCAGAATTTACCCGCGGTTCCCCGGAATCGATGTAATTTGGCGCGGCACCGCTGGTCGGCCAAGCCTCAGGCCGACGTCCTCATGCTGGCCTCCGTTGAGCCTCGCCTCGTCACAGATGCGAGTGCGTATCCGTAGGCTACGCGTGGGGCTTGCGCGTTCCTATCGGACGCCGACGGTTGCGATCGTAGGAAGGCGCTGTCGGATACGCGGTCAAGATCTCCGCAGCGATATCGTCAGCGCCGAAATAGTGACTAAACGCTTCTTTGTCGTGATGCTGCTGGGTTATCAGTTCCTTCTTTTCTGTTCTGTCACGGCGCCTGCCGCCTCTTGCTGCTGCTTTGTGCTGTCCCGATTGCGCTCGGCGGCGCTGGAATCTCCTGGATTCGTAGAGGTCATCGTCGGCTCGGTCGTGTGCGTCACGGCTGGTGTGGACAGACTGGCGGTTGCGCTTTTCAACTCGTCGTCATACTTCAAGCATTGTTTCTTGTGAGAATTCGACAGAGCCCTGCAGTCGAATTTCAATGCCTGGTAGGTGTCTCCGGCGTCGGCCAAACATTGCGCCTTCTCGGGACTCGACATGGCGTAGCACTTCTTCAGCATGCCGTGGAAATCCATCCACTTCTTGTCCGCGGACGCGCGATTAGTTCTGTATCGGTCGACAGCGTTGGTGGTGTTGCGCGGAGGTTCCCGATGATTCCTGGCCACGGCACCTTTCGTATTGTGGGCACTATCCTGCGTCGCGGGCGCCATTTCGGGGGAGGCCGGCGTGAGAGCATCTGCCGTATTCGACGCCATAGCTTTCGACGATTCCACGGCGCCGGCCGAGTTCTTGGCGCGATCCATACCATCGTCCTTCTGCGAGCATCCGCTCAAGCCGAGGGCCAAGGCAGCGGATGTAAATAGGATTCTGAGCATTGCTGTCTCCACGGCCATTGTGCATTTGCTTACTACTATCCCCGTTCGCTGATCGCTCCCCCTCGAGACGCGGTTCCTTCTAGAGGAGGGTGAATGGACGGGAATGGGTTAAGGCGCAAAAACCACCCTGCAATCGGTTGCGGCCACTGGGTCGCTGGGGTCGGAAACGGCTGATGTCGCGATACAATTGCAGGTGATAGGACGTTACGCGTAACCAGACGATTCCACTGTAGGGTGATGCCGCCATATCATGTAAGGCGCTGCCTACTTATCAGCCCAGGCATTGTGCGGTAGCCCACAGAGGATGAATGCCATTCGTCGCAGCCGTTCTACGACTACCTGCAAGGCCACAGGTTTCGACTAAGAGCCTTTCAATGCGATCGCGGGTCCGACCAAAATGCCAACGCCCGCGATTGCCAGCACGATGACCACGAACACGGTGACCGTTGATAAGGTGTGCGATATACGGCGCGGCGTCAATCGGTCGAGATAGCGCACGAGCGGATACACCAGGTAAGAAAAAAAGATAGCGAGCACGAAGATGAGGAGCGTCCTGCGTACGGCGTAGATCGTATACAGCGCGAGAGCAACCAGTGCAACGGCCCACGCAATCTTGGCGATGCGGGGATTGAACCCTACTGGGGACCCGGGTCTCACGCTCTTCACCTTGCCTGTCTCGGGGTTTGTACCAGACGAGAGTACACGACAGGACGCTTGTCCTTAACTGATTTTACGACTTACAAAACGTTCCGTTTACTTGCTAGCCAGGTCGAATGATCGCTCGCCGCGACCGGGCTGTAGGACCGCGCTTGGCTGGCCTCAGGCGCCCATCTAAGATCTGGAAGCGACCTAAACCGGTCTTGACCTCCAGGAAAAGCCGACGCTGACGAGCGAGCTCGCTAGCGTGCGGAGGCGGGTTCGGCAACTAGGGTTGAACGTTGTGGCGCAGCCTCTTGGATGACCTGCAATACATCTGAAATCTCTGCGGGCTTGGTCAGGTGTGCATCGAAGCCGGCCGCCAGTGCTCGCGCTATATCTTGCTTGCGGCTAATTCCGCTGATCGCCACGATGCGCATTGCTTCCTGCCGCTCGGCCAGTCTACGCAATGCGCTTGCTATTTCGTACCCGCTCATGTGCGGCAGGCACAGGTCGAGTAGGACCACGTCTGGCCGGAACACTTCCGCAATCTCGAGCGCAGCAGGGCCGTCGTAAGCAGACCGCACCTCGCACTCATTGAGCTCCAGAAGCATCTGAAGCGAATCCGTGTAGTCGCGACAATCGTCGACGATGAGGACGCGACGCGCCAGGTGGCTCATTGGGCAGTCCCTCCCAGGACGAAATATGCGATGCGAACCGCGAGCGTCCGCGCGTTCACGCTAGAGGTATTGAGAAGACGCGCGACAAAGGCTCGATGTTGCAGATTTTCACAGCGCGAGAACTTCGTCTGTACGCCAGCGCACATTGTAGATTACCATGTCTTTTCAGGCGCTTGGCGGCGAGAAGTCGCAGGCGCGCGATTTGTACGGCACCGTACAGACGCATGACGACCCAGACTTGTACGTGTGGCCTCATGCCATTCGGCTTGGGAGTCCTGTGATTCACCGAACGAGGAACGCCATGGCAGGGCGGCATTTTCCAGAGCAGAACCGTCTGTTGGCTGCGTTCCGGGCTGAGTTCGACCGTCTTGCCTCTCGAGGAAATCGAGAAGAAGCTTGAAGAGCAGGTGGCGCTGGCCGCCTGGATGTGATGATCGGTTGAGTTTGGGTCTGCGTCAGAGTTGCGGCGCAGGCGGATTCGATACGCAGGTTCTTAAGCAATCGGGCTTACTGAAAGATCGTCCTCTCGCGCGCTCAAAGAATTCCGCGTTGTCGCAAATTTCATTGCACTGACTCTTCCACCACCTCGTCTGCGACATCTTCGCCTGTTCGCGGGCAACGCGATCGAGCTCTGGATTGGCAGCCAGGCCGACCTGGAAGGTCGTGGCGTAGCGTATCGTGCGCGTATCACCATTTCGCCTGACGAGAGCCCCTTCGAGCTTCTCACCGCGCTTGCCGATCACATCCAGAACCGCCGCCGGCTGGTTGCCTGCAATGGCAAGGCTGATCTCTAGACTATAGAGACCCGGATTGAGGTCACTTCCTCGTTGGGAAATGGGACCGACCGAGAATCTTCCAGACCGCACCTCTGCAGATACTTCGGCGCGGTAGGCGCTTTCCTTCCGACTAACGATCAAAGTCAATCTTGCGCCATCAGGCAGGTTGGTAGTGCCTTTGAAAGTTGGACGTGATGATGTTTGCGTCTCCGTAGAGAGTGCTATTTCGATGGCATGGGAAAGGCTGCTAGCCATCGCAAAGACGACCACAATCAACATCCTCATCTCAAAGGTTGCTCATCCTGGCCTTCTCAATATTGGTGCGGACTGATCTTGTGACACAAACACGCATCTCTTTGCCATCCGATGCGTCTCCTGCCATGAGGTGTAGTGAAGTGTTGACTAACGGAATGATGGTGATAGCTTGAGCGGGCGGTCCGCTCGGAGGTGGATATCAGGGTTGAGCCTTGCGTTGGGCGGAACAGCACTGTCAGACCGATCAAAGCTTGCGGATTCCAGGCTTGGCGATCGCCTCAGTGGTCAAATGGCTCTGCCTTGGAGCGCAGATGACCTTGGTCCTCATAAGGTGACTTCGACTCCGCGCAGTTCTCTCCACGCGGCGTGAGGACAGACGGAAGTGATTCAGACACAGGGACAGCCCTTGGAGAAAGCATTTGAAGCGTAGTGGGGCGCCGGATGACCTGTTTCGCGAACGCGCGCATGGGTTCTGGTGGACCACTCCGCGCGGCCCTTGACCGGGTTGATGCAGTATTGAAAACAGGCGGTCGAGCCGAAAATATCTCGTGCTCTTGCTCGGTACTGGCAATCGCTCCGGGTTTTGCTGCACGAACGCGATTGATTGCATCTTCCGGTCGGCATCCCAGATGGACAAGCAGACGTGCGGCGACAAATCCCGTTCGCTGCAGCCCGTCCCTGCAATGGATTAGGATCCGACCCCGTTGCTCAAGCACTGATGCGAGCTGCGACGATGCTGTAGTCCAACGTGACTCAAAGCTGGGGCCGGGGATCCCGTCCTCGGGCAGAGGAATCAAGAGCCAAGTGATGCGGAGTGAGCGAAGCTGGGCGGGTAGGTCGTTCAACCCCAACTCGAACAACTCTCTGTCCTCCATCAACGTGACTACTAGACTGGCCCCCCATCTCGCAATCGTGCCCAGATCCTTCGCTAGGTCCCTCTTATAGTTGCTGCCCAGTAGTGAGTAGGGCGGTCGCCCGGGGCAAAAGCACATTCCGATGCGACCCAGCGTATGCCCTGCATCCAGCGAAGCTATCGGAAAGTACGAGGCAGTTGCGGCCATGGCAGACACCTCTCAAACGTTTGAAGGCTCGCTGACCATAGCAGACCGCGCGACGCACCCGCAATCGTTGTAGAGGTGCAAGACGGATCTCTTTGCAAATCAGCTATATGACGACAGGGACTGCGTGCCGGCAGAGCATCTTGTTGGCGAGCAGTCGGTATATTCGAAGTCGAAGGTTAAATATCAGTGATAAGTAATTCCTTTCTGGCGAGCATATATGGGATCGGTGACGCGGTCGCCACTGATTGGAAGATTGCATATCCATGCGTAACGCGAAGAATCTTCAGTGCCCCAGCATTGCTCTTATCATAAGTAACTGCACGTAACCGAGTGGCCCGGTGGCGACGGTTGACTATACTTGCGAGGTCGCATCAAGGTCACCACGCGAGCGAAAGCAGCGCTCAACATTTCTCCAAGCTCTATCGGGCGGACGCGCAAGAAGCCAGGTGGCCTCAAGCCGCGGGCCTTGGGTGTCCCGGCCGCTTCTCTGGTATTTGGCGACGTGAGTATTCGTACGAGATTCGTGCTTCACGCAAAGGCCGTACGCTCCAACTGGTCTTCAACCTTGCGATTGCTTACGCGCTGCGCTCGGTAGAGGACCTCGGCGGGCACCTTCCCTCCCTTTGGTGACCCGCCGTTTCTCCTTTCGGCTGGGATGGAACAGTACCAGTGATGATCACCCGACTGCGGTCCCAGGTCCGCTCACTGTCGCCTCTTCAGTGGTTCTACATCATGGCCGCGGGCGGGATCGGAGCACTCGCGGCCTACGAGCCGAACATGCGCGCGCTAAAGTGGATAGCTGCTGGTGTGCTTGTGGCGCTGGCGATGCTTGTGTACTACCTGGTGCGTCCAGCAGACAACTTCTCAAACAAAGGAACGGGTCTAACCGAGCGCGAGGGTTGAAGCCAGTACAGTCGCGGACGATGCCGACGCGCCTGCACAACGCTACATGTCTTCGGCGGCCTGGACTATGGACAAGTGCTTAGCTCGCTCGCGCGCAGGAATGGGCAGTCGAATAGTTCGGTCGGCCAGTACGGCGCCCAGCATTTCCGGTGACATAGGACGCCCCAGCAATTCGCTAAGGCGCGCTCGACCCTTTCGATCAATGCGTGAGACCTGATCTCCCGAGCAGAAACGTTGATGGCGATCCGGACCGGTGGACACCCTCGTTCAGTCCAGGTCCTAGCCTGAGCACATGCTTCCAGCAGGACCCACTCGCCTATATGGTGAACCAACCCGGCTTGCTCAGCGATCGGAATGAACTCAGCCGGCCAGAGCGGTCCCCGCGGGGGGTGGTGCCAGCGGACCAATGCCTCGACACCGACGATGCGCCCGGAATCGAGCGCGACCTGCGGCTGATCGTGCAATATCAACTGATCATGTAGCTGTGGATGCCGCAAGGCATTCCTCAACGTCAGTTGCTCCATGGCCTTATTGGTGAGGTCGCTAGCTAGACCTTAGTGCGAAGACGACGACTCAGTGGGACCAAGCACGGAATTGACTGACGCGCTCGAGAGACTACTCATGGCGATCAGCGATCAAACGAAGTCGCCGACCGGTCGCAAACGTCAGACTTCGATCCGACACCGTGCTCCCCTAGAACCGCCAGTAAGCGTTGATGGTGTACATGTCGATGTGTTGGACCAAGTCGGGTTCCACCCGCTCCCATTCGATGCGAATGTTGACCCGCCCGAGTCGGAAGCCGGCGCCTACCCCGAAGATTTCGGAGGTACTGTCCTCGTTGCGGGTGGCGCCGGAGATATTGGTGTCGACAGAATATCGGCCGACGCCCAACCGGCCGAATAGATCGACCGGACCCAGCGTCACGATGGCCAGGCCAGAGGCGTCACCGCCTTTCGCTTTGAACTCCGCACCGGTCTTGTCGGGATGCCCGAAGTCGCGGTAGGTCAGCTCGCCGGCGAAATCTACGATCGGCAGCGCGCCGATGCGGTAACCTGCGAAGGCCTTCCACGCAGTTGCGTTCTCGTCGAAGTTGATATTCGAAGAGTCCTCCTTGAACGTGGACTGTCCCACACCGGCCCCTAAGTAGAAGCCGGACTCTGCGGCACACGCAGGAGCCGATATGCTGATAGCAGTGGCAAGTATTGCAAATGCGCTAAGTTGTTTCGTGGACATGGAACCTCCGATGAGCTGGTGGTGGCGTGTTTGAGCTGTGCGGCGAGTCCCAACCCGGACAGCAATGCCGAAGAGCGGCAGCGAAACTTGACTCGGAAAAGGCGGCAGGATGCAACGATCTGCGGTGGTTCCGAGAATCCCCAACAATCCACCAGCAACGATCCAGCCAAGCTTCTCGGGCGTGATTCCATCTGACGGTCTCCTGTCGCAGACAGGCACTCGGGCCTTAGAAGCACAACTACTCCATCTATAGGTCATCGAAGTCGGCGTGACAAGGTGGGCTTCAGGGGTAGGTCTCTGGACGTGTCAAGTCTGCGCGCGGTCGATGGGCATGACTGGACCCGCTCGCGCTGTACTTCTGGGGTCATGTCTGGACGATTGCAGCGCGGTGCGAGCCGCGCGACGACTTCCGTAACTTTCGCGAAGGTGCACTCAAAACTGCATCTCTCTCACCAACAACTCACCCGATTGACCGCCCAGTTGCGCAGCGATACAGTGCTCCTCGATAAAAAACGGCATTTAAAATTTCCTATGCTCGAGGCCTCCTGACGCCTCGACACGCGCTCCGTTTCGCAAATGCCAGATCAGACAGGCTGGATCCGCTGGTTGCCGGGGCTGCTTGTCCTGCGTCAGTACCAGGCATCCTGGCTGCCTCGTGACATCGCCGCCGGACTCGTCTTGACGACGATGCTGGTGCCGGTCGGCATTGCCTATGCGGTGGCCTCGGGCGTGCCGGGCATCTACGGCCTCTACGCCACCATCGTGCCCTTGCTGGCCTATGCGCTGTTCGGGCCCAGCCGTATCCTGGTCCTGGGGCCGGATTCGTCGCTCGCCGCTGTCATCTTCGGCGTGGTTGTTCCACTGTCCGGGGGAGATCCCGATCGCGCGATCGCGCTGGCTGCGGCGATGGCGATCGTCTCGGGCACCGTTTGCATCCTCGCGGGGATCGCGCGGCTCGGCTTCATTACCGAGCTCTTGTCAAAGCCGATCCGTTACGGCTACATGAACGGCATCGCCCTCACGGTGCTGATCAGCCAGGTGCCCAAGGTTTTCGGCTTCAACATCGAAAGCGATGGACCGCTGCGGAATATCTGGGCCATCACGGAGGCGATCCTGAGCGGGAGCACCAATTGGACGGCGTTTGCGATCGGCGCCGGCACGCTGGTGGTGATTCTCCTGCTCAAGCGCTTCAAGCGGGTGCCCGCCATCCTGATCGCCGTCGTCGGCGCAACCGTGATCGTCGGCATGTGGGACCTGGCGACGACTGCCGGCGTTTCGGTGCTGGGCCCGCTGCCGCAGGGTCTCCCGGCCTTCGAGATTCCGTGGATCAACCAGGCCGATATCGTGCCGGTCCTCATCGGTGGGTTCGCGGTATCCATGGTGTCGTTCGCCGACACCAGCGTGCTGTCGCGCGCCTACGCGTCGCGCCTGCGCACATCGGTCGATCCGAACCAGGAGATGGTTGGATTGGGCGCCGCCAACCTGGCGGCTGGGTTCTTCCAGGGCTTTCCCATCAGCAGCAGCTCCTCGCGCACGCCCGTGGCCGAGGCGTCGGGCGCTCGCACTCAGCTGACGGGCGTCGTCGGCGCCGTTGCCGTCGCCCTTCTGCTGCTGTTCGCGCCGAACCTGCTCCAGGATCTGCCGTCGGCCGCCTTGGCCGCTGTCGTTATCGCCTCGGCCATCGGCCTGATCGAGGTAGGCGATCTCATACGTATCTACCGTATCCAGCCGTGGGAATTCTGGCTCTCCATCGTTTGCCTGGTGGGCGTCGCCGTGTTCGGTGCGATCCCGGGCATCGGTATCGCGGTGGTTCTCGCCGTCATCGAGTTTCTGTGGGATGGCTGGCGTCCGCATTCCGCGGTGCTCGGGCGCGCCGAAGGCATCAAGGGCTACCACGACATCACGCGCTATCCCGACGCTCGGCGGATTCCGGGCCTCGTCCTCTTCCGCTGGGATGCGCCGCTGTTCTTCGCCAACGCCGAGTTCTTTCGGGAGCGCGTGCTGGACGCTGTAGCGACATCGCCGACACCCGCGCGCTGGCTGGTTGTCGCGGCAGAGCCGGTCACCAGCGTAGACGTCACCGCCGCCGATATGCTGGAGGATCTGGACAAGACCCTGCATGAGTCCGGGGTCAAGCTGTGCTTCGGCGAGCTCAAGGATCCCGTAAAGGACAAGCTGAAGCGGTTTGGGCTGTTCGCCCGGATCGGCGAAAAATTCTTTTTCCCGACCCTCGGCGCGGCGCTCCGCAGCTATCTCGAGAGCCACGACGTGCAGTGGGAGGATTGGGAGGATCAGCGTCCATGAAGGCTTTGAACTGGCTTCTGCTCTTCGTCCCCCTCGCGATTGGCGTGAAGCTCCTGGCGCCGGAGCGGTATCTGCTAATCTTCCTCGCGTCGTCCCTGGCCATCCTGCCGCTGGCTGGCTGGATGGGCCGCGCCACGGAACAGTTGGCGGAGCGTATGGGCGAAGGCGTCGGCGGACTCCTCAACGCCACCTTCGGCAATGCGGCCGAGCTCATCATCGCGCTCGCCGCACTGCGCGCTGGGCTCCACGATGTGGTGAAGGCGTCGATCATCGGCTCTATCGTCGGCAACATTCTGCTGGTACTCGGCGCCGCCATGCTGGCAGGGGGCCTGCGCTATCGCGAGCAGCACTACAATCCGGCCGGCGCCCGCTCCCAGGCGACCATGCTGACACTGGCGGCGATCGCGCTCGTGCTCCCCGCCGCCTTTCAGATCGCGGCCGGTTCGACGCCGGAGGGGCTCGGCAGGTTCAGTCTCTCGATCTCCGTCGTGCTGCTCCTCGTCTATCTGCTCTATCTCATTTTCACGCTGGTGACCCACGCGTCGCTGTTCGCAGGCTCCCATGCGCTCGAGGAGGGCGAAGCGCACGCAACGCCCTGGCCCGTGAGCCGGTCCGCGCTTGTGCTGGCCGCGGCCACCGCGGCGGTCGCCTGGATCAGCGAGATCATGGTGGGCGCGATCGAGCCGACCGCGCACCAGCTCGGGCTCAGCAACGTCTTCGTCGGCGTTTTCGTTGTGGCGATCCTGGGCAACGCGGCCGAGCATGCCACGGCGATCACCGTCGCGCTGAAGAATCGGATGGACCTCTCGCTGTCAATCGCCATCGGCTCCAGCGTGCAGGTGGCGCTCTTCGTGGCGCCGCTCCTGGTGCTGGTCAGCCTGTTCCTCGGCCCCGCGCCCATGGACCTGGCGTTCCCGGCGGGCCTCGTCCTGATCGTGCTTCTCTCTGTGCTGATCACAGGCCAGGTCGCCGGGGACGGACGGTCCGACTGGCTTAAGGGGCTCCAGCTGCTTGCCGTCTATCTGGTCCTCGGACTCACCTACTTCTTCCTGCCCGGTATGGCTTCGCATTGATACCAACGCCGCGGGCGCACAACACGGCGCGCGAACTAGAGGCGTACGACCTGTGCGCCTTACTGACGGCGACCATGGCGGCCCACCCTGTGGTGGTTCTGCGCGCCGATGTTCGCGAGGCTTAGCGGCAGACGAACTCGAGGAGGGCGACGTGGCCCGTGCCCGCCCGGCACCGTTATGGCGTCAGGACGACATGGCGATTAGCTGTCTTGTGTCCCGATGACGTGGCCACCGGGAACTGTAGAAGCTCTATATTTCCCAGAACAGGGCAATAGGACTCTGACTTCAACGCCCGCCTAGTGTTCCCGCTTGTGGTCGACGACATCGAACGGACCAGAACCCGGCGACGTGCTGCGCCCAGCTGGGCGCGATCGAGTACTGGTTGCGGTACAGCCGCTCGCGCGCTGTGCAGTAAGTGGACATTCGTAGCTGCCTCGGTGAACTACTCGAATGCAGGCAAAGCTACCAATTACCAGACCCGCTCGATCGAGTGCAGAGCCGGCAGGGGATGGGTGTCGCGCTCGCTCATCACATCCCAGGTTTGATTCGCGCTGTTGCAGATATCGCGACCTGGTGACCCTCGAGCCAATGTTTGATCCGATTCGCGTCGGCGAGGCGCGCAACCTTGCCAACGGAGTCCAGCAGCACGATGATCATCGGCTTCGCCGCGATCGTTGCTTGCATCACCAAGCACCGGCCTGCCTTGCCGATGTAGCCAGTCTTGGATAGACCGACCTCCCAATCGCTGTCGCGCACCAAGCGGTTCGAGTTGCGATAGGTGAGCATGGCCCGGCGGTGGCGACGACCCGCTGTGGGCACCTCGTGTAAATCGCTGGTCGTGAATTCGCGGATCAGCGGATATGCGTAAGCAGCATTGACCATTAGAGCCAGGTCATGCGCGGTCGACACGTTCCCGGAGTCCAATCCGGT
>Ga0105241_10003548_pt1 | contig 11604 bp, 4 predicted proteins | sample KBSC64metaG_FD_80422 | JGI IMG/M metagenome (GOLD analysis project Ga0105241, IMG submission 80422) | Corn rhizosphere microbial communities from Kellogg Biological Station, Michigan, USA - KBS C6-4 metaG | ecosystem: Host-associated > Plants > Roots > Rhizosphere > Soil | place: Michigan, USA... | reverse complement strand
CGGCGGGAGTGTACGTTTTGAGAGGACCGTTCAATCTCAGTTCGTTTGCCGGACAAACAGTGCGGATTCAGTTCCGCGGCACCAACGACATCACGTTGCCAACGTCATTCAGAGTTGACGACGTGTCGTTGCAGTAACGCGCGTTTTAGATCTAGCGCGGCTTTGCCCTAAGAGTCGGTTGCGAACTGATTTCTCTGTGCCTCTGTGCCTCTGTGGTTGGTTCTTGCTTAGAAATTTCTTAACCACAGAAAGCACAGAGGCACGGAGAAGGGCTCGAGGATTTTTTGAAGCTCCGAAGAGTTGTCACAACCCGAAGCGTAGTTGATATTCAGTCGACGTAATGAAGGCTTTCACCATCTCCGCGTTGATGAAGTTGCCGTTAAATTCGTTGAGCTTTCCGAGCCAGAAGTTGTAGCCGTCGAAGTTTGCATCCGGCGCGTCGTCCGGATTGCGTCGCAGATAACCGAAGTACTGCATCAACACAAACGCCTTGTTGAATTCCGCGCTTCGTAAGTCCGCGTCTTCAGCCACCGCGCGCAGCACAGCCGCTCGTTTCGTGATGTCCGCCGGTGTTGCGCCGAGTGTCGCGATCAGGTTCGCTTTCTCACTCGCCGACAAAACACCGCCGGCATTCGCGTCGAGCTGCGTTACAAATTGATCCGCCGTCAAGGAATTCGGAAACGCATTTAGAAACTCCGTCCGTTGCACAAACGCTAACGCAAACGCTTGCTTGTTCGTCTCCAACTGCGCTTCCCAATTTCCGATGCCAACCTGCACGCCCTCACCCAACTTCTGCGTGTCTCGAAGAAACTCGGTCAACCTTACCGGCACTGGTTTGCCGTTCAAATTGCCGAAGCCGGTCTTGTACATGCGATAAACGAGATAGCCGGTTTCCTGAAATTCGATCGAGAGGAAGAACGCCGCCGAGACATTGATCCGTTTGACCTCGACACATGCAGCGTTCCCACCACACGACGTGATCTCATTGGTCCAGAAAGCCAGGCCATCAGCGTCGGGTTCGCGATTCAGAAAGTCGTGGTAGTGCTGGCGCACGTAGAACGACGCATCATCGAGCGGATTAATGGTAGGCTGCGCGACATCGTTATCAGTGATCGTGACGACGAGAACCTCGGGCGCTCTCATCAACACACCAACGGCGTTCTTAATAACGATCGAGAACGTCTCGGGGCCTTCAACTAAAACGTCGTTCGACAGGAGCACGGGAATGGTTCGCGACGTTTCACCCGGCAAAAAATCTATTCGTCCACTCACGGCAGTAAAGTCGCTTCTGTCAGAGGCTGAGCCGGGAATGGTTTCGTACTCGACCGATGCCGGTTGCGATATATCACCGGTCCGCTGCACGGTAAATGAAGTCGACGTCAAAGACTCCGACACCGTGAGAGTGCTTCTACTCAAGTGCACTGCATTGGGAATCGCCGTGAAAAACGCAGGCTGTATCTCTGATGGATTATTAAAGGTGATACTTGCCGGAGAGAAAATGAAGTTTGGCTTACTGGGAGTCACCGTGACGCTACCGCAAGCTGGTATGCCGCCGAAACTGAAATCGTTTCTATCGGAGGGAAGTGTCACCGAGGCGTTTATTGCGCCTGTGATATCGACCCGCACGCCTTCAGCTTCGTTGACCACGCCAAAGAAACCTATCCGCCCGGTTACCGTGTAGGTTGGATCCTGGGGCACTGCTCCGACCGGAAGCGCCGTACCTGTTCCGCCAATCAGTGGGTTCTCAAGGAGGTAGACTCCCTGTCCGGCCGTAAAAGCAAGCCCATGTTGTCCCCAGCGAACCAGACTCGTAGGAAACGGAAAATTAAACTCACCCGGGAGGGTGACGCGCATGCGCAACAAAGGCAGAAACGTGCGCATGTCAAAAACGTCGAGCACGACAAAAGTCAAACCGCCGCCCAACACGGCATAGACCTTACCAGCTTGTGGATCGGGCAGGAGCTTGTCCGTGCCGCCATTAAGCGAATACGAACCAATTCGGAGGCCATTTTCGGGATTTAATACGCCTCCCGTTTCTGAGTAGATAAGGCCATTCACGATTTGAAAGTCACTGAACAGACTGTAATTTGAAACGGTCGCCGTAGAAACACCGCAACTCGCAATCCCCATCTTGCGAAACGCAAATTCGCTCCCCTCAGTATCCTGTCCGTACAGAACCGTGGGCGAGGATGAAAACTCGATCGCGTTGCTGCCGGTGTGTCCCGGAGTTGTAACCGGTCTTTGCACGCCATTATCAAAGATTGCGACGCCGGCGTGACGAGGACTCGCTGGTATGGTTCTGGCAACAGCAATCGTATCTACGTGACCGGGCATCACCGCAATGTCGTCGACCCCCAGCGGTCCAAGTCCAAACTGCGTGTCGATACCGACACCAAATTGCGGGCCCGCGGTTCGCGTTGCAACATCGAAGCGGCGAACTGCTTTGTCTCCATCAAGCCCCACGTAAATGAATTGATTGTTTTCGGTGATGGTCATCACGCGCGGATCGTTCCCGATAGGCACTGGAGTACCAAGCGTGCCGCTTACGGGATCAATCGGCGTAATGGTATTCGGGTTCAACGCCGAACTTGCGCCGACACTCGCAAAGATCGTTTGCGTTGATGAATCAACCACTAACTTACGGGCCGGTAAATTTATTTTTCTCAGCTCGCCCGGCGCAGGTGTGGGCGACGGCGTGGGAGTCGGTGTGGCGGTGGGAGTCGGCGTTGGGGTCGGCACGGGTTGCGCCGCGGAAACGAGTGCCGTTTCGACAATGAACAGTTGATTGGTGTCGGTGCGAAATGCCAGTCCGTTTGTGCCCCAACGAACCATCCGTCCGATATTTCCGGTCACTCCGGAAACGTTGAAGTCGCCCAGGAAAGCCATTGTCTGCATATCGAAAGCGGCAATGGTCACCATGTTGTTGAAGGGCGTGGTGAACTCGCTGCAAAGAGTAAACACGCGATTCAGGGCAGGATCGGGAACAATCCAACTACGATTGCAACTGCCGGCAAGATGAGGAGTCAGGACGTTCAATGAACCCAACAGCGCGCCTGTTTCCGGATCGAAGATCCGGGCGCGATTGAAGGAACTGCCGCTGTAGATCTTACCGGTTGAAAACGTAATCAATGCATTTGTCAGTAGATTGTTGTAAGTATGAGTCACCGAGACTCCGGTTGGTCCTACAGCGAAGCTTCTTAAGTCTCCGCCATTGCTGTTGGCAGTCGATGAATAGAGCTTTGTGCTGGTGTCGCCCCACTGCACGAGGTCGAGTTGACCGCCAACCGAGTTTTGCCGGCGCACGCCGTTGTCAAAGACAGCTATTCCTCTCGCCGAAACCGCGAGCGTGTCCGTGGTGCTCGGGGCAACCGCAAGGTCGTTAACGAAGTCACCACCCAGAGCTGGATTGCTGATCAGATCAAACTTTGCGCCGGCTGTTTGGGTGGCGACGTCGAATCTGCCCACAGACGTTTCACTGGTGAACCCAACATAAACAACTTGTCCGTTGTCGGAAACGGATAGCCGGCTTGGTTCACTGCCGATAAACACTGACTGCCCGATCGTTCCTGAATGCGGATCGATCGCCGTGATGCTGTTGCCGGTTGCGCCGGCAGACGACGGCACGCTCACGTATATCGTTTGATTTCCCGAAGCGTAAACGAGGTCGTTATTGGGCAGACTAAACTTTCTCACAAAGCTTTCGGGCGTAGGACTGGGCGAGGGAGTCGGCGTCGGAGACGGAGTTGCAGTGGGAGAGGGAACTGGATCCGCTGAGGGAATCAGGTCGGTTTGGATCAAATAAACTTCGCCGCCAGTGGTGGAAACAGCCAACCCGTTTGCTCCCCACCTAACGAGAGTTGCAGGCGTTCCGCTAACACTCGGGATATTGAGAGAACCCGTCGATTGAAAGCTATTGATGTCGAAAGCAGTGATCGTCAGCGTCCCGCTTTGCGGCGTCGCATAGAACGCGAGGTTCGTAGCTGTATCAATCGCAAAGGGCACAGGGCTATTCACACCCGTGGCGAACGATCCGACGATCGTGCCGGCTTCGGGATCGACGACCTTTCCCGTCGCGGTGTACAACCGGCCTGCGGCAAATCGTATTGAGTCAGTGGTGATCGTAGTGGGAATTTGCGTGCTGCTATCGACGGCCACGCCGGAAGCACTCACATTCAATCTTGTAATTCGACCCGGAGTAGGAAAAGGAGCGAACGCGTAGAGCCTTGCGGCCGTCGCGCCAAACTGTACTCCCGTGACTTCGGTAAACGGGGCCGTGGTTGGCCGCATTATGCCATCGTCAAACACCGCGATGTTACCATTGGGAAAACTGCCGCGATGAACGGCAAACGTGTGCGGATTACCCGGCGCTACCGTAATGTCGTTTGCAAAGAACGGCTTGTCGAAAGGGATGTTACCGAGCGTGAATTGTGGTCCAGCCGTTTGAGTCGCTACGTTGAACCGGCGAACAGCGCCCGCGCCCGTAAGGATCACATAAACAAAAGCACCGTCGTCAGAAATCGCCATCTTCCCGGGTTCGCTGCCGATGGGAATCGGTAGACCGATCGTGCCGGCGGCAGTGTCGATGGGCGTGATGCTGTTTCCGCCTGGCCCAACGTTGGAAGGCACTGTGGCATAGATTCGAGCAGAAGCAGGATCGGCGAGTAAATCATTGGCGAAGAGATTGAGCTTGCGCACACTGCTTTGCGCTTGCAACGGCAGCGGCGCAACAGCCGAATCATTTGTCGGAGCGGATTCAACGTTCAGCGCCAACAGCCCGGTAACGGACAGGGCGATCAACAAGAAAATCAGGAGGGTATATTTCAACATGGGCTTTGAGGATCTTTCGCTTTGTAATCTTTAACTGAGAGAACTGGGACTTAGAAAACGCTTCACTGCGCAAGCGGGCAAAGGTTCGTAAATTTATCCTATACTGCGACTTGCTTACTCTGCAAATAATTGGAATGAAAAGTAACAACAAGCAGTTAGATTTTGAGGGGTTCATAGGTGGTTGATATGTCGACGGGATTGATTTCTCCTTACCATGGTACTTTGGTTGACCTGCTGATCGCGGCAGAGGAACGCGAAGAGTTGCGCGCGTACGCCGGCAAGTTGCCTTCGTTGCAGTTGTCTGCACGTTCCGTTTGCGATCTGGAATTACTGGCGACGGGTGCTTTCACGCCGCTCGATCGTTTTATGGGCCGGTTGGACCATCAGCGGGTGCTCGATGAGATGCGTTTGTCGAACGGCGTCGTGTTTCCGATTCCAATCACGTTGCCGGTCGATCGCGGACAATCGATCGGTCTTGACCGGGACGTCGCGTTGCGCGATGCCCGAAACGAGCTGCTCGCCGTTTTAACTATCGAGGAGATATATGAGTGGGACCTGGACGAAGTCGCAACCAAGGTCTTCCGCACGCGAGACTCGCGCCACCCGCTGGTTGCCGAGATGCATCGGTGGGGCAAACTGAATCTCTCGGGCCGGCTCAAAGTTATTCAACATCCGCGGCATTACGACTTCGAGAACCTGCGGCTTACGCCCACTCAGACTCGAGCAAGACTGAGCAGTTTCGGTAAGCCCAACATCGTTGCGTTCCAGACGCGCAATCCGCTGCATCGCGTGCACGAAGAGATGACGAAGACGGCCATCGACAAACTGGATGGCGTGCTGTTACTGCATCCGTCTGTCGGCATGACTAAGCCGGGTGATATCGATCACTACACTCGCGTTCGTACTTACAAGGCGCTGGCCCAACACCATTACGATCCAAACCGCATCCTGCTCTCGTTGTTGCCGCTGGCGATGCGCATGGCTGGTCCTCGTGAGGCGCTCTGGCACGCACTCATACGGCGCAATTACGGAGCAAACCACTTGATAGTCGGTCGCGATCATGCGAGTCCGGGCCGCGATTCTAACGGCGAGCCGTTTTATCCTCCTTACGGTGCGCAGGAACTCGTCGAACAATTCAGTAGCGAGATCGGCGTGCAGATGATCCCGTTTCGGGAGTTGGTTTATCTACCCGATGAAGGGCGCTACGAACAGGTCTCCGCTGTCACTTCGCAGCAGCGAGTGTTGGCGATATCCGGCACTCAAGCTCGCGAAGAGTATCTTGGCCAGGGACGTAAGTTGCCGGATTGGTTTACGCGTCCTGAAGTTTGGGAGATCCTCGCCGAAGCTTATCCGCCGAAATATCGTCAGGGAGCATGCGTCTGGTTTACTGGTCTAAGCGGCGCCGGGAAGTCAGTCACGGCCGAAGTGCTGACGGTGAAACTGCTGGAGCATGGGCGTCAGGCCACGCTGCTCGATGGCGACATCGTGCGCACGCATCTCTCGAAGGGCCTCACATTTAATAAGGACGATCGAGACACGAACATACGGCGGATCGGTTTTGTCGCGGCGGAGATCGTGCGCCACGGCGGCATTGCAATCGCGGCCGCTGTTAGCCCGTATCGGGCCACTCGTGATGAGGTCAGGGCCATGGTTGGGAAAGATCGTTTTCTCGAGATCTTCGTTGATACGCCTTTGGAAGTGTGCGAGCAACGGGATGCGAAGGGAATGTATGCGAAGGCTCGCCGCGGAGAGATCAAAGACTTCACCGGCATCGACGACCCCTACGAGCCACCCCTGCACGCCGAGATCACCCTTGACACCATCAACCACTCAGTCGCCGACAACGCCCAGCTAATCCTTGAAAAACTGGCCACGCTCGGTTTCGTGCGTGCTGAGAAACAGATGAACCTCAAGTAATCTGATCCGTCCATTACGCGCGGCTTGCAGAAAAATTCACTGCGTCGAGATACCGGCTTGCCGCCGGATGTGAGGCGTGGCTCCGCCACGCCGTTTGATCTCAAAGAGAGAATTGGGCTGAGCCCCTGGTGCGGGCTTAGCCCGAACGTAGGGCCTAGCCCACTTGGGTGGCTAGAGGTGTCGGCGTGGCGGAGCCACGCCTCACATCCGGCGGCAAGCCGCAGCGGTGGTGAACTTCAAGACTTTTTGTGCAAAGGCATTACGCGATAAGCCATGAAGCTAGCTGTTTTTTTACTTCGTCGTGAAGAATGCCTTCGCCGCTATCGAGTTGATGGAGACCCTTCTGTACCGCAGCCATGAACTCAACGCGCTCGGCTATCTCTTCGATAGAACAGGCGTCCGGTAAAGCGCGAATCGTTTCCAGCCCGATTTCTTTTTCAGTCACGGCCCGATTATGAATCAACCGCAAATCACTGCGTCGAGATACCGGCTTGCCGCCGGATGTGAGGCGTGGCTCCGCCACGCCGTTTGATCTCAAAGAGGGAACTGGGCTGCGCCCCTGGTCCGGGCTTAGCCCGAACGTAGGGCGAAGCCCATTTGGGTGGCTAGAGGTGTCGGCGTGGCGGAGCCACGCCTCACATCCGGCGGCAAGCCGTAGCGGTGAACTTCAAAACTTTTGGGTACAACATCCCTCACGCACACCGCAAGCAGATGTTGCTAACTCACCAAACGCTCTCACAGATCGCGCACGTAGCGAATGGAGATCGCGTAGTTCTCGTCAAACTTGCCTACGAGGCTGACGCTCTTTGAGCTGGCGCTGAAGCTCGCGTAGTTGATGTTGTTCGAGGTGCGGTGATAGCCGATGCTGAGGAGGTTGCGGTAGACTCCCGTCGGCTCGCGATAGCCTCCCAACTTCGCGTTGAAGCCTGACTTGCCACCCTCGATCAACGCCGCGTACGCAGCAGTCTCGCTGCCGAAACTATCAAACAAACCCTTCCAATCCTTCTCCGAAGGAATACGCCAACCCGGCACCGGCGGTTTTTTCACCGAACCCGCCTTCGCCGTGTACAACCGCCCATAGATCTTTTCGTTGCCCGGCAAGTCGTTGTACGCCCACGACTCGCCCGGATCGTTGTACGCAAGATTCTCGGCCATCCATAGCTGGTTGTTCAGAATTACCGCGGGATAAACGCGGCCATCGCGCGGATCGACGAACATCAGCGCATTGATGAACACCGTGAACTGCATACTGTTCAGATAAGCGCCGTTGCCGTCGAACGCCTGCAGCGTGGTAAAGATGGGCACACTTTGCGTCGTGCCCGGAATCTTGAGCGTGTGGCGATCGTAAGCGAGTGGCAACGGGTCCGGATATTTCTTCTCCAAGATGTTCACATTCGGGTGACTACAAATCATATTTATCGCCGCCACATCAAACATGGCCCAACGCAGATTGATCTCGCTTACCTGCGTCGGCGCCTTGACTGCAATAACGGGAGCATCTCCGAAGAAGTTGAGGAGACCTCGCGTCGGTGGCGGTTTTTGCTTGATGATGTCGAGGACAAAAACTGCGTCGTTGTATTTGGTGTTCTCGTCCTTCTTGAAACCGGAGAAGTTGATGATCACCTGCGTGTGCCCCGGCGCCGTAAGCGAAACGATCTTGCTGAACGAGAACGTGACGTTCGCTTCCGCGCCGGTACCGATGACCGGAACATTCGTACCGACCGGCTCGAGCAGCCAGATCGGGTGCGGATCATCTCCCGAAGTCGACGAACGGTTGATCGCCCAGCCTTTCGTCTGATCGATCGCGATGCCGCCCTCGATTCTCCAGGCCGAACCGACCGCCGGTTTCTCCGGATCGTTGTCAGGCGCAAGCGCGCCGCTGGTGCTGCCATACACGAACATCGCAGTCACCTGCGGCGAGCCCCGACCCTCCTGTGAACCCGTATACAGCGCCGTTGTGCCGATGTTTTTGAAATTCAGAAAAAGCGTGTTCTGCAGCGGATCGTTTTCCGTGGAGACGTAGACGCTGCCCTGGTTGTCGAGCGATACCTGAAGCACGTCCAACAGAGACGCGTTGCCCGGCCGCGGCGGGTTAGCCAACGACAACGGCTCCTGCACCTGGCGCGGAACATTGCCGCCCATATTCTGGAAGATGATCTGGACGGAATCCGCCGTCGGATCCGCGTTCGTTTGCACGCCCGTGATCTTGAAGGAAATTTTCTGGCCCTGGTTCCAATTCGCCGGCGATGGCCCGGTGTAAGTGAGAAGAAGTGAATCGTCAACGTCCAGGACATAGTCCCAGTCGTTCAGAACAATCCGCATGTTCTTCAACTCGTCAGTCGTGAAGAAAGTCGGCATGAAGATCTTCAAAGACGAGGAAGGCGAGCCTGTAGTCAGAATGATCGCGTCGCTATTGTTGGTGAGCGTGACGTTGAGCTCTGTTTGTATGCCAACGAAGATGACGGGTTCATTGTTATTGTTCAGTACGCTGAGAGATACGTCTGGTGCTCCGTTGGCCATTGCATTTTACTCCTCGGGGTTGTCTGAATTTTTCGCACGCGCGGGCGTGAGTGGCTGAAGAATCTGGGCGTTCAGTCGCAGCCAGCCCTCCAATATCGTTTGCGGCGTATAGCCAAAGGTCGCGAACTCATTCGCGTCGTTTGCCTGCAGCGGCAACGGAGTCGTACTGCCGAACGTGACCCACGACCATTCGTAATTCGACTCCTGTGGCAGCGGCACTATCAACCGTTGATTCAGACTCAACATGGGATGAGTGAAAAAAGTGACGGCGAGGCTGCGAACTGTTTCGGCGTATTGATCGGGTGGGATTTGCCGCATCTGCACCGGCAGTACGCCCGTGGTGGCATGAACCGGCGCCCGCGGATCGATGAGCATCGTCACGGTGATCGCGCTGGCGTTCAAGGTCAACTCGATCGTGTCCGGCTTGGGCCGCACGACACCGTGTGTGCCATCGGGCGGAGCGGCGGGTGAATAGAAAGTGCCATAAGGATCGGGACCGCTGGCCTCGATGAGATAACCAACAAGTCCGTCATCGATGTTGGCGAGATCCCCAAGCCTGGCCGGGAACTTAACATTGGCGAGCTTCGCGCTGCTTGCTTGCTGGCGATCGAAATACTTGTAGCGATTGTTTTTTACGTCCGAGGGAAAAGGATCGGTAGGCGTGACGTCGGCCTGGCTCACCGGCAACACCGTGCCACTGGTCTCGAGCGCGATCACGGCGCGCGTCAGCGCGAGTGGCCGGCCGATGAGCACCGCGAGCGACGGGTCTTGGGCAAATCTCACCGGATTGATGAATTTGTCGGAAGCCTCAATCGTGTTCATCAGGTCGCGCAGAAAGTCAGCGTCTTTGCCGTCGACGTACCACATGAAATCGGCGACGTGCGGATTGACGATCGGCTGTCCTTTGGGACCGATGTCTTTCTCCAGCGAGTCTTCGGGATTTTTCACATTGCCGGCGCGCGTGCGGTACTTCAAATCGTTATGCTCGACGCCGAAGGAACCGATCGCGGCGCCGTCCGCGTCGTAGAAGAAAAGACTGTCATCGAGATGGTTGGGCATCACCCATCCGAACACGGGCGTCGTCGCCGGATGCGAGTTCATCTCGACGAAGTCAACGGTGATTCCGGGCACGCGTTTATTGTGGTTCGACGACAACCACGCGAACCATAGTCGCGTCGGCGCGAGCAGCCGCGGCGGCAGAAATATCTTGTCTTTGTTGGCCGCATCTCCCGGGTCAGGCTGGAGACTCTGGGCCACGATCGTTTGCAACGAACCATCGGGGTTCGTGGCGTTCGTGCTCAGCGTCATGCGCTGGCCGAACACGTCAACGATCTCGAGCGTGAAAATCTCGGCGAAACCCGAACGGAACGGGCCGAAGTTGTGTTGCGCGAGCAAACCGACGTCGATGGGAGCGTAGCCGTTGAAACCGAAGTTGTACCAGTCGTCGATTGGATGCGCGACCGCTGCGTCATTCACCGCGGTGGTGATTATGTCGCGAGCTCCTTTAACGAGATCCTGGACTGTGACTTTCGGTATGAGGGTGCGCAGCGTTTGCTCGAGATTGAAACCGCTGAGGCCCTGCGAAATTATCCTGCGGCTTTGATAAGTCTCTTTCGCCTCTTCGAGTGTCGCGTCGGTTTTCTCGTCGGTGGGATAGTTTCTGATGTAACTATCGATCTGGTTTGTCAGGCTGTAGGTGGTTGCTTTCGACAGCGTTACCGAACGCGCGTAGCGAACCGATTTGCCGGTCGTAATACTCGTGCCGGTTGTGTAACGGTAATCGATTCCGTCGGTATCGAGATGAAAGTAGTTCGTCAGGTTTCCTGGTCCATAGTTATTGCCCTCGTCGCGCTTGAGTGGTTCGAGTTGCGCGGTCCACAGCAGGAACACGGGCAGGAACGGATCGTAACGTTTCGGCGTGAATTCGGGCAGCGCCGGTTGCGTGGTCCAGGCCACGGCGTCCGGCGCCCAACCATTCGTCGTGGCGTTGGTGAACGTCACGCTTAAGGCGAGCGGAGTCGAGACGGTTTCCGTCGGGTTTGCGGTCATGCGCTGGTCGGGATCGTGCACCGCCTTGAAGAGTCCGGACGGAGTTCCACCTTCCGCCGGCGAAAGCCCGCCCTGCGCCAGACTCAACGAAGAAACAAACTCAGCGTAATTGGAGACGGCGGGATTGCCGCTGCCGCCTTTTGCTTTGAGCGCATCCGCCACTGCTGCGGTGAGTGCCGGCGCGAGCAGATAAGTCTCGTTGATCAATCCCTGAACGTCCGTCTTCATCGGCGCCGGCTCAGGCATCTGCGGCACACCCGTGAGATCGCCGGTCGAAATCGTGAAGGTGTT
>Ga0105241_10003543_pt1 | contig 11615 bp, 8 predicted proteins | sample KBSC64metaG_FD_80422 | JGI IMG/M metagenome (GOLD analysis project Ga0105241, IMG submission 80422) | Corn rhizosphere microbial communities from Kellogg Biological Station, Michigan, USA - KBS C6-4 metaG | ecosystem: Host-associated > Plants > Roots > Rhizosphere > Soil | place: Michigan, USA... | reverse complement strand
CCGCGTCGAGGGCATCGTGATCGTTGATTGACGGACAGCCTGCAACAGCTCGTCAGCGCTCGCCATGCCGTTCAAGGGGTGCGGCGATTGCATGTCAGCATGAGCATCAGTCATTTCTGTTTTATTATCCTCAGGCATACCACCTCCGTTAATTTACTAAACTACTTTATTTCCCCAGTGTGAAAAAACGAGCACAACCATCACGATAGCCACCATTACAAAAAGGAATTGGCGGCGCATATTTTTGCTCAGCCGATCATAGTGATCGAGGTAATAGAGCGCGCCAAGTCCGTAGCCAATCGATAGCAATAGAAGCACCGGCTGCGCCACAGCACCATAAAATAGCAACCAATGGCCGAGCGGCCATAGGAGCGCTGCGCCAAAATATCCCCAAGCATAGGCCAGTAGCCGAGCATACGGCTCGTCGAAGCTATCGAAGAAATGCCGGGCAGCTAAATAACAGATTAGTCCGGTCATGAATACCAAGCCGTACAGCGGCGCTGACGTCCAACACACGAATAGCGCCATAAGCCCGCACAAAAACCCAATCATTGCCTGTACCGAAACAAGTAATGTATCACTTCCCGGCTTAATTGCTAGTAGCCACACGCCGTACGCGATTGCCCACGTAAATTGTACCAACACGCTTTCGCCACTCTGGGTCATAAAGAGTAAAATAGCAATCCCTACGGTCAGGTCGATGGAGTTAGCGCGAATATTTGCAGGCCAAAACCGCGGCCGCACCGCAAGCATACGCCATTTACTTAACAATATTATGGCCAAGGCTAGCTGAACAAATTGGATTCTTACCAAAATAAATACTGCTAGCGGCAATAAGGCCGTCAGAGTAAGGTGCACCAGCTTAGGGAAACCACTGGCCGGTTTTATTTTCTCAATCAAAGGTCTCATGTCTGATCCTGACCTAAGATTAGCACAAACGCCGCACCATTGGCAGTCACGCCGGCTGGGAGTTTTGTAGTTGCCTTGACACCAAAACGATTTTCTAGGTAGTGCGCAGTGTATGGATCCTTGCCGCCACTCAGATCAACCAACATAGTTTTAGGATAATTTCCGGTCAGCGCCGCGATGCTAGGCGACAAATTATAGCCATACGATTTCAACAGCGTTTCTTTGCTGGTCAACGCCGCAGTCGATCCCGTGCCGTTCACGAGCTCAACAGCTGCATGCTCCTTGGTAATATATCCATCAGGCAACACACTGCGCAGATATGCCTGAATTGGCCCGTAATTGTTCTGCCCTGCACGCGGTAATACTACCGATTGCGTCCCTACGCGTCCAGTCGTTACATAATTATTGGGCGGGTCGGCAAGACCAACCGACTGAATTGTATCAAGATTAATACCCTTAGTAACTCCGTAAATCTTCGTCATGTCACCAAGCGAAATGTCAGTGACGACATTATTACCAAAAGCATCGAGTAGCTGTGTAATCTTCAACGGATTACTCAGCGTGCCAAGTGTGAAGACCTTCTGCATCAACGCTACGATGACTGCGCGCTGTCGCTGGGCCCGGGCAAAATCGGAAGTCGTCTCACGGGAGCGCACATAAAATAGTGCATGCAGACCGTCAAATGTCTGTACACCAGCTTTAGCCAGCACCGGATTACCCTTGTTTTCCCAGGCCATCGTTGGGTCGTACAGAGCAGTTGGCACGTTAATTGTCACACCACCCACTGTATCAACCGCTTTCTGAAAAGCCTGGAAATCAACAAGTACATTATATTGGATCGATAGACCCGTCACCTGAGAAACAACGCTATCCGCGGAAGCAAAACCAGCTTTTACGGCATCAGTATTAGCGTTACCGGGTATAATTTTGCCGCCCAGGGCTGCAAACTTGCCCGTTTCGTAGGCGGCGTTGATTTTCATATTGCCATGGTGCGGCACCGCCACCCAGAGGTCGCGCGGGATACTTGTCAGTACTGCACTATGGTTAACCGGGTCAATGCTCGCAATCAGCATCGTATCAGTCAGATCTGGCGCTTCATGCCCAATACCACCAATACCGAGCAGGAGAATATTAACCCGCCCGTCGCCCTCGGTTTTAAAAGCACTCAAATCAGCATTGGGCTGCAGTGCCAGTGCCGTGTGACCTGACCCCTTAAAGGCTTTGTGTACATTTATGTAGCCCTTAACGAATAGAAAGCCACCGCCAAATACCCCAACCACGACCAACGTAATTACCGTCCATTTTACGCCCCGCAACACACTGCGCCAGCTGAGGCGTCTCCGCCTGACCTGCTCTTTGCCTGTCTTCGTCAAATCTGGCGGCAAGGCCATATTGAGTATTGAAGGAGTTTCGCCCATTTTTCCTTGCGCTGCATGCGAATTGTTCGTTGGGTGATATCCTTCCGCCCGGTCAAATCGACCAATCTGACGTGACGACCGAGCACCCTTTTGCCCGGGAATCGAGCCTGCAGGCATACTAGAGTCTCGCCGCACTGGCGCGCCAACGAAACCATCCATCGAGCCAGGCGCTTTGCCTTCCGTACTACTCCGGGGCCGTAATTTCATTCTATATAGTATACCGTTTTGTGGTTGTGGCTGTCTACTCAGCCGGCTGTGTAAAACCAACACCTGCTCTGTTGCAGATGTGTGCTAGCCAGTACAATTGTGAAAAATACTTGCGATAATCAGTCTATCTGGACCCAGCATCGTTTGGCGCAGGCGTCGCGGTGGGCTATAGTTGATAGCATGACAGAAGACAAAAATACACCCAGCGCGGCGCCTATACATACACCACCGACGAAGCAAAAACGCCGACCCAATATCCGTAACGTGCGTAGCACCCTCACAACCGTTGGTGTTTTACTGCTCGCGCCCGCCATAGCATTATTGCTGACCGCTTTTGTCTTTCACACATATCAGGTCGACGGACCAAGTATGCAAACTACGCTCAGCAATAACGACCGGCTGATCGTCTGGAAACTGCCTAAAACTTGGTCAAGTATTACCGGTCATCCCTATGTACCAAAGCGAGGTGACGTCGTTGTGTTTACCGGCGGCAGCCAGCTCACGAGCTTCGGTGAAGATCCGAATAAGCAGCTCATTAAGCGGGTCATCGCGCTGCCCGGCGAACGCATACAAGTGGTGGGCGGTAAAATTACAGTGTTCAATAGCGCACACCCGAACGGTTTTGACCCCGATGAAAGCCTGCCTTACGGCAAAGTAATTGGCGATACCTCTGCCATGAACATGAACGGCGCAATTACTCTTGGCAAAAATCAAATTTTTGTTTGTGGTGACAACCGCCCCGACTCGCTCGATTCTCGTTCATTTGGCCCAATCGGGCTCAACCAGATCGTCGGCAAATTAGCAGCACGCGTCGCACCGCTTAGCAAAGCAGCGCGTTTCTAGATGTTGTTTATTCGTTTTGTTAGAGAGACTGGGTTGTGCCTAACTTCATCAGCGTTCTTTAGTATTTTGTCATCTACAGAGACGCTGCGGATGACAAAATAGGATACAACCGATTCTCTTGAGTCGATTCCTACGGGATTAGACGTCTCGTTCCAGCGCGAACATATTGATGATATCCTAGTTTTTTGACCCCAATCACCAACCGAAAAATCAGCCAAGTTGCTGCATTATTTGTTCAAGCTGGTCATCAGATTTGAACACGATCTCAAGTTTGCCACCCTTTGCCGTCCGGCGTATCTGCACAGGTGCACCTATTTTTTTACTCAGTTGGCGAGTGGCAGGCGTTTGTGTGCGCATTCGTTCCTTAGTGGCTTTGGTGTCGCGAAATCCGTCGCGCACCGACACGACATAGCGTTCGGCTTGGCGCACCGACCAGCCCTGAGTCAAAATGGCGCTTAGTAGCTCAGCCTGTTTTTCGGGCCACTTCTTGAGCGCCAAAATCGCTCGAGCATGTCCCTCAGAAATTTTGCTTTCACGTAGGGCGACCTTCGCGTCATCGGGCAATTGTATGAGTCGTACAATATTGTTGATCGTCGAGGTGGCTTTGCCTAGTCGCTTGGCAATGTCTTCATATGCCTGGCCAAATAGTTCGTGCAAACGCTCAATCGAATCGGCTTGCTCCAGCGGCGACAGATCAACACGCTGCACATTTTCGACAATAGCAATCTCGAGACGCTCAAGTTCCTGGCTCGTTCTAACAATCGCCGGCACTGTACTAAGCCCAGCCGACTTTGCCGCCCGCCATCGCCGTTCTCCGGCAATAATCTCAAATCGGCCAGCGCCAAGCGGCGAAACTACCAGCGGCTGCAAAATACCATACTGCTTCACTGAATCCGCCAATTGTCCGAGTGCTGTCTCGTCGAAATGCCGGCGCGGTTGGTGTGTATTAGGCTCTAGACCTTCGACTGCAATCTTCTGTATGCGTTCTTCTTCGCCAAGCAAAAAAGTCTTGTCGAAATCCTGCGGCAACAGCGCATCAAAGCCCTTGCCCAGCCCCATCTTTTTGCCAGCTTTAACCGTCGACACGTTTTTGCACCTCTTTAGCAAGCTGTTTGTAACTACGCGCACCCTTGCTCCAACGGTCATGCTCGAAAATCGTCTGGCCAAAACTTGGTGCTTCGGCAAGGCGCACATTGCGTGGCACTAGTGTTTTAAAGAGCTTATCCCCGAAGTGCGTCTGTAGCTCAGCCATCACCTGTTCGGATAAACTCGTTCGCTTATCAAACATAGTCAGCACCACCCCGAGCAGATCAAGTTGCGGGTTCAATCCCTGACGCACCCGCTGTATAGTTGCAAGCAATTGCCCCAACCCTTCCAAAGCGTAGTATTCCGACTGCACCGGAATCAATAGATCCGTTGCTGCCGTCAGAGCGTTGATCGTCAACAGTCCCAGTGCCGGCGGGCAGTCGATAAAAATATAAGGGTACGTTGCCACACTCAAGGCCGAGCGCAGCGCGGACTCCCGCTGTGGTAGTTCGGCTAGCTCAATCTCGGCAGCTGCAAGATTTGCGTTGGCCGGCAGTACGAATAACCCATCCCGACCGCTCGGGCGCACGGCGGCATCGAGCGGCGCACGGCCAAATAAAACATCGTAGCTGGTTACGTCGAGGCTATCTTTTTCGATACCCAGTCCACTCGAAGCGTTACCCTGCGGATCTAGATCAATCAACAAAACTGGCTTTGCTTCGGTTGCCAGCTGGGCAGCCACATTCACTGCGGTCGTGGTTTTACCTACGCCACCTTTCTGGTTAATAACCGCAACAATTGTTTGTTTCATGACACCCTCTTTCAGGTGCAGTATACCATTCCCTGCTTGGTCCTACCAGTCACGCAACTAGGCTTGCAACTTCGCCCATACACCGCTACATTAGAACTATGCACAATGAATCACCACCCAACGATACTAGCATTAAACGGCTAGCATTCTGGCAAGTCACTGGTCGTAATGCCGTTATCTTGGGTCTGCTCAGCGCCCTGCTTATTGGCGCAGGGGCAGCGCTTTTCTGGCCACGTAGTCCTTCCCTGCCCTCCGCTATCACGTCGCAAACCCACTTCCCCGTGTACTACCCGGAATCGCTGCCACATGGCTACCGATACGAGACAAACTCAGCCCACCAAACAAACGGCATTATCTTCTTTAATTTACGCCGCGGCAAAACTACACAGCGTATGTTCATTAGCGAACAAGTCGTTCCCACCGCCCCACCGGCACTCGAAAGTCTCGTTGGTTTCAAAAACCTGAAAGTTGATAGCGGTACTGCTGTGACGGGCACGGCGAACGGACTTCCCACTGCGATTCTAATGAATAGCACCACACTCATAACGGTAACGGGCTCGAGCAGCATTCCACAGAGTACCGTCAACACTACAGCCCAAAACATGCAGCAATTGTCGCAGAAATAGAACAAATCTCACAAATTGCCGAATCCGCCTATTGCGCACGCCCTGCCCTAGTCCTACGATGAAAATGTAATAAGGGGGATGGTGATGATCAAGCAACTGCAGGGCGCAAGCCGCTACGGTATTTATTTGAGTGCCGTTTTAGTGAGCCTCGGCATCGGGACGATCGGCCCGTCGCTCGCATCAGCATCCATTCCAGACTCATCCGGAGTTATTCACGCTTGCTACGCTTCTGGTGAACCGATGTCGGGCAATCTGCGCGTCAGCGACAGCGGCTCATGTGACAGCGGCGAAACAGCGGTTGCTTGGCAGCGAAATGGTTCAGCCGAAGGCGTACTACGCGCGAATGTCACGGGTGCAGACATGACCAATGCTCAAATGGTCTATTGGGACCTGCGCAATCGAGACTTCTCTGGCGCAGATCTCTCGCACGCTAATCTGACTGGTGCCGACCTTCGCGGGGCAAACTTCACCGGCGCAAAACTTGATTACGCAAACATGAAAGATACTGATCTGCGCGGCACCACCTTCACGAATGCGAACATAACGTACGCTACACTAGTTGCGGCTAATTTAACAGGAAATGCAATATCTGACGCTAACTTTACTGACGCCGACTTCAGTGGTGCGAATATTAGTGGTGTCACCTTCACCGATACAAATCTGACAGGAGCTAACTTTACAGGTCAAGACCTGACTGGGTTTGACCTCTCCACTGATAACATACAGGCAATGGGAGTAAAAAACGGCATCTTTAGTAATATGATACTTGGAGCCAACCCTCAGCTGCACGTCATGGATCTTGAAGGAGCAACTGTAGCAAATAACGACTTCTCGGGCGGCAATCTAAGTGGTATCTACCTAACAGGTGCGAATTTCTCAGACAATAATACGGACGACGTCACTTGGGACGACGAGAACTATGGCACAGCCTACTGTGTCGATGGCACAAGAGCAGTAGATAACTCTGGCGATACTTGCGACGGACACTTCTAGTTATTGAACGAAAGCCCTGGAATAAGAGTCCCGGCAGTAATACTAGAAAGTGTGATACTACTAGGGAGAACTAATCCACCGCCGCTGAGCGTTCCCATACGCTGCACCATCGCCCCCGTCTGAGTTACGCCTTCAATGCCGGCATTAGCAGAGTTAAAGGTTATCGCTGCATAATATTGCCCAGCCTCGAGAATCCGGTTTGCAGCAGACTGCGTGGGTGTGATTGTTTTTATGCCTGTAGCAGCTGTCAAGCTACTGCTCCCCCCGTTCAATACGAGTGTACCTGAGGCATTATATAAGCCAATATCACCTGGAGTCGTCGGAGAACTAGTAACATTCGTTCTTATCTGGTTGATCGTCATCTGCCCATCGAGATAGATCGGACAGATGTAGATGGTGCCCGCCGCTCCACTAAGGCTTATCGTTCCGGTGAGCCCCGGTGTCGACACATTGTTCGCAATTCCGTTCACACAGTTAATCCAGGCTCCTCCCACGCCACAACGGAAAGATCCCTTGTTAGCATTGTAATACATCGCCCCGTTGACCTCTGTCGGGTCGGCCGAGGATGAGCCCTCATCCAATACTAGTAGGTAAGGCGTGGTCTGCCCAGTTGTGCCGGTTCCAATAACTATGCGATTATTCGTAGTATCGCCGCTGAACAAAGCCTGTCCGGTCGAGCTCTGGATAACAAACGCCGTCGTTGATGTCGTTGCGTCACTAAATAAGGCCGGTCCAGAAGCCCAGAAATCGCCAGCAAAGTTGGCACTCCCGGTCACGCCAAGACTATCTGCGCCATAGTTGTTTTGGATCGTAGTACTGGTGTCAAACTCAACATCATCGAAGTACTTCGTGTAGCCGTTGCCGCCGCCGCCGTTCAAGTCACCGATTGCGAAGGTTGCCGTCGAACCAGTTGCGGTAATATTGGCGCTTGAAGCCGTTACTACAAGTACGTTATTTAGGTACAGGCTAACATTTCCGCCTACCGTACCGACCAACTCGATCTTGTTCCACTGGCTAAGCGACAGTGGGCGGGTAACCGCGCCACAGATATTACTCGAGCCGTCATAAATGCACAAGTTTCCCGCTCCGTTCACCTCCGACACCTCGATCGTGTTGGCACTGCTGCGGGTGACGTACATAAGATCACGCGTACTGCTGCGCGCAGCCTCGTAGACATACTCTCTAAAGGCGTAGGTATTACCGTTCGTTATCACCTTAGCATAGCTCAACGACGTTGGAACCGAGCTTCCGCTTTCGATTATCTTCGCTGAATACTTGCCGTTATGCTTAATGTTCGTAGCCACGCCGATACTACCCGTACCGCCCGGTGCGTTAGTCGTAAAGTTACTAGTACTGCCTGCCTCAAAACCATCCAAAATCGTCGGGCTGCCAGGTGTACTATTATACCCAACGGACACGCCCCCGGTCTGGCCGCCACCAATGCCGTCGTTAACACTGAGGACTGAAATTGCCCCTGTATTTGCCGTAACCACCTCAAGTTGGTACGCTGGCGTGCCCGTGCCAATGCCAACGCGGTCGTTTTGCGTATCTGCGTTTAAGACTGATAGCGAGTTACTATCTTGCACCTGAAACGCGTTTGTCGAGTTATTTGTTGTTTTAATAATGTCCGTCGGGTTGCTGCTCGCACCAGTTATTGTGTTCGTTATTCCCTGTCCTTGCAGGATCACCGAACCACCGGCAGTCGAGCCGGGTCCAATCGTAACGTTCGTCGTGCCGCCAGATGTTGTATTATTACCAATACCTATTGTCTGCGTTCCAGAGCTTAGCGCCGTATTCCCTACCTGTACCGTGGCATTACTCGAAGTATTAAGGTTGAGTCCGCCAGCACCTTGAATAGACAGCGCGCCGGCAGCCGTTGACCACGTGGAAGCTGCGTTACCTGTTAATGTCAAAGAAGTGGCCGAACGGACAATCGTTGAGCCGCTTGAAGCGCCACTTCCTGAACCAACATTTACGATAGACCCGCCACCCGAAGTGCTGGTATAACCGATATTTATCGTAGCAGTACCACCGCCAGCGAGTGTCGTACTGCCAATATTCACCGTGGAGTTGATGTTCGGCGAAGTTTCTATATTCACCGTGGAGCCACTGTACGCCGTGCCGGCAGCGCCCGAGCCCCCTGTACTGCCAGCGGTAGAGCCAATATTGACATACTGGCCACTGGTATCAATACCCAGATATGTGCCGCCTGCGTGACTCTCAATCTGTACAACATTCGCGTTGTCCGTAGCCGCTTGCTCAAAAAACTGCCCCAGCGTGCCGAAACCGAACACCACGCTGCCCAACCCGCTCGAGTTAGAAGATCGCAATGCCATAAAGTTTGAACCACTTGCGCCACCAAGGGGCGAATCAGCATCTTGAATATTAATATAGTCGATGCCAGTTATGAGCTTGATGGTTGGTGTTGCATTCGTGCCACCAGTCGATAGGCCGTATGCAGCTTGCAAGGTGCTTGCACCAGAGTTCGTCCAAGCACTACCGTTCCAGACCAAGATCGCTGTATTGCCGCCATTCAGCGAATAAGTAATACTAGAGGCAACGAGTGTAAATGCATTCGACCCGGCATTCACTATATATATGACGCGGCCTGCAGTAGTAATCGTTGGCGACGGCACCGTAAACGCTTGATTAGCCACCGTTGCGGTTGCCAATATTGTCGTATTTGAGTCAATGAGGATTTGCGTAATCGTCGCCGTGACTGCACTACTAAAGGTGGCTGTCGTGTAGACGGTGCCTCCGTTGAGCGTAATAAGACCCTTAACACCAGACCCTGACGCAGTGCCACCCTGCAAGGTTACATTGCCGCCATTATTTGTGCTCGTCCCTGTACCCCCCTGAAGCGTAATACCGGTATTCGTAAGCGAAGTAATGGTTGGAGATGTACCACCAACCATTACCGCACCTGTCGTTGAAGGCGTTAGATTGATATTTTGTGCCGTGCCGCCCGCTGTTAGAGTTACCCCGCTTGCGCCTTGAAGTGTTAGCGCCCCACTAGCGCGGTTTATGTCTGTCCCGATCGTTCCCCCAAATGCTAAACCATTCGTCAGCGTGCCAGCTGTATTTGTTATGTTCAGTGCATTAGTTGTTGTACCCGCGCCATTACGGTTAATATACAATCCGTTCGTTTCCGTACCGCTGGTGTTCGTAAGGCCAACGTCTAATGCATCGCCAGTCTGTCCTGCAGCGAGCTGAATCTGTGCCGTTGGGTCAGAGGCGGTGCCCGAGCCGCTGGCGATGTTAATATTTGCTGATTGAATTGGTGTTACCTGGTTATGGATGTAGAATCCTGAGCCCGATTTTGCCGTACAGCCCGTACCACCCACCGTGTCACAAACACTCGTCCCGGCAATCCGCAATGCAGTGGAGGAATTGATATCGCCCGTGACATCAAGAGTGTAGCTGGGAGCATTATTGCCAATGCCGACCCGGCTATTCTGCGTGTCGACATCGAGTACATCAGTCGTTGAAGCAGAAGGCTGGATTTGGAATGCTGTCGGGCTATTGGCTGAGTTTTTTACGAGAACCGCCCCACTGCTTCCAAAGGTTGCTACCGCCGCGCCAGAACCATTCTGCAGATCAAGAACATCCCCCGTACCAGCCGCGTTTGCACGAAACGTTGCTGCGACCGTACCACTTGTTGCGGCCTGCACACTCACATTTGCACTTTGAACTGAAACCGTATTCTGAATAAAACCAGACGCCGAAAGACCACCGAGCTGACCAGCATTCAGCGCATATGGCACGGCAGTTAATTGCAAGCGAGGCGTCATTTCTCCGTCCCAGCTTGGCGTACCCGTTCCGCCGATATTCATTCCCAGCCACAGATTCTGACTCCAGTCGATACTCGGTAGCGTCGTTACGCTTCCAAGGTTAACTGTCAGATAGCCATTGACCACACGCACGACATTACCGCTTGTACGTGTCTCCACCCACAGACAAGCGCTGTCACCAGTACAGGAACCTTGCGACGAACCCGACGAACTCAGTGCGTTGTACAGTTTAAACTCCACGTTGTAATTTCCATCAGGTACGATTGCCCCAGCGCTGCTCATCAGCCGAGCCTGGAAGTTAATCGTGTTGTTTGTTGCGGCTAATGTTCTTGCAGGGATAGCTAAAAATGTACTCAGGAGAAGGAGGGCAAAAAATACACCGAAGAGAGGCGTCCTACGGCAGCGCGTAAACAGTACTCGTTTCTGAGGTGTTTTTTGTTTCATTTTTGTGGTTTTTATGTTCGAAAACCTGAGTACTATTATGGGCCGATTCTGACCCGAAACAAGGATAAAAGGTACATTTTTGATTTCAGTGTCAACTGCAACTTTGTCGTATTTTCTGTTACGGACTGATGTATTAATTTCTACGTAAGATTGTTGCCTCTGTTAGCAACTTAACCCTTATGGAAAATATATTTATGTTGATCATTCATACGTTGTTACATACGCAACACATGGATAATCATCGTGGACTTATCCACAAGCTGAGCTTCTAGAACAACAAAAAAACCGGCGATTGAGTGAGTCGCCGGTTTTTTTAAATGACTACAGACTAAGCAATCTTGGTGATCTTGATCGCGGTGTGCTGCTGGCGATGGCCGTGCACTTTATGAACGCGCTTCTTTGCCTTGTAGCGAATGGCAGTGACTTTGTCAGCCTTAACCGACTCTTCAATTACTTCGGCGCTTACCTTTGCCTTTGACACAGATGGCGTGCCAACAGTTGTTGTTTCACCATCAATAACGAGCAAGGGCTCAAAAGTGACGGTCTT
>Ga0105241_10003535_pt1 | contig 11622 bp, 10 predicted proteins | sample KBSC64metaG_FD_80422 | JGI IMG/M metagenome (GOLD analysis project Ga0105241, IMG submission 80422) | Corn rhizosphere microbial communities from Kellogg Biological Station, Michigan, USA - KBS C6-4 metaG | ecosystem: Host-associated > Plants > Roots > Rhizosphere > Soil | place: Michigan, USA... | reverse complement strand
GTAAGTGATCACATTCAGCTGCGTGGCGCCCATGGGAAATTTCACAGGCGTACCATCATATTTGGGATAATGCTTGTCGGGATTGGTCTGATCGAAAGTATAGTAAATATCCAGCCCGGTCACCTCCGTAGACATGGTAACGGCAAAATCCCGGTCTGTCGTACGTTTAGGCGTAAGTATGACATTGTAAGCGCTGCGGGCATATTTTATGTCCGCCGCATCCATCCTTTTGAACTCATGCTCCATCCTGCCGACGAACCCATCCCAGTTGCGGGCAGCCTTGGGACTCCAATACACTTCTGCCAGCGCCAGGGCCCGGGGCCAGGTCATATACTCCACATGCCGGAAATTGGCGACGGACTCTGTCCAGAGATTGCCCTGTCCGCCTAAAATATATTTCTCATCCACGCTGTCGGGAACAGGATCATACGTATAGGAGTCTTTCAATCGGCATATCCCATAGGTGGGCGGCTCTGCCGCGGACTCACCCTGGTAAAGGTCCAGGTAACAAAAATCCCACGGCGTCATTACCACCCGGTGATTCATCCTTGCCGCGGTAATCCCACCCTTCATACCCCTCCAGCTCATCACCGTAGCTTCAGGAGCCAGGCCTCCTTCCAGTATCTCATCCCAGCCGATGAGCTTTTTCCCTTTATCCTTCAGCATCTTCTCCATCCTTTTTACAAAATAGCTCTGCAGCTCATCCACATTGCTCAGGTGCTCTTCCGTCATACGCCGCTTGCACTTTGGACAGGCAGCCCAAAAACCTTTATATGCTTCATCCCCGCCGATGTGGATATACTCGCTGGGGAAGAGGGCGGCCAGCTCGGTGAATATCTTGTCCAGTACTTCGTAAACAGAATCATTACCGATGCAAAGGGCATTGTCATCCCGGGTGGGATTACGAAAACCCGCATTCACAGGATAGTTCAGCTGCGTGCAGGAAAGATTGGGATAGGATGCGATAAGGGCCAGGCTATGGGCGGGAATATCGATCTCCGGCAAGATAGTGACAAAACGCGCTTTCGCATACCGGATGATCTCCCGCATATCGTCTTGCGTATAGTAGCCGCCTTCCGTAGCCGGCTCATCTGCCAACGCAGGCATGAACTCACCCCAGCGACCGGTACGGGCCACTCTCCAGGCTCCTCTTTGCGTCAGCATAGGCAGACTTTTTATCTCCAGCCGCCAGCCCTGGTCATCACTGAGATGAAGATGCAACGTATTATACTTATAACGGACCATCTCGTCGATGTATCTCTCCACCTCCTGTTTGGTAAAAAAATGACGGCTCACATCCAGCATCAGCCCCCGCCAGCCAAAACGGGGATAATCCGTGATCTCGGCACAGGGCATCCATTTGCCCGAAACATCGGCATCCGGCGGCAACAGCTGCAGCACGGTTTGCAGCCCGTAAAAGGCGCCCGCGGCATCATTGGCCCTGATATGGATGGAGGAAGGAGTGACGGTCAGCGAATAGCCTTCATTACCCAAAACATTCCTGTCCGCCGGCTTGCCCAAAATAATCTCTTTTTTTCCTTTCCCCACAGCGATCCCCATTTGAGAAGAGAACCAGGCAGCCGCCGGCTGTAAAGAGGGATCTTCTACCCGCAGACGCACCCCGGCATCGAGGACAAAGCGCCCGGGCTTTTCTGTTACAGACACCGGTTGCGGGATCAAATGAATGGGGTCGGCCATTAGTCGGACACAGACAAAGCATAAAACAAACGTGCAAATAATCCTCATAACAAAATTTTACAATGAGGTCATGAATTTAGGGATTATGCACGATCCTGAAAAATTCATCCCTGTATCGCCGGCTGAGGGGGATCTCCGTCTCCCCGATGGTAATGCTTTCACCACGAACACTGCTGATCTTATCCACCATTACGATAAAAGACTTATGCACCCGGACATATTTCCCCGGAGGCAGCCATTCCACAATAGATTTCATGCTCAGCTTGGAGATCACGGGGCGGTGACCGCTGGTGAGATAGATCTTTACATAATTACCCAGCCCTTCTATATAGCGTATCTCATGAATAAATACCTTCGTTTGCTTGTACTCGCTTTGAATAAATATATAGCCCTTTTGCCGCAGCTGCTGGTACTCCAAAGCCTTATGGGCAGCCTTGAGAAACCTTTCAAAGCTCACCGGCTTTACCAGGTAATCCAGCACATCCAGGTCAAACCCATCCGCCGCATACTTCCGGTAGGCCGTAATAAAGATCACCATGGGCCTGTCCTCCAGCTCCTGCAGCATATGCAGCCCGTCGAGACCCGGCATCTCGATGTCCAGAAAGAGCAGGTCGACCTGCTCTTTTCGCAGCAGGTCCATAGCCTGGTACGCATTCTTGCACTTCTCCACCAGCTGTAGAAAAGGTACCCGGCTGATATTATCTTCCAGTATATCCAGCGCAGGCGTCTCGTCGTCAACGGCTATGCATCGGATCATTGGAAAGGAATATAAGCGATCATTGGAAATAAAAACAGAGTAATCATTATAAGGGAATATCTAAGGTGATGGAATACCAGTCCTCCGTCATCGTATCATTACTGCGATGGCTCCTCGTTATCTCCAGCCGGTGGCTGCCGGGATAGATAAGGTCCAGTCTCTTTCTCAGGTTGATCAGTCCGATACCGGGCTTTTTCTCCTTTTCCTGCAGCTGCTGATTATATTTATTCTGCACGGTCACGGAAAGCATATTGTCCTCAGCGATGGTCACATCGATACGGATAATGGGTGATGCCACCAATCCTATGCCATGTTTAAAGGCATTTTCTACCAGGGGTATCAGCAGCATCGGCTCGATATGCTTGTCACCGACACGGTCAGGCGGCGTATTGAACTGTACAGCCACATCATCCCGGAACCGCAGCATCTGCAGGTCTATATATACCCGCAGGTATTCCAGCTCCTCTTCCAGCCGGATCTTTTCATGACCGGCCTCATACAGCGTATAACGTATCAACCCCGCCAGCTCAAGCAAAGCCGGCTCCAGCAGCTCGGACCTCTTCCGGGCCATCAGCACCATGCTGTTGAGCACATTCAACATAAAATGAGGGTTCACCTGCCCCCTGAGAAAAGAAAGCTCGGTACGCAAATGCTCCGTTTCCCTTTCTTTACGCACTTTCTCCAGCCGGGCATTCTCTCTAAAAGCGCCCAGGCTGGCACTGGCCAGAACAAAGAAAAGGACAGGTACTATCCGCCGCAATACGGCATGGGAATAGGAATGGCTGGCCGGATGACTGCTGAAATAAAAAGACAGACCGGAGATCAGCGTCGCGGCCACGATGGCGGTGATCAACCCTGTCCAGTACATCGCCTTCCGCTTCCTGAACAGGTAAAAAGGCATCAGCCAGTATCCATGGACATAAAAAACAGCGATACAAGGGACCACCGACCATACCACCCGCCAGCCAATCCCCGGTGCATGGCGCACCTCCGGCGGCATCGGCCCCAGCAGCAGCACACTGCAGATCAGGGCCGCCCAGACAAAACAATGAAATAATATCTTATAAAAATTACTCAATATGCACTATTGCCTTTCTCGCCCGGATCGTATGCGCGCTGAAATATCCCAGGGCGTCATTGCTGATATTCGACCCGGGGTTAGCCGGGGAGGCCGCCGTATTGAACGCCCCGCCCCTGCTTCCGGACCCATCCAGTTCGTTGAAATAGTTAAAGATGGGCTCATCGATGCAATACATCTGCACTTCCACGGCATCGCCTTCATGCATGACATCATCCTGCGTACGCAGGTCCCGGGTGATGTATTTCCCATCCGATAGCCTGTCGTCGAAAACAAAGATATCCTTTGTTTCCAGGAGGCCATTTATATATTCGTTGAACAGATAGTAATTCTTTATGCCGGGAGGATCCTGGTAATGCGGTACAACCCTGATATTTTTATTGCCAAACGCTCCCGCTTTACGAAAAGTAATGGAATCCAGGGCCACGGGAAAAGGCATCGTAGAGACAGCCGTATACAAAGTATCCTGCACCTGCACCGACAGGGTATAAGTAACACCAGGCTTACCCTGTAAGGTAGTGGTAGTATATACACCGGGCGACGCCTCGATCAGGCTATCGCTATGCCCTTCGTTATCGACGATCCTGACGGCAGCGCCGCTGACGGGAGGGTAACTGTTATCCGCATAAAAATCCACGCTGCGGTTGATGGTCACTGTGTAAGGACCGGCAGCATCCGTGACAGATCCCTCTATGACAATGTGCTCTCCGGCATTATCCAGGTCAAGGTGCACCTCTTTCTTACAGGAACAGAGCCAGACCACGCCGGTCATTATGATAATATAACGTCGCATCTTTTAAAATTTGAAATTGTACGTAATGGAAGGCACCCAGCGGAACAGGGCATATTGCAAGGCCCGGGTCTTGGCAGGATTGTCCGGGTCCTGCTCGAAAGTGATGCTGTAAGGATTCTCTCTCCCATATAAATTGTAGATGGAAAAATTCCAGTTGCTGTCGAACTTTTTCGTTTTCTTACCCTGCAGGGTCGCACCGACATCCAGCCGGTGATAAGCAGGCATACGATAGGTGTTCCGGTTGGCATACAGAAAAGCCACCTGACCGTTGACCTCGTATTTCCCGCTGGGCCAGGTGACGGCATTGCCGCTGTAATACGTAAAATCCGCCGACAACGTCCACTTCTTCCCTGCTTTCCAGATACCTACGATCGAAAGATTATGGGTCCTGTCCTGGTTGGCGGGGAACCAGCTGCCCTGGTTGATCTCGCTGAACTGCCGCTCTGTCCGGGCAAGCGTATAGCTAACCCAGCCATTGAACTTTCCATATTTTTTCTTGAAGAACAGCTCCCACCCATAGCTTCTCCCCTTCCCGAATACAACCTGTGATTCGACATTCTCATTGGCTATCAGCTGGGCGCCATTTTTATAATCTATCTGGTTCTGCATGTTACGGTAATACACTTCCGAAGAGAACTCATACTTGTTGTCACTAAAATTCCGGTAATATCCCACCGACACCTGGTCCCCAATCTCCGGCCGCACATTATTGCTGCTGGGTATCCAGACATCCGTAGGATTGGCAGAGGTGGAATTGGACAACAGGTGCAGGTTCTGCGTCGTCCGGGTGTACGCCACCTTCACCGAGTTGCTGTTATTGAACTTATAGCTCGCCGAGAAACGAGGTTCGAGGTTAAAATAGTTCTTTACCACTTTGCCGCCGGCATAAACAGCCGTATCCACGGCATTGCCTTCCTTGTCATACGTATAAAAATCACCGGGTCCCATTACTGCGAAGTCCGTAGCACGCAGGCCATAATTGATGTTGATCCTTCTAAACAGGGAAAGATCATGCGAAAAATAAACAGCGCTTTCCAGCGCATGTTTATTCTGCAGCGCCAACGGATTGAAGCTGGAGGTTTCCGTGGCCGAGATCACGCCCGGGGAAGTAGTATGATCGATGACATCGATGCCGAAATTTATCTTATTGCTGGCATTGGCATAATACTGCATATCCTCCTTGAAATGCAGGTCCTGTATATAAGAAGTGATCCCGATATTGTTATTGCCGGAATTGATCGTTATATCATAATTGTACTTGCTGTATATCAGCGAGGTATTTGAAAATAGCCGGCTGTTGAAAATATGGTTCCAGCGGATGGTCCCCGTTGCATTCCCATAGTCGATGCCAAATGTATTGCCGAAGCTAAGGTTGTCCTTCCCGAAATAACCGGAGAAATAAAGGTGGTCCCGGTCGCTAAGGCGGAGATTCGCCTTGGCATTGATGTCATAAAAATACAGGCTGTTCTGGTTGGTAGAAGTGTCCTTTGACAGTTTGAGAAAAACATCCGCATACGTCCTGCGGGCGCTGACGATAAAAGAGCTCTTGTCCTTTTCAATCGGCCCTTCTATGTTCAGACGGGATGAGATGAGCCCGATGCCGCCGCTGGCATGATACTCCTTATTGTTGCCGTCATTCATCTTTACATCCAGCACGGAAGACAACCGTCCGCCATATTCCGCGGGCGTAGCGCCTTTATAAAGCGTTACATCCTTGATGGCATCCGAATTGAACGTGGAAAAGAAACCTAACAGATGGGAAGGGTTATACACGGTTGCCTCATCCAGCAGGATAAGGTTTTGGTCCGTATTGCCCCCGCGTACAAAAAATCCGCTGTTGCCATCCCCTGCCGACTGCACCCCCGGTAATAATTGCAGGGTCTTCAGAATATCTTTTTCCCCGAAGATCACAGGCACATCCTTGATCTCGTTGATGGATAGCTTCTGGACACCCATCAGCGGCCTGGAGACATTATTGTTCCTGCCCGCCGTCACAACGGCCTCCTGCAGCTGCCGCACACCGGCTTCAAGCGTAATGGATAGGGTGGTATCCTTTTTCAGGTCTACGGCAATGCTGTCGCTGGCGTATCCGGAGAAACTTACCACCATCGTATAACGACCGGCGACAGCGCTGATGGAATAAAAACCATACGCATTGCTGACAGCTGCGGCATTGGGACTTTCCACCAGCATAACGCTGGCTCCGATCAATGTCTCCCCGGAGCTTTTATCCCTGATCGTCCCGCTTACGGTATGACGGGCTTGCGCTAACGCTGCCGCCGGAAGAAACCATACACATAGATAAAAAAGTAATCTCATCGCTGTTGGTTATTGAGACGCAATTGATTTTCGATTGGCCGCACAAGAATAATAAGAGCTTCTGTTAAAAAAAAGTTATCGGGGACAAGATACAGGAATATGGGTACAAGAGGAGCACATATTTGCACCATTACAGCATGGTAGGGTTTTTGATTTATATATGAAAAATGCGACTATGATTGAAAAGATGACAGGGCTCCCATCCAACGTTATTGGATTTAAAGCCAGCGGCGAAGTAAGCATGAAGGATTATCAGGATATTATCTTTCCGGAAGTCAAAAAACAGGTGGATAAAGAGGATAAACTGAACTACATATTTCTGATCGACGCCCCCCTGAATGATTTTACGATGGGAGCATGGATCAGCGATGCCTGGCTGGGTTTGAAAGAAGCTGCAAGGTGGCGGCGGGTAGCGATTGTCTCAGATGTGGAAAAAATTCGGCACTTCACAGACAAGGCCGGCAAATGGGTGCCGGGCGAATACAAAGGATTCCCTGTTGCAGAGCTAAAAGAAGCCATTGCATGGGCAGGCGCACCGGAAAAAATACCCGCCCATTGAATTATGCACTTTGGCTATTTTGTCGCTTATGAATCGTTTTTTCATCGGCCTTCTGTTCTTTTTCTTTCCGGTATTCGCTCTGGCCCAAAACAACGACAGCGTACCCAGGGTGAAAAAAGACACCGTGCCCCAGGTAAAAAAGGCTGCTGACTCTGTACACTACACCGATACGACGAAGTATCACGGGTCCTGGTCGGCGACGGGCAATATCAACAATACCAACACCTTCAGCTCTTATCTGATAAGCAACACAGTCCAGGCCAGCGCCGCCCGGAAGAAATCGGCCCTCAACCTCAACACCAGCTGGATATATGGCGCACAATCGGGCAACCTCACCAACAATGATTTTACCGCTACCCTCGATTTCAATATGTACAAGACCATCCGTCACTTTTATTACTGGGGTCTGGTCAACTATAATACCAGCCTTTCGCTGCGGATAAACAACCTTTTTCAAAGCGGCGGAGGCTTCGGCTATAATATCCTGGATAAAAAGACGGCTGCTATCCTGGTCAGCGACGGCATTTTGTTTGAGACGGGCGATCTATACCAGCTGTTTTACACCGGACAGCCAGGCGGAGAAACGATACGAGATCGCTACTCGGTATTCCGGAACTCCTTCCGGCTGAAATACCGTTTTGTCATTCACGACAAGGTGACACTGGAAGGCATCGAACTTATCCAGCATTCACTGGCCACTGTCCATAACTATATCATGAACCTCACCGCCAGCGGCTCGGTACGGCTGAATAAATGGCTGAACGTGACCACCGCCTTTACTTTTAATAAATTCACCCGTACCCGCAGCGAAAACACCCTCATAACCTTTGGGTTTACCGTCACCCGGTGACCTGACCGGGCTGATCTGGCCGGGCTTTTGTATTACCAATGGCATGAACTATCAACCCATTGAAAATTATGGCATCATCGGCGACCTGGGTACGGTAGCCCTCGTGAGCCTGGAAGGGTCTGTCGACTTTATGTGCTTCCCTGATTTCGATTCACCCAGCATATTCGCCGCCTTGCTGGACTGGCAAAAAGGCGGGTTCTTTTGCATCCGGCCCCAATTCAGCCAGATGAAGACAAAACAGCTGTATCTGCCCGATACCAATGTGCTGCTGACCCGCTTCCTCTCCGTCGACGGTGTGGGAGAGATCACGGATTTTATGCCCATCAGCGGCGAACCCAACAGTGAAAAGAAACTGATGAGAAGGGTCTCCACCATCCGGGGAGAAGTGACCTATCAGCTTCAGTTCCGGCCCCGGTTTAATTATGGACGTGATGCGCACAAGACCACACATAAAGGGAAAAACGAAATACACTTTACCAGCAAAGGACAAACGGCCACCAGCCTTCGGCTCAGGTCCAGCATTCCACTAAAGATCACAGAAGGCGATGTCGTGGCGGAATTTACCCTGTCCGCCAACCAGACAGCCGACTTTATCCTGGAAGATGCCGGTAACGGCAAAGAAGAGCAGGCCCCCATCGATACACAACTGACCCAGTGTCTTTTTCAAACGGTGAATTACTGGAAAGGCTGGATGTCCAACAGTATCTACACAGGCAGATGGATGGATGTGGTCAACAGGTCCGCCCTGGTCCTGAAGCTGCTGACCTCCTCTCAATACGGATCCATCATCGCAGCACCAACCTTCAGCCTGCCCGAACACATCGGCGGCGAAAGGAACTGGGACTACCGCTACACCTGGATACGCGACGCATCCTTTACCGTCTATTCTTTTATACGGCTGGGTTATACCAGGGAAGCAGGGACATTCATGAGGTGGGTGGAAAAACTTTGCCGGGACATAAAAGACAACAGCCGCCTGGGCATCATGTATTCCATCAACGGCAATGCCCAGCTAAAGGAACATGTACTGGATAACCTGGAAGGCTATATGCAATCCTCCCCTGTGCGGGTAGGCAACGATGCCTACAGCCAGCTGCAGTTGGATATCTATGGCGAGCTGATGGATTCCGTCTACCTGTTCAATAAATATGGAGATCCCATCTCCTATGATTTCTGGAATGATCTGTCAAAACAGATGGACTGGCTGGCTGTCAATTGGCACCAGCCCGACGATGGTATCTGGGAGGTCAGAGGCGGCAGGAATAACTTCCTCTGTTCCCGGCTCGCCTGCTGGGTAGCCCTGGACAGGGCGATAAAAATAGCCGAAGCACGCTCCTTCCCTATCAATGGCCACTGGCAGCGGGAAAGGGACAACATATACCACAGCGTTTATAAGGACTTCTGGGATGAGGGGAAAAAAGCATTTATGCAATTCCCCGGCTCGGATACCGTAGACGCCTCCAGTTTGCTGATGCCATTGTTCCGTTTCATCAGCCCCAAGGATCCCCGTTGGCTTTCCACCCTGAACAGGATCGAAAAAGAGCTGGTGATGGACTCCCTTGTATACCGTTACCGGCCCGAGATCGCTTCACCCGACGGCCTCGCCAGTCATGAAGGTACTTTTTCCGCTTGTACTTTCTGGTACGTCGAATGCCTGTCCCGCTCCGGTCAATTGGAAAAGGCCCGCTTTTATTTTGAAAAGATGCTGGGCTACGCCAACCACCTGGGATTGTATTCCGAGCAGCTGGGTTTTGAAGGACAGCACCTGGGCAACTTTCCCCAGGCCTTTACGCATCTCGGTCTCATCAGCGCCGCATACAACCTCAACAAACAGCTCAATGACACCAGGAATAAAAATGTATCTTTAGATACATGAAAAAGCTCTCCTGGCTGCCTTTCGCCGTCCTGCTTTCCACCTCCCTCCAGGGACAAATACTCAACATCGATAAGACCGACACATCGGATTACGTCCGGAAGACCAAGGCTTCCTTCAACCTCAACACAGGACTGGAGATCGATCGGCAAAAACAAACATTGTACGATGCTACCAATACAGCCGAATTGATGGTGCAGGAATATAAAGAGTTATTCCTGTTAGCTGCCAGCTACCGGTTCACCTACAACGGGCCCGATGACATCCTCAACGCAGGATATATCCATCTGCGTTACCGTCACAATTATAAGAACAGGATACAACCGGAGCCCTTTGGACAATATCAATGGGATAATAAACGGGGCATCCGCTACCGCGCCCTGGGAGGCATCAATATCCGTTATAACTTCTGGAAAGGCGATCATTTCGATCTCAATTGCGGCGTAGGCCCCATGTATGAAGTGGAAAAATGGGATTATACGGCGGTAGATTCGGCAAAAATTCCTCCCGGCGCCCTTCCCATCGTCAACCATCTGTGGAAGATCAATTCCTATGTACGCCTGGATTGGAAGACCAGCCCCAACAGCGATATTACTTTCAATCTTTTTCTTCAGACCCGGCCGGACCGTTTTCAGCCGCGCATCGCTCCCCGCGCACAATGGGATCTCAAGGCCGGCAAACATGTCGGTCTATCAATTGCCTACACAGGTCTCTATGACACCCGGCCCGTGGTGCCCATCGAGAAATTCTACTATAGCCTCAGCAACAGCCTGCTGCTGAACTTTTGACCATTCCGGCCCTGTTGCGTCCCCGCTCAGTTCGAGTCCTGCCTTTGTCCGCTGCCCATGGCCCCCGTCGATTCATTGGTGGCATCGGGAAGGTCCTCCTTGGTCAGTCCTTTCGGAGCATCCTGAGGAGTACTATCCTGCCTGGTCTTTTTATCGCCCTGCTTCGGGTGGTCCTTCTTTTTTGGATCCACTGGCTTTTTCGTATGCTGCTTCATAATAAGGCTTTTAATAAGATAGCCGCAGAAAAATCCATGCCATCCGGCCCGGCCCGGCCGAATTCATCGAAACCATACCTGAATTGGTCGAAATCTTTTCCTCCTTTCCACGGTAAGGGTAGCTTTGTTGGAAAAAGCGAACCACAGGTTCGCTGGCCGTAACCGCAAGGTTACGACCGAGGAGGAGCGTGTCGAAGCAGCTCCGACGAAGGTACCCATCATAAGCCGAGCACTGGGGATGGGTTATTTTTCGGTGTAAACCATTCCCAGTGCTCAATCCCCCTAGCCCATGGAATACGATAACGATAGAGTCAGGCGCAGGACAGACAGGACCGAGATCTTTTATTGGATCCTCTTCGTTCTTATCTACCCCCTGATCAATGGAACATCCCTTTTTCTGCGCGATCTGCGGATCTGGCCGGTGCTGTTTTTCGTAAGCCTGCTCCTGTTCCCCGCTTACCTGCTTTATTCCCGGACGATGGGCGCCGTCTTCCTCACCCGGCAACGCAGGATCGCCGCCATCCTGATGACCATCCTCTCCTTCCTGGTGATCCAGACCTTCCTGTTTGCCTTCTATTCACTGGTACTGAAATTCAACCCGAGCCCCTGGGAAAAGGCTTATTTTACCTTTTCCAACACGACTCTTTTGCGGGAAAGCTGCTGGACCATCCTGAATATGAGTTTTTCCATGG
>Ga0105241_10003534_pt1 | contig 11624 bp, 11 predicted proteins | sample KBSC64metaG_FD_80422 | JGI IMG/M metagenome (GOLD analysis project Ga0105241, IMG submission 80422) | Corn rhizosphere microbial communities from Kellogg Biological Station, Michigan, USA - KBS C6-4 metaG | ecosystem: Host-associated > Plants > Roots > Rhizosphere > Soil | place: Michigan, USA... | reverse complement strand
CGCACATCTGTCGAACGTCGAACAGCCGGATGCGTTCAAGGATGCGGTGCTGGCCTTCTGCGGTGTCGCTGTCGCGTGATGGCGGGGCACCACCTCGGCGTCAGTCGCCTGCTCAGGGAGAGTCGGCCGACGCCGGCCCCTTGAGGTTTTCCGCCACGCGTTCGAGCAATGCTGTGAGCTGGTCGATCTCTTTCGCGCTCATCCCCGCAAAGGCCTGATCATAGAGCGTGGTCGCCGATTCCCATGCCTGCTTCCCCGCGATCTCACCCTCTTCGGTCAGTACCACTTCCATCACCCGCTCATTACCTGGGCGGGGCCGACGACAGACGAGATCGTCGGCTTCCATTCGCTGGATAATCTTGGTCATTGTCGGGAGTTTCTCGATCGCGTGTGACGCGATCTCGCTGACGCTGGCGACCCGATCCTGATGCAATGTCATCAACACACGCCAGCGTGGCATATCGAGCCCCGTCGGACGCAGCAGATATTCCATCCGCTCGCGGTATCGACCGCTGGCGCGCGCGAGCCAGTAAAAGGGCCAGCTGCGATAGCTGAAGTCGCGCTCTGCCGCTCCGCTCATCCTTGAGTGCCCTCCTGGCGGCGTATCCGAGATTTATGTTGAATATTCAACATGCCATGCTATTCCTTGGTTGAATATGCAACCTGAGTGGCGGTCAATGGCAAAAGACGCGATCTTCGTCGAGCAATTCCGTCTAGGTGACGATGGCCCAACGGTTGCGGTCAAGGATTGCATCGACATCGCCGGTTGGCCGACACGCGCCGGCAGCGAAACGCTGGCTGAGCAGCCGCCGGCGACCCGTCACGCCGATGTGGTGGAGGCGATCCTCGCGGCCGGCGGGCAGATCGTCGGCAAGACCAACATGCATGAACTCGCCTATGGCGTGACCGGGGTGAACCATTGGCTCGGAACGCCGCTCAACAGCCGCTATCCCGATCTGATTCCGGGCGGGTCGTCAAGCGGGTCGGCCGCCGCCGTCGCCGCGGGGCTCGCCGACATCGCGATCGGAACCGACACCGGCGGGTCGATCCGAATGCCCGCAACGTGCTGCGGGGTCTTCGGCCTGAAGCCGAGCTTCGGCCGCGTCAGCCGGCGCGGCTGCACGCCGGAGTCGTCGAGCCTCGACTGCGTCGGCCCCTTCGCCCGCGATGTTGCCGGATTGGAGACCGGCATGACGCTGATCGATCCCGGCTTCCGCATCGAGCCCGCACCTGCAGCCGTCCGCCTCGGCTGGATCGGCACTGATGCAGATCCCGAGATCGTGGATGCCGTTCTGGAGGCGCTCCAACGCCCGGGCGTGGGCCTTGTCGACGTCGAACTCGACGGGATGCAGGAGGCTTTTCAAGCCGGCATAACAATCATGGCGGCGGAGATGTGGGCCTTGTTCGGTACCCTCGCCGAGGATCCGCGCATGGGCGCCGACGTTCAGGCCCGCATCCGCGCCGCTGCCGAGGTCGAGCCCGATCGGGTGGCGGCGGCGGAGAAGGTGCGCGAACAATTCCGCGCAAGGGTCGATGGCGTTCTGGAGCATGTCGACGCGCTCGTACTGCCGACGCTTCCGGCGACGCCACCGCGGCTCGATGATCTGGGCGATGCGGGACGGATGCTGCGTCTGACCTCGCTCGTTCGCCCTTTCAATCTCTCCGGCCACCCCTCGCTCAGCATTCCGATCGACGGTCTCGATGGTCGGCCTGTAGCAATCCAGCTTGTCGGCGCATCGATGGGTGACGAGCGGTTGTGCGCCGTCGCACATCGTGTCGCGGGAGATGTCCTGTGAGCGACAAGGAGGAGATCGCCGCGCTTCGCTCAGAACTGGCGCGGCTGCGGGCGGAACATGACGTGCGCAGGGTGGTGATGCGCTATTTCCGCCTGTGCGATACGCTCGGCCCCGATACGCGGATGGACCAAGTGGGCGAATGCTTCACTCGCGACGCCGTCTGGGAGGGCCGGGGGCGCTACCGCCAAGCCTTTGGCAGGCACGAGGGGCGCGAGCCGATTGTGGCGATGCTCGCCAGCTATGCGGGACCGCGGCCGCATTTCGCGATGAATGCGCATTTCCTGTCGAGCGAGACGATCGAGATCGAGGGCAGCGAGGGGGTCGGTCGCTGGACGATGCTCCAGACATCCACCTATCATGATGGCCGTTCGGATCTGCGCAGCGCGGCGCTTACCATCCGCTGCCGCATAGAGGACGGGCACTGGCGGATTGCCCACTTCGTCACTGAAAATCTTTTCTCACGCGATGTCGATCACTGGTCCGACGCCGCGCCGATCTCCGTACCCGATAGCCAACCGAAGGACAGACCATGAGCAGCACCGATCTTGCGGAGCTGGTGCGGGACGACCGCGCCCTTACGCCGCTCTACACCGATGCCGACATTTTCGACGAGGAAATGGACCGCATCTTCAAGAACACCTGGGTCTGGGTCGCGCACAGCAGCGACGTGGCGACGGCGAACACGTTCAAGACCTCGCATGTCGGCCGCGAGCCGGTGATCGTCACGCGCGACAAGGATGGCAAGATCCATACGCTGCTGAACCGCTGTCGTCACCGCGCCGCGAGCGTGTGCGAGAAGCGCAGGGGCAAGGCGAGCGTGTTCGTCTGCCCCTATCACGGCTGGAGCTACGATCCGAACGGCCGGCTGCGAAAGGTGCCGCACAAGGCGGGATATCCAGAGGATTTCGATACCGAGGAATTCGGGCTCGTGACGCTGCGCACCGAGGAATATAATGGGCTGATCTTCGCGACCTTCAGGCCGGATATCGAGCCGCTCGCAGAATTTCTGGGGCCCGCGCGCAAGTGGATCGATCTGTTCATGAAGCAGGGCGGCGGATATCCGGTGAAGGTGCTGGGCGAACATCGCTTCCGCTTCCCGGGCAACTGGAAAATCCAGCTGGAGAACACCACCGACGCCTATCACTTCCCGATCGTCCACAAGACCTTCCTCGACTCGCTCGATGCCGAGGCGGAAAATGTGTTCGACGTGCTGGGGCAGGGTGGCTGGGTCGAGGATCTCGGCAATGGCCACAGCGTCATGGTGATGATCCCCGACCTGATCGACCTTGACGACAATCTCGACGCGCCGATCCCGCAGCGTTTCGAGGCGCTGGCGAAGGAGCTGGCCAACGAGGGTTATTCCGACGATCAGGTGCGCAAGGTCGTTCGCGCGGTCGGCGGCACAGGGTTCAACTTGAACCTGTTTCCGAACGTCGCCTGCTCGATGGCTTTCTTCCGCGTGCTGCGCCCTGTCGAGGTCGACGAGACCGAGATCACCCATGTCGCGATCGGCATGGATGGTGGTCCAGCGGCGGCGAACCGGATGCGCCTGCGATTGCACGAGCATTTTCAGGGCCCGATGGGGTTCGGCACGCCCGACGATGCCGAGGGATGGGAGCGTGTGCAGCGCGGAGCGCGCGCCGGGCATGACCAGTGGATCATGCTCAATCGCGGCGTCTCCGCGCCCGAAGGTCGCGCGGAGCCGGGGCACAATGCCGGCGACGTCAGCGCCGAGACCGGCATGCGCGCCGCTTACCAAATGTGGAAGAGGATGATGACCGCGTGATCACCATGACCGAACCCCGACCCGCCGTCATGACGACGGCACCGACGCTGGACGAAGCGATCGCCTTCATCTGGGCCGAAGCGGACATGCTCGATCGGCTCGACTATAAGGCGTGGCTTTCGCTGTGGACCGATGAGGGCCGCTATATCATCCCCACCGAGCGCAGCGTCGACGATTACGATGACCGGCTCAACGTCGTCAACGACGATGCCGAGATGCGCGCCGCGCGGGTCAAGCGCTTACTATCGGGCTTCTCCATGTCGTCGGCGCCCCCCGCCCGGACGGTGCGAACGGTGTCGCGCTTCGTGCCCCAGGCCGGCGACGATGGCGCCCTGACGCTGCGCGCCGCACAGATCCTGGCCGAGTATAAATATGAGCGAATGCGCATTTTGGCGGCCGATATCGACTATCGCATCGTCTGCGGTGCGGAGGGCCTCAAGATCGACCGCAAGATCGTCACATTGGTGAACTGCGATGATTTCCTGCATGGCATCGGTTATCTGCTGTAGGGGGCGGGGCATGACCAATGAGCAGCAAATCGCCGCCCGGTTTGTGGACGCGCGCCGCGCCGCCACCGGATTTTCGGACTTCCCCGGGGAACTACCCGCTGATCTCGACGCAGCCTATCGCGCGCAGAAGGCGGCGATCGCTGCCTGGAACGACAGGATAGCCGGCTGGAAAGTCGGGCGTGTTCAGCCGCATCTTGTCGAACAGCTTGAGGCCGAGCGGTTCGTCGGCCCGATCTTCGCCCGCAGCGTGACAGTGGCGGGCGCGACGAACGATTTCCCGATGATCCGTGGCGGATCAGCGTTGTTCGAGGCGGAGGTTGTGATCGTCGTCGCGACCGACGCCCCCAGCGACAAGACCGACTGGACCGTCGAGGAGGCAGACGCGCTGATCGGTGCGGTCCATGTTGGCATCGAGGTCGCCGGCAGTCCGCTCGAAACCATGAACCAACTCAGCACCGTCGTGAGCATCGCCGGTTTCGGCAACAATAACGGCCTGATCCTTGGCGCTGAAGTCACCGACTGGCGCGAGCGTGGCTGGGAGGGGATCATCTGCCGGACGACGATCGACGGCGAGTTCGTCCGCGAAGCGAACGCCGGGATGGTGCCTGGGGAGCCGCTCGGCGTCTTCGCCTATGCGTTAGGGCAGGCGGCGCGGCTTGGCTTCCCGCTTCGCCAAGGTGACTGCATCTCGACCGGCGCGATCACGGGGATGAACGTTGTAACGATCGGCCAGCATTGTATCGCGGAATTTGTCGGCATCGCGACCGTCGAATGCCGGATCACAGCCGCTCTTCCTACCCTTGTATGACGGCCGGTACAGTCGCCCTCGGAGCGTAGCACCTATAATCGCCGGTACATCGCAGCCCGCAGGCGCGAGGGCGAGACAATGTCGCGCCCTTCCACGGGCATCGAGGCTGGCATTGGGCCGACCGTCAGCGTCGCATGCCGAAAACAGGATCAGTCTTCCGCCAGAACGACCCCAGCGCGCAGCAGCGTGTGCGACAGGACGCCCTCGCGTCCTAGTTCCGTGCCGACACCCGACTGCTTGATCCCGCCAAAGGGCAGGGACAGGTCAAGAATGTTGTGCGTGTTGATCCAAACCGTTCCCGCTTTCAGCCGCTCGAAATAGCGATTGGCGGTGGCCAGTCCCTGGGTCCAGATGCTCGCGCCGAGGCCGAAGGCGGTGTCATTGGCGAGGCGCAAGGCTTCCTCATCGTCGCGGAACGGAAAGGCGCATAGCACTGGGCCGAAGATCTCCTGCTGCACCGTTGGATGGCGGTGGTCGAGCCCGGTGACAATGGCGGGGGTGAAATAGCTGCCATCGCCTTCGACTATCTCGCCACCGACGACCTCCGCTCCGGCGCTGCGCGCACGATCGACATGCCCGGCCACGCGCGCGCGATGGGCGGTGCCGACCAGCGGCCCCATCATCGATGCAGGGTCGAGGCCAGGGCCCAGGCGGATCGAAGCGGCGATTTCGGCCACCCCGGCGATCACTTTGTCGAAATGCTTCTCATGGATCAGGGCGCGCGAACCCGCGCAGCAATTCTGCCCGGAATTGCCATAGATCGCCCAGGCCGCGCCAGGGATCGCCTTTTCCAGATCGGCGTCCTCGGCGATGATCAACGGCGATTTGCCGCCCAGCTCGAGATTATGATGTTTGAAGGTCCGGGCCGCCTGCTCGGCGATGAACTGCCCGACCCGCGTGGAACCGGTGAAGTTGATCTTGTCGATCCCGGGATGCTCGATCAGCGCCTTGCCTGTGACTTCGCCGGTGCCGGTCACAACATTGACGACGCCAGGGGGAACACCTGCCTCGTCGCATAGCTCGGCCAGTCGCAGCGCGGTAAGCGATGTGAGCTCCGACGGCTTCAGGACTGTCGTGCAGCCGGTGGCCAGTACCGGCGCCAGCTTCCAGACCGCCTGGCACAGCGGCACGTTCCAGGGCGTGATCGCCGCCACTACGCCGACCGGAAAACGCCGGGTGAAGCCGTTGAACCGCATGTTGGGCAGATAGGGCACGGCAAGGTCCATCGTCTCGCCGTGGAGCTTGGTAGCCCAGCCCGCCATGTATCGCAGCGTGTGGACCGACAGATCGACATCGAACAGCCTGGTGTTGGCAATCAGCTTGCCGCTGTTCACCGTCTCGATTTCGGCAAGAGACGGCGCCTCGGCGCGAATCAGCTCGGCCAGGCGCAGCATGATCTCCTCGCGCTGGTGCGGCTTCATGCGCGCCCATGCGGGATCGTCCAGCGCGCGCCGGGCGGCGGTGACCGCTGCATCTACATCGGCCGCGCTCGCCTGCGCAATGCGGCCGACCTCCCGTCCGCTGCTCGGGTCGATGACAGGCAGGGTTTCGCCGTCGCGCGGCGCGCGCCACTCGCCGTCGATGAACAGTCCCTTCTCGCCGCCGATGAAGGCGGCGGCTTTCGCCGTCAGTCGCGAAAGGTCATTGGCCATGGTCATGCTGGATCTCCTGGATGCCCGCGCTCAGCTCCGACCTGGCTCAATCCGATGCGGTCAAAGATGGCGGGATGGCGGCGGTGCAGGATCAGCGCCTGCACCATCCCCGCCGCCGCTATCGCGCCGAGCAGGACGGGGAGCCTGTTGATGAGGGGAGAGTCGGTGCCGGTCAGCAGCGGATAATTGGCGACCGACAGAACCGTGCCGGTCAGCAGCATAGCGCCACCGGCCAAGGGGAAGATCGCGACCGGTCCGAACCGTCCCGTCCGCTTCCTCAGGAACAGCGGAATCGCGAAGGCGGTGATCGTCAGCAGTGCCATCAGCCCGACCGAACCGAAGCCGGTCAGGGCGGTTGTCAGCGAGAGCAGCGGATCGAGCCCCGCCATGGCGAAGGACGAGATCACCAGGCTGAGGACGAGGATAACAGGTAGGCCCGCATTGAAAGGCGCTCCGTTGATGCTGCGAGTGCGGGCGAGGACCGCAGGTAACGCTCCGTCGCGGGCCAGCGCAAAGACGTAGCGGGCGCTGTTATTGAACAGCCCAAGTACCGCGGCGAAGGCGCTGCTGATCACCAGCGTCGACAGCAGCGCCTCACCCTGCCGGCCGAGATAGCGCGACGCGAGGCCAAACACGAACTGGCCGGGATTCTTGCCAGCGGCGGCTGAGACGTCAGGCGCGCTTGCCACGATGAAAGAATAGGCGGTGAACACGTAAAACAGGCAGATGACGGCGATCGCGGCGTAAGTCGCGCGCGGAATGCTGACCGCGGGATCGCGTGCTTCTTCCTGATAGATCGCTGTCGCTTCGAAGCCGATCACCGAGTTGAAGGCATAGATCGCGCTGACGCCCAGCCCCGGGCCGAGCACCACCGACGGCGAGAAGATCTGCGCCGGTGAGCCGGCTCCGTCGGTAGCCAGGATCGCGATATCGAGCGCCAGAATGGCGATCACTTCCGCGCCTAGCGCGACGGCGAGGAGCTTCGCAGTGAAATCGATACGGAAATAGGACAATAAACCCAGGATGGCCACGACCAGCAGCGCACTGGCACCCCAGTGCGCGAAATCCAGCCCCAGCGAATGGAGCAGACTGGTAAGGAAATAGGAAAGCGCCCCGAGCGTTGCGCAGCACAACGCAACATAGGAGACCAGCGCGACATAGGATCCGGCAAGGCCAGCGACCTGGCCAAAGGTCTGCGAGATGATCGCGTAGAAGGCACCGGCATTGCGGATGAAAGGCAGCAACCGGACATAGCCAATGGCGAACAGCGTAATGGCTAGTCCCGACAGGACATAGGTGCCCGCAACGCCCGTGCCGTTACCCAGGGCAAAAGCGATAGGCATCGTCGCAACCACGATCGCCATCGGCGCGGCGACGGCAAGCACCATGAAGGTAATGTCGACGCTGCCCAGCACACCTTCGGAAAGTCGATCGGCCGCCTGGCCGGGCAAGGCTTTGATCTGATCGTGCAAGCTGCCGGTCTCCAAGATGCGGATCGAGCCGGGATGACCGTCGGCAAACGCCTCGGACCTTCGCCCTGACCCGCTGCATTGCCACAAGTCGCGACAAGCTCAATCCCGATCTGCAGCGAATATGTTGCCCGCCACGCAACATCAATCGGCAGCGCCGACATTGACGCCGCGCGCCGGCGGCGCTCATATCGGCCGATCATCGGCGTAACCCCCCGACGCCCGCGCCGTCGCGAGGAGAGAGACTGCAATGAGCAACAGTCAGGAGAGCGCCGACGTCGTCAGACGCTTCTTCGACGCCTTCAACGCTGGCGATATCGATGCTGCGTTCGCCAAGCTATCGCCTGACATCCAATGGACCAATTATGGCGCGGAGGAAAAAATTCCCTTTGCGGGCAGCTTTCACGGCCACGCCGGGGTGAAGGCGTTCTTCGACCGGGTGGGCAAAAGCATCAGGATCATCGAAACGACGCCGCGATCCCTCGTCGGCGCAGGAAACCAGGTTTTTGGACGGGGCGTCGAGCATAGCGCATCGCGCGCCACCGGGCGGGAGTATCGGGTGGAATGGGCCCATGTCTACCAGGTGCGGGACGGGCTGATGACGCGCTTCGAGGAGTTCATCGACACGGCGGCCGTCGCGGACTGCCCTGAACGGATGACGGCAAGGTTCCTCATGCCCGGAGCCGCCGCCCATGGCTGACACCTCGATCGTCGACGCGACTGCGGTCGAACAGCGGCTCATTGCGAAATGCCGCAAGTTCGAGGCCCGCTTCCGCGCGCGCCAGATCGCTGCGATGGTGCGTGAGTTCTATCTGCCCGACGCGATCATGGAGGGTCGGGAGCTGCCGGCACAGGTTGGCCACCAAGCTATCACCCGGATATTCATGGAAGTGCGGGAGGCGTGCAACTCGATCACGATCGAGATGGATTCCGTCACCGTGATCGGCAAGGTCGCCTTCGGCAACATCACCAATCATAACGCCCTTCTGTCGGGTTTCGTCGAAATCCACCGGGTGCTGATGATCTGGGAGGAGCGGGACGGCGACTGGTTCGTGTCGCGCGACTTTTTCTTTGCCGAACAGGGCCTGATGCTGAGCGAGCTTGACCTAGTGCCGCGCGGCGACAGGATCGAGCATCGGCGGTCCGGCAGGAGCCGCAGAACGCAGGGTTCGGTGGAACAGTAAATGCCGGGTATCAGCCGCCGTACCTACGAAATCAGCGTCCAGGACCACCGGCTGCAATATCTATCCTTATCCGCGCGGCACGGGTCGATGCGTGCCGCCGCCGACTATCTTGGAGTTGCCGCCTCCTCGATCAGCCGACAGATCAAGTTGCTCGAACGCGCGCTGAGCATCGATCTCGTAGAAAAGGGCTCCTATAAGGTCCAACTGACCGAAGCCGGCCAGTTGCTGATCGAATATTATGAGCGACGGGTCGTCGAACATCAGGAACTACTGGCGCGTCTGGCGGAACTGCGCAGCACGCGCACCTCGACCATCCGCATCGTGGTGGCGCAGGGTCTGCTTGCAGTGCGCTTCCTTAAGGCCTTCGCTGCAGTCTCGACCAAGTTCCCGGACATCAATATCGAGATGAAGGCTGCCGATGGCGACGAAGCCGAACGGCTGCTGCTTAATGACGGGGCCCAGCTTGGCCTGTTGTTCGACACTGAACAGGATGTTCGGCTGAAGCTGCTCGCAACCAGCCGGCAGCCATTTTCGCTCTTCATGTCCGACAAGCATCGCCTGGTGCGCGAAACGGCGGTCTGGCCGGTGCAAATCGCGGGCGAACGGTTGGTATTGCCCGAAGCCAGTTCCCGCTTGCTCGAAATCATCCGCTCGGTGTTCACCGAGCGCGGCTTGCCTCTCAATATCGTTCTCAAATCGCCGTCGATCCAGGTCATCCTCGATAGCGTGGCGCAAGGCTTGGGCGTAACCATGCTGCCACGCATCCTGGGCCAGCCGCTCGCTGGCGTCGCCGGGATCGTCGAGCGGCCGATCTTGAGCGACGAGCTGTCCGACATCCGGCTTCATCTCGTCAGCCGGGCCGGCAGGCGCATGACGCCTGCCGGACTGGCGCTTCAGAACGCACTTGTCCGCGAAATGCGCCGCCTCGACGAGGAACAGCTTGCCGCGATCCCGGCTCGCTGATCGACACCTCGAAGCCGCGCAAGATCGGAGCGCATCCATCCCGCTTTCCGAATGACAGGAGCGGTTCCGCTTGGCGGCGTGTCGGCGGCGGAGCCGTTTTCCAATGCAAATCAACGTTGCGGATCGCGCAACAAGTCCGAGCGCCCAGGCCGTTGTGATCGAAGGACGCTTCGGCAAGTCTTCAAGAAAATAATGCAGCGTGGAACTGTCGAGACTGAAAAGGGAAGAAAAATGTCACACGCCAATCTTCTGAAGACCAGCCTGCTCAGCGGCGCGTCTATCCTGCTCGCCACGATGGCCGGCCAGGCGCTAGCACAGACCGGCCCGGACGCATCGTCGGCTGCGACCGCAAGCGACGATGATATGGGCGGCCTGCAGGAAATCGTCGTCACCGCCCAGAAGCGCGAGCAGAACATTCAGCGGGTCGGCATCGCCATCACCGCCGTGACCCCGGAACAGATCGCCAGTCGCAACATCGCGAGCAGCGCCGATCTCGCCGGCAAGATCGTCGGGCTCGAAAGCTATTCCCCTTATGGCCCTGGCACCTCGTCGAATGTCGTTATCCGCGGTATCGGCCTGAACGATTTTGGCGAAGGGCATGAGGCGCCGGTCACCTCCTATGTCGACGAATTCTACATCGTCGCCGTGCCCGCCGTCGACTTCGCCCTGTTCGATCTTGATCGCGTCGAGGTGCTTCGCGGCCCGCAGGGTACGCTGTTCGGGCGCAATTCGACCGGCGGCCTGATCAATTATATCACCAAGCGGCCGAGCCAGACCGCAGAAGGCTATCTGTCGGCAAGCTATGGCCGCTTCAACGACCTCAAGCTGGAAGCCGCTGCAACAGCGCCCCTGTCCGATACCGTTTCGATGCGCCTGTCGGGTACATCGCGCCACGGCGACGGTTTCCAGAAGAACCTGAACCCCGCCTTGGAGCGTGGCGGCCAGGCCGGATCGGACGCGGCCCGCCTGCAGCTGCGCTATCAGGGCGACGACGGCTGGGATATCCTGCTCAAGGGCGAATATGGGCGGACCAAAACGACCCACGCTTATTATGAAAGCAAGACCGGCTTCGTCGATGCCAATGGCCTGGTCGTCACCGACCCGTCGATCGTCGACGCCGTGGGTTATGCCGAGCGCAACACTGGTGCGGCCAAGAAGAATGTGGTCAACACCAACGACGCCGCCTTCCTCCGTTCCAGCGGCTACTCGGCGCTTCTGCGGATCGAGAAGAAATTCGGTAACACGACTTTCACCAGCCTGAGCGGCTATCAATATTACAAGCGCCGCATGCAGGAGGACAGCGACGGAACCCCCAATCCGCTCGTGTTCGCCAGCTTTCCCTATCAAGGTAGGCAGCTCACTCAGGAGTTTCGCCTCTATCATGACGGGCAGGACACGCGCTGGACGGTCGGCATCTACGGCATGCACGCTGTCGGCAAGGATCAGCCCACCGCGGT
>Ga0105241_10003528_pt1 | contig 11634 bp, 8 predicted proteins | sample KBSC64metaG_FD_80422 | JGI IMG/M metagenome (GOLD analysis project Ga0105241, IMG submission 80422) | Corn rhizosphere microbial communities from Kellogg Biological Station, Michigan, USA - KBS C6-4 metaG | ecosystem: Host-associated > Plants > Roots > Rhizosphere > Soil | place: Michigan, USA... | reverse complement strand
GCAGTCACGCGAGTGGACGGCAGTGGAACTGTAGGGGGGCGCTAACCGAACCCTATGGCGGTCATCTCAGCTCGTGTCCGCTAATGACCCAAAGTGGACATCGCGTCGCGACCTAATTGGGCTTTGATGATGCAATTGATGACTACTTCGTGATCATGCGTCTGGCTGACGGAGGCGCTTCCCCGGGAGCCGCCGGTGAAATGGCGAACGTGAGCCAAGCGTTCCAGCCTTGGGGCCTGTTCTCCGCGGCAAATTCTCCATAGCCCTTGAGGTTGATATATCCCTGCAATTCCTTGCTGATCGGAATAACATACCCGATCTGTGGTCCAATGCCGCCCACGCGTGACTCGAAGCAACCGAGTCGGTTGCCTAAGCCGCTGTCGCAGGAAAGCTGCTGGTACCAATAGCCAACAAGTCCGACCTGCCACTGCTTGGTCAGGAATTGCGATGCACCCAAATCCAGATGCATATTGATGCCGTTCTGGTAGTTCGTGTGCTCATTCTCGAAGTTGTAGGTGAAGCCGAGTACGGCAGAGAATTCGCGTCCGGCCTTGTCGTCGAAATATGTATACCCACCACCTGCATCAATCGCATTGTGGCCGAGACCGAGATTGGCGATACGCTGCTGGTTGTATCGTCCGGTCGTCAGGTTACCGGTCAGATATGTCATGAAATTATTGACGCCAAAATTCCAGCGCAGCGAAGCCATCGGACCCAGATCGCCGATGCCGGTGACCGCTTCTGTCAGGCTGCGCCCAATCGTAAAACCCGAACCGCCCAGGCCCAGGTTGCCCGCTATTGTCGCATCGACGCTGCTCTGGACACGTCCGTAGGGGATCGCGACGGTGATGTTGGCCTGACCGCCCAAGACCGGTGTCGCAAACGTGTAGCCTGGTGCGGCGAGATATAATGGCTCGGCGCTGCCGTGAACGTTTGCATTGAAGTTGCCATTGAAGTTCGCATTGATGTTGCCGAGGGGCACCTGCTTTGCGAATGCGACGTTTCCGCCAGCAGAAACCTGCGAGTAATACAGAATATTGGCGAACGAAAATCCGGGCACCTGCGGGGTCGCTGACAGACTGCCGAAGAAACCAGGCACCCAGAAACCCACGCCGCCTTCATCGGCGAAAGAACTAGTAGCGGCGGACAGGACGATGGTTCCCGCAAGTGGGACCGCAATGATGCTGGCAGCCACTTTCAACCGAACAAACGACCAAAACTTTTTAGTAAAAACCCAGAAGGGAGCGCTCCCCAACACCGTCATTAATCGCCCCTAAGGTATGATTTTCTCCGTGCACGCTTAATCCTATCCGACTGCAGAAAGCGGAATATGCGCGAGTCTTTGTGGCTAAGATGAATCTGATGAATGTGTGGCCTTCCAGCAACAAGCGCTGCAAATGTCCGCTTATGACCCAAAGCGGACATGGGACGGCATTGGACTGTGCTCAGAACCGGGCCGTGAGGCCGAATATCGGCCCGTGCATCGTCATATCGAACTCGTAAAGCGAAAGCCCGCTGCCCCGCGAGTAGTCGACGCTAAGCGCCTTGTAGCCGAGCATCGCGCTCCATGTAGCGGTTTTTGACCGGTAAATTTCATGCTCCAGAAGTGCAAGCGCTTGCCACGAGAACTTACTGCCGACGCCGAAGCCGCCAACGTCCCCACTCAAAACAAAATTCCAGGTGGGAGCGAGTTGGTGACGTATGCGCGCGCCGACCAACGGATCGAACCAGCTAACGCTTTTTGTAGCCGATAAGAAGCCCTCTCGCGTCAAACTCAGGTCGATAACGTTGAGCGTTCCGGAAGCAGCTAAATTCACTTCACCACGTTGCCACCATGCCCGACCGCCCGCGTAGAGATCAAGCGCGGTGGTTGAGCCCGGCGAAAAAAGCCCACTCCAGCGTGCAATTTCGTAGGCGGCCGCGAACTGGGCTTCCACCAACCAGATCTTCAAACCAGCTGATGCGCCGACCGTACCGTTGATCGCGTCGGTGCCGCGCGAGCGCGTGATGCTCGCACCCAGGCCAGCCTTTATGTACACGATGTCGGTGAGCAACGCGAAGCGGCCATAGCGCGCCTCGCCCAAGGCGGCCAGTTCAAACAGGTCCTTCGGAAACTGGGTGTGCTCCAGAATGTCGAAAAAGCCCGCGTCCACATCGGTCGTGCGGCCTTTCACCGTCGTCGAGCCATTGAGTGACAGCGCCCAAAAATAAGGCGTGAGGGTGAACGTCCAACCTTCAATTGGAGGAGGTGTAATCGGTGCCTTGGTTGGCATGTCCGCGGCATGCGCGACAACACTCACGCCGATGGCAACAAGCGCAACGGCTCCGACAAAAAGGTTTTTCATGACGCCCATAAAATTTTTCCAGTCGCGACGTCATTCAAATACAATCAGTTCCTTTTGGCTGTTACTTGCAAGACACACCGCACAGGAAACGCCTCCGACATCCGGGGCATTCTGATACCGTACGTTTACGCGGTGGTTGTTGGACATATTGAAATAGCCAACTAGTCAGTCATTCATCACTCCCAAGCCGATCTAGTTACCGCTGCTGCACTATGTGACAAACATAGCACAGCACCGAAAATTGGATGAGCGGGGGCGGATCGCCGCTGCGGCGATTGCTATCGTTGCCTGGCAAGGCAGACTTTCAATTTAGGATACAGCTCGATTTTTATTTGGGGGCGTTAGTGAAAACATTTTTACTGACGAGCGCCGCTGTTCTCGGACTATTCGGCGCGGCTGCGCTTGCATCTGACCTGCCCACCAAGGCTCCGGTCTCCAACACTCAAATCACAGCGCCGCCCTACAACTGGTCCGGTTTTTATGTCGGCGCCAACTTCGGCGGGGCTTGGGCCAAAGGCAGCCTGAACATTCCCGGCAACAATTTCTATGGGGGCATCACCGAACTCATCGGCGGCGTCCAGGCCGGTTATAATTTCCAGGCCGGTCACCTTCTGCTTGGCGTCGAAGGCGATTTCGATTGGGCGACTTTCAATCATCCCACCCTTCCGGCACCGACGTTAGGCTCTGTGAGCAACCACTGGATAAGCACAGTGGGCGGTCGGGTTGGCCTGGTGAATGACCGCTGGCTTGTCTTCGCCAAGCTGGGCGGCGGCTGGGTGCGAAGCGACGCGATCGTCAACCTCCCTGGCTCGCCGAGTTGGACCGGGGGGAGCACCAACGGTGGCTGGCTGATTGGCGGCGGTATCGAATACGGCTTCAAGCCGCATTGGACCGTCAAGCTCGAATACGACTACCTCGCACAGTCAAACTGGACTTCGGCCACGGTGCCTGCGGTGGCGTTGAACCGCGACGTTCAAATGGTCAAGTTTGGCATGAACTATAAGTTCGAGAGCGGCGTACCCGCCGGGGCGGAGCCGTCGCGCGCCGGTCGTTCTGGTGCGCCTGCAAAAGACGAAGACCTGCAGAAGGCATCGCAGAACCCGATCGCGGATCTGGTCAGCTTGCCATTCCAGAGCAACACCAATTTTAATTCTGGGCCGTTCAACCGCACGCAGGAAGTACTCAACATTCAGCCCGTCGTGCCGATGCACTTGAACGAGGATTGGAACGTGATCTCGCGCACCATCGTTCCGGTGGTGAGCCAGCCCAATCCGCTGATAAACAGCAGCACCAATGGCATTGGCGACATTACCCAGTCGCTGTTCCTGTCACCCGTTAACCCGGGCAAGCTGATCTGGGGCGTTGGCCCGGTCTTCACCGTTCCGTCCGCGAGCGATCCTATTCTGGGCACCGGCAAAGTCCTGTTCGGCCCCACGGCTGTCCTCCTGACCACGCCGGGACATTGGGTGATCGGTGTGTTGCTCAACAATCAGTGGTCGGTCGGCGGCGATCCGTTACGTCCGGCCGTGAACACTTTCCTTGCCCAACCCTTTGTCAACTACAACATGGCGCACGGCTGGTACTTGACCACATCCCCCGTCATCACCGCGAACTGGCTCGCAGCACCAGGTGAGAAATGGACGGTGCCGATCGGTGGCGGCTTCGGTCGCGTGTTCAGAGTGGGTGATCAACCAGTGAACGCGCAGGTCCAAGCCTTTTACAACGTGGAGCGTCCGACCGGCGCATCAGACTGGCAATTGCGATTTGATGTCGCGCTTCTGTTCCCGGTTAAATAACGACCGCTTGGCGAGAATGTCCGCTATTGGCCCATAGCGGACATCCGGACGACACGCTCCTTATGCCAATGGACGAAACTAAGGTCTCAGGTTGGCCCTAGGTCCAATTCCTCCACGCAGCGCTCGGGTAAATACTATCGATGTACAGGCTCCACTGTTTGAGCCGACCTATAGAAAATCAGAAACGCGATGAAATTTCACCGGGTGAGGGCAAAGCCCTCCCGCAATCTATGGGCGACATCATGACTGCAATCATCGACAAACTAAGGGCATTCGGCGCAGCGTTCCTTGTGGTCGCAGCGCTGTCGGGTTCGCTCTGTCCTGCCTACGCTCAAGGTCAAACGCAGAGGCCTAATATCGTCTTCATCATGGGTGACGACATCGGTTGGGCCAACATCGGCGTTTACAATCAGGGCATCATGGCAGGGCGTACGCCAAACCTGGATCAGTTGGCATCGCAAGGCATGCGGTTCACTGACTATTACGCCGAGGCAAGTTGTACCGCTGGTCGCGCAAACTTTATCACTGGCGAGTTACCGATCCGCACCGGGCTCACCACTGTCGGTCAAGCAGGTTCGCCGCTTGGTATGCCCGATGAAGCGCCGACCATTGCGACGGTCCTCAAATCCATGGGTTATGCGACCGGCCAGTTTGGCAAGAACCACCTTGGCGACCGCAACCAATTTCTGCCGACCGTGCACGGGTTCGACGAGTTCTACGGCTATCTGTACCACTTGGATGCGATGGAGGACCCATGCCACCGCAACTACCCGCCGGCACTCAAGACGTCGGTCGGACCGCGCAACATGGTCCATAGCTGGGCCACGAACGTAGACGATCCAACTGATCAACCACGTTGGGGCAAGGTCGGAAAGCAGAAAATCGAAGATGCCGGCGAACTTTGTCCGAAACGCATGGAAACCATTGACGACGAGATACTGGCGAACGCGCTCAAGTTTCTCGACAAGGCAAGACAGGACGGCAAGCCCTTCTTCCTCTGGCTCAATCCGACCCGGATGCATGTCGTTACGCACTTGTCGGAGAAGTACGAGAACATGCGCACGCCGGAGAACGGCTGGACTATTCAAGAAGCTGGAATGGCGCAGCTCGATGACATTGTTGGCTCGGTCATGAAGTACCTCCGGGACAATGGGCTTGAGAGCAACACGATCCTCGCCTTCTCAACTGACAACGGGGCCGAAAACTTTACTTGGCCCGATGGCGGCCAGACGCCGTTCGCCGGAGGCAAGGGGACCGCGCTTGAGGGCGGCTTCCGCGTTCCGATGATCATCCGCTGGCCTGGCAGGGTACCCGCTGGCAAAGTCGAGAACTCGCTCGTGTCGGGTCTTGATTGGTTCCCCACTCTTGTGGCTGCGGCGGGCAACACGAACATCGCCGGCGAGCTTCTGAAGGGCAAGCAGCTCGGTGACAGGACCTACAAGGTGCATCTCGATGGCTTTGACCAGACCGACCTCATCACCGGTAAGGGTCCATCGAAGCGCAACGAGATCTTCTACTTCACAGAGGGCACGCTGTCTGCCGTCAGGATTGGCGACTTCAAGTACCGCTTCACCGACCAGCCCAACGGTTGGTTCGGCGCAACCGAGAAAGTTGACTGGCCGGTCGTCACCAACCTGAGACTTGACCCCTACGAGCGCACTGGCCTGACCCAGTCAATCGCATACTACAACTGGTATGTGTTTGAGTTCTGGCGTGGTGTCTTCGTGCAGCAAGTAGTGGCAAAGCTTGGGCAGACTGCAATCGACTATCCGCCGATGCAGAAGGGCGCGAGCTTCAATCTGGAAGCTGTGAAACAGCAGATCGAAAAGGCCATTCAATCACGTCAGGGTAGGTAGAGCGCAAAGGGCCGCCACGTTCTGAGTAACGCGGCGGCTCTTTTCGTTGCCGCGGCCAACATGATCTCACCTCTCTAGGCAGTCGTTTTGAAGCACATCAGCTCCAAATAGCGTTGGCAATATTGACGGCCAGCGCGAGTTTCGCGCGTTCATCGGCTTCGGTGAGTGGATTTCCCGCGACCGTGCTGGCGAAGCCGCATTGTGGGCTGATAGCGAGACGATCAAGGTCAACGTAACGCGTTGCCTCTTCCGTGCGCCGCTTAAGCAAATCCAGGCTCTCGAGTTCTGCCGTTTTCGAGCTGATGAGGCCGAGCACCACACCTCTGTTTTTCGGGACGAAACGCAGCGGTGCAAAATCGCCCGCGCGCGGCGTGTCGTATTCAAGCAGAAAGTGGTTGACCCTTGTGTTGGCAAAGAAGCGCTCGGCGACAGATTCATAGCCGCCTGCTCCAAGATAGTGACCTTTGAAGTTGCCGCGGCACATGTGCACCCCGATAGTGACTTCGGTGGGGCACGCCGAAACGGCCTGATTGATGCTGTCGATATAGAGATCGACCAATGCGTCAGGATTGCTGCCCGTCCGCGCGATCTGATCGCGGATCGCCGGATCGCACAGCAGGGCCACCGCGACTTCGTCGAGCTGGATATACCGGCAGCCAGCCGCGGCGAGTTCGCCGATCTCCTGCCTGAAGATTGCGGCGAGATCAGCAAAGAACGTTTCAACGTTTACGTAAGCCGACGACGCCGCAAAATCAGCACAACGATAAAAATGCATTGTCGATGGTGCCGGCAGCGTAATTTTCCCGGTCACTTTGGTAACGCTGCGCAAGAAAAGATATTCGTCGAGTGCTAGCGATTGTCCGCGTTTGATTTTCGATGTCGCGTACGGTGCAGTGAATTCGACTTCATGGCCCTGATCATTTCGAAATTTGAACGAAGCGGGTTTGATCTCGAAGCCATCGATACGCTCCACAAAGCGACCCCAATAGGAGCCGCGACGGAACTCGCCGTCGGTTACCACCTTCAGACCGACCTGCTCCTGAAGGGCAACCACATCGCGGATGCACCGGTCCTGTAGTTTGCTGAATTCTGCATCGTCGATCTCGTTAGCGGCATAATGGCGAAACGCTTGGCGCAGGGCTGGCGGCCGCAGCAGACTTCCGATGTGATCGGCACGAAACGGTGGGTGGCCTTGCGTGCGCGCAGCCATGCGAGTTGTCTCCCTAAAGGCCATTTTCTATAGCTCAATAGATGGAATCTAGATCGCCGCCATGCCAGAACACAATGGCCTTGATGGTGACTGGCGCCAGGCACTGGTTTGCGAGCACCTCCAGCAGGCGATGAGCGAGTAATCGGGATGAACGTTTTGACTCTTCCCTCTACCCGCCGCAGCGCGAACCAGCGTCGCCGCGCGCCGCAAATCATCGATGCGGCCGCGCGCGTCTTCGCCGAGCGCGGCTTTCACGGCGCTACCACCCAGGATATTGCCAACGTGCTGGGCATCCGGCAGGCGAGCCTCTACTACTATTTTTCCTCCAAGGAAGCCGCACTTGAGCTGGTCTGCCTTAAGGGCGTCGAGGGCTTCTTCGAAGCCGCCAAGGCGATCGCAGCTGGCGGCGGAACAGCGCGGCAACGCCTGTCTTTTTTGATCAAGTCGCACCTGTCGCCCCTGCTCGACCGCGGCGATTTCGTGAAGGTGTTCCTCAACGAACGCCAGCATCTGCCAGCTGAAAGCCGGCGCCGCATCGGCCGTTGGTCGCGGGGGCTTGAACGCATCTTCGAGGAGGTCATCAAGGAAGGCATCGCCAAGGGTGAATTCCGTACTGACCTCGACGCGCGCATGGCGGCGCTCGCCATTCTCGGCATGTGCAATGCGGCATCGAGCTGGTATCGCAAGGAAAACGCACCGGTCGCCCGCATCGATGCAGAATTCACACGGTTGGTGATCGACGGAGTGGGCAAGCGCCCCGCCACTCGCCGGAGAAAGCGCTGATCCGTTCTCGTCGTTGATAGGCCCATAGAATTCAGAATTCGATTGAGCTATAGAATTTAACCAGAGAAAACGCGCGTAACGAGCGTCCAATGACCGCGCCCGCCACGGTCGATCGTGACAGCCTGCGCCGCACCACCGCTCCGCACCTGCTGTGCGAGCGCGCGCGCACGGTCCCGGATTCGGTTGCGTTCCGCTCCAAGCACTTCGGCATCTATCGCGAGCGACGCTGGCGCGACTACGCTGCGCTGGTGGCGCGTGCGACGTACGCGCTGCAGAGCCTCGGCATTGTCCGCGGCGAGCGCGTCGCCATCATGGGTGATGTCTGCGAAGAATGGATGATCTGCGACCTCGCCGCGCAATCATTGGGCGCGATCGTCTATGGCATCTATCCCACTGCTTCTGCCGCGGAGGTTGACTACCAGATGCGCGACGGTGGCGCCTGCATCTTCATCGCCGAAGACCAGGAATATGTCGACCGGATCCTGCCTATCGCCGATCTGTTGCCCGATCTGCGCGCAATCGTCGTCCTCGACGACTCCGCGATGTTCGGCTACCGCCATACCAAGCTGCGCCGCTTCGGCGAGTTGCTGGCCACCGCGGAGAAAGCTGATCTTGCCTGGCTCGAAACGCAGATTGCAACGCTTTCATCCAGCGACCCCGCCTTCATCGTCTATACCTCCGGCACTACCGGTCATCCGAAAGGTGCGCTGGTCACCCACGGAAAGCATCTCGCTGCGGCCGATACGGTCCTGGGGCAATACCCGACCTTGCGTGAGAAGCAGCACCGCACAGTCGTCTTTTTGCCGATGTGTCACGTGCTCGGGCGCGACGTCGCTATTACACTGCCGTTGATGTCCCGGCTCGTTCCCCATTTCGGCGAAGATGCGGAAGATTTTGCGACAACATTGTTCGAGGTCGCGCCAACGGTGATGTTTACCGTGCCGCGCTATTTGCAGAAATTTGCCTCCCATGTACTGGTCGGCGTCCTCAATGCGAGCAGGCTTAAGCGCGCGGCCTATGATTCCGCCATGCGTTTCGCCCAAAGTTATGTCCGGCGTCGATGGGATGGCCGTACGACACTGGCTCAGGACCTCCTCTACGGCATTCTGCATGCCAGCGTTTTTCGACCGATCCTCAACAAGCTTGGTTTCGACAAGCTGGAGCTCGTGGTCAGCGGTGGCGCCGGATTGCCGGCCGAGACCGCCGCGCTCTGGCACATGTATGGGGTCAATGTCGTCGAGATGTACGGGCAGACTGAAGAAGCCGGCGGCATCATTGCCGGCCAGCGTGGACCGTTTCCCCGCCCCGGCAACGTTGGCACAGCAGTCGATGGTCTCGAGGTCCGCCTGGCGGGTGACAGCGAAGTGCTGGTGCGCGGTCCTGACTTGTTCGAAGGTTATTGGCGTAACGAGGATGCTACACGTGAAGTGAAGGGTGCCGACGGGTGGCTACACACTGGCGACGTTGGCGAATGGCGCGACGGCGCGCTGCGACTGATCGACCGTGCGCGTGATTTTCTCGTCACCTCCGGCGGCAAAACCATCTCGCCATCTTTTATCGAAAATACACTGCGTGCCAGCCCCTATGTCGCGGAAGCGGTCGTATTCGGTCACGGCCGCAAATATCTCACGGCAATCATCGAAATAGACTTCGACACCGTCGCCGATTGGGCGCGCGCCAACGACGTCGCCTATACCGGCTTCACCAGCCTGACAGCGCATCCGCGCATCGAGCGGCTGATCAAGGTCGAGATCGATAGGACCAATCCGGCGCGCGCGCGAGTCGAGCAGATCAAAAGCTTCCGTATTTTGCCCAAGGCGCTCGACCCGGAAGAAGAAGGCGAGCCGGTGACGCCGACGCGCAAGGTGAAGCGCAAGCTGATGTACGAGCGTTTCAAGACGCTGATCGAGGACATGTACGACGACAGCGAGGAACGCCTAATTGCCGCCGGCAGCGGCGGTGTTCTGAAGTTGTAGCAAAGCAAAAGATCAACGGCATGAAAACGGGAGGAAAGACATGCTCAAGAGGACTTTACTCGGCGCAATAGCCGTCTGCACGGTGGCCGTGCCGGCAATCGCGCAAGACGCCTATGTTGTAGGATTGACGGGCGCGCTGACCGGACCACCCTCGAGCACATACGCGCCCGCGGTCGATGCCTTGCGCATCTATATCGATCGGGTCAACGCCGGCGGCGGGGTCAACGGCAAAAAGATTCAACTCATTCTCGAAGACGACGGTGCGCAACCTTCAAAGGCCGCAGCCAATACGAAAAAGTTGATCACGCAGGACAACGCCGTGCTGGTGATCAATGCAAGCCTATCATCCACTTATGCGCCGATGATCGCGGAGACCAAAGCTGCCGGGGTTCCACTGCTGTTTGCCAGTGGAGTTTGCCCGCAGAGTGTTTATCCGCCGGCCGACCCGCTGCAGTTCTGCACCACCGGCTACGCCTCACACTTCGACAGCCAGGCGACGCTCGATTTCGTCAAGGCGACCGCGAAAGGGCCGGTGAAGATCGGGTTCGCGGCAATGGCGATCCCACTGTCGCGCGGCGAGATGGACTATGCGCAAGACCTGTCGAAGACCATGGGCATGACCCCGGTTGATGAGCAGGTCATCCCGCCGCCGACGGCTGACTACACGCCATTCGCCACCAAGCTGAAGGATACCGGTCCGAATTGGGTCTACTCCTGGGCGCCATGGGTGACTCAGGTCCGCACACTCGAAGCGCTCCGCAAGCTCGATTGGCAGGACGACTACATCGCCTGGGGCCACCTTGAGGCCGAAAGCGAGCTGGCACGGCTCAAAGACGGAAAGTTCTTCGTGGTCAATGCCAACGCGCTGTTCCAGGAAGGCCTTCCGATCCAAAAGGAAATCGAAGACGCGGCAAAAAAGGCCGGATCGAAATATCCGGCGCAAACTATGACCGAAGGCTGGATTGGCGGCATGGCGATCGAGGCGGCGCTTAAGGGCGCAGGCTGGCCGGCCGACGCTGCCAAGGTCCGCGCGGCCATGGAAAATCTCAAGATCGACACCAAAGGCTTGCGCGGCGGCCCGATCGAGTGGAACAAGGACAATCACTTCCGCACCCGACTGTACTACCGCGTCTACAAATGGGACGGCGGCAAGATCGCGCGTGTCCAGGACTGGAAGACCTACGACGTGAAGTGAACCGCACTTTATCCTTCCCGCCAAAAGCGGGAGGGATACATCCCGCTGGACGGAATCCGTTTGCAACTCTTCGTCAACATCATCGTGCTCGCATCGATCTACGCATTGATCGCGTGCGGCTACGTAATGATCTACAGGGTCAGCCGCGTTCTTAATCTCGCCCATGGCGAGTTGATGATGCTGGGCGCGTATTTGCTGCTGGCGACCGCGTCGCTGTTTTCCGGTCATGCAGCGATGGCGCTCGGTGCCGCTGTCGCCCTGAGTCTGGTCGTCGGCCTGCTCGTCTACGTCTTCCTTATGCGCAAGATGACCGGTGAGATGGTGCTGGCGGCAATTCTCACCACGGTCGCGCTCGGCATTCTGATCCGCGGGCTGGTGGTGCTGCTCTGGTCGGCGCAGCAGCAATACCCGGCGCAGGCGCTCGGAGTGCCAAATCCTTCGCTCGTGATCGGTAACGCGCGCATTTCGCTGTG
>Ga0105241_10003527_pt1 | contig 11636 bp, 10 predicted proteins | sample KBSC64metaG_FD_80422 | JGI IMG/M metagenome (GOLD analysis project Ga0105241, IMG submission 80422) | Corn rhizosphere microbial communities from Kellogg Biological Station, Michigan, USA - KBS C6-4 metaG | ecosystem: Host-associated > Plants > Roots > Rhizosphere > Soil | place: Michigan, USA... | reverse complement strand
TTGACACGGTCGGCGTGGCGCGCGGCGAAGACATTTACGCCATCGGCATAGGCTTCGGCGATGCGCCGCACATGTGCCGGCAGGTCTTTTTCATAGCGCGCATTCACCGTTTCCCAGACGCGGAAAAGATGGACGAGATAGTCCGTGGTGGCAGCGCTCAACCCGTCGCTTTCTGCCAGGTGGCCGCGGGTTGCCAATGCCACGTCCTGGATGGTGGCGAAATCGTCTTCCGAATTGGCAAAGGCCAGGCCAAAGGCGACGTCGGCGTCGGTTTTGCCCAGCACATGGGGCACGCCCCAGCTGTCGCGGCGGATGCGCACGTCATACTGCGCCGCCTTCGCGAGCAAGCGCGTCAGGTCAGGCGGCGGCGGTTGGACCATGCGGTCGGCGATGATCACGACGCCGAGCCCCAGGATGACGATCGCGACGAGCGCCATCGCCCCATATTTCAAAATGCGCATCCTGCCCCCGATATTTTGGCGCACGCTAGCGGCCACGATGTCCGGCGTCGAGATGCGCGGATCTTCCCGGGCGCTGTATAGTCGAATCGGCTCGTCGGGGGGGAAACTGATGAAATGGCTTTTCTGCGCGCTCGGCGCTCTGCTCATCCTTTCGGGATCCTATCTAGCTTCACGCATCCAGACGGCGGACGGAATCAGAGTCGAGGACATCCGTTTTGCGGGCAGCGGTGGCCTGCAAATGAGCGCCTTGCTTTACATCCCTGCGAACGCGACGGCGAAAACGCCGGCGCCCGGAATCCTTGCGGTGCACGGCCTGATCAATTCGCGCGAGATGCAGGATGGTTTTGCCATCGAATTCGCGCGCCGCGGCTATGTCGTGCTGGCGTTGGATATGACCGGACACGGCTATAGCGCCCCGCCCGCATTTGCCAACAAATGGGGCGGACCAGACGGCCTGAAATATTTGCGCAGTCTTGCCATCGTCGACACGAACAATATCGGGTTGGAAGGTCATAGCCTGGGCGGCGCGGCCGTGCTGTCGGCGGCACAAGCCTATCCCGACGGCTACCGCTCACTGATTCTCGTCGGCTCGACCACCGGCACGCCAGCGGCGGGGAGTGCCAGCTTTCCGCGCAACGCGGCTTTTGTGCTGGGGCGGTACGATGAATTCACGCCCATCATGTGGAGCACCAAGGATTTCTACAAACCATCGCCCGCGGCCGACACCTTGCTGGCAAAGGATGTCGGAACGACTGCCAAGCTGAAAGAAATTTTCGCCACTTCGACAGACGTGCAACCGGAAGCACTCTATGGCGCGATGGAGCGCGGCACCGCGCGCCAGCTTTACCTCCCGGCAGTGACCCATCCCGGCGAACACATTTCGACGCAAGCCATTGCCGACGCCGCGGACTGGTTCGCCAAGTCGTTGCAGGGCGGGACACCGCGCAGCGCGAGCGATCAGATCTGGTACTGGAAGGAAGTTGGCACACTGATCGGATTTTCCGGACTGGTCCTTCTGATACTCGGCGCGTTCGAGGTGCTGCTTGGCCTGCCCTATCTGAATTCATTGGCGCATACCCCTGAGCCGGCGCGGACCCATCGCGATCGACAATGGTGGGCTGGCCTGACGATTGGCGGACTTGTTCCAGGACTGGCGTTTCTGCCTCTGATGGTTCTGGGCGGACTGCTGGTTCCGGCATCCGCGATTTTTCCGCAGACCTTCACCAACCAGGTCATGGTCTGGGCGCTCGGCTCGCTCGCGATCTCGTTCGGAGCGCTGTATTATTTTCGCAAGGCCAGCCTCACCTTCACCACGCAGTGGCTGCCCTCAGTCGCTATCGGGTTGGCGACGGTGGGCATAGGCTATCTCTCCCTGGTTATCGTGGATGCTCTGTTCCACGTCGATTTTCGCTTCTGGGTACTGGCCCTCAAATTGCTGAGCCCGTGGCAGTTCACCTGTTTCCTGCTCTATCTCATCCCTTTTGGTGCTTTCTTCTTCTTCACCTTGCGGGGATTGCAAACCGATCTGGCGCTCAAGGATCAGAGCGCCTGGGTACATTATGGCGCGACTGTTCTTACTCTGAGCGGTGGCGTCGCGCTGCTGCTGGTCGGCGAATATCTGCCGATGGCGATCAGCGATCACCTGCTCGTGCGCGCCGATCCGTTGCATCCGATCATGGCGTTCCAGTTCGTGCCGGTGCTTGGCATTGTGGCGCTGTTCAGCACCTTCACCTTTCGCCGCACCAATTCGTACGTGCCGGGCGCCGTGATCGCGAGCTTGTTCGTGACTTGGTATGTCGTCGCCGGAAGCGCCACCATGATCTAGACCCCCGGATTGGCCAGTGCGGTGCACGTCGCCCAACTGCCGGGCGCAGATGTGCCCTGGCGCCGCCCCGTCGAGCCGCAAGCCTTTGTACGTTTTCCGACCGGTCTGGCCTTGCCGGAGGCCAAAGCCGCATGAATTCCCCCTCCGTTTTTGCATTGACTGGGTATAATGGCCGGGTCGGTGACGGGGGGCGTTGCCTGCCACCCGCCGTCGGGAGGACACCGCGATGAAATTGTTACCTGCTTCCCTGATCGAAAAGCGCTGGCGCGAGGCCGCCGCCAAGCTTGAATACGGCTCATTGGACTTCACCACGCCGAGCGGCGAACTCATGGTGATCAAGGGCCGCCAGCCCGGACCGCATGCCAATTTCAAGATCCATGATTGGGACGTGTTGCGCCAAACCATTGCGCGCGGCGATATCGGCCTCGGCGAGGCTTACATCGACGGCGGCTGGGAGACCGACGATGTCGAAACCCTGGTCTCGCTGTTCCTGCTGAACATGGACAGCTTCGACGGTTTCACGGACGGCAGTCTGTTGCAGCGCATCGGCTTTGTTGTGCGCAACGCCCTCATCCGGCGCAATACGCTGAGCGGGGCGGCGCGCAACATCAAGGATCACTACGATGTCGGCAACGATTTCTATTCGCTGTGGCTCGACCGCAGCATGACTTACTCCTCGGCGCTGTTCGCGAATGAGGCGACAAATCTCGAGCAAGCGCAGCAGACCAAATACGAACGCATCTTGAGCAAGCTGCCCGGTGCCAAATCTTCCATCCTGGAAATCGGTTGCGGCTGGGGCGGCTTTGCCGAACGAGCTGTCGGTGACGACCACCGCGTGACCGGCCTGACGATCTCGCCGTCGCAGCATCGCTATGCCAGCGATCGCCTGCAGGGCAAGGACGTGGATGTCCGGCTGGAAGACTATCGCAAGGTGCGTGGCACATTCGACAACATCGTCTCCATCGAGATGTTCGAAGCGGTTGGCGAACATTACTGGCCGGCCTATTTCCAGACCGTGGCGGAACGGCTCAAGCGCGGCGGCCGCGCGGTGATCCAAACGATCACTATTCGCGACGAGCTGTTCGCCGGCTACCGGCTGCGCAGCGATTTCATCCGGCACTATGTTTTCCCGGGCGGCATGCTGCCCTCGCTGGCGCGATTCACCGAAGAGGCCGAACGGGCCGGCCTGAAGGTGGCCAGCACCTTCTCGTTCGGTCACGACTATGCGCGAACGTTGCGGCAGTGGTCGGCGGCGATGCGGGCGCGCAAGTCGGAAATCATGGCGCTTGGCCACGACCAGAAGTTCTTCCGCAACTGGCAGTTTTATCTCGGTATTTGCGCGGCGACCTTCAACGTGGATCGCACCGACGTGGTGCAGGTCGAACTCGCGCATTCCTGAGCGGCGCTACAGGGAAGCGCGCGTTTCCGTGCCCGGCCCCATGGGCGATTGCGGGATGCGCCGCATGAAGGGCAGCACCAGCAGCGAAAGCGCGAACATTCCACCGATTACCAGCCATGCCTCGTTGAAGGACTGCACCAGCGCAGCCTTGCGGACCAGCGGCTCGGCGATGGCGCGCATGAATTCGTCGACCGGCCCAATGTCACGGCCATGGAAGAACTGCGTCGGCAGTCCGACGATGCGCGCCGCTTCGGCGTCGCCGGCCTGCAGGCGGTTGCCGAGCGCGGTGGCGTGTACGGGCGTGCGCTGATCCAGAATGGTATCGACCAGCGCAATGCCGATGGCGCCGCCCAGATTGCGCATCAGGTTGAAGAGCGCACTGCCGTCGGCGACGGCTTCGGGCGCCAACGTATCGAGCGCCAGCCGGGTGGCGGGAAGGATGCACAGCATGACGCTGGCTCCACGCAGAATCTGCGGCCAGAACAGGCCGTCGAAGTCGGTCGTGACGGACTCAAAGCCGTTCGCCAGCAGGCCAGCGGCAAACAGGCTGTAGCCGAATGCGGTCAAAAGACGTGGATTGGTCCGCGTCTCCAGCCAGGCGGCGATGGGCGCAGTCAGCAACTGCGCCGCGCCCGAAACGATCATGATCTTGCCGATGTCGAGTGGCGAGTGGTCACGAATGAGGCCGAGGAATATCGCCAGCAGGTAGACCGAGCCATAGAGGCCAAGGCCGAGCACGAAGCTGAGCACACAGCCCAATGTGAAGGTGCGTTCGCCAAACCGGCGCAGATCGACAAACGGATGGGCACTATAGAGACTGCGCCAGATCGCGCCCATGCCGGTGACGGCACAAACCGCCAGTGCGCCATAGACAAGCAGGCCCTGCCAATCGTGCTTGGGCGCCTCCTTCAGTACCAGCTCGAGGGTTGCCAGGAACACGGCGGCTAAAGCGACGGCGCGATAATCGATGCGGCGAAATTCGGAGGCGTCCGGTTTGCCCAGGCGCACAAAATTCGCCACCAGGCTCGCCACGATGACGCCCGGCACCAGGTTGATCAGGAATATCATGTGCCAGGTGTAGTGCTCCGTCAGGTAGCCGCCGATCGCCGGCCCGATGGTAGGCGCGATGACGGCAAGCGTTCCTGCGAGCGCCGTCGCCGGCACGCGATGCTTTTCCGGCATCATGGAAAACACCGACGTGAAAACGCCGGGGATCAGCATGCCACCGCAGAAGCCCTGCACCACCCGCACGGCGATGAACGGCGGCAGTGATTCGCACAGCGCGCAGGCAAGGCTCGCCAGCGTGAAGCCAAGCGTCGCCGCGGCGAACATCCAGCGCAGCGAGAGCGCCCGCGTGAGCCAGCCGGTCAGCGGAATCGCAATCACCTCGGCCATCAAGTAGCCGGTCTGGATCCAGCTCAGCTGATCGGGCGTGACGTGGAAATAGTGCTGAATGGTGGTGAACGAACTGGCGACAATCTGGATGTCGAGCACGGCCAGCGACATGCCAAGGCACATGGCCGTGAAGCCGATCCACAGGCGAACGGTACTGGACATGCGGCGGGAAAACCCGGACAGGCGTGTTGCTGGCGCGAGTGTGCAGTCTTTGCGGCGCCGGGTCCATCACAGCGCCGGGCGTATCCGTCTACTGCAAATTGGCCGGAGCGCGGGCGCGACGCTCCGCCAGCGCCGAATCTTCCTCTTGAATGCGCCACGCCAGCACGGCCGAATTCGCAATCGTGAAGACAATGGCCACCCAGACTTCGCCGAAGGCAAGCGGTAGCAGCGCGATTTCTCCCATGACGACGGCATAGTTGGGGTGGCGCAAAAAACGATACGGCCCTGAACGAATCAGCGGCGCGCCCGGCAAGTTGATGATGCGTGTCGTCCAGTAGGGACCGAGCGTAGCGATGATCCACACACGCACCGCCTGCAGCAGCGCAAACAGTCCCAGCGCCAGCCAGTGAATCGTGGCGTGGCGCGGCAGCAGAAGGATGATGGCGGCGAGCCACGCCGCATGCAGCAGAACAATCAAGGGATAATGCGCACGGCCCACCTCGATGGCACCGCGCGCCAGCAGCAGTCTCGTATTGCGTTCGGCATAGATGATTTCGCCCAAGCGCTGCACGGCGACCAGGCCAAGAATTATGTAGATCGCACTGCTCACAACCCGCCGATCATCAGGAAGACGGCAGAGAATCCCGGCCCCAGTGCCGTCATCAGGACGCGCCGCTCCGGATTGCGCCACGCCATCCGCTCCAGCACGAATAGGGCCGTGACGGCGGACATGTTGCCGAAATCCTTGAGCACGCCGCGGCTTTCAGCGAGGGCACCGCGCGCAATTCCGAACGCGTCCTCCAGGGCATCGAGCACCTTTGCGCCGCCCGGGTGACAAGCAAAGCCATCGATGTCCGCCAGCTTCAGATCGTTACGCTGCAGATAGGCCCGAAGAATCTCCTTGAAGTCGTTGGCTACCAGAGCGGGAATGCTTTGGGAGAAGCGCGCCTTGAGGCCATCCTCCTCGACTTCCCAACCCATGATGTCGAGTGAGTTCGGCCAGGTGTATTCGCCGGCGGCGCCAAGCCGTGGCCCTGCACCGGCGGTCGAGACAATGGCGCCAGCCGCGCCGTCGCCGAACAACGCCGTCGCCACGATGTTGCTCTTCGAAATGTCGTCCTTGCGAAACGTCAACGCGCAGAGTTCGACCACCAGGAAAAGCACCCGACTGCCCGGCACGGCCCGCGCCATATCGGCCGCGCGCGTGAGACCAACCACGCCGCCGGCGCATCCCAGCCCGAAGATCGGCAGGCGGCGGATATCGCGCCGCAATCCCATGCGTTCGACGACCAATGCATCCAGGCTCGGTGTAGCAATGCCGGTCGTGGATGAAACGACGATCGCGTCGATTTCCTCGCGCTTGAGCTTGGCCTGCGTCAGCAGCTCAAGCGCTACTTTTTCCAGCAGGTCCACGGCATTGTCGACATAGAGCTTGGTCCTGTCGGACCAGCCATGCGGTTCGGCATACCAATCTATCGGAACGCAGGAATAGCGCCGCGCAATGCCGGTATTCTCGAACACGGGCAGCAGGCGCGCAATGTCGCGCCGGCTTTCGAAAAGTTGGGCGGCGCGGCGCGACACATCGGACTGGTCAAGCGTGTAGGACGGAACGGCACTTGCAAGCGCCAACAGACGCGGGGTCATATATGTTCCTAAAGCTCAGCATGTGTGCCCATCCGTGCTTGAGTATAGTCGCTGAGGGTACAAACACCATCCGCACAATTTACTGTGTACATTGAACATCCAATTACGCTGTTTCGCGAATGTGATCGCGCTTGATCGTTCGACAGAACCAACCGCGTTCCTATTCGGCGGCCTCGAGCGGCCTTTGTTCAATCGCATCAGGCGCCAGCACCAACCGGTCGCCGCGCGGGACGCCGACATAGTGGACCTGTGTCTGCGGCACAGCGAATGCCTGGCGCAATACATCGAGCGCCTGCTGGTCGACCTTGACGATCATGGCGATCTGCTTGATGCCGTCCATCTCCACCGGCATGCCGAGCGGCTTGATGTCCAGGCCGATCAACAGATAGCGGAACAGCAAGTCCGTTGGCGTCAGCAAGGTGATTTGTTCATAGCCGGCGCGCAGGCAGAATTCGAACAATCCCACCATGATGCGCTTGCGCGCCAGTTCCATCGTAGCGCGATCGAGCGCTTCCTCATCGACGCAGGTGCGCGTGAGCTCCAGGATCTTCTCGCCACGTTGCACACCCTTTACCGCGCATAGCTGGGGGAACACGTCCGAGAAAAGATGCGGCTTGGTCGTGGGCAGCATGCGATGGCTTCCAATCACCCTTCCGTCATCGTCCATGAGCAAAAGATAAATGGCATCCTCGGTATCGAATTGATCGCGCTCCAGCCGGTCGGGCTTGCGCAAGGCTTCCCAGCCCATGCGCTCGACGAATATCCGATGGCGCAGGTGAAACATGTCGTGGAGCGCATCCTGGTAAAGGAGCGCATTGCGACTGGTAACGACTTGGATCATGACAATCTCCGCTTTAGGCCCAGGGAGAGTCACGCTCGCAAGTTGAGTAAGTCACCCCCCCGGTATGAGGGGGTAATTTAACAGAAGTTGCGCCGCGGAGCAGCTTGGCCTTGTCACGCCAGAATTTGTTTCGTGAATATTGCGATCGCGACGGCCTGCGCGCGAGTCGTAGCGTTCAGCTTGGCTAATGAATTCTGAACATATTCGTGAGTGGTCTGCTCCGAGATACTGAGTATTTGGGAAATCTCCCAGTCCGTCTTGCCCGCTGCCACCCACGAAAGACATTCGCGTTCGCGCGGCGTCAGTTTGGGCCCGCGCGGCTTGGGCGCATACTCGGCCCGCAGGCGTTCCAGCTTGGCGTGAAAGTAAATCGATGCCATGTGCAGACAAGCTTCGTCCTGCTTGCCGAGCTCATAGTGATCGGTGCCCATGGTGAGACCGACGACAAAGCCATCGCGGCTGTAAATCGGCAGCGCGAAGCCATCCGTCATATGAAACTCGGTCGCCTCGTCGAAAATTTTCGCGCCGGTATCGTCGTTGGCGCTGCGGGTTTCGCGCCAGCGGATCGGCTCGTTGCGTGCCAGCAATTGATTGAGCACCGGATCGACCGACATATAGTTCTGCGACAGCCAGTGGTTGAGCCACTCCTGTGGCCAGGTCGAGGCCCACAGCCGGTCCTCGCGCTGAACTTCCGGCCGGGTTGGATCGCCGATCATGAAGCAAGCCATGCCGAACTTGCCGATCAGGTTTTGAAAGGAATTGATGAGTGACGGAACGTCGGTCTGCTGATCGAGCTGTTCGATGAATTCAAACGTGGAGTTCGTCAACAGCATGCCACTCTACTCTTTCACCCACGCCAGCACCCGATCGGCGCCGCGCAACTTCCGTTGGCTAGCTCGGCACCTGCCCGCCCATGCGCTGCCGGGCCTTGAATTCTGCCAGCAGTTTGATCTGTTCGGAACGCAGCTCGTCTGTAGCTGCAAGATACTCCGGTACGTCGTCGCGCAGCAACACGGAGGGGCATTGCCCTTCATAGTTACCCAGATTGGGCCGATGCTGCTGATAACCAACCAGGGCCGCCAGATCAGGCGAAAAGTGGCGGGCCACCTCAGGCGGATAGACCAGCCACTGATTTTCGTAGGGCTTCAGCCAGCCAAGACTATATCCGGTGATCATGCCGCTGCGCGGTGCCGTACTGCGATTAGCCCCGCCGCAGTGCAGGGTCGAACCGAGGAACAGCAGCGCCGATCCCGGCGCCATCTCGGCAGCAATGCCGAGCGAACGCGCCAGCCTTGATTCATCCTGGCGGCGATGACTGCCGGGCCAGACCAGAGTGGCGCCGTTCTCTTCGCGATAGGTCGTAAACGGCCACATCACGTTGATCAGATACTCGATCTGGCCTTTCGCGCCCCGCCACATATCCTGGTCGCGGTGCGGCACTTGTTCGGTTTCGCCCGGCCAGATCTCAACCGCCTGCGCGAGATTGAGCTGAAACCGATCGCAATAGGGTCCGAGCACCGTCTGAACGATCGCAAGTACCAGGTCGTGCTGCACCAACCTCGCGGCATGGGACGAGTGCTTGAGCAGGCCGCCGAAGCGCTTGGTCCGGTTGCCGTAAAAATCACCGACGCAGAACGGCGTTTGGGCGAATCGCGGCCGCAAATCGTCGTGCAACGCGCCAATGGTTGCCACCGATACCAGGTCGGGAATGATGCAATATCCCTGTTCCAGCAAGGCGCTGGCCCAATCCAGCGCCGCGTCATGGGCCGGCGCCGAAGCGGTCTTGCGGGTCGCTGGCATGCTCATCGCGCTTCAGGCCGCCTCGGCTATCGCATCGAGTTGCAGCACTGGCATGCGCGATCCAGTCCGGTTGCGGAACATCTGCAGCGTTGCCTGGGTGATGGTGATCGACATCGCGCCGATCACTTCGTTTCCGACATGGCGCGGTTCGCCCAGCGGCTCGCATTCCCAGCCGACGGCGAGCAGATTCGAAAGCCACTGCACATGCGCGACGCAGGTATACTTGTTGATCCCATAGAGCAGAGCGAATTCGCACAAGGCGGTCGCCAGCCGGCGCCGTACGGGGCGCGGCTCGACATCCTTGGCCGGTGCCGTGCACAGCCGCGTGATTTCCCAGATATCGTCACCGACCGGAACACCCTTGTCGCAAAGATAGGGAAATACCGTGCCGAGCAGATGCGGCCCGGTGCTGGGCAGCAGGCGAACCGAGCCCAGATGGCGCTGGCGCTGGGCATTCAGCGCGAGCAGATAGATCGCGTCGTCGGTATCGAACTGATCGATTTCGAATTGTCCGTCGACCACCGGGATATCCCACTTCAAGCCGTCGACAAAAATTTTCTTGCGATCGCGGTGCATCGCTTCCAGGGCAACGCGGAAGTTTCGGCGATTGTTGGCAGTGACGACGTCGACCATCTTTGAACTCCCCGAATTGCGGGAGCAAAGTTGCATCGAACACCCAGCGCTGCGATTCCCCTAGTTGGGGGATGAGGTCAGTTCACCAGGTCGGCGAAGGCGAGCTGGCTGTCGAACAGCGCACGCACCACGAGCTGCATGCGTGTGGCGACATCATATTTGCGCTTGGCGTCTTCCATGTGCTGATGCACCGTCTGATCGCTGATGCCAAGAATCTGTCCGACGTCGCGGTCGCTTTTGCCCCGGCCGGCCAGCACGACGCAGTCGAGCTGACGGCGGGTGAGCTTGGGCTGTGGCGTCAATAGCAACAGCGAGTCTTTCTTGGCCGCGGCGCGCAGCGAAACGCGCCGCGCCGCTTCGAAGGCGAATGAGCCGACATAGTTGGCGGCGGGAAACGCTGCGGCGGGAACATCGCGACCGCTGCGCGTGCTGAACGTGCATGACGCCGTGCATTCGCCGGGCAGGTGGATGGGCACCGTAAAGCCGCCGCCCAACCCCGCGGCCTTTGCCGCGATCAGCATTTCCTTCTGGCGCTCGGTTAACTCGACGATGTGCGGCACGTCCGTCCAGGTGAACGGAACCGCGGACTTCTGACAGGCGATATGCACCGGATCGTCGGAAAAATAGCCTCGGTCACGGATGGTTTCCGCCCAGGCTTGCGGGAAATCGTGCAGCCGGATCAGTTCATCCTTGCCCTGGAAGATGCTGGCATGGTGGACAAGGGCGTAATAGTCAAAGCCAAACGTTCGCACCGTACTGTCGAGCAGGCATCGCAAGCTCCCGATGTCCGAAATGTGATTGGCTTCGTGCACGAATTGCTGCACGTCGTCGAACCGACCCATCAACGCCTCCACCAAAGCTCAAACGCGGTGTGACGATTCCCCGTTCGTCAGTCACCAAAACACGAGCCGTACCACCGCCGTCAGCACGTTGCCCTGATTGACCCAAGTGCCAACCTATTCGGGCATTCTATTCTTAGATTATCCTTGGCTAGTCTGACGGAACGTTTAGGGAAATTGGAATTAATACCGCTATACTACTGCCAGAATTTGCTCCTCTCAAGTACAGTTCAAGGGATGAGTAGAACACGCCCCACCGCTTTGCGGCTTTCGATGTAGGCATGTGCCGCGGCGGCATCGGCCAGTGGAAATGTCTTGTCGATCAGGACCTTGAGTTTTCCTGCCGCCACTTCGTCAACCAAGGACTGAATCAGGTTGTGGACGCGATCGGTGGCGATCTCTGCACCCAGGAAGACGCCGGTCAGGCTGCGATTGCCCGCCATCAGCGAACCGACATCGACACGCATTGGTTCGCGCCCGGCGGCGCCCACCATCGAGACGCGCCCGCGATAGCCAAGCGACAGGATACTCCCCTGCAGCGTTGAGCCGCCGACCGAGTCGACGACGAGATTGACGCCCTTATTGTCGGTGAGCTTCATCACGGTCGGAACGAGATCCTGCGTCTTGTAGTTGATGC
>Ga0105241_10003524_pt1 | contig 11644 bp, 5 predicted proteins | sample KBSC64metaG_FD_80422 | JGI IMG/M metagenome (GOLD analysis project Ga0105241, IMG submission 80422) | Corn rhizosphere microbial communities from Kellogg Biological Station, Michigan, USA - KBS C6-4 metaG | ecosystem: Host-associated > Plants > Roots > Rhizosphere > Soil | place: Michigan, USA... | reverse complement strand
TACTCGGAGGTTGCAGTCGCTTCACGCGGACGCGGCAGTGTCGCGCGTTGATTGCGCGCATCAATCCCTCGCTCGACGAAGTCACCGCCCTTTCCCACGGCGCGACGACGTCGGCCAGCTATATCGCCTCGGCGGGGCGCTACGAGCGGCTGGCCGCCGAACTCGGTCCCATGGAATTCAGCACCGAAGAGATGGCCAAGGATGTCGCGGAGTACGCGAGCATCTTGAAGTCCGTCGCGCAGACGCTTCGCGCCCTCGCGATCGCAAGCGACTCGAATGACCTGGCCAGCGTCGATCGCCTGAGCCACGAGATCGAGCGCCTGAGCGTGCGCGAGCGAGCCAGCGTCTCGAAAATGAACACCTGGTGCCAGCCGAACGGCTAAGGTTGGGTTCAGTCGTCCCGGAGCAGCGGTTCGCGCAGGCTCGTGAATTGTTCGATCAGTGCTCGCGCTTCCGGCGGGACATCGGTGAACTTCAAGCCGTAGCCGGCGGGCGCATCTTCCCCGAGTTCGTCTTGCGTGAACGTCACCGCGCCGAAGACCGAGCAGGTGGCTCCGGCAGGAAAAGACAACACGGCTTCGATCGCTGACCCGAGGACCGGCGGCTTTTCGTAAGTGGCCACGAACAGGCCCCCGTCCGCGCACACGTCCGAGCTCGAAATCGGGCGAAAGAAGTTACTCGGCGCGCGCGCATCGAGCGGGACTGCAACGCGCTCGGGACGCGCTAAGCCGCGCTGGAGCAAGCGCTGCATGTCCACGATCGCCGACGTGAGCTGAGCGAGCTCGGCGCTCGGCGCTGTGCTCGAGGCACTCGCGCGCGAGTCAGCCAAGTTTTCAATCAGTCGACGCAATAGCTCGAGCTGCTCTCGCGCGACTTCCGCCATGCCCGCGGGCGCACTCGATTGCAGGGTCACGTCCAGTTTGGGACGCGCGAGCGCTTCCAGACTGCGGTTGAGGCGCTCCCAATCGACGGCGCCCGCCGCCGGAGATTTCGACGAAAGCGCGGCGGACAGCACCTCGCGAATGCTGCGTAGCCCGTCATCCAGCAATGAAATCGCGCCGGTGACGCGGGCGCCCGGGTCATCCTCTTTGCCGCCCATGCGCTGCACGCGCACGAAGGCGGTCTTGATTTCGGCCCAGCGCGCACGTTCCGCCTCGCCGACGCGGCCGCGCAGCTCGGCCAATTTCAGCAGATTTTGCTCGGCGCCTTGGGTGAGCGTCTGCGATTCGCTCGCGTAGTGGTCATCGATCAGCCGCTCGAGCTCCTCGTCGTTCATGGCGGCGACGACTTTTTCGGCGAGCTTATTCATGTTGCGGTAGCTGCCTTGCAACTTGAACGGGGGCTCGGTGCGGTAGCGATCGTCCTGCGAGGCCGAGGCGATGTACGCTTGATTGACCAAGAGCAGCGTGCGTTGCACTCGCGTCAAGCGCTGGAACAGCGCCACGAACTCTTCGACCTCGGCCGCTGCGTAGCCGTGAGCCAGCGCAGAGACGGGGATCTCTTCGCCGTTCGCCATCTGCAGCAGTTTTTGTACGTCCGTCGGTTCGCGCGCGGCGAGCGGCGCCAGCACCGGTTGCGACGTGAGCGCATTCTCCAGGTAGCTGAGCGCGAACACGTCGGCCTTGCCCTGCAGGATATCGCCCAAATTATAGGTATCCGCGCGATTGGCGAGCATGTCCGGGATTTGAAAGCGCGCGCCGGACTCGGTGTACGGGTTACCCGCCATGACCACGCAGAACTTCTTGCCACGCAGATCGTAAGTGCGCGAATGCCCGTTCCACACACCCTCGATGCGGCGTTGCGCATCACACAGGGAGATGAACTTCTGCAATAGCTCTGGATTCGTGTGCTGGATGTCATCCAGGTAGAGCATCGTGTTGTTGCCCATTTCGAGGGCCAAGTTGATCTTCTCGACTTCTTGACGCGCGGTGGCGTTCGGCGCTTCCGTCGGGTCGAGCGAGGTGACCGCGGTGCCAAGCGCGGGCCCGTTGACCTTCATGAACACGAGGCCCAGCCGATTGGCCACGTACTCCATGAGCGTGGTTTTGCCGTAACCAGGGGGCGACACGAGCAGCAACAGGCCCATCAAATCCGTGCGTTTGGTGCTGCCGGCCGCGCCCAGCTGCTTGGCCAGATTGGCCCCGATCAGCGGCAGATACACCTCGTCGATCAACCGATTGCGCACGAAGGAAGTGAGCACGCGCGGGGTGAATTCATCCAAGCGCAGCCGCGCCCGCTCACGCGCAGCCACTTCCGAGCGAGCCTTCTTGTAGGCACGATAGCGTGGCGCGCGTGTCTCGATGAACGATGAAACACGCTCGAGCAGCTCCGGCAGAGAAAGCTCGAGTTCGCGATTTTTGACGCGCGGATGAGTGCCGAGCAAGCCTTGCACCATCACGTCACTCGGCGCCGATGAGACTTCGGTGTTCGCCGGTGACAGCGCGAGCCAGCGCGCCGCAAGCTCGAGCCGATGCGGTGCAAACTTCGGGTTCGGTTGCTTCGCCAGGAAGGCGTCGATGTACGCGAGAGCAATCGCGAGCCGCTCACGCGGATGCGCCTCGAGCACCGACAGATCCTCTTCGAAAGCACGACGCGCGGCCAGGTCATCGAGGTGGCGTTGAAAAGCGACCTCGAGCTCGATGGCGCGAGCGCTCACGGTGAAGCGCGGAGTTCCACGCCCGAGCTCCAACACCAAGTAGCGAGCCGCATACGTCGCCGAAGCGACGTCACCGAGCCCGAGCCCGAGCTCGACAGCGAACGCCGACACCTTGCCCTCGAGCTCTTCGGACAGCGCGCGCGTGGCTGCGGTGTCGGCGAAGGAGGCTCTGAGCCGGCCCACGCTCTCCGCACGCCGTGCCAGCAAATCTCGCTGATCCTCGGGCACCGATTGCCAGAACAACCAGGCAAGCGCGCGGGCGTTCGGCGCGTAGCTGAGCAGGCCGGCGTTCTTGGCGAGCGGCAGCAATTGGCCCAAAATTTGGGCTGCATCGGCGTCGTGCACGCCGGGTTCGTAGCCTTCGTCCAGCCGCTCGGCGGCGTACGGGCGCACCACGTCCAAGAGGCGATTCTCGCGCTCTGCCAGCTCGAGACCGGCAGTGGTGAGGCCACCGCGGCTGACCTCGGCATCGAGCCAAAGCGAGACCGCTAGAAATTCGGCACGGTACACAGTCGCATCTTCGGAGACCAGCGCCTGATCCCAAAACTCGCGCGCCGAGGCCAAGCTCTCGTCGGCGATCGCCTCGTAGAAATCGGTCCCGGTCAGGTGAATCGCGAGCCCGCCCTCGCGCGAGACGATGGTCAACTCCAGCGGCCTCGCATTGACCAGGAACCGGTGTTGACCGAAGCGGATCGTGCCCTCGTCACCGTCCGACAGATCGGTTTTGTCGCGCAGCGCGCGCAGTGCCGTTTGCCGAGTCGACTTGAGCTTCGATTCGAGTTCGTCCGCGCGCACGGTATCGCCGAGCTCGAGCAGCTGTGCGCCGAGCTCCGACACTTTGGCGACCATCGGATCGGAGACGAAAAAGCCGTTCAGCTCCTCGGTGCGGGTGAACGTCTGAGCGCGCCGTACGATGCCGGCGAGAATGCGCTCGGCGGCCGTGATCAGGTGCTGCGCGCGGCGCTGCCGTTCTTCGACGATGGCTTGGCGACGCACGGCCATCGCGTTCAAGACTTCTTCGCGTTTATCGGCAATTTCGGGCGCGAATTCGCTAAATTCGCCAAAGCGCCCTTCGAGATCTTCCAGTGAGAGCAAGAGGCGCCCGAGTTGCTCGTCACAGCTCTCGGGTGTCTTCGCGAGGCCGAGCGCGCTGGTCACGCTTTGACCGAGCAACTTGAACTGCACGGCGAACTCGGCGCGGCCCTCGCTCGTGGCCAGCTCCTGATAGCGCGCATCGAAGATGGCACGCGCTCGATTTTGCTTGGCGAAGGCGGCGCTCGTGCCATCCAGAATGCTGGTGCGCGCGGTCGGGTCGGCGACCTTCAACCCGTTGATGGTCTCGGCGAGCAGCGTGAGCCCTTCTTGAATTCGCTCGAGCTCGGTGCGCAGCGGCGCCAGCTCTAGGGCCGTTTTGGCGGACTCGCTCTTTTTGACCAACGATTCCAGATCGTCGAGCAAGGGTTTGAACGCGTCTGCGGATAGGAAGAAGCCAACGCAAGCGGCGCTGACCTCGTCGAAGCGCGCGACGACCGCTGCTTCCAGCGCGGCCACGCGCGTCGTGTCCATCGCGCGCACCTCTTTGAGGCTGATCAGCGTGCCGCGTTGCCGCTTGAGCGAAGTCAGACCATTCAGAAACTGATCGACGCTCTTCAGATCCGTCGGGCGCAGCTTCTCGAGCAGCTCCTTCTGCGCGGCTTCTGCGCTCGCGAGCGCTTCGCGTGCGGTTTTTTCCAGGGCACGGAGCTTCTCGAACTCGTCGACGATGAGCAGCGCGGTGGCTTGCGTCTCGCGCACGGCAGAGGCCAAGTCGAACGCCTCGGCGTGCCCGAGCCAGTGGTACGAATCGAGTAACCGCTGCGAAAAGGTGATGACATCGTCGAACGTGCGGCGCGTCGGCGTCTCGCTGGTCGCGAGTTTGCGAATGGTCAGCGCTTCACTGATGCCCGCCACCAAATCGGCGTTACCGATCTTTGCCAGATGCGAGCCGCCAGTCGGCGCGGAAGCGGCGAACTCCAACGTCGTGAACGGCGTTTGCCACACCTGAACCGGGTGCACGCGCGTCGGCTCTTGGCCGAGCGCAGCACGAAAAATCAGCATCGTGCCATCCGGGAACAAGCTGTACCCGTGACAGCGAATCGGCGACTTTACGTCCTTCCGAATCAGGTTGTACGAGAGCAACTCGTACTCGCCTTCCTCCACTCGGTAGAAGACGAACAGCACGTCCTCACCGTTCGGAGAGGGGAGCACGCGCTCGACGCGGAGGTCATCGACCTTACCGTCGAAGATCTTGTACTCACCGGATTCGAGGTAATAACCCGCGGGGAAAATCAGGCCGTGATTTTCCGGCAACGCCAAGCACGATTGCCCGATCGAATCCTCACGCAGCACGTGCGAAGTGCGCGTGTTGTAAATCAGATACCGCTCCTTATCCTCGCGGAACGGCTTGATTTTGAGCAAAATCAAGGCACCGATCTTGGCGAACGAGATCTCGGCGTCATCCAGAGTTTGATTCGGATCGTCGACCGGCTCGCGATACACGCCCAGGCCGTCCTGGGTGTTGTTCTCGATCTTGACCGTCAAGTCGCCGCCGACCGTCTCGACGAACACCTCGTTCAGGATGTTCATGTGCGGGTGCGGGCCCGAAACTTGATTCTCGCGCGTGGTACGCGTCCATGCGAAGGCGTGGGAACGAGGCGGCGCTGCGTCTTCCTCGCCGCGGGCGTCCATGTAAGCCACGCGGCCTTGGGCGTCGATCGCGAAACGAAACACCTTGAGGTCACGGGCCGTCGCGCCGATCTGCGTCACGATCAAGAGGCGCGTATCGGTACGCCGCAACTGCAGGACGCGAGCATCCTTGTAATAACGAAAGACGTCCGAAAACTCGCGCGTGAACTCCGGGTTGGCGAGGAACTCGAGTGGCCCCTCGAAGGGCACGCTCGAGAGATCGAACCCCTCCCCGGCGCGCTCGAAACGGTAGGTCGAAAAGGCATCGCTCGGCTTGGTTTCGGTCTTCAGCCCGATGAAGACCTGAAATCCGAACAACAAGAAGCCGGCGACGCTGACCACGTCACGCGGCACGCAATTGTTCTCGGTGCGCACGCGGTCGGTCGCCAAGAGCGCCAGTTCTCGCCCGCCAAATAGCGCCTGACGCGCCGAATTCAGCTGGTCGCAGCGCTTGCCGAGCTCGGCGGCGCGATCGAGCAACCGCCGACGAATGACGTCGTAGCTACCCCCTTCGAGCGTGCCTTCGCCCGCGTTCGTTTGCGGTTCGGCCATTAGGCTTGCCTAGTTTTTCGACTCGCTCAGCCGTTCAGCGCGACCGCGGTACTTCTTTGACGACCACGTCCGAGCCGTCCGGCGGCGTGTTCACGAGTGGCGAAAGCTTGTCGAGCGCCGCCGCGAGGTCGGCCCCATTGCCGTTCTGCATCAAGCTCTTCACGATTTCACGCAAGGTATCGCTCTGCTCGAGCGCGCCATCCACCGATTGGCCGAGCGAGATCGCGCTCATGAAGCGCTCCAAGAATTGGCCATCGCCGCCCACGATGTTGATGCGCGCGTTACCCATGGCTTGCGCCAAGATCTGAGCTTGCGCGCTGATCACTTCCTTGCGAGTGCGGATGGTCTCGAGCTCGACGCTCTTCTCTTTGTCCAAGCGCAGACGGAACTCTTCGTGCCCGCGCCCCGAGGCGTCGAGCGCCTTCATGGATTCGGCCTTTTGGGCGAGGCCGGTGGCTTCCGCCACCAATTTCTCGCGTGTGACTTTGGCCTCCACCAAGCCCTGCTTTTCGAGGGCAGAGGCGTCGGCTTCGCGCACACGGACTTTGGCCAGGCCCTCGGCCGCTGCCTCGGCTTGCACGCCCTCGGCGATGCGGATTTTGGCGCGTGCCGTTTTGTCGGCCGTATCGAGTTCGGAGTCGGCGGTGAGGATGCGCTCGCGGGCTTTGAATTTGGCCGCCTCTTCACTGGCTTCGGCGGCCTTCACTTGGCGTACGAGCACTTCTTGCGCCGAAGCTTCGGCGGCGATGCGCACGCTCTCTTTCTTGCGCGTCGCCTCGGACAGATTGCGCAGATCTTTGATCTGCTCCTCTTCCGCAGCCACGCTCTTCTCGACCGAGATGCGATCGCGAATCACGTTCGCGATTTCCTTCTTTTGAATCTCGACTTCCTTGTCGCGCGAGATCCCGACCAGCGCCACTTCGCGTTCACGGCCAATGGCTTCGAGTGCGCGCGCCTTCTCGACGCGCTCGTTCTCGACCGCGATCTCGCGTTCACGAGCTTTTTGAGCGATGGCGACGCCGCGATCCTTGTTCTGGATCGCAACCTCCGCCTCCTCTTCGTTCTTGGTGGTGACGAGCACGGTCTTCTTGTGCTCTTCGCTGGCGACGCGTAGCGCTTCGTTTTGCTCGCGCGCTTGGGCGACCGCGACTTCTTTGTCTTTTTTGGCCTGCGCTTCGGCCCGGCGCTGTTCGAAGCGGAACACGGCTTCGTCCGCGTTCAGGTTCTGGCTGCCGGTTTCCATGCGCTCTTTTTGGCGGAGCTCGTTGGTCTTCAGGTTTTGGATCACCGTCAGATCGGTGATCTTTCGGATGCCGTCGGCATCCATGATGTTGTCTTTGTCGAGGTGTTCGAGCGGCGTCTGCTCCAAGTAGTCGATCGCGGCGTCGTCGAGGATGAAGCCGTTCAAGTCCTTGCCGATGACTTCGATGATCTTGTCCTTGAAGGCATCACGCTTGGTGTAGAGCTCGTCGAAGTTGAAGTGCTTGCCGACGGTCTTCAGCGCTTCGGCAAATTTCGCCGTGAACAGCTCGGACAGCGCGGAGGCATCGCTCGCACGCTGACACCCAATCGATTGCGCTACCTTGAGCACGTCATCGACGGTCTTGTTCACTCGAATGAAGAACGTCACGTTGATGTCGGCGCGGATGTTGTCGTTGCAGATCAGGCCTTCTTTGCCACGGCGATCGATGTCGATCGTCTTCACCGACAAGTCCATCACCTCCGCGCGGTTGATGACCGGGTAAACGATGGCACCGGTGAAGGCGACTACCGGCTCGCTGCGCATGGTGTTGACCACGAGCGCGCGCCCCTGATCGACTTGCCGATAAAATCGAGCGAGCAACGCCAACAAGCCAAACAGCAAGAAGGCAATGACGACGACCACCACCAGAACCGGTACGAGGCCGAGCACTTGAGGTTCCCCTGACATGTTGGGGGGAAGATCGCATGACTTGGGTGTGTTTGGGAGTGGGTTTGGGAGGAGGAAAGGTTCTCTGCGTCGGAACGAGCTTCTGGCACCTCCCTCCGATTCGACCGCCTAGCCCGTCCGAATCGCGGCTACAGGTTGCCTCTCGATGGACGCCTCAACCCGCACGCACGGAAATACCGAGACGCGGCCGGTTCGCCCAAGCAGATCTCGATCCGCCAAAACCCGCAGTAGCGAGAACTGACCGAACAGGCGGCGGCTACATCACCAGAGGCGATCGCGGCCAAGCGCCCCCTCGACGCTCCGGGGACAAGACCTCACATCAAAAGAACACCCGTTCAGGACTCGAGATCAATCGGCTCGACTAGAAACGACTCTTTAGCTTCGTCGTAGTCCACGATCAGCATTTGGTCGCCGCGCTTGACGGGGAGCTCGCGATCGACGCGCACGCGCACGACTAGGCCGGCGCCGCCGTCTTCCAACAACGCTTCGCCGAAAGTCCCAGTAACACTGCCGGTGCGCACGATGCACGTTTTGCCGATCAGATCGCGGCGCGACGTGGGCTGCTGGTGCTTGAACACTTTGGCGAGTGGGCGAGACGCGAGCATCGTCAGGGGCAACGCGATCACGGGCGCGACGAACAGCACGACCCAGCGCAGCACGAAACCCAAGCCATGCGGCATATCGCGCGACACGACTTGCATCAGGATCGCGCATGTCATCCAAGAGAACGTGACGATCAGGCTCAAAATCGCGGTCGCCGGCACGGAGCGCAAATGCAGCGCGTTCACGATCGCGCCAAGCACCGAGCTCTCGTCGGCGTCACCACCATCGGCACCATCGCCGCCGCCGTCGCCGCCGGCATCGCCCATATCGCCGACGTCACCCGCCGATTCGGCCATGCCATCCAAGTGCCCTTGGAGCGCGCCCTTGGCGGCGCCCTCCAGCGCGCCTTTTCCGGCGCCGATGGCCGCCTCTGGATCGAACCCGTCGAGCGCGCCATCGGAGCCTTCACCGATGTGAATGGCACCCACGACCACGAACGACCAATACACGAGCACCACGCCCAAAAGCACCGTGTACACGACGCACGGGAACGAAAGCGCGAGACCGAGGACTTCGCTCATGCTCGCCGCGCACGCAATTCCGAGAAGATATCATCGAGACGCGCCACGATGCGGTCGACCTGGCTCTCGCTCATCGCGCTAGGCGACGCGGCATCTGGGGCGTCCAGCGCGCGAGCGGCGAGTGCCGGACCGTACGTCATGAGCAGCGAGCCGACGGCTTTGCCGCCTGGCGTTTTGGCAAAGATGTCGGAGTAGCCGACGGAGAGATTGGTCGCGGCGTACACGAGAGCGTCGTAGAACGACGTCACTTTGGGGTTGCGGCCACGCTCGGCGGCGTAAAACGCCGCAGCGGCACCGAGCACCGTGAGCACGATTGCGTTAGCGGGTTCACGCGCCTGATAGGCCCGCAATTTTTGGTGCAGGTCGCCGAGAGCCCCGCTCGGACCCTTCCGCGACGTGCAGGCCACGAGCAGCCCCAGCGTCAACAGCGCACGCTCATTCATGCTGGTCCCAGCATACCAGAACCTAACGCTTGTGTTTCTTCTTGGATTTGGACTCGGAATCGCGGAGCCGATGCTCTTCCGCGGTCACCGACAACGTGCCGAACCGGTATTGAATCAGGCGCTGGTAGGTGCCGGTCTCGTCACCGCCGATCAGCCACAAATCACGCGGATCACGGTCGGTTTCGACGCTCGGCAACCAATGCCGGCTCGACGCCCAAGCCAGAGCCGTGACGCGGCCCAGCGTGCGCCGATTGACCACGATCCCGCAGGCTGGCCGCAAGCCGAGCCCCGAGCACAACCGCGTCACGTACAACTCCTCGTTGCCGATCGGGTGCCAAAGCCATTGATGGTCGACGCTCGCCGGTGCCACGTTGCCGAGCGCAGTGTGTGCCTCATCGGGTAGCGCTTCGAGGATCTGCGTCAGCAAGGCTTTGTCGATGCGCTCGCGTAGCTCGAGCCGCGGCCCGCGTTGCACGTTGAGCACGACCTCTGCGCTATTCGGCGGCCCCGCACAGCAGCGAAAGCCGGTGATGCCATCGTGCGCCGTCGGCTTGGCCGGCGTCGCATTCGCGCAGCGCCCGACCAGCGGCCCTTCCGAAGAGTTGCCACCGCGCAAACTGACCAGGCCCGAAGTACTGCCGCGGCCCCAGGGGCTCGAAGTCCACTCCCAGGCGCCACCGTGCAAGTCACGCGCTCCGTAGTCACTCCGACACGCGACGCGAATGCCCGTCGGCCGCAAGAGCGGCGCGCCACCGGTCGCGCAGCGTTCTGCCCGATACGTATCGCCGTACTCGTAGCGATGATTGTCGGGGCCTTTGCAGGCGCGTTCCCATTCGAGCTCGCTGCACAGCCGTTTGTCTGCCGCGGCGCACAGCGCGAGCGCCGCTTCTTGCGTCACGTTCGTGAGTTGGATCGCGCCTTCTTCGTTGGGATACGGATAGACGTCGATGTAAAACCCTTTCAAAATCACCTGTTCCCCGGGCATTTCTTCGTCCGCGATGCGCGGCAAGCTGCCTTCGGGCGTACCGGCGACGAGCGGGCCACGCGGGATCCAGACCATGCCTTGCCGGGGTTCGGGGAGCGGCTCGGGCGGCGCGATCGAGGAGCTGCCAGAACTCTTGGGCGTGGGCGCCGGCCCGGGCGACGCCTGACGCGCGCGGCAGCTCGCGCACAGCAGCGCGACGAACAGCGCCGCAGTGCCGAGGCGCGAGCTCACGACTCTCGAAGTTCGTCGCGCTCGCGCAAGCCGAGTTCTTTCATCTTCAGCTGCAAGCCCTTGCGCGAAATTTTGAGCAAGCGTGCCGCGTGCGTCACGTTGCCCGAGGTTTGGTCCAACGCCTTGACGATGAGCTCACGCTCGAGCCGGCTCATCGCTGCCTTGACCTGCTCTTTCAAGCCGTCCGAAACGACTCCGGATTCCGATGGCGTGTGCACGAGCGGCGGATGGGGCGTGCTCACGTCCCGCACTTCGCTCGGCAGATCGGCCACTTTGAGCTCGACGCCGTCGGAGAACAAAACCGCGCGCTCGATCACGTTCTCGAGCTCGCGGATGTTTCCCGGCCAAGGGTAGGAGACGAGCTGAGCTTCGGCCGCGACTTCGAGGCCGGTCACGCTTTTCTTCAAGCGCGTGTTGAACTTGTCGATGAAGTGTTTGACGAGCAGCGGAATGTCCGTCGCGCGCTCACGCAGCGAGGGCAGCCGGATCGGCACCACGTTCAGGCGGTAATACAGGTCTTCGCGGAAGGTGCCCGCCGCGATTTCGCGCTTCAAATCGCTGTTCGTCGCCGCAACGAGGCGAACGTCCACGCGGATCGTCTTCACGCCGCCCACGCGCTCGAATTCGCTCTCCTGCAAGGCGCGCAAGAGCTTCACCTGCATCTCGACGGGGATCGAGCCGATTTCGTCCAGGAACAGCGTGCCGCCGCTGGCCAGCTCGAAGCGACCTGGCTTCGAGCCCACGGCTCCGGTGAACGCGCCTCGTTCGTGGCCGAAGAGCTCGCTCTCCATCAAATCTTTGGGGATGGCCGCGCAATTCACCTTGATGAACGGCTTGTCGCGACGCGACGAATTTTCGTGCAGCGCGCGCGCCACGAGCTCTTTGCCGGTGCCACTCTCGCCCGTGATGAGCACGGTCGTCGGCGTGTCCGCGACGCGATCGAGGACCGCGTACAAATCGAGAATGCTCGGGCTCTGCCCGATGATGCCGTAGCGCGCG
>Ga0105241_10003519_pt1 | contig 11653 bp, 10 predicted proteins | sample KBSC64metaG_FD_80422 | JGI IMG/M metagenome (GOLD analysis project Ga0105241, IMG submission 80422) | Corn rhizosphere microbial communities from Kellogg Biological Station, Michigan, USA - KBS C6-4 metaG | ecosystem: Host-associated > Plants > Roots > Rhizosphere > Soil | place: Michigan, USA... | reverse complement strand
TCCAGAGCTCTCTCTCCAAAACATCCGGAGAAAGCATCGAGCAATTGATTTTCGCGAAGGGGAATTCCGCTCGGATCGACAACTTGTGAATCAACCGCGCCGCAGTCTCCCGACCGCTTCCACTTTCACCTGTAATCAGTACGGGAACGGTCACCTGCGCCAACAGCGAAGCGCGTGCGCGAAGACGTCGCGCAACCGGGCCGGCCGCGACAAAGAAGAAGTTGTCACCGACTGCTTCCACATCCTCCGCCCGCAAATCGAGAGCGTGCACTTCGCGCGATAGCATGTGGCGCCGCAAAACTCTTTCGAGACCGTCCGCCTGCAGAGGTTTCAAAACGTAGTCTTCTGCGCCCAATCGCACGGCTTCCATCATTTGCTGGTTGTCTTCGGGTTGCGCCAAAACAACTACAGGAGTGAGTGGGCCCACGCGACGCAGCCAACGCAAGGTGTGCAGCGCTTCTCCATCACCCGGAACCAAGTCCAAGAGAATCAGACTTGGAGCATCGCCGGATTCAACGCGCTCCACTGCCTCAAGTCCGGAAGATGCAGTTTCGAGCTGCCAAGAGTTTGGTTCACACACCGACCAAACGCCTCGCAACGCTAAGGCATCTCGACTCACCAGCAGCACGCGCGATGGATTTGTTTGTTGAGCCACGTTGTTCAAAATTCGATTAACACTCTTGAGGAACGCTAGTCACAGCTTCGCCCTCTGAGTCCCATGGACGGCTTTGGACCCGTGCAAAAACGCAGAACTTTCCTTCTTCGTGGGGTAAGGGGAGGGTGGAGTACCCTTAGGAAGTGGTTGCAGCTTAGAGGCACATGCACAACAGTGCAAGTGGTGAAAGTACCCGGAGACGAGTTACTCTAGCGCACACGAGACGAGTGATTCCTTCCCGATGCAGGCGCTGCCCAGTGGATGAATTTCAAGGTCGAAGGACCGATCTAGCTCTGCCATTGATTGCCTTGCCTTAGTATCTAAACCATTTATTATCATTTACTTAATAAGATTAAATCTGCCGACTACCCATCACTTCAAACCAGCGTCGAATGTCGCGATTTAGAAGAACATCGCCAGTAAATTCGCGCAATGGCACCGTCGGGGGATAGCCACGCCCATGCACCCATTTTGCTTCCACAATTGTGCAATATGTTGCAATTTAGGGAATACCGGACGAAAAGTTTTTCAACCTTGAACGTTGTGACGTTCGCAATTCAATGGTACGATTCCGGCTCGATTTTCATGAGCCTAGGCCCGCCCCTTCAGTTGATTGGACGCCCGACGGCGCGCGTAATGCACTAAAAACAAGGCAGATGATTCCCCATCGTCCATGGGGGTTTTGGATGCCTCAAACCGTTTTCGCCCGGGGATCTGCGTGGCGATCAGGCCGCCAGGGAGTCCGGTAGCCGCATTGCTTCCTTCATAGGTAGGTCCCATGTCGGAGTTTCCCAAAAACAGGCCCCTTCGCATCTTGATCGCAGACAGCACCCGCATGGGCTGTCAACTTCTGGCAGAGGCCCTCGAACGCCACGGTCTCGAAGTCCTCGCCTCCACGTCCAACTCACGCGAATTTCTCGCGATCGCGATGGACCAAAAAATTGATGTCGCCATCGTCGGGTCAACCGTAGATGAGGAACCAGGCCGTGGCTTCGACTTGCTGAAGGCGTTTCGCTCGTCACATCCGTCCACGCCGGTTGTGATGCTGCTTGAGTCTTCTCAGCGCACTGCTGTCATCGACGCGTTTCGCGCAGGAGCTCGCGGTATTTTCTGCAAGCAGGAATTACTCGACGGTCTCCGCAAATGTGTTGAGTGCGTCCACGCAGGACAAGTTTGGGCCAATCGCGAGCAGCTCAGCTTCGCACTCGATGCGCTTGCATCAACGCCATCGGTTCACGGAATCGATACGAAGGCACTGAGTGTTCTTTCAAAACGCGAGCACCAGGTAGTCCAGTGCCTCGCTGAAGGCTTGACGAATCGGGAAATCGGACAACGATTGAAATTGAGTTCTCACACGGTCAAGAATTATCTCTTCCGAATTTTTGATAAGGTCGGAGTTTCAAGCCGGGTCGAGTTGCTCTTTCTCTCGCTAAGTCATCCAGTCAGCCCATCCATCCTCCCCGCGCATACGGAAGAATCGGCCTTTGAAGCTTGTCGAGTTGCTGCCAAAACCGGTTCTCCATCAGCACAGCTCCTTCTCGCTCGTTTTTATTTTGAAGGCCGAGGCGTAACCAAGGACGTTGTTCGGGCGTACAAGTGGACACTGATTGCCGAAGCCAGCACGCGCGAAATAGGCGAACAGGCTCAAGTTGCAAAGGCCATCGCCGCATCTTCTCTCACCTCCGAAGAAATGCGTGAAGCCCACCGTCGGGCCGATGAATGGCTGCGCAAAGCCGCGAGCGAACGTGAGATTTTGGGTCCGAAGATTGCGCCGACTGGGGCTGGATTTCCAAAGGCTGCGTCAGCTTGATCCACGCTCGTATGGAAAAACGAACGCGGCCCGCCAACTCACATCATTGATCAAAAAAAAGAGATGCCAAGGACGGCATCTCTGTGGCGCAGGTTTAAGACTGTTGCTAGACTCTCAGGCTCGCGAAGCGATCCTTCTGCGAAAGAAACACCAATCCGAGCGTCAGCAGCACGAGCATCGCCTGCAGCAACGCTGGTTCTTCCGGAACCGCTGTCGCGGACCAGGATAGATTGGTGGTTAAAGTTGTAATTCCGCGCAGCCCGCCAAATGACAGGGTGAAGACGGAACTCGATGGAAGGAACAACCCCGCAAAACCAGCAGTGCTGCCGCCCATATTGAAAGTACCAAGGGCGATCGAGCACAGACCGGAGCACGATGCCGTGTTGCTTGCTCCAGAGAGGTTCAGCGAGTACGCAGTTACGATCCCAAATGAATTCACCGAGATCTGTCCCGAAAGCTGTTGCCCGTTAGAGAACATGCCCGAGACGTTATAAAGTGACATCGCGTCAGCTCTTGCCGATGGGGTGGCAGCAAATGCCAGCGCGAGCGCCAGAGCCACGAACAAAAGGCTCTTCTTTGGTACCCGAGAGAACACTTTCATACAGTACCCCTTCTGCCGTGGAAGTTTAATCGCGCTACCATGCCTGTCAAGACTGATTGATAATGCATACGCGGTTGCAATCTCGTGCAACCGCTCAGTTGCCTCGTTCATAGCAATCATGATCCTGAGCGACGCGGCAGAATCGTGGTCACGAAATACAGGGTAAACATGCTGCGCTTACGGAGTTACAGGCTCTCGCAGGAAGCCCGCGCAATGCTGCAGTGCGAACGCTAAGACTGAACTGAGCGCCGAATCGGAAACAACTGAAGTGCAATACTTTTCGCTGATCAATGCCGCTCAGCTTCGGTGTCTAGCGACAGTGTCGATGGAGAAGTCGGCTCCTTCACCTCAGCCAACTCAAATTTGCGTCTTCCGGCGCGATGCCAAGTTGAATGATTCGTGCCAGGTGGAATCCGCTCCGCCCCCATAGCGGGCAACAACCACTTCGACGAGATATGGATTCCCTTCTTTCGTGGCATTGATCCCACGTTCCAGCGCGGCGCGCAGATCGCTTCCAGCCGTCACACGTTCTCCGGCTACATTCTGGCTGCCTGCGAGCTTGACGAAGTCGATGTCCGGGTCGCCGATGTACATTCCCGCGTATTTCCCCGAGCTCGCCATCCGGCCGCCATACGCGTGGTAAGCGTGTCGAACCGTCTGGTAGTTGCGATTGTTCCAAACTACGTTCAATACGGGTATGTGATAACGCGCCTGCGTCCAGAAGCCTGACGCGCTATACATCACCGAACCGTCTCCGATCGAACAAACAACCTGTCGATCGGGAGCGGCCAGCTTCGCTCCCGTCGCAGCGCCGATACCCCAGCCAAGAGAAGCGCCGCTGTTGCCCAAATACATCAGTTCGTTGTCTCGAAATCCGAACGGGAAGGATTCGAATTTCCCGCTCAGGTTTTCAGAAACGATGATCGCGTTCTTTTCCAAAGTATCGGCCATCACCTTACACAGCTCAGATGGATGGATCGGCGACTTTCCAAGGTTCGCTGCAACTTCTTTTTGCGCGCGCTGCCTCATCTCCGCGGAAGCCCGATGCAGGCGTTCCGCGCGTGGACCCGCAATCGCGTCTCGCCGCTCTTTGGTAAGCGAAGCTTCGATCGCTGCCCTCAGGTCATGCAAACCAGCCTTGATATCAGAAAGCAGAACTATGTCGGTCGGGTAGTTTCGCCCCTGCTCGAATGTATCCATGCCCAACCGTATTATTTTGGAGCGAAGCGGCAGTTCGGGAGATTTCGGGACAGTCTTTCCACCTACATCGGGCGCACCGATAAAAAGGAGTAGATCTGTATTCTGTCCGATGCCGTCCGAGTATCGGTCCCACGAACCAAGATGCAGCGGATGCATCGTTGGAAAGGCTTGGTACGAGCAATCGAAAATCGTGTCGCCCGGTTTCACCACAGGAAGTGACAGATATTCCGCCAGCGACAGGAGCTCTTCCTGCGCACCCGATTTCCAAACCTCATCGCCAATGATAAGGACCGGGCTCTTCGCTTCGATCAGCGCCTTGGCGGCTTTCTCAATAGCAAGGGGGTCTGCATGAATGCGCGTCCGCTGCATGAAGCGATCGGCTGGCAAGATCGATGCCGAGACCGATTTTTGTTCCAGCGCATAGTGTGCAGTCGCCAAGTAGACTGGACCACCCGGATCGGTGGTGGCGACTTTGAACGCACGCCGCAGCATCAGTGGAAGGCTCGGTGCTTGGCGCGCGTCCCACGAAATCTTCGTGAACTGACGATTGATATCTTTTTGATCGAACCCGGGACGTGGCCCTAACAGAACGTCATCGCTCCAAATCTCGTTGTCGTTGAACCCTGCCGTGATTACCAGGGCGGACCCGTCTCGGCACGCGTTGTAGAGTTGACCCGCCATCTGTGCGGTTCCCGCGATCGCGTGCACATTCACCATCGCAGGTTTGCCACTGACCTTGTGATAGCCGTCTGCCATTGAAATGACGACGCCTTCATGCAGTGCTTCGATCAGATGAATTTGTGGGTCGTCGACAACTGCATCGAAAAATCCAACTTCGAACGATCCCGGATTGGTGAAAAGGTAGTCGACGTCGGCGGCCCGGGCTTGCGCGACCAGTAGCTCTCCTCCAGTGCCCGTTACTGTTTTTTCAGGGACAGCGTTCGCTTTGCCTGCCGGATACTCCACCCGGTCGAGGGTTTCAAGGATCGCCGCCACGGCTGTCGCCGTAAGACCAAGTCCAGTCAGATTGCGAATGAAGTCGCGGCGCGAAATCCCGTTGTTGAGGAACCTTGAAACCAGTTGGCGCATCGCGCCTCCACTTCGTAACAATGCCAAAATTCTATCGCAACGCTATTGCCACTCAGCGACCCGCACCAGCGCGAACGACAGCGCTAACGGCTGGAGCCCAACGAAGTTCGATCCCTACCAGCAAATGCCATCGTAAGTGCCGGCTTCGCTTCGCCGATTTCCGATGCGCACGAAATCGATCAGTTGTTGGCCCGCCCGTAGTCTCCCAGGGACCGAATCGAATTCCGGATCCTTGTTGCCTACGACAACTGTTTCAGCGTGATCGAGCACTGCATCGATTCCATCGACCATCAGCTTCGAAATGTGTGGAATGCGATTCAGAATAAAATCTCGATTCGCGCCTACCAGGCTCGCCAGGTTGACGTTCTTGTCGTAGATGCGCAGCTCGTAACCTTTACCCAGTAAGCGCTCGATAACTTCGATCACCGGACTCTCTCGCAAGTCGTCGGTACCCGCTTTGAAACTGAAGCCAAGAATGCCAACCTTTCTTTGGCCCTTGTCCATGATGAGTTGGAGTCCGCGCGCGATCTGCATCTCGTTGCTCGGCAAAATCGAGTTGAGAATCGGCAGTTGCAAATCGTGCACCTTCGCCTGGTAGCCGAGCGCTCGCAAATCCTTGGGAAGACATGAGCCGCCGAATGCAAAACCTGGCAACAAGTACGCAGGAGAAATATTCAGCTTTTTGTCCTCGCAGAAAATCTTCATCACGGCATGCGCGTCAATACCGAATGCTTTGCAGAGATTTCCGATTTCGTTGGCAAATCCAATCTTGAGCGCGTGCCAGCTGTTGTCGACATACTTCACCATTTCGGCCGTTTCCACATCAGTGCGAATCAAGGGGGCATCGAGCTTCGTATAGATCGACGCCAGCGTGTCGCCGCTTGCCTTATCGATTTCACCGATCACCGTTTTTGGCGGCTGATGAAAGTCTTTGACCGCCGAGCCCTCCCGCAAAAACTCCGGATTGTTGCAGACCCCAAAATCTGCTCCAGCCTTCTTCCCGGAATTTTCTTCGAGGATCGGAATCACGATGTTCCGCATGGTTCCAGGGAGGATCGTGCTTCGAATGACCACGGTATGACGGGTCGTCTTGTTTTTCAGCGATTGGCCGATCTCTTCGCATACCCGCCGGATGTAGCGGAAGTCGAGGTTTCCGTTTGTCTGACTTGGAGTGCCAACGCAAACGAACGAGAGGTCGGTGTCGCGCACCGCTTCAGCAACGCTCGTCGTTGCACGCAAGCGCTTGGCACGCACGCTCGCGGCAATGATGTCCCCAATTTCCGCTTCGATAATGGGGGATTGTCCGCGATTGATGATATCGACCTTGGTCTGAACCGGGTCGACCCCAATCACCTCGTGTCCTTCGTTGGCGAGAACCCCCGCTGAAACCGCTCCCACATACCCCAAACCGAAGATGCTGATTCTCAAAACGAGTCCCTTCCCTTGGCAATCAGTGATTTTATCGCACGCGTCCGTAAGCTCTAGATGACTTAAGTGTTTAGAAGGATGGGCCTTCAACTCACATGGGCAGCCGGCGCAAGATTTCAAAACTAATGGCAGTTGCTGCTACTAGAAGTACGAGAGCGGCGATTCCTAGGAAATCAATAGAACGAACGGCTCCAAGGGCCACTTTGGCTCCTGCATACAAAACAATCAGATAGCCGATCCACGGCACAAGATTGGTCCAGGAGAATGCGTTCGCCCCTTTTGCGATTCTCCAGGTAAGTCCAAGCACTAACACTAGCCCGATGAACGCGATTAACGCTCCCAGACGTTTCGGGGAGAACATTGGCATCTGGATGAGCAAACCTAAAAGGGCAACCGTCGCGTAAGCGGTCATCGCACGGTACGCGAGTTCCAACGGCTGCGGCTTCGCATTCGCGATCACTTGCTTGACGTTGAGCGCCATGGCGACGAATAGCAGTCCCAGGAGTGTCGCGGAGATTCCTGCCGCCGTGCTCCAAAAACCGCGCCAGACTTCGATAGCGTCCGACATAAGCAATCGTCCTTTCCTGTTAAGACGAACAATCTGGGCGAGCCGTCACGCCGCAGCCGATCGCCGAAGCAATGATACGACATCGCTCCCGCCTGCCTTAGAATGCTGATGTACCGCTCATAATCTTCAAAGGAGAACATTCATGGCCCACCAGCACCCTCCTCGCTTCCTGGCAATCGTAGATGACGCCAAAAAACGCGTTCGCGAAACGACCGTGGACGAAGTCAAAGCCAGGCTAGATAAAGGCGATAAGTTTGTCCTGGTTGACGTGCGCGAAGACAGCGAATACGAGAAGGACCACCTGCCCGGCGCAATTCACCTCGGGAAGGGCGTAATTGAGCGCGACATCGAAGCACGCATTCCAGACACGGGAACGCCGCTGGTTTTGTACTGAGGCGGCGGTTTTCGTTCCGCGCTCGCGGCGGAGAACCTGCAAAAGATGGGCTACACGAATGTCATCTCGATGGATGGCGGCGTTCGTGAATGGCGTGGAAAGGGATATCCCTTCACGAAATGACGGCCTCGCGATGAGGCCGCCTCGTGAAGTTGTTAAAGTCTGCCGGTAAGGGCTAACACCACGATGATCAACACCAGTAGACCCAGCCCACCGCTAGGGTAGTAGCCCCATCCGCTGCTATAGGGCCATGTCGGCAGTGCTCCAACCAACAACAAAATCAAAACGATGATCAGTATTGTTGACATTAGTTTCTCCTTGGGAGACGAGCAGCCAAACAGAGTGGTGCCGGTCGCTACACAATCTAGAGGGAGGGCCTGACGTTCGACATCAGGCGAATGCTGTGGGTGCAGGGTGCAAAAACCCTAGGTGACCGAAACCTTCCCAAGGCTTGAAGGACAACTCAGAGCAAATTCCATAGTGAGACAAATCGCCCTACAGTGACTCAGGAGCTCGTTGCTCATCTCGGACAGCCGGTACTCAGTCCAGTGCCCTAAACGTCGATTGTGGGGCATCCGTGCGCATTTAAACGCCATTTTTGGCAAGAACTAGACCCCGCTACTACGGTTCTTGGATAGCACCTTGTGCCGCAAGTGATTGAGACTTCGTGGAAGTCAATGATTCTTTTAGATATTTCGTTTTGTGTAAATATAGCTGGACTGAGCTACGCGCAATATTCCAAACTCAGTGTAGGGCCAGGTAAACGTAGCGTCCCATAAAAAGCAAAGTGAGCACCCAGACGAACGGCGTGATCTGCTTTGTTTTGCCTGCAGCGAGTTTGACTAACGTGTAGCAAATCAAACCGAGACTCAAGCCGGTAGCGATACTGAACGTCAATGGCATGGCAAGCATCGTGATGAACGCGGGCGCCCCCTCTGTGAAATCCGACCAGTCGACCCGCGCGATGGACTGAGTCATCAACGCGCCAACCACAATCAACGCGGAGGCAGTCGCGTAAGCAGGAATTGCGGAAGCGATAGGCGAAAAAAACATCGCGACCAGAAACAAGGCCGCCACCGCGAGGTTGCTCAGTCCCGTGCGCGCGCCTGCCGCCACGCCGGCGGCACTCTCGATGTAGCTGGTTACGGTCGACGTCCCGGTTAGGGACCCGAAGATGGTACCCACGGCATCCGCAAGCAATACTCGGCCAACTCTCGGAATTTTGCCGTCTCGCACAAAGCCCGCCTGCTCGCATACACCAACCAGGGTCCCAACGTTATCGAACAAATCGACAAACAAGAAGGCAAAGAGAATTTCGAGTAGTCCGATATGGCTGGCTCCACGCAGATCGAGCTGCAGGAAAGTTGCGGAAGGATTGGGTATAGAAAGAATGGCAGATGGCCACTTCGACACTCCGCTCAAGATCGACAGTAAGGTTGCACAGATGATGCCGATCAGGATCGAACCTGTGATCTTGCGTGTCATCAAAACGAGCGTCGCGGCGAGTCCGAAGCAGGCAATCTGAACTTCATGGTTAGAAAAACTGCCGATGCTGACAAACGTCGCGGGATTGGCGACAACCAGTTTCCCGTTCCGCAAGCCGATGAATGCAATGAACATCCCAAGACCGGCAGCGGTCGAAAACTTTACTGAGTCCGGAATGGCATTCACGATTTGCTCGCGAATCTTCGTCACCGTCAGAACAAGAAAAGCGACACCGGAAAAAAAGACAACGCCCAAAGCAGTACGCCAGGGGATCCCCATGCCGATACACACGGCGTAGGTGAAGTACGCGTTGAGCGACATTCCCGGGGCAAGCGCGATCGGATAGTTCGCGTACAGCCCCATGACGAGCGTGCCAACAGCGGCCGAGATACATGTGGCAAAGAGCGCACCGTCGACTGGAACGCCGGCCTGCGAGAGAATTTGCGGGTTGACCACAACGACGTAGGCCATCGTCACAAACGTGGTGAACCCGCCAAGCATTTCCTGTCTTACCGATGTTTGGTTCTCAGCCAGCTTGAAATAACGTTCGATCAATGCTGTCCCTCGAGTGGAGTGGGGAGATGCCCCGGGTTAGTAAGGCGTCTTGTTGGGAGTTGCGTGCCAGATGTGGAATGCTTCCAGTGCCTCGTCGCGCATGATTTGGACCATGGGGATCTCACGCTGATGAACGGGCTTGGCGATTTCGCGATAAATCGCAGAATCGTCAAATCCATTTTGGGTTGCATCGGCCGCGGTACTCGCGAAAAAAACACGAGCAATCCGGGCCCAGTGGATTGCCCCCAAGCACATCGGACAAGGTTCGCACGACGCATAAAGATCGCACCCTCTCAGCTCGAATGTGTGTAACGTTTCACAGGCCGTGCGAATTGCAATGATTTCAGCGTGGGCAGTCGGGTCCTTTCGGACCGTCACCTCGTTTGCGCCTTCTGCGATGATCTCCGTTCCACGGGCCACAACCGCACCGAAGGGACCGCCCCGAGCGGAGCGAGCATTCTCAATGGAGAGCTGAATCGCGCGCGTCATGAAGTGGTTGTTCATGTTGTTTGTCTCAGCGAAAATTCCAGTTGTTTCGAATGCGTTTGATGGAAAGCGAGTATAAAGTGCACTTCTGAAATTGCCTATCGTGCTGTGGATGTAATCCTCGGCCGCGAGCGCTGACTTCGCCGGGTCTACGATTTGCTTTTAGTGTGTATGTCCATACCCAGGGCGGTTATGGCTGCTTCGCAAAAACATGGTCGTGGGATAGAATCGGGCGCGACTTAGCGGTCGCGAAGCCATATCCCTTATGAAATCCGCTGTCAAAGCGCTCTCCGCCAAGGAACGTCAAATCCTGCTGCAGCGAGCCCGCAAGGCAATGAAGCAAGCGCACGCGCCCTACTCAAACTTTCGCGTGGGCGCGGCTTTGCTAACGACCAAGGGAAAGGTTTTTGCCGGCTGTAACGTCGAAAATGCGTCCTACGGCATGACCAATTGCGCTGAGCGCACGGCAATCTTCACGGCGGTCGCGCAACTCGGATCGAAGATGGAAATCCGCGCTGTCGCGGTCACGCACGCGCAAGGCGTTCCCTGTTCCCCCTGCGGCGCCTGCCGCCAGGTGATCTACGAGTTCGGCCCAGACGCAACAGTGGTCTTTCAAGCCGCCAAGGGCTGGAAGGAAAGTCACATCACCGAGTTGTTGCCGGAAGGATTCCGGCTCAAGTGAATCACTCTTCGTCGCATTCTTCTGCCATACGCGCGGTCGACGTCATCCGAAAGAAACGGGACGACCGCGAGCTCTCCCAGGCGGAGATCGACTATCTCGTGCATGCCTATACCAAAGGAGAGATTCCTGACTATCAGGTTTCGGCATGGTTGATGGCGGTCATCCTGCGTGGCATGACGCGCACCGAAACGGCCGCGCTTACTGACGCGATGTTGCATTCCGGCGACATCCTCGACTTATCCGAGTTCCCTTTGGCGAAGGTTGATAAACACTCCACGGGCGGCGTTGGAGATAAGACATCGCTCGTTCTGGCGCCGGTCGCTGCGGCCGGCGGACTACTGGTACCGATGATTAGCGGCCGCGGGTTGGGACACACGGGCGGCACACTAGACAAATTGGAATCGATTCCAGGGTTCAACGTGAACCTCTCCGTCTCAGAATTTCGGCGCGTACTGGGTCAGTGCGGCTGCTGCATGATTGGGCAAACAGCGGAAATCGCGCCGGCTGATCGAAAGATCTACGCACTGCGTGACGTCACCGCAACGGTCGAGAGCCCGTACCTGATCTGCGCGTCCATCATGAGCAAGAAACTGGCCGAAGGAATTGATGCCCTGGTGCTCGATGTGAAAACCGGCAGCGGCGCGTTCATGAAATCCCAGGAAGATGCCGCGCTTTTAGCAGAGCTGATGGTGGAAACAGG
>Ga0105241_10003515_pt1 | contig 11656 bp, 13 predicted proteins | sample KBSC64metaG_FD_80422 | JGI IMG/M metagenome (GOLD analysis project Ga0105241, IMG submission 80422) | Corn rhizosphere microbial communities from Kellogg Biological Station, Michigan, USA - KBS C6-4 metaG | ecosystem: Host-associated > Plants > Roots > Rhizosphere > Soil | place: Michigan, USA... | reverse complement strand
GGAATCCGGACCTTCGCACGCTTCACCGCGACGTTGTAGCGCCGGTCCACGGCGACCCGCCCCACCAGCCCGGTCGCGGCGGCCGCCCCGGCAGTACCGACCGCCAACGCCAGGAAACGCCGACGATCCTGGCCGAGCCAGGCCCCACTCCCGCCTTCCTCGACCCGCCCCGCCTGATAGCTCCGCACCAACAAGACCATCGCGACCACAGCCGCCGCCGCACCGAGCAACGACGGCCACAGGTCTCCTCCCCGCGACGTAGGACGGGACAACGCGGCCCAAGCCCCCACCACCCCGAACAGCGCGACGAGACCGGCCCCGACCGCCAGCCGCCGCAACGCCACGACGCCGGCGGCCACCGCGATCAGGCCGAGCGTGACGTAGATACCGGTCAGCAGCACCAGCTTGTCGTTCGTCCCGAAGTGCCGCACCGCGTACTCCTTCAGCGGCGTCGGCGTCAGGTCGATCGCCGCCGACCCGACCGCGATCGCCGGCGCCGTCTGCGGCCCCGACCACGCCGCGGCGAACTCCCCCACGCCGACCGCCAGACCGGCCGTGATCAGCCCGATCACCGCGCCGGGCACAGTCCATGTCGCCGCTCGCGTCACCGCCGTACCGATCGTGCTCACGAAGCGCCTCATGCCACCCGTTCGGAGCGGATCCCGGCGTGGATTGGAAACCGCGGCGAACGCACGGCACCGACTCACCCGATCGGATGGCTTCGCGACCGGATCGACTCATCACCGCGACACACGCGCACCAATCCGGTAAGGCTTGGGCACCGAATAGCAGTCGTGAGGCGAGAATTGGGCCAGGCACCGCGCCGCCGCGCCCCCGACGACATCCAGGACTGGAGACCACAGCCCATGCTCGGACGTGCCGGCTCCAGGACCAACCCCGAGGAGCAGGCGACGCTGGAGGAGCGGCTGCATCAGGTCGCCCTCGGCGACCGCCAGGCCTTCGACGCGGTCTACGAGCAGCTGGCCGGCCCGGTGCTCGGCGTGGCACGCCGCGTGCTGCGCGACCCGGCGCAGGCCGAGGAGGTCGCGCAGGAAGTCCTGATCGAGATCTGGCGCACCGCCAGCCGCTTCGACCCCGAGCGCGGTTCGGCTCGCGCGTGGGCGCTGACCATGGCGCACGCGCGCGCCGTGGACCGCGTCCGCTCCGTCGACGCTTCGGCACGCCGCGAGGCGCGCGCCGCCGAGCTGATGGTCGAATCACCGTTCGATCAGGTGGTGGAAGCGGTCGAGGCACGGCTGGACCGGGAACGGGTCCGGCGGTGTCTGGAGGGCCTCACAGAATTGCAACGCCAGTCCGTGACGTTGGCCTACTACGGCGGGTACACGTACTCGCAGGTGGCGCATCTGTTGAGCAGCCCGCTGGGCACCGTGAAGACCCGTTTGCGCGACGGCCTGGCCCGCCTGCGCGACTGCCTGGGGGTGGGAGGATGACTGCAATGGATCCGGAGGTCCATTCGCTGACCGGCGCGTACGTGTGCCACGCGCTGGAGCCGGCCGAGCGCGAGGCTTTCGAGCGCCATCTGGCCCAGTGCCCCGTCTGCGTCCAGGAGGTGGCTGAGCTTCAGGAGACGGCGGCACTGCTGGCCTCGGCCGCCGCCGAGACGCCGCCGGCGCGGTTGAAGGCCGCGGTGGATGCTCGGATCGCGGTGACGCGGCAGATTCCTCCGATCATCGCCGGCGCTGGTGCCGGTGACACCGCCGCCGCGCGGCCGCGCCGTCGCTGGTTCACGGCGCTGGGCTGGGGCCTGGCCGCCGGGCTGGCCGTCGTCGTCGCCGTGCTCGGTGTGAGGTTGAACGACCAGCAGAACCAGATCGACCAGGCCAACCAGCGCAGCACCGCGATCACCACGCTGCTGTCCGCGCCTGACGTGCACGCCAACAGCGTGAGCGTGACGACCGGCGGTAACGGCCGGGTGCTGGTGTCGCGGTCGCGCGACGAGGCGGCGATAACGGTCAGCGGGCTGACGAAGCTGCCGCCGGGCAGGGCGTATCAGCTCTGGATGATGGGGCCTTCGGGCGCTCGGTCCGGTGGGCTGGTGCCTGTCGGGTCTGAGGCGTACGACTCGGTGCTGGCGCACGGTCTCGGCGATGCCCAGACGATCGGGCTTACGGTCGAGCCTTCGGGTGGTTCGGCTCAGCCGACGACGACGCCTGTCATGGTGCTGCCGATGCCGGCGTGAGGTCAGGGCGTCACGGCTGGATCCCGCTGGATGCCGCTGTATACGTAGTCGACGATGCGACGGCCTGTCGCTTCGGGATCGAGGCTCTCGGTGGCACCGGAGGCCATGCGGGCGAGGATCGGCGCGACGAGCAGTTCGCTGACGAACTCGATATCGACGTCGGGGCGGATCTCCCCGGCGTCGATTCCTCGTTGCACGATCCCGTAGACGGTCGCGCGGCGGGCGGCGATGATCTCGCTGAAGTAGCGCCGGTGGAGTTCGGGGAAGACCTGGGCCTCGGCTTGCAGGGCACGCAGGACGCTGCTGGCGCGGCGGTCGAGGACGCGCTCGACGAGGGTTCCGAGGTAGACGGCCAGGTTCTCGCGCGCCGTGGGGTGGCCGAACTCCGGGAGCGGCTTGTTGGCCGGAGGTGCGTTCGGCATCGCTCGTCAGCCCTAGAGCCTACGAGCTTCGAAGGCTTGCATCGCGGTAGTGGTTGCTCGGCTCGCGCAATCCAGGGGCCCTACGATGGCGGCGTCATTTGTCGATCGGCCAGCAGAGAGACGCCGGGTGAGTCAGTACTACGAGCTGGGCGAGGTGACGCTATGGAACCCGTCCAACGGGGCGTCGCGGCTGTTCTTGCGCCAAGCGGAGCTGTTCGAGGAGGAGGTCGGCCAGTCCTCAGGGATTGGTCCGATGCAGAACGACCAGGCTCAGATCAGTCCCGAGGAGTTCGAGGCGTTCGTCCATGCACTGCTGGCCTGGCGCCGGCGAACGCATCACGCTGTCGTGGCCGCGCTGTCGGATGGTTTCCTCGCGACCGTGCTGGTCCTGGCCGACCGGGCCGGGATCGTGGTGGACCGGCTCGACCGGTCGGCTGGTGACAGTGGAGAAGGGCCTGATGTCCAAGCCGTCTCCAGCTCCCTGTCCGCCGTCGACCAAGGCGATTGGGAAGATAAATGGCGTGATCGGGCGCGGGAACTGGCCGAGTTCATGGCGCATTGAGCCCTAGGCGTCGGCGTCGGCCTCGGCCAGCCAAGCGCGGCCCTCGTCGAGAATGGCCTTTTCCTGGTCGCTGAAGCGCGTCGGGAACGTGCCGGTCACGGCGACTCCGCTCCGTTCAAGCACGTACGCCAGCGCGGCGTACTCACGCGGGTGCCGGCTGCGCAGGGCGTCGGGGTCGATGTCCTCGGCCGCGGCGATGCCGAAGGGGTACGTGAAGCCGCCCAGGTCGTAGACCGAGTCGCGGTGCTCGATGCGCCAGGCGCCGTCGCGGCGGCTGACGCGGTCGAGGAAGCGGTTGTGGATCGTCGCGCCGATGGCGAGGTCGGTCTGGTCGGCCAGGAGGATCGCGTTGGTCTCGACGAACGCGCGGTCGCCGGCGAAGGCGATGGTCGGGGCGCCGATGAAGTGCTTGCTCCGGAGCGAGCTCTGGGACATGCGGCGGGAGCCTTCGATGAAGGCGTGCGCGGTGCCGGAGAACCACAGGATTCTGAGGGTCGCGTCGTCGTGGAAGAGGGCAGCCAGGGCTTCCCAGTCGTGGCGGTCGCGGTGGATCCAGCCGGTCATCAGGTCGGCGATGGCTTGGCGGTCTTCGATGCGTGCGTCGTCCGGCATGGTGGGGCCTCCTCGTGGTGGTGACCTCACCAGGGTGACCTGCTGCGGTGTTGGCGTACCACCGGCATACGGACTTGTTGTACCGAAAACCCGCCGGCCACCGCTTTTCGGTATCCTGGCCGCCTATGCCGGAAACCCGCCACACCCTCAGCCATGGAGAGGCCGTCGCTCCCCACTCGCACGAGCAGGGCCAGCTCCTGTACGCGACGAGCGGTGTGCTGGCCACGACCACTGAGCTGGGCACGTGGGTGTCGCCGGCAGATCGCATCTCCTGGACACCGCCCCAGTTCGAACACTGGCACCGGGCCCACGGCAGGACGGAAGTCAGCATTCTGGAGGTGCCTCAGGAGCTGAGCGACGTGCTGCCGAAGCACCCGAGTGTGTTCGCAGTCTCCGGGCTGCTTCGAGAGGTTGTACTGCGACTCACCGGCGATCACATGCTGCGTCCCGGGGTCGAGCGTCGATTGCTTCGGGTGGCTGTCGATGAGCTCCTCGACCTTCCCACGCGCGCGGTCTACCTGCCGGAGGCGACCGACGAGCGGCTTCGCGCGGTCACCGACTGGCTGCACGGTGATCCGGCCGACCCATACACGCTCGCAGAGCTAGGACAGGCGGTAGGCGCGAGTGAGCGGACTCTCAGCCGGCTGTTTCGCACCGAGCTGGGGATGACGTTCCACCAGTGGCGGACCCTGCTTCGCGTGCAGCAGGCCTTGGTGTACCTGGCGGAGGGTCGCTCGGTGACGGGCACTGCGGTGCTGTGCGGGTGGGCGAACCCCACGAGCTTCATCGAGGCGTTCACCGCGATCGTCGGCGAGACGCCGGGGCGGTATCAGAGCTCTTTGAGGGAGCACGGAGTGAGGGAACCGGGGGTGCGCGTGCCGCGTCGTAGTGACACCGGGTTTTAGGGCTGCTCAGTTCGGGTGTCTTGGGGGACGGCGATGAGGCGGATGATTCTGGCGGGTGCCGTCGTGGCGACGCTGCTGTTCAGCGGGTGCGCGAGCAAGTCGGCCGGGGCGAGGTCCGGCGGGAGCCCCGGCAGCGCGACTACGCAGCCGTCCGCGCCGGTGCCGGCGAAGAACGATTGCTCGGACTTCACCGCCTCGATCAAGTCCGGCCAGACCAGTAGTGCGCCGCCGGCCGTCGGCGGGCTCCCGGCTGGTGCGCATCCGGTGTCGCTGCTCAAGTGCGTGGAGGAGAACCAGGACGTCCCGGGGCAGGGCCAGTGGCAGGTGGTCGACACGGTGCGGTCGACGGGCTCGGTCGACGGCTTCGTCAGCGCGCTGCGAGCGGGCTACGCAAAGCCGCCGCAGCCGACCCCGAAGGGCCCCATCGGCTGTCCCGCCATCGGCTACGTGCTGCAGTGGATCGTGCTGGTCGACGCGGATGGAACGGCGTACCAGATCCAGATCCCGTTCTGGGGCGTGTGCCCGGCGCCGGACCCGGACGTGCTGAAGGCCCTGGAGGCGGTACCGACCACGGTCGCCTCGACGGAGCGCATCCGGCAGACGACGTCGCCGGGAGCGCAGTCGAGCGGCTGCACGCAGCAGTTCGCGGAGATGGCGTTCGTGAACGCGCAGTCGAACGGCCCGACGACGACCAGGCCGTTCTTCGCCGCACCGAACGCCGACAAGGCTTTCCGCGCCTGCTTCTACCACCTGGCGAGCGACGCGGACAAGATCAAACCCGCTGGCGACTACGTCTCCTCGGCCACCCTGACCGGCAGCCAAGGCGCCACGATCTACGACGGCCTGACGAGCGCCCCGATGGCCACCGCCAACAGCTGCACGGCTCCGGCGACGGACTACGCGGTGCTGTCGAACGCGACCAGCGGCGGCGGCTGGAGCGTGATCGAGCTCGACGGCTGCAAGCTCGCCGCGCCGGATTCGGGTCCGGACCGGCAAGCTCCGGCGCCGGTCATCCAGGCACTGCTGGCGGCGAAGGGCGGCTGAGGCGCGCGGTTCGCGGGGTCGGCTCGGCCGGCTCGGCCGGCTCGGCCAGCTCGGCCAGCTCGGCCAGCTCGGCCAGGGAATGACCCCTGAGCAGGTCACCGATCACCAGCGTCGCCCCACCTGAGCTGTCGCTCACTCCCCATGCGCGGCGTCATATGCCTCCTGGGCAGCGATGAACCGCGGCATGTTCACCTCAGCCCAGTCCCCCAGCACGGCGATCGGCTCCGCGAGCGAGTGCCCCAAGTCCGTCAGCGTGTACTCCACGCGCGGCGGGACCTCGGCGAAGACCTCGCGGGTCACCAGGCCGTCGCGCTCCATGCGGCGCAGGGACTGCGTCAGGACCTTCGGGGCAACGCGTCCGAGGTGCGTGCGGAGCTCGGTGAAGCGCATCGGGCCTTCGGACAGGAGGATGACCAGGAGGACCGTCCACTTGTCGCCGATGCGGTCGAGGATCAGGCGGGTCGGGCAGTCGGCGTCGAAGAGGTTGCCGCGCTCGTCCTGCCTCTGGCCGGCGCGGAGGCGGTCCGCCAGGCCTGGTTGCGCGATAGTAACCATGAGGTACTTATAGCACGTTGAAGTAATCAGTTACCAATAGTTACTGTTGCAGGCATCGGCAATCGGCAGCGGCGCGGCCGGCCCGAGCTAGAGCTAGAGCTAGAGCTAGAGCTACCAGAGCTACCAGAGCTACCAGAGCTACCAGAGCTACCAGAGCTACCAGAGCTACGACCAGAGCTAGAACAGAGGGAGACGTCCATGAAGATCGCCGTCTACGGAGCCACCGGCATGATCGGCAGCCGGGTGGTGGCCGAGGCCCTGAGCCGCGGTCACGAGGTCACCGGCATCACCCGCTCCGGCGGCGGCCTGCCCGAGGGCGTGCGCGCGGTGCAGGGCAACGCCGGGGACGCCGAGCTGGCCAAGGGCATCGCCGCCGACGCCGACGTCGTCGTCTCGGCCATCGGCCCGAGCCGCACCGGCGGCGACCGCCGCGAGTTCCTCGCGGACCTGCGCACCCTGGCCGAGAACCTCGGCGGCGCGCGGCTGATCGTGGTCGGCGGCGCGGGCTCCCTGATCGTCGGCGACCACCGCCTCGTCGACGACCCGGAGTTCCCCGACATGTACAAGGCCGAGGCCCTCATCGGCGCCGAAGCCCTGGACTACATCCGCGGCCTGGGCGACACCGCCGACTGGACCTTCTTCAGCCCGGCCCCGGTCATCCAGCCCGGCGAGCGCACCGGCGCCTACAAGACCGAGGCCGACTCCCCGGCCGGCGACGCGATCTCGGCCGAGGACTACGCGGTCGCGATGCTCGACGAGATCGAGAAGCCGGCGTACCGGCGCCGCCGCTTCACCGCTGCGAACTAGGACTCGGGACTAGGACTCTGAGACTAGAACTCTGGACTAGGACTCGGGACTAGGACTCCGACCATGGGGTGTGGGCTATAGCCTGCACCCCATGGTCGCCGCGTCGGAGCCCACTACGCCGGGACAATCGCCGGCGGAATCGCTGGACGTGCTCCTCGCCGAGCTGCCAGCCCTGTTCGAGAAGGGCAACCGAGGGCCCGTCGGCTTCGCCACCATCGCGATCGAGAACATCGGCGATCCGTCCGCGGCGCCCCGCCTCCAAGCGCTGCTCCCGACGGCCCCGGACTGGGCTCTCTACTGGCTCACGCGCGCTATCAGACGCCTGACAGGCCACCACCCGGCACCCCCGGAGAACCTCCGCGACTACGCCGTGATCCGCGAGACCTGGCAACGCCTCGACCTCACCACGCCGCCAGAACCAGCGGTGACCTGGTCACGCGCAACCGCCTCCCGCGTCGAAGCAACGGTCGCCAACGGACGCGCCCTGTTCGCCCTCGCCCCCGACGACACCGGCGGCCAAGGCGGCTGGCCCGAATGGGATTACTCTTGGCAGCACGCTGATGAGCGTCTCTACCGGGTCGGGAACATCTGCGACACCTGCGAACCCTGGCTGGTCCACGTCGGCTGGTCCCCGAAAGAGGCCGCCGACCTTGCTCAAGCAGTGCGCGACGCCGTCACCGACGTCCAAGCTCTCGACGACTCGACGATGACCGCCCTGGAGCCCCTGCTCTGCACCCTGGCCTCCAGCCGCTACCAGGCACGCCTCATCGACCTGCCGCTCGTCGCCACGACCGTCGAGGACGTCGCGGTATACGCCCCACCGCACCCCACCGAGCCGACACATCTGATGATCGCACCGACCCAGCGCCCAGACCTCGATCTCAATCCGAGCTCTGTCGCCGCCTACGAAGCCGCGATCGCTCGGGGCGAGCGCCCGGCGCTGATCGTCGCAGCGTACGTATCCCAGATCACGACCTACGACTACGACGCCGACGTCGAGCGAACTCCGCTGTCCGCACGAGGCTTCATCATCGACGGCCACCACAAGCTCGCCGCCTATCTCAACCAGCAGCTCCCGCCGCGCATCATCCTGATCTGCGACCGCACGCCGCCTCTACCGACCGCCCCGGACCCGATCGGCGTCCTCGACGCGCTCATCACCGAGGCCGGCGGCGGCGACATCTGAGTCATCCAAGAAGTCGCCTCAGAACCAGCTCACCACTCAGCCCGACGTCACCGACGGCGAGAAGGCATCCGGCGCCAACAGCACCGGCTTCCCCGACCCGTCAGCAGGCGTCGACCACACGTCGTAGCCCGAACTCCCGCTCTTCGGCACCGCGTACATCACCGTGTGATCGTCGAGCCACGCCGCCTGGTCGTCGACGCTGCGCTGCTCCGCGAGCGGCGTCGCGGCCAGCGTCGCCAGATTCAGCACCTCCAGGTGCCACATCTTCCACGCGTCGTTCGACACCCGCTTCTTGAACACGATCCGCGTGCCGTCCGGCGACAGCGACGGGCACTCGACGTTGTCGATCAGCGTCGTCAACGTGTGCGCGGCGATGTCACCGCGCACCAGCCAGGTCCGGCCGCCGGTGCCGAGCGTGGCGTAGAACGTGTTGTCGCCGGCGGCGAAGGTCACGCCCCACAGGTTCTCGTCGACCGCGTGATAAGGCTTGCCCTGCAGCGTGACGGCGAACGACTCCAGCGAGTCGGTCACCGTCCCCGTCTTCAGATCAAGCATCGAGGTACGCGTTGAGAACGCAGGCCCGTTGTAGGCGTCGCCGGCCACGAACGTCGTCCAGGCAGCCATCCGGCCGTCCGCCGACAGCCGCGCCCGATTCGGGATCCCGGCCGCCTGAACCTTCTTGATCAGCTTGAACGACTTGTCGTACACCTCGACGTCGGCGACCCGCACCAGACTGTCATCGGCCCGCAGGCACAACAGGATCCCGGCGGCCGTGTAGGAGCGGTCGCATTGGACATCCGACAGCGTCGGCGTCCCCACGACCCCGCTCGAACCCGCCGCCAGCTTCTGCTCGGCGAGCGTCCCGAAGTCGGGACCGGCCATCGTCGTCTTGTACAGCAGGTACCCCGCCCCGGTGTTCAAACTGTTCGCCTGGTCGAGCACCACCGTGCCCTTGACTCCGGCGCGCGCCGTAGGCCGGCCCTGATACGCCACGAGCACCGCACCGACCGCGACGGCCAAGAGCACCGCGACGGCGGCGATGAATATCTTCGTACGATGCGGGGACTCGGACAGCGGCGGCATCGGCGGCTTCCCTCCACGGCGGTCGCAGAGACCGTTCATCGGCCCGACCGGTCGGCCGACGATATCGCGGGGGATGTCCGGTCGTGTACGGGTCCTGGCGTGAAGCCGTGATATCCCTCTACGACCGGCGATAGTAGGCCACAGGGCGCCCTGAGCAAGCTAGGGGTATCGGCGAGCATTGATCTCTGGGTACCGTGCCGTGTGGGAACGATGACGCCTGAACCGGTCCAGAACACCGCACGCCTGTGGGCCGTGAGCGACCTGCACGTCGCGCACGCCGACAACCGCAGCATCGTGGACCGGATGGAGCCGCCGCATCCGGACGACTGGCTGATCGTCGCCGGAGACGTCGGGGAGCTGTTCACCGACGTGCTGGCGGCGCTGAAGCTGCTGGCGGGGCGGTTCGCGAAGGTCATCTGGACGCCGGGCAACCACGAGCTGTGGAGCCACCCGAAGGACCCGGTGAAGCTGCGGGGCGAAGAGCGCTACCAGAGCCTCGTCGAGGGCTGCCGAGAGGTCGGCGTGATCACCCCCGAGGACGAGTACCCGGTCTGGAACGGAGACGGCGGGCCGGTGGTGATCGCGCCTCTGTTCCTGCTCTACGACTACAGCTTCATGCCCGAGGGCGCCAGCAACCCGGCCGAAGGACTGGCCATCGCCGAGGCCGCCGGGATCGTCTGCACCGACGAGTTCCTGCTCCACCCCGACCCCTACGAGAGCCGCCAGGCCTGGTGCCAGGCCCGGGTCGCGAGCACCGAGGCCCGGCTGGCAGCACTCCCCCCGGGCACGCAGACGATCCTCATCAACCACTGGCCGCTGAACCGCGAGCCGACCAGGATCCTGCGATACCCGGAGTTCGCGCAGTGGTGCGGCACCGAGGCGACGGCCGACTGGCACACGCGCTTCAACGCGGTCAACGTCGTCTACGGGCACCTGCACATCCCGCGCAAGACGGTCTATGACGGCGTCCGCTTCACCGAGGTCTCCCTCGGCTACCCGCGTGAGTGGAGCCGACGGGCGCCGACCGAACCGCTGCGGCAGATTCTGCCGCCGCTGCCAGCCTCCTGAGATCCATCGCGCTGAAAACCTGGCTACTGGGTCGCTAAGCCGCTGAGGCGCCACCGTCCGGGAGCCGCAGCCACCGCCCGCCGAAGATCATCGACATACGCCCCAGGCTGCTCCCACGCCGCGAAGTGACCGCCCGAAGCATGCTCTACGTATTCGCAGACGTTCAGGAACGCCTCGGCGTAGCTGCGCGGCTCGGGCTTGATGTCGTGGGCGAACACCGAGAGCACCGTCGGCGTCTCGATCCGGCCTGGCATCGTCGCGGGCTCGGTGTAGGTCGCGAACGACGTACCGATCGTTCCGGTGTGCCAGTAGGCGCTGATCCAGGTGAGGAGTTCATCCGCCGTGAAAGCTCCCGCATCGGACCAGGACTCCAGCTTCTCGACGATCCACGCCGCCAGACCAGCCGGCGAGTCGCCGAGGGCGACGGCGAGCGTGTTCGGCCGCGTCGACTGCTCGGCGATGTACCCGCCCTCGGCGCGGAACCACTGCCCCGCGCGGGCCAGGTAGGCGGCGGCGTCCGGAGCCAGCTTCGCGGGATCGGCGGTGAGCGCACGCTGCGGGGCCACGTTCGTCAGGTGCAGGGACGCCACGCTCTCAGGGTGCTCAGCCGCGATGACCTCGGCGATCGTGCCGCCGATGTCGCCGCCGGACAGCGTGTATCGCGAGTAGCCGAGCTGCGACAGTGCTTCGGCGACGACCTCCGCGATGCGGTTGACCGACATGCCGGGCGTGGTGAGCGGGGCCGCGAACGGGAAGCCCGGCAGTGCGGGGATCACCACGTGCATGTCCGTCAACAGTGGCAGCACACGCTCGAAGCGCAGCACCGAGTCCGGCCAGCCATGCAGAAGTACGACGACCGGGGTGTCGGAGTCAGGATCCGGGCCACGGCCGCGTTCGACGGCGCGCTGGTGGATCATCCGCAGGTCGATGCCGCCGGCCCGCGTCACCGTCCACGGGAGATCGGCGATGCGGCGCTCGTGGATGCGCCAGTCGTAGCTCTCGGCCCAACGTTCCAGTAGTTCGTCGAGGCGATCGGCGGTGACGCCGCGAGTGGAGTCGTCGCTCCAGGGGGTGGTGACGCGCCGCGTCAGCCGAAGCCGCGCACGAAGATCATCGGTCATGTGTACGAGCATACACACGCATGTGTATGCTCGTACACATGAATTCGCGCAACGCCGCCGCCACCCGGCAGAGGATCCTGGAGCAGGCACG
>Ga0105241_10003513_pt1 | contig 11666 bp, 7 predicted proteins | sample KBSC64metaG_FD_80422 | JGI IMG/M metagenome (GOLD analysis project Ga0105241, IMG submission 80422) | Corn rhizosphere microbial communities from Kellogg Biological Station, Michigan, USA - KBS C6-4 metaG | ecosystem: Host-associated > Plants > Roots > Rhizosphere > Soil | place: Michigan, USA... | reverse complement strand
CGCGGCTGGCGCGGCCGCGGATACGGCCTTGGAAGTCGCCGCCGGCTTCGGCGGCGAGGCCGGCTTGGCCTGGGCCACGGGACGTGGCATCTCCTGGACTGCGAAGGCCCCGCCCTGCGGATCCATGAAGAGCGCGATCCAGCTGCCGCCGGGGACTTCCACCGGCCCGTGCAGCAGCCGCCCGCCCGCGGCCTTGGCCGACGTGACGGCACGGTTGGAATCGGCGACGTTCACGTAACTCAGCCACGAGGGTGGCGTCGAGGGACCCTGCGTGTTGGCCATGCCGCCGACCCCGGCGCCGCCGTGCTCGAAGATCTGGTAGACGCCCATGGCACCCATGTCATGTGCCACGCCCTTGCTCCAGCCGAACAGGGTGCCGTAGAAGCGCAGCGCCGCCGCCACGTCCGTGGTCGCCAGCTCGTGCCAGGTGAACGTGCCGTTCGCGGAGCCCCCGCCCGGTGGTGGCCCGCCACTCGGGGTGAACACGGCAAAGGTCGCGCCCTGCGGGTCGGCCAGCACCGCGAAGCGGCCGACGTTCGGAATGTCGGTGGCTGCCTTGCACAGCCGGGCACCGAGCCCCTGCGCCTGGCTGCAGGTCGCGTCGACGTTCGGCGTCCCGATATAGACCAGCCAGTGGGCCGGCGTGCCGGTGCCGCCTTCCGAGGGCAGCGCCATGAGGCCCGCAATCTGTGACTGGCCGGCCATGAAGATGGTGTAGCCCGGCATATTGGAGGGCTGGGTCCGCCAGGGCAGCACCTTCGTATAAAAGGCGCCGGCGGCGGCCGTATCAGTCGTCAACAACTCGTGCCAGATAAATTTCCCACGGACCTCGGCGTTGCTCATGGTGAAGTCTTCCTCTTGTTGGCGCTCGAGAGCTTCCACTGTCAACGATCGGCGCGACATTCTGCCCTGCCCTGCTCCGCACTTCCATGACTGGCGCCGAGTTCGGGGGCGACGTGGGCCCGCTCGCGCCAGATCAGGTACAGGCCGCTCGCAATCACGACCACACCGCCGCTCAGCACCCGCGCCGAGGGCAGCACGTGCCAGACCAGGCGGTCGATGGTAATGCCCCACAGCAGTGCCGTGTACTCCAGCGGCGCCACTACCGCGGCCGGTGCCGCGCGGAAGGCGGCCGTCAGCAGGTACGAGCCGATGGCGGCCAGGCCCCCGAGCAGGATCAGCCAGCGGTAGTGCCGCGGCTCGAGCGCCACCCAGTGCGGGGCGGCGATGAGCAGTGACAACACGGTCATCAGGCTGACGGTCCACACGACCACACTCGCGGTGGTGTCGGTACGGGTGAGGACCCGCACCATGATGCCGCTCACCGCGTAGGCGATGGCCGAGATCAGCGCCGCGAGTGAGCCGAGGGAGACGAGCCCCGAGGCGCTCGGACGCAGCATGATCACCACTCCGAGCAGGCCGAGGCTGATGGCGAGCCAGCCAGCCCGGTCGGTGCGCTCCTTGAGAATCGGCACCGACAGCGCGGTCATGATGAGCGGGGCGGACAGGAACACTGCGTAGGCGTTCGCGAGCGACAGCGCCCGCACGGCATAGATGAAGGTCCCCAGCACCAGCACCGCGAGTGCGCCGCGCGCCAGGTGCATGGCGAAGCGCTGCGGCTTCAGGTCCTGCCAGCGTCCGAACAGCAGCACGGGCACCAGCAGGAACGGCAGTGCCGCGGCGCCGCGCAGCACCGCCACTTCCATCGGCGGGTAAGTGGCGGAGAAGAACTTCAGCAGCGCATCCATGCCGGAGAACGCAGCCACCGCCGCGAGCATCGAAATGATCGCGCGAAGCCTGCCGTGGCGCATGGTGCTAGCCGGCCGGGTCCGCCTCCGGAGGCTTGCTCGGGGTGACCTCCGGCCGGCCCGGGGAACTCTTCGGGCGGTAGGTCGTGCCGAGCAGCCGCGCCGGTAGCGGGAAGGCGCTGGCGAGGGAGACGATGAGGGAGGAGGCGTAGGGCACCGACTGGATAACGAGCACGACCACCCACGCCAGGCGGTCGGGGCCGGCATTCTCCTTCGTGCCCGTATGGGCCACGGCCCAGGCCGATACCAGAAGTCCCGCCATCATGAGCGTCTCCTCGCGCGCGGCGGCGAGGGCGTGCCACAGGCCCGCGGTATCGCCACCCTTGGGAGTACGGAAAAACGGCTCGCTCTTGGTCAGCAGTCCCTTGATCGCGGCCATGCCGATGGTATGTGTCAATGCCAGCCCCGCGATCGCCGCCGCGATCGTCTGGCGCAGGTTGGCGCCGACCCGCACGTGATACAGGTGCACCAGTTTCGCGAGCTTGAAGGTAAAGAGCGACAGCGGCAGCACCGAGTACATGACGAGCGGCGGGTCGATCGAGTGCGGCGCCCATACCATGGCCGCCGACCAGCCGAGCGCGGCGAGGTTGAACAGCATGTTGCAGCCGTCGGCGATCCACGGCAGCCAGCCGGCGATGAAGTGGTAGCGCTGCCCCGGGGACAGCGGGCCGCCCTCGAGGAACAGCGCGCGCGCGTGCGCCTTGAGGATCTGCATGGCCCCGTAGGCCCAGCGGAAGCGCTGCTTCTTGAAGTCGATGAAGGTGTCGGGCATCAGGCCGCGGCCGTAGCTGTCGGGCACGTAGCTCGCGTCGAAGCCGCTCTCGAAGATGCGCAGGCCCAGCTCGGCGTCCTCGGTGATGCACCACTCGGCCCAGCGGCAGTTGTCCAGCTGCGTGCGGCGCACCATGGTCATGGTGCCGTGCTGGATGATGGCATTGCGCTCGTTGCGCGTGATCATGCCGATGTGGAAGAAGCCGCGGTACTCGGCGTAGCACATGGCCTTGAAGGCACTCTGGCCGGCGTCGCGGTAGGCCTGCGGTCCCTGCACGATGGCGATGCGCCGGTCGTGGAAGGCAGGCGTGAGGTCGCGCAGCCAGTGCGGCTCCACCACGTAGTCGCTGTCGATGACCGCGACGATCTCGGCGTCGGGCGCGGTGTGCCCGAGCGCGAAGTTCAGGGCTCCGGCCTTGAAGCCCTCGAGTGGCGCCACGTGGAAGAAGCGGAAGCGCGGCCCGAGTTTCGCGCAGTGCGCTTCGACCGGGCGCCAGACCGCCTCGTCCTTGGTGTTGTTGTCGATCACCAGCACCTCGAAGTCCGGGTACTCCAGGCGCGCGAGCGCGTCGAGCGTCTCGATGAGCATCGCCGGCGGCTCGTTGTAGGCCGGCACGTGCACGGAGACCTTCGGCGGCGTCGCGCTCGGGGTGTAGATCGGCGAGCCGAGCCGGCGCCGGTAGCTGACCCAGTGCGCCTCGGCCCACTCGTGCGCCTCGGCGAGCAGCACCAGCAGCACCCCCATCATCCCCAGGAGCAGCAGCGCTCCGGAGATCACGCTCGAGACGGTCATGTACTGCTGCGTGAAGTCGTAGATGACCCACACCGCGAGCGTCGCGGCCGCATAGACCACCAGCGCGAGGAAGCTGCGGCCGCGGTTACGCAGCGCGTCGCTGTTCAGGTAGAGCAGCCCCAGCAAGAGCAGCGCCACCGCCACCGACACCGCCGCGAGGATGTGCCACTCGGGCACGCGCACGATGGTGCCGGTGAACTCGAACTTCGGTTTGCGGTTGACGTCGTACACCCCCCAGTAGGAACCGACCGCGCCCTCCATGAACGCCTTCCAGGGCTGATCGAAGGCCTCCATGATGTAGTAGGTGAGCCCGTCCTTCTGGGCGCGCGCCAGGAAGCGCCGCAGGAACAGCGCCTCGTTCGCCTCCGAGGCCTGCGCGGACTCGTGCGTGCGGCCGCGACTCGGCCAGCCGATCTCGGCGATCACGATCGGCTTGTGCGGATAGGCCTTCTGCAGGCGCTTGAACTGCGCGAGCGAGTAATCGATTGCCTGGTCGACCGGCACGCCCTCCCAGTAGGGCAGCAGGTGCACGCCGATGAAGTCCACGTGCTGCGCCAGCTCCGGGTGCGTGAGCCAGGTGTTCCAGGTCTCCGCCGTGCCCACCGGCTGCTTGATGGCGTCGCGCGCGCGGTCGAGCAGTTTCTCCAGTTCCGCGATCGGCAGGTCCCCGCGCAGCAGCACCTCGTTGCCGATCAGCACGCGCACCACGTTGATGTGACTGTCGGCGAGGCGGATCGCGGTCTGCAGCTGCTCCTCGTTCTTCTCGCGGTGGTCATCGACCCAGGCGCCGACGGCGACGTTCATGTCGTAGCGCTGCGCGAGCTCCGGAATGCTCGCGAGCGTGCCCTGCACGCTGTAGGTGCGCACCGCCTTCACCTTGCCGGCCACCAGCGCCAGGTCCGCGTCGATCTCCGCCTCGGTGGGCAGGATGTTGTGGGTCGGATCCTGGTTGGCGCGGAACGGCGAGAACGCGAAGCCCTGGATGACCGCCGGCCACGGCGGCTCCTTGGTCGGACGGTTCAGGTACGCCCACATCGCGAAGGTGAGCGTCGCGAACACCGCCGCGATCAGCAGGCTCGGGATCGTTTTCATTGGGCTGATGCTGCTTACCAGGTGCCGGTGTTGGGCATCGACTTCCACGGTTCCGCGGGTGCGAGCGACGCCCCCTTCTGCAGCAGCTCGATGGAGATGTTGTCCGGGGAGCGCACGAACGCCATGTGCCCGTCGCGCGGCGGCCGCAGGATCGTCACGCCGTGCTCGGCAAGGCGCTGGCAGGCCGCGTAGATGTCATCCACCGCGTAGGCGAGGTGCCCGAAGTTGCGCCCGCCCGCGTACGGCTGCGGATCCCAGTTGTGCGTGAGTTCCACCTGGGCGGCCTCGTCACCCGGCGCGGCGAGGAATATGAGCGTGAAGCGACCCTGCGGGCTGTCCTGGCGCGACAGCTCCCTCAAGCCGAGCGCGTCGCAGTAAAAGCGCAGCGAGGCGTCGACGTCGGTCACGCGGACCATGGTGTGCAGGTACTTCATGTCTGGGCCTTGGACTCTTGTTCTAGAACATTTCCGAAGGATCGGGGGGCTTGATGTCGACCTTGCGGCGCGAGGGGATGAATTCACCGGTGATCATCTCGTCGTAGGACTGCCCGGGTCCCACCATCGGGTAGACGCCCGCGTCCGGGTCGATCATCACCTCGAGGAAGGCCGCGCCCTTGAAGGCGAGGAACTCCGCGATCACCCGCGGCACGTCTTCCTTGCGCTCCAGGCGCACCGCGTAGCGGAAGCCATCCGCCTGCGCCGCCTTGACGAAGTCCTTCTTGTGCAGCGAGCGGTCGCTGGCCGACAGCCGGCCCTTGAAGAACAGCTTCTGCCACTGCTTCACCATGCCGTCGCCGAAGTTGTTGAGCACCATCACCTTCACCGGCAGGTCGTAGGTGGTGACGGTCTCGAGCTCCCCGATGTTCATGCGGATGCTCGAGTCGCCGTCGATGTCGATCACCAGGCGCTTGGGACTGGCGATCTGCGCGCCGATCGCCGCGGGCAGCCCGAAACCCATGGTGCCCATGCTGCCGGACGTCAGCCACAGGCGCGGGCCGGAGAAATCGCAGTACTGCGCCGCCCACATCTGGTGCTGGCCGACGCCGGTGCTGATGATCGCCTCGCCACGCGCGTGGCGGTTGAGCTCCTCGATCACGTAGTAGGGCTGGATCAGCGGGCTGGCGCGGTCGTAGTTCATGGCGTAGACGCGCTTGAGCTCCGCCAGCTCCGCCGCCCAGGCACTGAAGTCCGGCGCGAAGCCGGCCGCGCGCCCGTGCGCGGTCAGCGCCTCCAGCGCCGGCGCCACGAGTCCGACGTGGCTCCACTGCACGCGCTTCACCTTGCCCACTTCCGCGCGGTCGACGTCCAGGTGCGCGATGCGCAGCGCGTTGCGCGCGAACTTCTCGGGAACACCGGCGACGCGGTCATCGAAGCGCGAGCCCACCGCGATCAGGAAGTCGCAGTCATCGACCGCATAGTTGGCGAACGCCGCCCCGTGCATGCCCAGCATGCGCAGCGCCAGCGGCTGCGTGGTGTCCACCGAGCCGATGCCCATGAGCGTCGTGACCACGGGAATGCCGAAGGCGCGCGCGAACGCGGTGAGCGCGGGCGCGGCGTTGCCGTTGATGACCCCGCCGCCGGCGTAGATGAGGGGTCGCCGCGCCTCCCCCAGCATGCTGAAGAAGCGGCTGGCGGCGGCGGTCTCGAGCGCGGCTTCGGTGAGCTCGCGCATCCTGCGCCGGTAGCCGGGAATCGGCAGCAGTCCCTCGCCCCGGAAGGGGCCTTCCCAGTTCTGCACGTCCTTCGGGATATCAATCACCACCGGCCCGGGGCGCCCGGTGCGGGCGATCTCGAAGGCAGTGCGCACAGTGGCCTCGAGCTTCGCCGGATCGGTGACGAGAAAGATGTGCTTGGCGACGGCGCCCATGATCGAGGGCACCGGGGCCTCCTGGAAGGCATCGGTCCCGATCGCGGCGCGCGCCACCTGGCCGCAAATCACGACAATCGGTATCGAATCTGCCATGCAGTCGCGCACGGGTGTAACAGTGTTGGTCGCCCCCGGCCCGGAGGTCACCAGGCACACCCCCACCCTGCCGCTGGCCCGGGCATAGCCGGCGGCCATGAAACCCGCCCCCTGCTCGTTCGCCGGCACGATGAGAGGGATCTGCGCTTCGCCCAGGCGGCCGGCCGCCTCGTTGTAGAGGAACACGGCGTCGTAGGTGGGCAGGATCGCCCCGCCGCTGTAGCCGAAGATCGCCGTCACGCCCTCATCGGCCAGCACCTGCATGATCATGCGGGCGCCGCTCATGCGCTCGCCCGCGAGGGGGTGGCCCGCCGGACGCGGCTGGATCACTGTGTCGGTCATGGACGCTTCTTGGCTCCGAACGCCCGCCGTCCGGGAAAAAAGTCGAAGGGATCAACGAGCCTAGCAGCTTGCCCTCATGGTGCAAACTCGCACCGATCCTTTATTCTGCAGGGCTTTCCTTAGTCCCGCCTTAACCATAATAGCCTTGCATGCGCCACATCATCGCCATCCTGCTGCAGAACGAAGCCGGCGCCCTGACGCGCGTCGCGGGGCTCTTCTCCACACGCGGCTACAACATCGAATCCCTCTCGGTCGCCCCGACCGACGACCCCACGGTCTCGCGCCTGACCCTGGTAACGCGCGGCTCCGATTCGGTCATCCAGCAGATCGCCAACCAGCTGAACAAGCTCGTCGACGTGGTGAACGTGCTCGACATGACGCGCGGGGAGCACCTCGAGCGCGAGCTCGTGCTGCTTAAGCTTAAGGTCGAGGCGGGGCAGGCGGATGCGGTGCGCGGCCAGGTGGTGCGCGGCGGGGGCCGGGTGCTGGACCCCGCCCCGGACGGCTTCATCGTCGAACTGACGGCAAGTGAGGCCGAAATAAACGGCTTCGTCGCCGATCTTGGCAGCCGGGCGGAACTGGTGGAGGTGGTGCGCAGCGGCGCGCTGGGTATCAGCCGCAACGCCCGTCCGCTGCGGGCCCGCCCGGCACCGGCCCTCCTCTAGGGCCCCACTTACGGTCGCAGCAGCGTCAGCTGCCACACTTCCTTGCCGGTGGCCATCATCAGCGGGCGCAGGGCGAGGACCCCGGCCTTGCCGATGGCGCGCTCGAGGTGCGCGAACTCGGTGAGGCGGTCACGCGTCTCCGCCTCGATCGGCGGCTCGGGCAGGCCGGCTTCGCGCATCAGGAGCACCCCCTTGGCGCGCACGGCGAGTTCGCCGTGCACCCGCAGGTAGCAGAGCATGTCGGCCAGTTCCTCGCCGCGAAAGCGATCGCGCAGTGCCTGCAGATAGCGGCCGGAGTTGCTGCCGAGGAACGTGCCGGCGCTGATCGACTCCAGCAGCTTCACGTCCGACTCGAGATCCACCTCGATCCAATTGCGCAGAATCCGCTCACTGTGATCGAACACCAGGTAGATCACGAACGGCAACACCAGCAGGGTCGCGAGCGTCGCGAGCGCCGGCCTTACCAGCAGGCAGTTGAAGCCGGTGTGCAGCGCGACCGCCGCCAGAAAGCCGGGCAGTAACAGATACAGGCCACCGGACGGGCGCCGCTCGTAGAGCGTGTTCGAGATCATCGCCAGCACCGCCGCAGTTCCGCCATGCATGATCGCCGTACCGAAACCGCGGATCACTGCGACGGGCAGCGCGGTGTGCGACTGCGACATGAGGTAGTAGATGTTCTCGACCAGCGCGAAGCCGGTACCGATGGCGAAGCCTGCGATGGCGGCGTCCACCGGCAAGCCCACGCGCCGCGTGCGGATGAGGAACACGAGCAACGCCGCCTTCAGGGCTTCCTCGATCCAGGGCGATACGTAGCGCGAATAGGCGGCAAAACCTCCCGCGAAATGCGCGTACGCTGCGTTGTTGAGCAGGTAACTGGCGCCCGCCGCAAGCGCCCCGGCCGCAACCAGGGCCAGCATCATCCGCAGCCGCACCAGCTTGTAGCCGTCGAGTTGCACCAACCCCGCCAGAAACAGCAGCACCGGCAGCAACGCGAGCGGCGCACGCATCAGCACTTCGGAGCTCACGGCCACACCCGTTCGCGCGGGATACTCATCACAGCACCTGTAGCGACAACATGAATTCGGTCGTGGCAAAGCCGCCGCCGCCGAAGCCCTGGGCCACGCCGAGCGACAGCATCATCGGCCAGCGATGCATCACGTTCAGCTGCAAGTCGATTTGCCCGCCCACGTCATAGGCCTGCTGCCGCAAAGTGGCGCTGCTGAAATCCGACTCGACCGCGGTAGCGAACAGCTCCGGCCGCGCCCAGCTGACGTAGAAACCCGGCGAGCCGAGGGTCTCGAACCGCAGCGGCGGAATGCACCATTCGAGCATCGCCTTGGCCACCGATTTCCCCTGCAGCGCGTCAATCTCGAAGCCCGGCATGCTGAGCAGCTCGCGGTAGCGCTGCACGCTGCCATTGGCGCCGCTGTCCACGTAGTTATTGCCGAAGCCGCCGAGATAGAAGTTCGAGAGCGGATTCTCGCGCGCGCCGGCGGAAACCGCAGCGCCCGTGCGCAGCCAGATGGAGGAGTGATCGAGCGGCAGCGGGAAGCCGACGTCGAACGTGCCCCGGATCGAGGGTATGAACTCGCCGGGTGCCGAATAGGTGTGCGCCTTCAGGGACCAGCTGTGCCCGGTCTCGGCGTCGACCGCGCCCGGCGATCTGCGCGTGTCTACGGCGGTGAGTCCGACGTCCGTGGTAAACAGGGTCGGCGTCGGCGAGAGCACGTTCTGGAACCCCGGCAGCGTCTCGAGATCGCCGTAATAGGCCGCCTTGACCATGACATCCATGGTCTGCGGCGGATCGTAGATCATGAAATGATCGTAGCTAACGTAACCGTTGTAGCCCGCAAGACTGCGTTTGGTGGGGCCGAAGAGGTCGTAGAAGTCGTCACGATTCCAAGCGGCCCCGGCGGTCCATTCCGGGATGTGCGCCGTGACCATGGCGTGCAGGCGCTGCTTTGAGGGCAGCCCCTGGTCGGGGCTGTAGCTCGTATCCGCGTTGATCCAGGCGAGCCCGGTCGGATCGCTGAAACGCGCACCGGCGCCGATGGCAACGGAGTTGAAGTAACCCGCGACGATCGGGATCACCGAATCGAGCGTCAGCTCGTGCGCTGGGCGGTAGGGGCCCTGGCGTGCGACCTGCGATTCGTAGGGGATCGTGGACGGTACCTGGGCGACCCAGCTCTGCACCTCGGGATACTTCTCCGCCACCTGCTCGCCGAGGAACGTGACCGCACTTAGGTCCTCGGTGGGCTGTGCCTCGATCTGCGCCGGCACGAAGCCCTTCGCGCTGTAGCGCAGCACGATGAGCCGGGAATCATCGAGCGGCAGCGGGTGGAAGAAGCCAAGCGCGGCATTGCTGACCGCATCGAGCTTTTCGGTCGCGAGCTCGTAGCGGTAGATGTTCGACACGCCGGTATAGTAGCTGCTGCCGAACAGATAGCGGCCATCCGGCGAGAACACGAACCCCTCCGGCACCGCTGATCCCATCGTGAGCGTGTGCAGCGGCGCCGCGTCGCCGTTGACCAGTGCCTCGGTGCGTATGACGCGCACCTGCGTTACGTGCGGCGCGCCGATGCGTGGACCGCGGCCCGACACCGACAGCGACACGAGCGTACCGTCGGGAGACAGGTCGAGATCAAAGGCCTCCTCGTCCGGCGGGAACGTGTAGAGCCGGTACCACTCGTTGTAGGGAGGCGGGAGCCGCACCAGAACGTCGCGTCCGTTGACGAACCTCAGTCCCCACAGGGAGTGATCGACGGGATTGAAGACGATGTCACCGATCCGCCCGCCATGCAGCAGCATGCGCGTCTTGCCCGTGCGCAGGTCGAGCGCCTCGAGGTTGCGGTAGGTGGTGACATTGTTGCTGGTGAAGAAGAGTGTTTCCGTTTGCGGGTCGTAGGCGAGAGAGCTCACCGTATAGCCCTTCGAGCCCTTTATCTCCGCGAGCTGGGTGACGCTGCCGTCGCGGCGCGAGAGCGCGACGAGGTGCGCGACCTGGCCCGGGTACCTCACACCCATGTACAGCTTGGAGCCGTCCTTGGACAGATAGCTGCGCGAGACCGCGCCGAGGTCCTTGTGCGTGACGTCGTGGAACTCGGTCAGAGGGTGCTCGTGCACCGACTGCAGGTTCTTGCGCTCGAACTCATGCTCGAAGTCGATCCAGCGATGCCATGACTCATTGAGCGACAGGCCGAACACCTGCTGGAACTGGTCGGCGTAGTAACGGCGGCTGCCCGCGTCGCGCCGCCACCACGCGAGCAGGCGCTGTGGGCCATAGGTGAAGGCGAGGTAGTCCACGAAGCGCGTGCCATAGAGGTAGCCGTTCGCCCCGGTCTGGAAGTCGATCTCGGTGCCCTTGGAGACCAGTCCCAGCGGGTCATAGAACTTCGCGCCGTCCTGCACCATGGCGCGGAACACCATCTCGTCGTAGCCGCCCTGCGCCCTGCCGACGCCGCCGCTCATCCAGGTCTCCATGAAGACGGCGCCGCCCTCGAGGTACCAGCGGGGTGTGATGCCGCGCGGTACGGTCAGGTAGTTATAGAGCAGCGTTTCCGGATGGGCGGACTCTACTGTCACCTTGCCATGGAAGAAGTGCCGCCAGCGGTAGTCCTCAGGACTGGCGCGATCCGTGGTGGCCGAATGCGCAAGCTCGTGCACGGCAATCGCTTCGAACCGGTCCGCGATGGAGATCGTTTCGTAGGGGTCGTACGACGGGGCGACATCGACATCGATCAGATTGTGGGGCGCCCAGTACGTGGTTGCATTGCCGTAGTCCTGCCAGTCCCTCAGGAAGACGGTGACGCCGTCGTTCGGCACGTAACCCCACACGCGCTTGTGGGCGGCCAGCGCGCTCAGGAAGCTCTGGGTGGCGTGCGGAACGAGCGCGAGCTCGCCCGGGTCGTAATAGACGATCCGTAATCCGTCCGTCTCGACGAACGCGCGGTCCGCCGGAAACGCGGGACCGGAAGCGAATGCCAGAACGGTGATGACCGCGAGTTGCGGCCACCGCCCCCAGGTATTTGTTTTTATTTTCCTATCCAGTTAAACAACGAGCGGCCCGACACCAGGTTCGGGCCGCTCGCCAACCGCGTTGACCATCGCACTCGCCGCTTACGCGGCCTTCCCGGAAAAGATCCGTTCGCGTCGCTGAGTCAAGCGGTCGCAGTGGTCGTTATTGATGCAGGTCCGCACCGGCATTGCTGGCGCCACCGCGATCGGCACCGGCAT